>Ga0268264_10003578_pt1 | contig 13381 bp, 12 predicted proteins | sample KBSSwiS32_FD_190357 | JGI IMG/M metagenome (GOLD analysis project Ga0268264, IMG submission 190357) | Switchgrass rhizosphere microbial communities from Kellogg Biological Station, Michigan, USA - KBS Switchgrass S3-2 (SPAdes) (version 2) | ecosystem: Host-associated > Plants > Roots >...
TGAACACGGAAAGCCTGGCCGAATTCAGCCGCACCCTGGATCAGATCCGCATGATCGACGGGATCGCCGCCACCGAGACCAGCCTGCTGCTGGCGGCTCACAAGATGTGATCACCGTTCGGTGGCGACGGACTCCGCCAGCCGATAGACACACGCCCCATGAACGCGCCCCTGAAGACCGACACCCTGCCGCAGTGGCGGCTCGACGACCTCTATTCCGGCCGTGACGACCCGCGCATCGAGACCGACCTCGCCGCCGCCAAAACCGCCAACGACGCGCTGATCGCCCTGCAGGGCCAGTTCGTCGGCGCCCGGGCCGAGCCGGCCAAGCTGGGCGAATTGCTGAACCGTGGCATCGGCTTCTACGAGCGGGCCACCAACCACCTGTGGGGCGTCGGCGCCTTCGCCTCGCTGTCCGCCTCGACCGCCCGCGACGACGCGGCCTGGGCCAAGTTCGAGGCCGACCTGCGCGCCCGCTCCGCCCAGATCGCGGCGGAGAGCCTGTTCTTCACGCTGGAGCTCAACCAACTCGAGGACGCCGAGATCGAGGCGGCGCTGGCCGCCGACGAAGCCGCCGCGCGCTGGCGGCCCTGGCTGCGGCGCGTGCGGCTGACGCGGCCGCACGAACTGTCCGCCGACCTGGAGCGGATGCTGGTGGATCGCGGCCCGGCGGTCGCCAACTGGAGCCGGCTGTTCGACGAGACGCTGGCGCGGATGGTGGTCCAGGCGGGCAAGCAGAGGCTGTCCCTGCCCGAAGCGCTGAACAAACTCTCCGACCCCTCGCCCGAGCGGCGCAAGGAAGCCGGCAAGGGTCTGGCCAAGGCCCTGGCGGCCAGCGTCCCGGTTCAGGCCCTGGCCTTCAACACCCTGGCCTTCGAGAAACAGGTGGAGGACCGCTGGCGGCGCTACCCGGACGCGGCCGCCGCGCGGCACATCGCCAACGAGGTGGACCCCGAATCCGTGGCCGCGATGGAGGCGGCCGTGGTCGAGAGCTACGAGTCGGTCAGCCACCGCTATTATGCGCTCAAGGCCAGGGCCATGGGCCGCAAGCGCCTGGACTACTGGGACCGCAACGCCCCGCTGGAGTCAGGTCCGGTGCGGACCTACGGCTGGGACGAGGCGCGCGGCATGGTGCTGGAGAGCTTCGCGGCCCTGGCGCCCAAGTTCGCCCACACCGCCGAGACCTTCTTCGACAACCCGTGGATCGATGCGCGGCCGCGCTCGGGCAAGCAGTCGGGCGCCTATTCCCACCCCGTGACCGCCGACCGCCACCCCTACGTCTTCATGAACTACATGGGTGAGCGGCGCGACGTGCTGACCCTGGCCCACGAGCTGGGCCATGCGGTGCACCAGACGCTGTGCGCGCCGCTCGGCACGCTGCTGGCCGACACGCCGCTGACGCTGGCCGAGACCGCCTCGATCTTCGGCGAGGGGCTGGTGTTCGAGAAGCTGCTGGCCGGCGCCTCCAAGGCCGAGCGCAAGGGCCTCCTGGCCGGCAAGATCGAGGACGGGCTGAACACGGTGGTGCGCCAGATCGCCTTCCACCGCTTCGAGGTCGAGTTCCACGCAGCGCGGCAGGCGGGCGAACTGTCCGCCGACCAGATCGGCGACCTGTGGCTGAAGGTGATGGCCGCGAGCCTGGGGCCGGCCATCAAGCTCAACCGCGGCTACGAATACTACTGGGCCTACATCGGCCATTTCGTCCACGCGCCGTTCTACGTCTACGCCTACGCCTTCGGGGACCTGTTGGTGCGCTCGCTGATGGAGAAGCGCCGCGAGGACCCGGCGGCGTTCGCGCCGCGCTACGAGGAGCTGCTGGCGGCGGGCGGCACCAGGACCTACGTCGAAGCCCTGGCCGCCTTCGGTCTCGACCCCCGCGAAAAGGCCTTCTGGGCGGCGGGGATGAAGCAGCTCGAACGCCTGGTCGACGAGTTCGAGGCGCTGGTGTGATCGGCGCCTAAGCCGCCCGCAGCACCTCGGCGATCTGGCGGTCGCTGCGGCGCAGGAGGAGCATCAGGCCCACGGCCAGGGCGGCGGGCGCCAGCCACCAGGTCGTTCCAAGCACCGCGACGGCCGCGGCGCCGGCGATGGCTCCGCACACCGAGGCCTCCGCCCACATGGCGTACCAGGTCGACCCGCGCCGGCGGCGGAACTCGCCGCGCTTGCTGGGCTTCTGGTGCCAGAGGTTGATCAGTCCGCTGCTGAGGCCCGCCGCGGCCGCCGCGACGGTGGTGATCAGTCCGGCCTTCGGCGACATCGCCGTCACCACCACCAGCGGGATCACCAGCAGGACGGCGAGCGGCAGCAGGGCCGCGGCCAGCTTGCCGCGCATGATCGTGGACGTGGGCGTCGGCGCGCAGGCGAGCAGGTCGGGGGAATCTTCGGCCGACATGGTGATCCACGACAGGCTGCCGCCCACCTGGCCCGACATGAACACCACCGCCGCGGCGGCGCCGGGCAGGGCGATCAGCTCGCCGCGGCTGGCGCTGCGGGCCAGGATGATGGTCAGGGGCACCAGATAGAGCACCCGCAGCAGCACCTGCGACAAGAGGGCCGCGTCGCGGAACAGCAGGCGCAGTTCCTTGCGGACGACGGCGGCGAGGGGCGTGCGGGCGAAGCGCGCTTCCTTGCCCCCGTCGCGCACGGGACCCGGCGTCGCCGCGCCCTTGGCGGCGGCTGCGTCGGCGGCGAAGCGTGCGCCCAGCAGGAGATTGGCGCCGATGTAGAGGGAGACGGCGCCGCAGGCGAGGATCGCCAGCGGAACGGGCTCGCCCAGCATCGCGTGCAGCGGCAGGGCCACGATCGGCGGCGGGTTCAGCCGGCCGGCGTCGGCCTCTCGCCAGAGCGAGCGCCACAGGGTGTCGCGCCCGTCGCTGAGGATCACCTGGGCCTGGGTGGCGACGAACATCGAGGCGCCGATCAAAGCGCTGGCCACCTGCGCGCCATTACGGGTGCGCTTGGCCCCGATCAGGCGGAAGAGGCCGACGGCCAGGACCAGGCCCACGGCGCAGGCGCTGAGCGCCAGCGCCGCCAGGACGACCAGCCCGCCCAGCCAGCGCGGGCCGGCGACGAACGAGGCGCTCACCAGCACCGGTCCCAGGAAGGCGCCGAAGGTCAGGCAGAGGTTGAGCGCCACGCCCAGGAAGCGCACCGCCAGCGCCTTGCGCGGCCCCACGGGGGAGGAGAACAACAGGTCGAGGTCGCCGCGCTCGTAGAGCGTGTCGGCCGCGGCGGCCAGGGTCTGCGAGAGCATCAGCAGGAACACCATCCCCGCCGTGACGGCGGCGAGGACCACGAAGGGGGCGCTGGTCGGCGACCCGGCGTTCTGCAGGAACCGGCCGAGCGGGATTCCGAACAGGAACATCAGCCCGACGAAGATCGCCATCGGGATCCAGGCCGCCCACCCGCGCCGGCCGCGGCGGGCGAGCAGGCCGCGCCAGGACAGGCGGATCTCATTGCCGAGCAGCCAGACGACCGATCCGGGCCGCCCGATCATGCGGCCTCGCCGCCGCCGGCGCCGGTCAGCTCCAGGAACACGTCCTCCAGGGTGCCGCGGCCCTCGCCGGCCAGGGCGCGCAGCTCGTCCAGCGTGCCCTCCGCCAGCAGCCGGCCGTGCTGCAGCACGCCGATGCGGTCGGCCATGCGCTCGGCGACCTCCAGGATGTGGGTGGTCAGGATCACGGTGCCGCCGGCGCGCACGCGAACCTGCAGCAAGTCCTTCACCTGCCGGGCCATGGCCGCATCCAGCCCGGTCAGCGGCTCGTCGAGGATCATGAGGCGCGGCTCGTGGATCAGGGCGCCGGCCAGGGCCGCCTTCTGCTTCATGCCCCGGGAGAAGCCTTCACAGCGCTGGCCGCGCACGTCCCACAGGTCCAGCCAGCGCAGCAGGGTTTCGGCCCGGCCGCGCGCGGTCGCCGGATCGACGCCCCACAGGCCGGCCACGAACTCCAGGTACTCCATCGGCGTCAGCTGGTCGTAGAGCATCGGCTCGTCCGGCGCCCAGGCGATCAGCCGCTTGGCGGCGATCGGATCGGCGAGGGCGTCGATCCCGAACACCGAGATCGCGCCGGCGTCGGGCTTGAGGAGACCCGCGACCATCCTAAGCGTCGTGGTCTTGCCGGCGCCGTTGGGTCCCAGGAGGGCATAGAGCTCGCCCTGGCGGACCGCGAGGTTCAGGCCGTCCACCGCCGGGGTCTTGAACACCTTCGTCAGGTTGCGCAGCGCCAGGGCGTCCGTCACTCAGGTCCCCTCGCCTGGCTGTACCGCCCGGCAATATGACGCCAGGGGAAGGCGTCCTCAACCGCGCAGAGGTTCGCCCTTGTCATTCGCGCGGGCCTTCGCCAATCACCTTGGCGTCAGGGTCCCGAGCGGAGAGCGCAGGCGAACGCGGCCGGCCTTGGATGCGTAGAGGGACTCGATTTCGATGACAGGCAGCGTTCGCACTCCCGCCGAGACCGCGGTCCAGAGCTACGACGACCTTCCGCTGCACACCGACATGGACCTGCCGGTCGAGGTGACCGCGCCGCTCGCCGCCTTCCAGGGCGCCGAGCCGCCGTCGCCGCAATGGTTCAAGGACGCCATCGCCAATGCGCCCGAGCGGACCTTCGTGGAATCGAACGGCAGCCGGATCGAGCTGCTCACCTGGGGCGAACTCGGCAGGCCCGGCGTGCTGCTGGTGCACGGCAACAGCGCCCACGCCGACTGGTGGAGCCACATCGCCCCCTTCCTGGCCGAAGACTACCGGGTGGCCGCGATGTCGCTGGCGGGCATGGGCGGCTCGGACTGGCGCCCCCGCTACGGCTTCGACCTGTTCGCCGGCGACGCCCTGGCCTGCGTGCAGGCGGCCGGGCTGGACCAGGGCGGGGTCAAGCCGATTTACGTCGGCCACTCGTTCGGCGGCTCGAACGTGTTCTACACGGCCGCAGAGCACCCCGAGCGGATGCGGGGCGCGATCCTGGTCGACTGCGGGCTGAGCGGCCCGCCCCCCGAGGCGCAGGCGCGGCTGCAGCGGCGGGCGCAGATGGCCCTGACCGATCCGGACTCCGTGGCGAGCCGCGTCTATCCGACCTTGGCGGCGGCGCTGGCCCGCTTCCGCCTGATGCCGCCGCAGGTCTGCGGCGAGATCTACGTGGCCGATTTCATCGCCCGGCACGCCCTTCGCGAAGCGCCGATGCGGGACGGGTCCGGGCGCACAGGATGGACCTGGAAGTTCGACCCGGAGGCCTGGACCAAGCTCGACCGGGCGCCGTTCGAGGACCTCCGCGCGGCGCGTGACCTTGCGGTGCGCACGCCGGTCGCGCACCTGTTGGGCGATCGCTCAGGCATCGTCGAGCGGCGAAAGGCGGGCGAGCCGTCGCAGCTGCCCGAAGGCACGCCGGAGATCGCGATCCCAAATTCCGCGCACCATGTGATGGTCGATCAGCCATTGGCGCTGGTGGCGGCCCTGCGCGCATTGCTCGCAACCTGGCCGGCTTGAGCCGTCGCCCGCTCTCGTGTAGGCACGCCCGGCTTTCCTCCCCCGAACGCAAGAGATCATTCAATGGCCGACCACGGCGCCGAGCATCAACGCGGCGAGATGGACATCTCGCACCAGGTTTCGACCTTCAACCTGTTCACGGGCATGACGAAGTGGGGTTCGCTCCACATCGCCTCGCTGCTGCTGTTCCTGACCCTGTGGTTCTGCACCAAGTCGGGCTTCGTCGGCGCGTTGATTCCGGCGGTGGTCTTGACCGTCGCGGGCGTCGTCCTGCTGCGCGACCGCGCCCCCGCACACTGAAGCTCGGCTGACGTTCCGTCGGGAACGTCGCTGGACAAGGCGTGAATCGGCTACGTAAGCTTTCGTCCCACGTGGGGCGAAGGGGAACGTCGCATGGCCGTCATCGCCGTCATCAAGGAAAGCCGCGACGGCGAGACCCGAGTCGCGGCGACCCCTGAGACGGTCCGCAAGCTCGCCGCCTCCGGTTTCACCGTGCAGGTCGAATCGGGCGCGGGCGCCGCGGCCGCCTTCCTCGACGGCGATTACCAGGGCGCGGGCGCGACGCTGGTCTCCGATCCGGTCCAGGTGTTGTCCGCCGCCGACGTGCTGCTGAAGGTCCGCGCGCCCTCGGAACCCGAGACGGCGGCGCTGAAGCGCGGCGCCATCGTCGTGGGCCTGCTCAATCCATTCCTGGACAAACCGGCGGTCACCGCCCTGGCCGCCGCCGGCGCGACGGCCTTCGCCATGGAGTTCACGCCGCGCACCACCCGCGCCCAGGTGATGGACGCGCTCTCCTCCCAGGCCAACCTCGCCGGCTACCGCGCGATGATCGAGGCGTCCGCCGCCTATGGCCGGGCGATGCCGATGATGATGACCGCCGCCGGCACGGTGGCGCCCGCCAAGGTGTTCGTGATGGGCGCGGGCGTCGCCGGACTGCAGGCCGTCGCCACGGCGCGACGGCTGGGGGGCGTGGTGACCGCCACCGACGTGCGGCCGGCCACCAAGGAGCAGGTGGAGAGCCTGGGCGCCAAGTTCCTGGCCGTCGAGGACGAGGAGTTCCGCCAGGCCCAGACCGTCGGCGGCTACGCCAAGGAGATGAGTCCCGCCTACCAGGCCAAGCAGGCCGCGCTCGTCTCCAAGCACCTGATGCGCCAGGACATCGTGATCACCACGGCCCTGGTGCCCGGCCGCGCCGCGCCGCGCTTGATCACCGCAGAGCAGGTCGCCTCGCTGCGGCCGGGCTCGGTGATCGTCGACCTGGCGGTGGAGCAGGGCGGCAACGTCGAGGGCGTGGTCGAGGGGCAGGCGGCGCGCACCGCCAACGGCGTGACGATCATCGGCTACGCCAACCTGCCCGGCCGAATCGCCGCCGACGCCTCGGCGCTCTACGCGCGCAATCTGCTGGCCTTCACGGGCCTGCTGCTCGACAAGGAAGGCCGCCTCGCACCGGACTATGGCGACGATATCCTCAAGGCCACCCTCGTCACGAAGGACGGTGTGGTGGTCCACTCCGCGCTCACGGTCTAGAGAAGGAACCTGGATGGAAGCCGTCGATCCCACCGTCTACCGCCTGGCGATCTTCGTGCTGGCGATCTTCGTGGGCTACTACGTGGTCTGGAGCGTGACGCCCGCCCTGCACACGCCGCTGATGGCGGTGACCAACGCCATCTCCTCGGTGATCGTGGTGGGCGCGCTCGCCGCCGCCGCCGCCCGAGGCGCAGACGGAGCGCTCACCGGAAACGTGCTGATCTCCAAGGGGTGCGGGGCGGTGGCCGCGGGCTTGGCCGCCGTCAACATCTTCGGCGGGTTCCTGGTCACCCAGCGAATGCTGGCCATGTACAAGAAGAAGCCCGGTTAGGGCCGCGGGGAGAGCATGAGCGCCAACGTCGCGGCCGTCGCCTACCTCGTCTCGGGGGTGCTGTTCATCCTCGCCCTGCGCGGCCTGTCGAGCCCGGTCACCGGCGCGGCCGGCAACCGAAACGGCATGGTGGGCATGGCCATCGCGGTCGGCGTCACCCTCTTCACCCTGTGGGCGCAGGGCGCGCTCGACACGCTGACCCTGGGTCTGATCGGCGCCGGCGTTGCGGTGGGCGGGACCATCGGGGCGGTGATCGCCCGCAAGGTGGCCATGACCTCGATGCCGCAGCTGGTGGCGGCCTTCCACTCGCTGGTCGGCCTGGCCGCCTGCCTGGTGGCGGTGGCGGCGATCCACACGCCCGCGGCGTACGGCATCCTCAACGCCGCCGGCGGCGTCCGCATGAGTTCGCTCGTCGAGCTGTCGCTGGGGCTGGCCATCGGCGCGGTCACCTTCACCGGCTCGGTGATCGCCTTCGCCAAGCTGAACGGCAACATGAGCGGCGCGCCGATTCTGCTGCCCGCCCGTCACGTCCTGAACATCGCCCTGGCCGTCGGCGTCGTCGTCCTGATCGGCGTCCTGGTGATGAGCGACGGCGCCGCCCTTTGGGCCTTCTGGGGGATCTTCGCCCTGGCGCTGGTGGTCGGCGTCACCCTGATCATTCCGATCGGCGGGGCGGACATGCCGGTCGTGGTCTCGATGCTGAACAGCTACTCGGGCTGGGCGGCGGCGGCGCTGGGCTTCACGCTGGAGAACACCACCCTGATCATCACCGGGGCGCTGGTGGGCTCCTCTGGGGCGATCCTCTCCTACATCATGTGCAAGGGAATGAACCGCAGCTTCGTCTCGGTGATCCTGGGCGGCTTCGGGGCCGAGGACGGGGCCGTCAGCGGCGTGATCGAGACCCGGCCCATCAAGCAGGGCAGCGCAGAGGACGCCGCCTTCATCATGAAGAACGCCTCGAAGGTGATCATCGTCCCCGGCTACGGCATGGCTGTCGCCCAGGCGCAGCATGCGCTGCGCGAAATGGCCGACACGCTCAAGGAGGAGGGGGTGGAGGTGAAGTACGCCATCCATCCGGTGGCCGGCCGCATGCCGGGCCATATGAACGTGCTGCTCGCCGAGGCCAACGTGCCCTACGACGAAGTGTTCGAGCTGGACGACATCAATTCCGAGTTCGCCACCGCCGACGTCGCGTTCGTCATCGGCGCCAACGACGTGACCAATCCCGCGGCGAAGACCGATCCCAAGTCGGCGATCTACGGCATGCCGATCCTCGACGTGGAGAAGGCCCGCACCGTGCTGTTCGTCAAACGCGGCATGGGCTCGGGCTACGCCGGCGTGGAAAACGAACTCTTCTTCCGCGACAACACCATGATGTTGTTCGCCGACGCCAAGAAGATGGTCGAGGGGATCCTGAAGAGCCTGTGAGAACCTTGCGGCGGGCCGCCCTGAGGATCCTGGCAGGGATGGTCCTCGCCTACGCGGCGGTGGTGGGCGCCATCTGGATCTACCAGCGGCAGCTTCTCTACTTTCCAGATCCGGCGCATCGGGCGCCGCCGACCGACCTGCCGATCGAAGAGGTTGCGCTTACGACGAGCGATGGCGAGCGGCTGGTGGCCTGGCATCTGCCGCCGCAGCCCGGCAAGCCCATCATCCTGTTCTTCAACGGCAACGCCGCGAGCCTCGCCGGCGAGAAGGCGCGCTGGGCGCGGATCGCAGGCGCGGGACTAGGCTTCGTCGCGATCGGCTACCGTGGCTACGACGGCTCGACCGGAACGCCCACGGAGGCCGGGCTGCACAGTGACGCGCAAGCCGCCTACGCCTGGGTGGCCGCCCGCCACCGGGCTCAAGACATCGTCATCCAGGGCTATTCGCTGGGCAGTGGCGTCGCCGTCCGACTGGCGGCGGAACATCCCTGCCGCGCGCTGATCCTGGAGGCGCCCTACGTCTCGGCAGTCGCCGTGGCGGCTCAGAGGTATCCTTGGGCGCCGGTGCGCCTGCTGATGAAGGATCGCTTTCGGTCCGACGTATGGATCAAGCGCGTGCACGCGCCTGTGATGATCCTGCACGGCGACCGCGACACGGTGATTCCGTTCCGTCAGGGGCGCGAGCTCTTCGAACTCGCCAACTCGCCAAAGGTTTTCGTGGCGATGAAGGGCGGCGACCACCTCAGCCTTGTGCGCGACGGCCTGTACGACAAAGTGTCACCGTTTCTCGGATCGAGTGCGCACACGCTGAATTCGCGCTGAATCCCTCGTACATCTTGGCTGCTTATTCCTGCTGGCCGCCGTTCGATCGAAAAGTTCGGCTCGGCTCGTCCTTGAATAGCTGAGCTTAGTTTTTGGGCTGCGACTATTCGCGCAGCGCGCAATTTCAGGGTTCGCCTACTTTTCGCCCGAAATGGTCTCCACTTAACCGCGCGTTAACGTAGAACATCCGTCGCGCGCCCGCTCATGCCTCTGCGGGCTCTTGTGGCGCGACATCGTTGAGAGAGGTGCTTGTTGAACGTCAAAAGCCTCGGCCTTCAGGGCCGCGCACGTCATTGGGCCATGGACGCCACGGTGGGCGCCGCCGTCGCCCTGCTGGCGATCACCGGAGCCCATGCGGCCCTTCCGGACAAGGCCGCGCACCCGGTGGCCGCGCCGCTGAAACCCGTGGCAGCCGCCGTGGTTCCGGCGGCCGCCCCGGTGGCGGAACCGGTCCTGATCGCCTTCAGCGAGGCTGTGCCGGGCTATGGCGTCGTCTCTCCGTTCGGGCTGCGCCAGTTGCCGTGGGAAGCCGGCGGACGGCTGCATGAGGGCGTGGATATCGCCGCGCCATCCGGGGCTCCGGTGCTGGCCGCCGCCGACGGCGTGGTCACCGCCGCGGGGACCAGCGAGTCCTACGGCCGCTACGTCGAGGTGACGCATGCCGAGGGCCTGAAGACCTTCTACGCCCACCTGGGCGCGATCGGCGCGGGCGTGGCCGCGGGCCTGGCGGTGAAGGCGGGCGCGCCGATCGGGGCCATCGGCAGCAGCGGCACCTCCACCGGACCGCACCTGCACCTCGAGATCCGCGACGCCAAGGGGCGGCCGCTGAATCCCGATTATTTCATCGGCCATTCGTTCGCCACGGCCGACGATCTGCCGCTGAGCCGCGCCGCGCGGGTGCCGCGCGGCGTGCGCATCGCCCATGTGTCGGTCATTCCCGCCAGCAAGCGCGCGCTGATGGCCGCCAAGGCCAAGGGCGCCGAGGCGCTCGACGCCTCGTCGCTGGGCGTCGAGGTGGCGTTCGAGTCGCGCGTCGCCCGCAAGGCGCTGGTCGCTCGCATCGCCGCCGGGCAGAAGGCCGACATGTCGCGCGAGGAGGAACGGCCGCACGCCACCCTGCCGGGCGTCGGCGAAACTGCGCCCGCGCCGGTCGACGTGGCGGCGACGCCTTCCTAGATAGGAGGCGTGCTCAAGCTCGCCCCCGCTCCCGCCTCGCCTCCGTCAAGGGGCGAACTGATCGACATCGGCGGTCGCCGCCTGCGCCTCGTGCGGGCTGGACGGCCGTCGGCCCGTCCCACCATCCTGCTGGAATGCGGGGCCTTCGGCTGCGCCGCCGACTGGGCGGTGGTGCAGGACCGGCTGGCCGCCAAGGGTTTCCATAGCCTGGCCTACGATCGCGCCGGGCTGGGCTGCTCCGATCCCGGCCCCAAGCCGCGCGACGGCCGCGCGATCCTCGCAGACCTGGAGGCGTTGCTGGCGCGCCTGGAGGAGGATGGCCCCTTCGTGGTCGTCGGCCATTCCATGGGCGGCCTGTTCGTCCGCCAGTTCGCGCTCGCGCATCCCGACAAGGTGGCGGGCGTCGTCCTGGTGGACGCCGTCACACCAGAAGTGCTCGACACCCCGGCCTTTGCGCGGGCGGTCAGCGCCTACCGCCGCGTCATGCGGATCGTGGGCCTGGGCGCCGATGCGGGCTTCATGCGGCCGGTCTCGCTGGTGATCGGCGATCTGATCGGTCTCGAGGGCGAGGCCCGGCGGGAGAAGCGTCGGGTCTATGCGTCGCGCATCCATACCCGCTGGGCGGCCGAGGAGGTGCAGCATTGGCCGGCGACCTCCGACCAGGCGCGCCGGGCCGGCAGCTTCGATCCCGACCTGCCGGTGGCGGTGATCACCGCCGGCGCCGCGCGCGCCCGCCGGCGGCTGAAGGCGATCCAGGCCGCGCCGGCGCTGGCCTCGCGGCGCGGCTACGTCGAGCACGTGGCGGGCTCCAACCACGCGAGCCTCCTGGGCGTCCGCTTCGCCGATCCCGTCGTGCGCGGCGTCGAGCACGTGCTGGCGGCGGCGGACGGCTAGACCGGTTCGCGCGCAACCGCGCCGCAGGCCGCGTCGAGGCGCGCGCCCACGAGCGGCGTGACCTGGACATCGTCGGACGCCCACAGCACCGGACAGGACACGACGCCCTGCGGGCCCACAATGGCGGGCAGGGCGCCTCGCGCCGCGGCCGGAACGGACGGGAGGGCGCGGCGTTCGCGGTCGGCAAGGCGCGCCGCAAGGCCGGCGAGCGGGCGGACGGACAGGCCGTTGCGGGCGGCGACCACCTCGTAGCGTCCGTCCCAGACCACCGTGTGGCGCAAGGGCAGGGCGCAGGGCGCCAGGCCGCCCCGGGCCGCCTCGCCCGGCTCACGCATCAGCCGCACGGCCTCGCCGTCGGCCTCGATGCGGCTTCCCCCCAGGGTCGCCGTGACCGGGCGTTCCCCCCGGACGGCGTCGAGCAGCCGTTGCAGGCGGTCGCCTCGCGGGGGACGGCTGGTCCCGCCTGCGCACAGGCAGGCGGCGGCCAGGAATCGCCGCGCCGGGCCCTCCTCGGCTTCTCGCAGCGCGCCGCGGGCGATCGACAGGCCGCCCCAGGGCGTCGCATCGCAGGCTGCGGCCAGGTGCGCGGCGTCCGCCGCAGGTCCGGAGGCCGCGCAGACCGTTCCTCGCCCGGCCAGGGCCGTGCGGGCGCGGGCGCGGGCGGACCGGGGGTCGGCGTTGGCGGGATCTTCGACCCAGGCCTCCTCCCGGGCCCGCAGCCAGTCGCGGAGCGCTTCGCGGCGCACGCCCAGCAGGGGCCGCAGCAGGAACAGGCCGCGGCCTTCCGGCCAGACCGGAGAGGGCGCCCAGACGGCGGGATCAGGGGTCGTGGCGCCGGCCTCGCGCATCGCCTGCGCCTCCAGCCGGTCGTCGGCGGTGTGGCCGAGCAGGATCACCCGCGCGCCAGCGTCGCGGGCGGCCTCGGCGAGGAGGCGGTGCCGCGCCGCCCGCGCCGCGGCCGGCACGCCGCGCTCGGGTTTCGGACCGGTCCAGGCCAGGGGCCGGAACGCGACGCCCAGGCGGGCGGCCACCGCCGCGCAGCTCTCGACCCAGGCTGCGCCCTGCGGCTGCAGGCCGTGGTCCACGGACAGGACGACAAGCCGGCGGCCGTGCGCCTTCGCCCACGCCTGCGCGATCAGCAGCAGCGCCAGGGAATCGCCGCCGCCCGAAAAGGCTACGGCGACGGGGGCGGGGACATGGGCGCGCAGGCGGTCGTCGAGGACGGCAAGGACCTCGTTCAGGCGCACTTCGCCTGGGCGCGGGCCGCCGCCGCGCGGCTCCTGGCGGTAGGCGCCGCCTTGGGATAGCGGCGCTCGAGCTCGCCCAGCATCTGGCAGGCGTCGGGCGCGCGCTTCAGCGCGATCAGTTCGCGCGACAGCTCGACGATGGCGTCCGCCGCCCAGGCCGTCTGCGGCCAGCCGCGGATGGCGCCGATATAGGCCGCGGCCGCCTCGTTGTGCGCCCCGCGCACGCCCAGGGTCTTGCCGAGCCAGTAGCGGGCCTCCGGCGCCTTGGGGTTGTCGCCGAAACGGTTGGTGAAATCCTGCCAGGCGCGCTCGGCCCCGTCGTAGTCGCCGTTCATCATCAACTGGCGGGCCTGGGCGAAGACCTCGGAGGCCACGGGCGCCGGCGCGGCGGCTTGCGGGGGCGCCGCCGGATCGGCGACGGCCTGCGGCGGGGCCTCGGGGGGCGCCGAGCGCAGCTCCGTCGCGGCCAGCCGGTCGGACAG
>Ga0268264_10003579_pt1 | contig 13380 bp, 13 predicted proteins | sample KBSSwiS32_FD_190357 | JGI IMG/M metagenome (GOLD analysis project Ga0268264, IMG submission 190357) | Switchgrass rhizosphere microbial communities from Kellogg Biological Station, Michigan, USA - KBS Switchgrass S3-2 (SPAdes) (version 2) | ecosystem: Host-associated > Plants > Roots >...
CCGGGTCATAGGGGCTGATGTAGATCGAGTGCGGCCGCCGGAATTTATCGTCCCATTGCTTCCAGGTCTCGATGATCTTGCCGCTGCCGTCGACCACTACCACGCAGTTCTCCCACTTCGCGTCCACACCTAATTGGCGATAGGGCGGTCCCTTGATCCCGAGCTTTTGCGACTTGCCTTCCCAGGCCGTCATCCACTCGTTCATGTCGTTATCGGTGCCGCCGGTGCCAGGCAGAGACGCGTTAGTGGCATCACGCCAGAAGCCCGCCACGGGAAAGCTGATGCTGGGTCCCAGTTGCGGCAACAGCGCTGCCTTCGGCGGAGCCATCTTCGGCAGCTCGCCGCGGAACAGCATGTAGATGCGATTGGGGCTTTCCGCGAAAACACTTTCGCCCGCGCCGTAGGTCCACTTTTCGTTGCCTGGGAGCGTGCTGATATCCTGCGGCCAGTTCTTCACGACGTCGTAGGGGCCAGTCAGGTCCTCGGACCCCAAGTTTCCCGGGATCGCCGCGAATCCTGTCCCCGGCTTCGACTTTGCTTCGACGGGAGCAAGCCGGCCGGAAATCGTTAATCCAATCCCGACGCCGAGCGCCACCATGAATAACATCAGCCAAACTTTGCGCATCAATAGTCTCCTGGACCCAGAACTGGTCCTCAGAGATCATATTACGTTTGCACGCCGAGCGGGTGAAGCCCACGTTCCTTGAGAATCCGTCGACCTTCCGGACACTTGAATGTAGTGTTCTGAAGGCAAGCCTCTACGATTCGATACGACATCGCATTCAGCGAAGCCGCCCGAGAGCAACTTCGGGCGCTCAGGCGGAAGATCGGTCAGCGCATGATCCAGTTGCAGGATGATCTCTCCGGAGATGTCAAGAAACTCGGCGCGCGCGAGAATGCCTATCGTCTGCGGGTGGGATCTCACCGCGTACTTTTTCGATTGGAGGGGAATGTGATCGCGGTGTATGCTGTGAAAGATAGGAAGAATGCTTATGAGTAAGACTTTGGAAGCCACTCGAGCCAAGAAGCCAACCCTCCAGCAGCTTGCTACTGAAGTGGATCACCTCCGCGGGCGCGTCGAAGAATTGGAAGACCTACGCGATCTCAAAGAAGCGGTCCAGAGAAACGGCGACAAGCCTCTGATTCCACTAGTCAAAGTGAAAAAGGACCTCGATCTCGACTAGAGAACCGAAATCGGTCTAGACTTGGGCCGGTTGCCAGAGTGCCTCGCTAAACATTACTTTCTTCTTGCGCTCGGCAATCCAGGCGATGAGCACGCCACATGAAATCGCCATACTTAGTGAACCTAGGCTCATCATCCCGTTTAACCAATCGTGGGTGCCCCTTAGCAGCAAAAGCACCAAGCGGATTGACAGGCCGATGCCGGTTCCGAGCAGCGAATATGTGAGTCGTCTTTCCACAGCATCCTGCTTTACTCCAGCCTATAGTTTGGCGCTTCCTTGGTGATAATCACGTCGTGGACGTGGCTCTCGCGCAGGCCAGCGGCGCTGACGCGCAGGAATTTGGCCTGGGTGTGGAGCTCGGCGATAGTCGCGCAGCCGCAGTAGCCCATGCCGGCGCGCAGTCCGCCGACTAGTTGATAGACCAGATCGGCCAGCATCCCTTTGTAGGGCACGCGGCCTTCGATGCCTTCGGGCACCAGCTTGCCGCCGCCCGTTGCTTCTTGCGAGTAGCGGTCAGCTGAGCCTTGCGCCATGGCGCCCATCGAACCCATGCCGCGATAGCTTTTGAAAGTGCGGCCTTGATACAGAATGGTCTCGCCGGGGCTCTCTTCGGTGCCGGCGAGCAGGCTGCCGATCATCACGCAGTCGGCGCCGGCGGCGATGGCTTTGGTGACATCGCCGGAAAACTTGATGCCGCCGTCGGCGATTAGTGGGACTCCACTGCCTGCCGTGGCCTTGGCGCATTCGGCGATGGCGGTGATCTGCGGGACTCCGGCGCCGCTGACGACGCGGGTGGTGCAGATCGAACCGGGGCCGATGCCGACTTTGATGCCGTCGACGCCCAACTCGATGAGTTCCTTGGCCCCTTCATAGGTGGCGACGTTGCCGGCAATTAACTGGACATTCGGCAGCGCGCGCTTCACGTTAGCGATGGCGTCCATCACACGTTGCGTATGGCCGTGCGCGGAATCGATGGCCAGGACATCTACTTTTTTACTTACCAACTCGTGTGCGCGTTCCAGATAATCGCCGGAGGAGCCCAGCGCGGCGCCTACACGCAAACGTCCCTGTGCGTCTTTGGCGGCGTTGGGGTACTTCAACTTTTTCTGAATATCTTTGACTGTGATCAAGCCCTTCAGGTTGTAATGCTCGTCGACGACCAGAAGTTTTTCGACGCGATGGGTGTGCAGGATGGCTTCGGCTTCTTCGAGCGTGGTGCCGACGCCGACGGTGATCAGGTTCTCCTTGGTCATCACGCTGGCGACCGGCAGGTCATAGCGCGTTTCGAAACGTAAATCGCGGTTGGTGAGGATGCCTACCAGCTTGCCGTTCTTGGTCACCGGCACGCCGGAGATGCGGTAGCGCTTCATAACGTCGAGGGCGTCGGAAATTTTGTGCTCCGGATCGATGGTCACCGGGTCCACGATCATGCCGCTTTCCGAGCGCTTCACGCGGTCCACTTCTTCGGCCTGCTTGTCGATCGACATATTACGGTGGACGATGCCGATGCCGCCTTGCTGCGCGAGAGCGATGGCCAGGTGGGATTCGGTGACGGTGTCCATGGCGGAGCTCACCACGGGAATATTCAATCCGATGTTGCGGGTGAACCAGGTGCGGGTATCGGTGTCGGCGGGCACGACGCTGCTGCGCGAGGGCACCAGCAGGATGTCGTCAAAAGTGAGTCCTTCCGGTATGGTTTCAGGGATCATGCGAGGTTATCTTAGATGATACAGCATGGCCGCGAAAGGACAGCGCGGCGCGCCGGTGATATGCTTGTGGCCATGTCCAGACTAACCCGCAACCTGCTGTTTTCGTTGCTGTTACTCGCGCCGATCGCGCTCGCGCAGTCCGTGCGTCTGTATGTGTTCGACAACGGGGTCATCAAGGGGCTCGACCCGGCTGCGTTTCAGTTGAAGAAGGAAGAGATCGCAACTGCGGACATGGCGGTGGTCTCGTATCTGATCGTGCATCCCAAGGGCACCCTGATATGGGATACCGGCGCGATTCCGGACGGCGCTCTCAATGCGGACGGCACTCCGGTAACGCAAAGATTGTACACGGCCAGCAAGACCTTGAAGTCGCAACTCGCAGCCGCTGGATTTAAAGCCGGTGACATTACGTATCTGGGGCTCTCGCACTATCACGGCGACCACACCGCCAACGCGAACGACTTCGCGGGAGCCACCTGGCTGGTGCAGCAACCGGACCGCGACGCCATGTTCGCGGAGAAGCCTCCGAACATCACGCAATTCGCGCAGTACGCGGCGCTCAAGAACAGCAAGACCAAGATATTGAAGGGCGAAGATTACGATGTTTTCGGTGATGGCACAGTAGTGATCAAGGCCACCTACGGGCACACGCCCGGCCACCAAGTGCTGTTTGTAAAACTAGCTAAAACGGGGCCAATTCTACTCGCCGGCGACTTGTATCACTACCAGGAAGAACGCGGCACCAATAAGGTCCCGACTTTCGAGTTCAACAAGGAACAATCGCTCGCCAGCCGTGCCGTGATCGAAGCGTTCCTGAAACAGACCGGCGCGCAGCTCTGGATCGAACACGATCTGGCGAATTTCAACAAGCAGAAAAAGAGCCCGGCGTTTTACGAGTAGTTCTACTTCTGTGCATTCTTTTCGTTCGGATCGAAGTGCGGGACGTCGGTGACGGCCACGCGGCGCTGGAACTTCCACTGGCCGTTTTCGCGGACGAAGCTGTCGTCGTAGTGGCCGCCCTGGGCGATTATCGGTTTCTTGTCCGCACCCGGAATGACGTAAGCCCAGCGCGACCAAACCGTGGCGGTGTCACTGTGTACGTCGATCTCGAAATTCGACAGCAAATGGTAAGTTGCACCCGGCTTGCTTATGGGACCAATGTTCTTCTCCATGAAAGCCTGGATCGCGGCCGGGCCGCGCACGGAACCGAAGCCGCCAACCCACTCGCCGTCTTTGGCGAATAGCCGCGAATAGGCCGCGAAGTCGTGGGCGTCGAGACTGCGGCCGTAGTCCAGCAGCACCCGTTGAATTTGCTCCACATCTTCCAGGCGCTGTATTCGGGCAGCAAGGGACTTGTCCGCCTGGGCGAAAACGGGCGAGAGCAGAGCACTCGTTAGTAACGCTGCAGTTGCGATTCTTGAAATCATCATGCTGTCCTCCGTCAAGAGTAGATCATGAACTCCAGCAGGTTGCCATCGGGGTCGCGCACATACACGCTGGAGGCGCCTTTTCTACGTCCACCCTGGCGCGCGACCGGGCCTTCGATCAGCTTAGCTCCGCCACGGTCGAGCATGGCTTTGAGTGCCGCCACGGTGCCGTCCCAGACAAAACACAAGTCGCCGCAGGGAGGCTTGGCGGCGGGAGCGCGTAAGGTGAAGGACTCGCGCTGCCAGGTCGCGGGGCGATGAAAATTAATCATGTTATCGCCGATGTAGACCGAGCACGCAACGGCATTTTCGACCACGTCGAATCCCAACCCGCGATAGAACGCCAGCATGGCGTCGGTATTCAGCATGGGCAGCGCCACGTGATCGAAACCGCTGACTCTTCCAGCTGGCTGCGCACGTAATTGTGTAGCGGCGCCTGCCGCGGCTACGCGACCTATGAACCCACGCCGAGAGGGTGCTTTTTTGAGCATATGCGAGAGCCTACCACGGGCGGGAGGGGAAGCGGCAGCCCCAACAGGGGGAAGGCACTAAGGCGAGACACCCAGTGGGAGTCAGGGTTTTGCCCGAGTTCGGTGTGAGGCCGTTCCAAGGGATACTACTCATGAAACCTATGTCCGCCCCCCTCGCTGGTAAGTTCCAGGATCATTATGAAGTGCTTGGCGTCGACCTCAAAGCCGATGCGGAAACGATTCAGCGAGCCTACGCGGAGCTGGCCAAGAAGTTTCATCCCGGCAATCCCGCGAGCGGCGATGCGGAGGCGTTCGAGGCCGTCAACATGGCCTACGAAGTTCTCTCCGACCCGGCACAGCGGCACGCGTTCGACAACTTGAAAGGTACCGGGGAGGATCTGAACTGCCCCAAGTTCAGCGGTCTGGAGTTTTTCAATTCGCTGGGGCGCGAGGCCGGCCTGCGTTCAGCCTTGCTGTGTATCCTCTACGACCGTCGCAGGAGCAAGCCGTTAAAGCCCGGAATGCCGATGCGCTATGTGGAAGCGATGCTCGCGGCAAGCTTGGACGAACTGTTTTTCGTGCTGTGGTATTTGAAGCAGCGGGGATGGGTGGCGAGCGACGACAAGAGCAACATACTGATCACAGTGCAGGGGATGGATTACTTGGAGAGCAACCAGCCGACGGCTGCGCTGGTGATGCCGTACATAAAATCGTCGGCGCTCGAGGAACAGCAAGGCCCACCCAACGTGTTGGTGGCGGCTTTGAATGCTGCGCTAGCCAGCCGGCCCGCCAAGAATTGAAGACGTCAAGGCCGCTGGCCACGCCGCGATTCCTTCGGGGGAAACTCGGGCGTGACGCAGCGAAGGTTCGCTACACTTCGCAACGAAGTGCAGCCTTAAGATTTAGCTGCCCTGAGTGGAAGCAACGGCCATCACCGACCCGACCTTCGAGAAGATCGTGCTGATGCTGGACGCCACGCCCGGCATAACCGCACCGGCCGCTACCGCCACGAAGCCGGCCATCAATGCGTACTCGATGAGATCCTGACCGCGTGTATCTTTCAGAGCTTTCAATTTCAAAAATAGATTTTTCATAACCGCTTCTCCTCTAGATTCCTATCGGCGCGTTTCGCCGTTGATTCACAGTAACAGTGAAATTCCCTTGGGAAAATCAGGGTTTCGCGTGGTTAAAGCGCTAAAAGGCCTTGTCTGTCGGTAGTTTAACCGTAGTCCCTGCGAATCCGTGCAGCCTAGGGAAGGCTAGTCGTTGCGTGCTTGCGTCAGGGCCGCTTTCACCGCGGGCCGCAGCAGCAGGATCAACAATCCGGAGGCGACCGAGCACACGGCCAGGAACAGCAGCGCTCGTTCAAAGCCACCGAAACGATCGCTGACGAAGCCGATCACATAGGGTCCGATGAAGCCGCCCAGGTTGCCGAAGGAATTGATCAGCCCGATGCTGGCGGCCGCCGCAGTCTTGCCCAGCAGGATGTTCGGCAGTGGCCAGAAACCGGGATGAGCGCTATAGAATCCGATGGTCGCGATGGAGAGCAGGAACACGCTGATCCAAACGTGGCTGGTGGTGAAGGCGCAGATAAACATCGCGACTCCTGCCATGGTGCGCGGGATGGCGGCGTGCCAGATGCGTTCGCCGGTGCGATCGGAATGCCAGCCGTTGAGCATCATCGCCGGTAACGCGCACAGCGCCGGAATCGCAGCGATCAGGCTGACTTGCGATAGGCCGTAGGTTGACAGCCCCTGCACCATTTTGGGGAGCCACAAGCTGACCCCGTAGGTCGCGGTGAGGCCTAGCATTAGAGTGACCGCCATCAATAAAACGGTGGGATTGCGCAGCGCTTGCCACGCGGATTCTAAAGTCGAGCGGTGCGTGCGCTTTTCGGCGCGGCGCAATTGCGCTACCAGCCACGCTCGCTCGTCATCCTTCAGCCACTTGGCTTGTTCTGGGTGATCGGTCAAATAAAAGATGGTGACGATGCCGGCGATCACTGCGGGCAGGCCCTCGATGATCAACAGCCAGCGCCAGCCGGCCAGACCCATCCAGTGGATCTTGAGAAAAATTGCCGAGAGCGGTCCGCCGATGACGGCCGAAGCCGGAATGGCCGCGAAGAATATCGCGATAGCCTTGCCGCGGTCCTCCGGGCGGTACCAGTGGCTCAGATACACGATGATGCCGGGAACGAAGCCCGCTTCGGCAACGCCCAGAATAAAACGCAGCCAGTAGAACTGCTGCTCGCTGCGGATGAGTCCGGTGAGCGAGGCCACCAGGCCCCAGGTGATCATGATGCGGGCGATCCATTTGCGGGCGCTCCAGACTTCGGCGAGAATCGACCCGGGGACTTCGAGCAGAAAATAACCGATGAAGAAAATGCCGCCGCCGAGGCCGAAGACATAGTTCGAGAACCCCAACTCGCGGGTCATCTGCAGGCCGGCGAAGCCTACGTTGACGCGGTCGAGGTAGGAGATGAGGTAGAGCAGGAACACGAAGGGCATCAGGCGCCGATCGACGTGACGGCGGGTGCGTTCGGCGATGTCCGTGGCCACAACCATGAACTCATCCATGAACGACGCAGTGTAGCATGGTCTCTGCTACACTGAAGGTTCCCCATATGATTTCAGCAACACAACTGCGTCCTGGCATGGTGGTCAAGTGGAACGGCGAGCTCTTCTCGATCTTTAAGATGGAGCACCGCACCCCTGGCAATCTGCGTGGGTTCGTGCAGGTAAAAATGCGCAAGTTCAGTTCGGGCACCATGATGGAGCATCGCTTTTCGTCGGAAGACAAGATTGAACGCGCCTCGCTCGATCAGCAGGATATGGAATACCTGTATGACGACGGCGAGTTCTATTACTTCATGAACACCGAGACTTTCGAGCAGATGCACCTGACTCGCGATTTTCTGGGCGACGCCACCAATTTCCTGATCCCCAACTTGAAAGTGGAGATTGAGTTCTACGAAGGCACTCCCATGGGTATCGAGCTGCCGCCCACGGTGGACTTGACGGTGGTTGAAACCGAGCCGGGACTCAAGGGCGCGACGGTTTCGAACGTGACCAAGCCGGCGAAGACCGAGACCGGCCTGGTGGTGCAGGTGCCGCCATTCATCAGCGAGGGCGAGAAGATACGCGTGTCGACTTCGGAGAGCGCTTACCTAGAGCGCGCGTAAGCTATCCGCGCGCCTTCGGGTGCGCCTTGTCGTACACCGCCATCAAATCCGTAAGCGATACCTGGGTGTATTTCTGCGTGGTCGCCAGGCGCGCATGGCCCAACAGTTCCTGGATCGCGCGGAGGTCGGCACCATCGGCGAGCAGGTGTGTCGCATAGGCGTGGCGCAAGCTATGCGGATGCAAGGCGGCGTCGCCCGAAACCATGCGCGCGTAGAATTTTACGATTTCACGAGCGCCGCGGTCTGACAGGCGCGTACCGCGGTGGTTCACAAGCAGGGCGCGCTCGCCGGGCTTGGCCGTGCGTTCGGCCAGATATTTTGCGAGCGACGCGGAAGCCTTCTCGCCGTAGGGGACTTGGCGCTCCTTGCGGCCCTTGCCACGCACGCGTATCCAGCGGTCGCGCAAATCGAAGTCGTCGACGTTCAGTCCGACCAGTTCACTGATACGCAGGCCGCATCCGTAGAGGAGTTCGAACAGCGCGACGTCACGCTCGGGATGTGGGCGCTCGAACTTGTCTTGGGCGACGCCATCTACCAACGTGTTGGTCTGCTCGGCGGTAGGGACGATGGGCACGCGCCTGGGGGCTTTGGGAGTACGCAAGGCGCGCGCGGCATTCGTCGGCACGGATTTTTCGCGCAATAGAAACTGGAAAAACGAGCGTACGGCGGCGAGCTTTCGGCGGATCGATATGGGGTCGAGTCTTCGGTCGTAGAGGCTGGTCAGCCATTCGCGCAGCAGGGGACCGTCGATAGCCGCGGGCGCGGGCGGCTCGGTTCCGGGCGCCGAGAAGTAGGCCACGAATTGTTCCAGGTCCGATGCGTAGTTGCGGATGGTGTGCGCCGAGGCGTTTTCGCGGCCTAGCTCGCCCAGATAACGTCCGATCGCGACTGCCAGTTCAGACATGAGCACAAAGGTATTCTTCGAGCGCAGCTAGCGCTCGGCGGCAGACTTCGGCGTAGCGCACTTTCTTGTCGCGCGGCGGATTTTGCAGCTTGGGTAGTAGGTCGAAAGTGATATTCGCAGGCTGGTAATGCAGGGGATCGGCTCCGGACACGTAGGCCGTGAGAGACCCCATAGCGGTTTCGCGCGGGAAAGCCCGGGGCGATTCCCCGGCGGCTAAGGCGACCGCGGCCCGTCCGGCCATCAGTCCGGTGGCGATGGACTCGACGTAACCTTCGACGCCCGAGATCTGGCCGGCGAAGAAAATTTCAGGGCGCGTGCGCATTTGCAGGGTGGGCGCGAGCAGCGCGGGTCCGTTGATATAAGTGTTGCGATGCACCTGGCCGAAGCGCAGGAACTCGGCGCGTTCCAGGCCCGGGATCATGCGCAGCACGCGTTGCTGATCGCCGAAGCGCATGTGATTTTGGAAACCCACCAGATTGTAACTGCCCGCGCGCGCATCTTCCTGGCGCAGTTGGACGACCGCCCAGGGCCGGCGGCCGGTGCGCGGATCGATGAGCCCCATGGGTTTCATAGGGCCGAAGCGCAGAGTATCGCGCCCGCGCCGCGCGATTTCTTCGATGGGTAGACAGGCCTCAAAGTAGCGGGTGTTATCGGAGACCGGGCGGTCTTCTTCAATGTGTGCGGGGACGCTTTCCGCGGCGAGTAGCGCGTCCAGAAACGCCTCGTACTGTTCCTTATTGAACGGACAATTCAGGTAATCGGCCGTGCCGTCCAGCGATTTGTCGTAGCGCGAAGCGCGGAAGGCGATGGAAGTGTCGATGGACTCTGAGTCGACGATCGGGCTGATGCTGTCGTAGAAAAACAGGCGCCCGGAGCCGGTGACGCGCGCGATTTCCTGCGCCAAGGCATCCGAAGTCAGCGGCCCGCTGGCGATGATCCAAATGTGATGGTCATCCAGCGTCGTAAGTTCTTCGCGGCGTATTTCTATGGCTGGCTCGGCCACGATCGCCGCGGTAATTTCAGCGGCGAAGATTTCACGGTCCACGGTAAGCGCGTGGCCTGCCGGGACCCGCGCACGGGGCGCGATCTCGCCGATCAACAGCGAGCCGAGCCGTCGCAGTTCTTCTTTCAAAAGCCAAGGCGCGCCATTTTGCTGCTCGCTCTTGAGGGAATTGCTGCACACCAACTCTGCCAAATCAGCAGTCTTATGCGCCGGAGTCTGCCGCAGCGGGCGCATTTCATAGAGCACCGCGCGACCGCCCGCTCGCGCCACCTGCCACGCCGCCTCGCATCCGGCCAAGCCGCCGCCGATGATGTGAACTTCTTTCACTGCCTCCTATTATCGATCAGCGGCGATTTTCAGAGTCTCGGCAGCCTTCCGGAGGGAACCGCGCAGCGGATCATTTCCACCGAACGACGCGGCCGCGCGGCTAAGACTGGACGAAGCTTCAACGTGATGACGTTCCGTCTTTCCAAAATCCCGCATCTCTGTTTGCAACCGCGCCGCCGTCGCATGCAGACGCCAGGACACCGAAGGCAGGTCGTGATTCTGGATGCTCGCAAAGGCCTGCTCCATGCACTCGAGCGCCCGCTGCAAATCGCCCTTGCGCATCGCAACGCGAGCCATCGCTTCCCACGCCGGCGCGCGCAACGCAGGGTCTTCGGTAGTCAGGGCGTCCTCTAAAAACTGGTCGGCTGCGGCGCTGGCGTGTTCCAGATCGTCAAGATCCAGATAGGCGCCCACTAGTCCGAACTCCGCAATCATGCGCCAATACCACTGCAGGAAGAACTTGGGAGTGGGCTGGCGATCGCGTACTTCGAGGAACAGTCTGAGAGCATTCCCCGGCTGTCCCGTCGCCAGGTCGGCGTAGGCAATGGTCAGCATGGCCATGGTACGGACCTGCCCGGCGGGCTCTTCCACATGAGTTTCGAGCAAGCCTTCCGCGATCAGCCGCGCCCCCGCGAAGTCGAACGCCTGCATGTGCAGCCATCCCAGCATGGCCGCGAAGAGCCCGCGCCACGGCTGGTTGCCGTTCTTTTCGGCGAGCTCTATGCCGCTCTCCACCGCCCCACGCAGCTCGCCCCACCAGCCCAGATGCATCAGCGCTAGCGCCAGCGAGGACAGGCACGAGAGGTACACCACCAGGCTGTGCGTTTCCGCCGCTTTCTCGAGGCCCGAGCGCGCGATCTCGTATGCGTCGCGATATTCGCCGCGCAGCGCCTGCACATGGGCGTACAGGATCTCGTAATACGCCGGCTTTTCCGGACCCAGCAGTTCGCCGATTTTTCGCCGCGCCGCGGCACAGCGGTCCGCTTGCTGCTGGCTCCAGCCATTGGTGATGATGTGCCAGGTGCCGGCCAACATTTCCGTGCGGGCCTGGAGCAACGGATCGTTATGCGTGGCGCACACTCGCACCGCGCGCTCGCACAAAGCCACGCAGGCGTCGGGATCGGAGAAAGCCATCACCCGCGCGAGCCGCGTCAGCGCGTTGACCTGGGCCACTTTCAATCCACGCTGCTCCGCCAGAGCGACCACCGTGCCATCCGCTTCGGCCGAGCCGTCCAAGTCACCCACTGCGTAGCGTGCGTCACTGATGCGTTCCCGAATCTCGATTTCCAGGTCGCGGGCCGGATCGGCGGCGATCCCCGAAAGCAATCCCAAAGCGTGTTCCAGAATTGCGGCTGCGTCACGATGCGCGTAGCGGCGGGCGGCGTTCTCCGCACTCAGAATCAGGTAGCGCGCCGCGCGCTCGAAATCGCGGCCCTGTTCGAAGTGCAAAGCCAGTTCGGAGGCCAGTTCTATTGTGGCATCGGGCCCCAATAGCTCCTCGGCCTTCTCCCCCAGCTGGCGATGCAAACGCGAACGCTGCGCTTGAGGCACGCGGCGGTACAACGCTTCGCGATACAGCGAATGCCGGAATTCGTAGTGTGCGGATTGGGTTCCGCCCAGTACCCCGGACGCCCGGCCTGGCCGCACAAATTGCTGACGCTCCGCGAATCGCTCACAGGTTTCTTCGGCTTCGGCGACGCCCATGCCGAGCATCGCGGCCACCGACCACGCCGAAAACCGCCTCCCCGCCACGCTGGCGCTCTTGAGCACGCGCTGCTCGGGTTCACTGAGGCGCTCCACCTGAATCTCCAGCATCTGTTGCAGGGTTTCCGGAACGTCCGGCACGATCTTGTCCAGTGGCGCAGTCAGGCTCCACGACCCTTCTGCTTCGGCCAGCAGGCCGCTCTTCACTAGATCGCTCACAATCGCGGTCATGAACAGCGGATTGCCTTCGGAGTGCCGATGCACCAACTCCGCCAGGCCCGCAGGCAGAGCGGAGCCCGGAAATTCTTCGGCCAGATACTTGGCGATGTCCGCTTCCGTCAAGCGCTCCAGCGCGATTTCGGAACACAACTTATGCATCACTAAATCCTGACGCAGGCCCTTCAAGGGGCTCCGCAACAGAATCACATCCACCGGACGATAGGTTCCCAGCACCAGGAGTTTCGCCGGTCCGCGCCGCCGCGCGAGCGCTGAAATCAAATCCAGCGTGGACGGGTCCACCCAATGCAAATCTTCGAGAATCAGCGCCAGCGGGTTCTTCGCCGTCAGCGATTCCAAGGCCTCACAGATTTCCCGCACCATGCGCTCGCGAGTGGCCCCTAGAATTTCGCGCTGCAAGGCGTCGCGCTGTTCGGGCTGGAGCAGGGAGGGGAATTGAATCAGCCAGGTGGGCGCCTGCGACGCCAGAATCTGAATGGTGCCTACGGAGCCAGGCCCGCGCACCAGGTGGCCAAAGGCATCCAGGATCGGATAATAAGCTTCCTTGCCGCCGAAACCTTCGACGCATTGGCCGCGTGCGATCCGCATGTTTTCGTGGCCGCCCAGACACTGCTCGAACGCATCCAGCAAAGTGCTCTTGCCGACGCCCGCCTCACCCGTTACCAGTACCAATTGACGATGGCCTTGCAGGGCTTTGCGCAGGTGTGAATCCAGTTCCACGAGTTCACGCTCGCGGCCCACCGGCGCCGATGCACCGCCTTCTGTGGGCGCAAACGCCTCTTCCTTGAGATCCACTACAAACCGGTAGCCGCGCTTCGGCAAAGTTTCGATGAATCGTGGCGTTTTCGGATCATCCCCCAGCACCTTGCGCAACTCCAAAATGTACTTGCGCAAGATTTCGGGTTGGACATAGGTTTCCGGCCAAACCGCTTCGAGGAGTTCCTCTTGCGTCACCAAGCGCCCCGGGTGGTCCACCAAATGGCGCAGCACCGCGAACACCTTGGGAGTCAAGGTGATGCGCGCCTCGCCCCGCCATAGACACTGGTTCACGGGGTCCAGCCGGAACGGACCAAATGCTTTCATTTGCTGGCCTTACACACCCGCAAGAGTCCTTTGATTATATACAGCCTGCTCGAAGGATGCCTGCCGATTTGCTAGTGTTACCCCAGACTTCACGGAAACGAAACGGTTTCTTCACGCCGGCTTGTCTCCCCTACGGTAATCTGAACTTGGT
>Ga0268264_10003585_pt1 | contig 13369 bp, 10 predicted proteins | sample KBSSwiS32_FD_190357 | JGI IMG/M metagenome (GOLD analysis project Ga0268264, IMG submission 190357) | Switchgrass rhizosphere microbial communities from Kellogg Biological Station, Michigan, USA - KBS Switchgrass S3-2 (SPAdes) (version 2) | ecosystem: Host-associated > Plants > Roots >...
GCAAACTAGTGCTGAAGAGGGTGCAGCTATCCAGTGCGCCGGGCACAGCGCATATGGGTTGGCTGAATACGTATTATATATACGATGATATGGACAATCTGCGTTTCGTGATTCAGCCGGGGGCCATTGATCTCCTAGAATCAGTTGGCAACTGGAACTTAAACGGGCTTACAAATCTAACAAATGAAATGTGTTTCCGTTATGAGTACGACGAACGCAATCGAATGATCATTAAGAAAATTCCTGGAGCTGACGAAATGTGGATGGTTTACGATGGTAGGGACAGGCTTGTGATGACACAGGATGCAAATCTACGGACCGCAGGTAAATGGCTCGTCACTTCCTACGATGTTGAAAATCGTGTACAGTTGACTGGTCTCTTAACAGACGCAAATACTCGAACATACCATCAAAACCTTGCTGGCGGCAGCACTACCTATCCAACTACTGCAAGCAATTTCGAAAAACTTACCCAAACTTTTTACGATGATTATTCGTGGGTGTCAGGAACGGGAACCAGCATGACTTCCACTATCGATGCTACTTATACTTCCAATAGTACATATTTCATTACGAGTTATAATGTGTCTCCCGTATATGCACAGACGATTGTTGCTGACTATCGCACGAGAGGCATTATAACCGGATCGATGTCCAAAGTAATAGGAACAGCGAGCCAATACCTATTTGCAGAAAGTTTTTATGACGACCGCGGCCGAACTATCGAGACTCAAAGTGTTAACTATACAGGGGGACTGGATGAAAGTGTTACTCAATACGATTTTAGTGGTAAGTTATTGCGCAGCCTCCAGAAACAGCAGAAAAACGGCGCCAATGCGCAGACGCATTTTATATCGACCAAAATGAATTATGACGCGGCGGAAAGACTATTAACGGTAAATAAAAATATTGATAACTCCGGCGCTGATCAACTCATTGTGACCAATACCTATAACGAGCTGGGCCAATTGCAGAACAAAGCATTGGGAAACAGTATCGAAAATCTCGCATATGACTACAATATCCGCGGTTGGCTGAAGACCATTAATAAAAATTATGTAAGTGGATCAGTGACGACAAACTATTTCGGGATGGAACTAGGTTATGATAAAAGCACTTCTGTAAATACGTCCACAACTTATACAACGACTCAGTTCAATGGAAATATTGCCGGAACAATCTGGAGAAGCGCGGGTGATGGCGTGGGACGCAAATATGATTTTCAGTACGACAATGTGAACAGGTTGACAAGTGCTAATTTTGTACAAAATAGCAGTGGCACCAATTGGGATAATGGTACCGTTGATTTCACCGCAAACAATATTTCCTATGACGGTAATGGAAATATACTTACCATGAATCAAAAAGGTTTTAAAGTAGGTGGGTCGGCGCTGATTGATCAGTTAACATATATCTATCAAGCTAATAGTAATAAGCTTTCTATCGTGAATGATGCTGTCAATGATGCGAATTCCAAGCTTGCAGATTTCCACTATACCAGTAAGCACTCTGTCGATTACACCTATGATGGGAATGGTAACCTAATTGTGGACAATAATAGAACGCTCTTAATACCTGGCTACAATTATTTAAACCTGGCTGAGCAACTAACGGTGACGGGTAAGGGAACGATCGCGTATACTTATGACGCGAACGGAAATAAACTCAAGAAAGTGACGACAGATAATACCGTTGTTCCCACAAAAACAAATACAACCCTTTATCTCGGCGAATCTGTCTACGTGAATGACACGCTGCAGTTGGTGGCGCATGAAGAAGGGAGGGCGCGCTTGGCCTATCATAAATATTTGAACGGATCAACCGCGTATAAAATCGAGTATGATTATTTTGTAAAGGATCATTTGGGTAACACACGCGTGGTGCTCACTCAACAAAAAGATACGGCGCAATACATCGCCACGATGGAAGCCGCATATCGTGCAACAGAAACACAACTGTTCAATAATATTACCAACACATCATATAAACGTGCTCTGGTGAGCGGATATCCGAATGATGTTAGTGTCACCAACCCGAATGACAGTGTTGCTAAAGTAAATGGCAGCGTCCAAAAAACAGGACCGTCGATCTTACTAAAAGTAATGAGTGGTGATAAGCTTGATATCGCCGTACAATCTTACTATAACGCCGGGACAAATACGTCGCAGAATTCTTCTGTTACGGATGTACTCAATTCATTTGCCAATGGAATCGTAACGATGGCAGGAGGCTCAAAAGGATCGGCCGCCGATCTGAACAATACGGGTGCGAGCCCAATTTTCGCAGCAATTAATAGTTTCCTACCCGTAAATGAACCAGATCCCGGCACCACAAAACCAAAAGCATATTTGAACTGGATACTACTTGACGAACAGTTAAAATATGTGAGCAGTTACCCGCAAAGCGGGGCAGCCGTTGTAGGTGCATCGTCAACATTAAACACAATTGGATATACGGGTCTCCCCATAACAAAAAGTGGCTATTTGTATATTTGGGTGAGTAATGAAACGGTTTCGTGGGATGTGTTCTTTGACAATCTTTCGATAAAACACTATACGGGACCGTTACTAGAGGAAACGCATTATTATCCGTTTGGGTTGGAAATCGCAGGTCTCTCCACAAAAGCACTTAAATCGAATTACTACGAGAATAGGAGAAAATATAATGGTGGTTCTGAATTGCAGCATAAAGAGTTTTCTGATGGAAGTGGATTAGAATTATATACCACCAATTATAGGATGTATGATCCGCAGATCGGAAGGTTCGATCAAATTGACCCGTTGTCTGAAATTAATGAGAATGCGTCCACATATACTTATGCGAATAATAATCCTATTTTGTACAATGATCCTTTAGGGTTACTTTCTGATAGTTCGCACCCACAGAATTTAGCCACCGTAACTGTAACTCCACAAAAAAAGAATAATTCAAATCAGATTAGCACACTTCCCTTGTTGCAAACAAAAATGGCAACAGATAATGTCAATCCAACACCCAGACCAAATCCCAATATTCAGAACATGCGAATTATGTCCGCGGAGGAGGCAAATAAGGGATTTAAAGAGCCTCCGTATGCAAGAGGAACAAGGGTTACAGAATATCGGACTACAATGAAACAAAAATTTGTACGTGTGTTTAACCCTGGAAATAAAGGAACAGACCCGACAGGTCAAGGTAAGTGGCTCATGAAAGAAAGCGACATACAAGGATTAAAACCAGAGCAGATACAAGAGAGATTTGCGATACCAGGTGAAAATGCTCCAACTGAAATTGTGGAAGTAGAAGTGCCAGCAGGTACATTAATGAGAGTAGGGTATGCGGGAACAAACAGTTTTGGAACAGGCGGTGGTGTACAGTTTGAACTTGTTGGAAGAATACCTGGATCCGCTTTTTCAGCACCGGCATTGTTGCCTACGCCGAGTGCAATAATGCCTGAAACAGTAATGCCCGAAACAACTCCATTCGAAGAACCATTTTTCCCTGAAGAGCCAATAATACCTTTTGAATAAATTTAATTTATGGATCAGAGTAATAACAGATATACAATAGAGGGAAATCAACTAAAGATTGGAGATAGCGTATTGGAATTTAAATTCCCTATTGTACAATCGCTGGAAATCTCAGGCATGCTGATTTTACGCTTAGAAGTTCCTATCAAGACAATTTACAATGAAAATGTTTTTGGCGTGAGTATGGTAGAGAAAAAAATTAAATGGCAAATTGATAAAAGAAGGTATAGTAACGAGAACTGTCCATTTACATACATTAGTCTTTTTAATGATGAACTTACACTTATTAACTGGTGCAGTATTTATTTTACAGTAAGCCCTTTGACCGGCGCAATATTAAAGGAAGGTTTTTCAAAATAATAACCAAGCCGCAGCGAATGGCTGCTTCTTACTTAATGTGATTTTGTTAAAGACTTACTTTGATAAAAACATCGCCATCGCGTTTACCGGAGTAGAAGCAAGAGGAACTACGGCAGATAACTGAATAAACCGTGATTTTTTTAAAAGTGAGGACAGACCGGTTCGTTCTTGCATTCAAGCTTGGTTTTTTATGGACTCTTACCGTTAAAAAACGGTATGCTCGCAGTGTTTTCACTGTTCATCGCAACTTTGTTTTTCAGAAATTTATTTTCTGAACAATAAAGACATGGATAATATGGACGAAGATCGGCGGGCATTACAACGCGGCTACGGTTCAATGTACGAAAAATTAATTTCCGATTTAAATGAAATTAGATCCAATACATATGATCCGATTACTCGTACAAAACAATCACTAGCCGCGGCCCGCGCGGCGGCAGAAAACATTCGGAAAACGTTTTTGGAAGATCCGCCGATACTTGCAAACGAAGAAATTGCGTTTTTTAAAAATGTTAAACCGAGATTTTATTCTCTTTGGCAGTTTTGGAACGACGTGCTCAACATTGAGATACGCGTACCATTTGGAAACAAAGAAATTCTTCTGTCATATTTTGAGTCACATCTAATCAAGCTCTCTCACCTTTTCAATGATCAATTAGATTTCTGTATCTACATCCGCAACGACGAAACTCGCAACGACGAATACTATTTTACACGTAAACATGCTAACGGAGATAACGCGACACCCTATGAGATGGAATTTGACAAAACATTTTCGACGCGCCGGGATTATCTTTTATCGCGCATGATAGCAAACGAAATGCTTGCTGATTATTTGAGTACGCGAATTGCTGAGATCAAAGGTGAACAAATTTCAGGCCGACCACCATTGACAGATTTGCAATGGACTTCGCAAAAAGTTCATCTCGCAGAATTGATCTATGCATTTCATGCATCAGGTGTATTCAATAATTCGCAATTAGGCATAGAAAAATTATCAAGAGGAGTCTCAGAGTTGTTTAAAGTCGATTTTCCGAACATTTATAAAACGTTTGAAGAAATCAGGATACGAAAAAAGAGTAGGACGGCATTCCTGGATTCACTTCGGACGAATCTCATTAGAAGAATGGAAGAGGATGATTTGCGAATATAGAAAATGAAATATGTTGCCTGGAAATGAGTTAAGATTATTTAATCTCGATCTAGTAACGGAAGAGAAATCTAAATTAGGGTTCGCCGATATTCGGCTATGGCAAAGTAGTAAAAAGTGCCAATAAAAGCCTGTTTTCCTTATTTCAATAAGTTAATCCATATTCGCGAAATTTATTCCGAAGGAAGATATCCAGACGACGATCCAGAAATTCGTTCAAAAAATTGTAGAGGATTCTATATTCGCGGCTAATGTTGCCAAACTCTTTTTGATAGTATTCGGTCATACAGCTTCTTATACCCTCTTTTTTTACAGAATCCGACTGTATTTGTATTGGTAAATCCCAGCCAGTTGCGCAGCCTTGTTTTAATGTGTTCGAATCCATCAAGTAATAGTTTTGAAAGTTATAGACCATCATTTCAAAATCAATTCTAAATATGTCGTAGTTTTTAAAAAAACTTGTGTCCTGATCGGCAATAGAGAAATCACTAATTTTTTCAATAAAATCAAGTGATTGCCTGGCGAGTTCTTTTCTTACATTAAAACCTTCTTGATACCCTTGCGAGGTATTATTCGATGTCAAATTCGCACGAATGTTTATCAATTTGCTGCGCAAATTATTTAATTCTATAATCGTTAACATACTGTCTTTTTTCTTCCTGTACCTCTCTTCACGGTTCGCGTATTCAAGTTGTTGTGAAATTGTTCCGCTTTGCCTTACAGCCTCAAAACCAATTTTTCTTAATTCTTTTAGCTGTTGGTTTTGATTAAGTATTTGTTTTTGCTGAACTCCAATTTGTTGGTTAATCGATTTCAGTATTTCATGTTCCGCGTTTATCAGCGAAGTAAGAGAATCGATATTTTCATGATTTCGAATTGCGTCGGATGCCAGAGCTACAGATTGGCGCGAAAGATTATTGGCAATTATTGCAAACCAAAATGTTACTCCAATTCCCACAACGGAAACAAAACCAAAGACTACACTCCAATAAAATCCCTTTCGCGCGAATGACAGTTGATTCTTCTGCTCGTCTAAAGTAAGGGTTTCGTTATTAGCGTTTGAAATACTTTCAAGTAAATCTGAAATTTGGATTAGCTGTCCTTTAATTGCATTGGAATTATTATTAATATTCTCATTTAGGTTATCTGAGAATTGATCGAATCTGTTTGACATTTGGCTTAGGAATTAAATTAGAGTAATCTAAATGTATTCAATTTTTGTTATTCTCGTCATGACTATGTAATTGTCATCATAAGAATTGTAAGCAAGTTTTCTAATCATATTATTTGTCTTTGCGACCACTACTTTTGTCTTCTCTCTAAAGTATTCGGCATACAAAATTTCAAACTGTTTTGTAATTTTCACAGCGTCTGCTTTTTTCAAAAACTCACACTTTTTACTAGCAATAAAAATGCTTTGAAAAGTGAATTTTTCACGTGGTTCTACCTATAAGATGACTTGGGATCTAAATTTGCATGCAAATTTTATCCGTGTTATTTACTGGTTTTCTCGATCTATTAAAAAACAATTGTCAACTTGCAGACAGTGTTGGATCCATAACATCTCAATTTGCGAATTTGAATTCGGAATTCATGGAACAAATGAGGTTATATTCACAATGAAGTCAAAAAAAATCAAGCATGCTGTTAAATATTAGATCACTGTCTCACCCGGCTAATTAAATTTGATGAATTTAACGCACGAGGTAAAATCAAAAGATGACATCGTACCACCAATAAAATTATTAATGCCTGTCTCTACTTTCTTTTTGGTCATCTCTTGTGAAATTTGAAACCTTGCCGTTCTACTTCAGTCGTCTTATTACTTCATTATCTAATTCGATATCGTTTGCGTATACAGTCCGCACATTAAGAGTTTCCTCATCTTGCATGAACTCTACTTCGAATGCCCTCCTTCACCGTAGACCATAACAACATTTCCCCTTGTTCCATTAGGAACCTTTTCCAATTCTCTTGTTGCTCTGACGACATCGTACTCATTAAAAATACCATTTGATAGGTTCATGTTTCAAATCTACATGAAATATTTTCCAGTACTACCGAAAACCTGTGAGAATCGATTCTCCTCCAATCGCATATTTGCTTTATCAAAACGCAGAATATGCTTCACTCGATTTCCTGGCAGCAATTTTTCACGCCACTCATTTTAATAACGCTTCTCTATTATGCGGTTGCCATTTTCATTTACTATCGGAACGCAATTCTGACAATCCGGTTTTCCAAAATCAATTTCTCTCGACCGAGGGAAAAATCGAATGCTAACGAAAAAAAAGAGATTGATCAGTTCGATCGTGCATCCGCACTTTCAAAAATCTTAAGGGCGAATATAAAAGAAGCTGGTGCAAAACAAATAGTGAAAGAAGAAGCGCTATTCTCTATTCAAAGCGAAATAAAATCTTATCACGATATTATTGGAACGGGGTTGCAGGTTGCGATCAACAACCTGATCGAGGACTGCCTCGAAAAGGAATGCTCCATCTACCTAAGTGCGGAAGATCTGGGAAGTATCTGGAAAAATTAGGGGATGGGGCTTCTTTTTTTAAATCAAAATAAAACTGTGTGAACATGAAACCGAAGAGAATGATCGATGTCGAAAAGTTCAAGCCTTATTTAATTGCTACGATGATCTCCTGCATTGTCGAAAACTCCTTTTCACAGGATGGTAATGCGGGAATTAATCAGGCCAATGCGACCGTAAGAAGTTATTTCGATTCGGGAACAAACCTCATGTATGCGGTCGGTGCGATCCTTGGACTGATCGGCGCGATCAAGGTCTACCAGAAATGGAACCATGGAGACCATGATACCGGCAAGGTGGCAGCCGCATGGTTTGGCAGCTGCATTTTTCTGGTGATTGTGGCGGTTGTACTCAGATCATTTTTCGGGCTCTAAAAAATCGTGTGTATGAATGTGTGTGAATGGAAAATGAGGGCGTCAATTCCACCTTAGCATTCTTCGGATATACAAGACTTTTTGAACAAGCAAGCGAAAAAAAAGAAAATTTTTTCGTGAAGGGAATCCTCATTTCACAAAACTAGATAACATGAAATTTTTACTATATACAACCATCATCACCTGTTTGATTATCGGGTGCAAAAAGGAGCTGAGAAAAACTTCGTCGGAGGAAGAAACGACCGATTTACTGATTGAAAAAGTAAACCCTTGCTTAAAGAACTTGTTGAGCGACGCCGATTATTCTTCGATCGACTTTTCGAAAAAATCGTTGGCAATCGCGGGTGACAAGAATCTTTTGCAACTCGGATTTAAATCTAAAAATTTCGGTTCAGACTTTTTGATGCTAGAGACTGACAGTATCGGCAACTGCATTGACGGACGAATTATTCACCTGGAAAGAAATGATGTCAGGCAGCAACTATTCGACGGGAAGATCATTGCACAGGATCTGCATCGCCGTGAGGTCATAAGCTCAGACGTCAATGGCGGATACATCACAGCGCTTCATCCGAAGCGATTTGCGGATGTAGCATCAAATGGTACGACTGAGTCCAATATTGTGCCCTCGCAATTGCAAACATTGCCCGACATTATTGGTGTAGGATATCTTGATCCCACAGGAAGTATTTCGACGTTTGCAGATTATATGTCTTTCCAGGCGGTGTTTGGCGTCGGGAGCGGAAGCGTCATCAATACTTCGGGCACCTACGGACAGATCGGTGGTTCTCTAAATCGTATCGGTTCATCACTTCCAAAAGTACTGACCATAAAAAATGAAACGAGTCCTGCACTTCCGGCCATTGATGTGACCGGTTTTATGAAATGCTTTTCCAATATTCCGGATGCAGGGTCGCTGTGTAGTATTTCGATATACACAGATCTTCCCGTCGACAACAATCCTGATATTTTTTTCAACTGGTATGCCGGGGCAACGGGTCATGTTTTTTTGCAACTGACAAAATCGGGACAGGATCGCGTGGTGAACCAGGTGATTGGTTTTGCGCCACAAAAACCGATGCAGGCGATGTTTGGACCCAACGCCGTAGCGAGTAAAATTGTTGACAACGGCGGGCACAAATACAACGCGAGTCTCACGATGAATATTTCTCCGGCACAACTGATGACCGCGATCAGTAAAATTCTTTTCCTGTCGGCGACGATGCAATATGATATTGCGAAATACAACTGTGTTGATTTTGCGTTGCAGGTGATCAATACGATCCGCGATGTAAATCCACTCATCATTCCAAGGTACCCGATACCCGGCCAGGATGATATCACCAAGAGCAATACGCCGCAGGGGCTGTATAAACTTCTGCAGCAAAAAAAGAATTCAAATGATGCGGAGGCAAAGAATATTGTTGTCGGCGGTGCATGGAATGCCAATCCAAGTGGGGGTGCCTGCAAATAAATTTTTCTTTCATGAATGCAAGCGTATATCAAATCAACCGGGGCATCAATAAGGCGATCGAGTTCAAAGGACTGAAAGCGCAATACATCTGGTATCTCGCGAGTGGCATTATCTGCCTGCTTGTACTCTACGCAATCCTGTATATATGTGGGATAAATGCCTTTGTGAGTCTTGCGCTGGTGCTGGTTGCGGGTAGTGGGTGGGTTTTTTATGTGTATCGCTTGAGTGCAAAGTATGGCGAACATGGTATGACAAAGAAAATTGCTAAAAAATATATTCCGAAGAAAATCAAGTGTAATAACCGAAAACTGTTTTTGAAAAGTTGACGTGTGTGGTATGGAGAAGTGGTTGCAGGACATATTGCCGATCTTAAGTGTGGAGAATGATCTCATGCTATCCAAGTCCGGGGACGTGACGGTGGGTTTTGAAGTAGAGCTTCCGGAGATTTTTTGCATATCGCTGGAAGAATATGCGGCAGTTCATCATGGGTGGATCCGTGCGATAAAAGTCCTGCCGCCACAATCCATATTTCATAAACAGGATTGGTTCATTATGAAAAGATATGTGGCAAAAGAAAATTCAGAAACTTTCCTGGGAAAAAGCAGCCAGCGTTTTTTTTATGGGAGACAGTATCTCGATCACACGTGTTTCTTGTTCATATCAAAGAAATTATCCAACAGGAAATTGTCAAGTTCTGCAGCATCGAACTTGTTCCGCAAATCGATTGTTCCGCCGGAAAGTATCAATAAGGACGTACTACTGGATTTTATCGATAGTTGCAGCCAGGCAAAAAAAATCCTGGAAGATACTGGCCTCGTCAAATTGAAAAGACTGACGACGGAAGAACTACTAAGCACAAATAAGAAAGCTGGCGTCATCGAGAAATATTCTTTTTTGCTCGATGATGACAATATTATTGTGAAAGATATTTCGATCAAAGATGGTATCAGGGTGGGGGATCAGTATTGCCAGCTTTATACGCTTTCCAATCCCGATGACTTGCCACCGCTTTGTGGATCGAGGGTGAACTATGACAAATATTCAACGGACAAAACGAAATTTTCTGTTGGCCTAGCTTCGTTTGTTGGCGCATTGCTTCCATGTAATCACATTTATAATCAATACATATTTGTCGAGAATCAGCAAAAGGTAATCCGGCAATTGGAAGCAAAGAAATTGCGCCTGCAATCTCTGTCCGCATACTCAAGGGAAAATGCGATTGCGAGAGACGCCACCAATGATTTCTTAAATGAGAGTGCCAAAGATCAACGGATACCGGTAAAGGCTCATTTCAATATATTGTTTTGGGACTCGAGTAAGGAAAAACTAAAGGACCTCAGAAATATGGTGTCATCAGCACTCTCGCAAATGGATGCGGTTCCAAAGCTCGAGGTGGATGGGGCACCGCAGATCTTCTGGGCGGGGATCCCTGGCAATGCGGCTGATTTCCCGATGAATGATACGTTTGACACCTTTGTCGAGCAGGCTTGTTGTTTTTTGAACCTGGAATCCAACTACCGGTCATCTGCAAACGCATCTACGATCCAGTTTGGCGATCGCATCACGGGTAAGCCTGTGAAGGTTGATCTCTTTGATGAGCCGATGAAAAAAGGAATCATTACCAATCGGGGCATGTTCGTGTGTGGCAGTTCGGGTGGCGGCAAGTCGATGCTGTGCAATCATATTTTCAGAAGTCTATATGACCAGGGCGCGCATATTGTGATTGTAGATATTGGTGGCAGTTACAAAGGACTGTGTGATCTCGTGGAGGGATATTATTTCACGTTTTCAGAAACTGAGCCGATCCGGTTCAATCCATTTTATTTGCCGAAGGGTCATGTACTTGACACTGAAAAAAAAGAAAGCCTGAAAGCGTTGCTGGTCACCCTGTGGAAGCAGGAACATGAAACGTTTAACCGGAGCGAATATGTCGCGCTCTCCAACGCGCTGCAGGGTTATTATTTTTTTTTGGAGAGCAACAGGGATGTTTTTGCGTGCTTCAATACTTTTTACGAGTACCTGCAAACATCGTACATCGAAGTACTGAAAAAGCACCGGGTGAAGGATCGTGATTTTGATGTTGAGAATTTTCTCTATGTCCTCAGGCCCTACTATAAGGATGGGGAGTTTGATTACTTGTTAAATGCGACGGAGAATCTTGATCTGTTGGAACAACGGTTTATTGTTTTTGAGCTGGATAATATCAAAGATCACCCGATCCTTTTTCCGGTAGTGACGTTGATCATCATGGAACTTTTTATTTCCAAAATGCGAAAAGTCAAAGGCATTTTGAAAGTGCTGGGGATTGAGGAAGCGTGGAAGGCGATGGCAAAGGCGGGTATGGCGGAGTTCATGAAATATGGATTTAAAACACTGAGAAAGTTTAACGGGATACCGGTGGTAGTGACGCAGGAGATCGATGATCTTATTTCTTCTCCGATCATCAAAGATGCGATCATCGGAAACTCTGATATCAAGATCCTGATGGATATGCGCAAGTTCATGAACAAGTTTGATTCATTACAGGCAACGCTGGGTATGTCATCAAAAGGAAAGACCCAGTTGTTTTCAGTCAACCGCGCAAATGAGCCAGGAAGAAAATACCGGGAATTTTATCTCGAACTCGGTGGAAATTTTTCATCTGTGTACCGGTACGAACCATCGCCCGAAGAATATTTTGCGTATACAACCGAGCAATCGGAAAAGACTATCGTACGTGAATACGTAACCACATATGGCACTAGTCAAAAAGCCATTGAGGTGTTGGTTAAAAAAAATCTGCCACTCTAAGCAGATATACCGCGTAAAAAATGCACAAGCGAATTCTTCGAGAAGCAATTGCGACGCCAATTAAATTGAGTATGGCGGAGTCTTTGGAGTTCGATTAAATACTACGCCTATTTTGAGGAACTCTGATAACCAAGTTCGTAAAAATTTCCACCGGTATCGAAGTCTTTAATATTTGTCGGACACGTATTGGCGGTTATGCCAGGGTTACAATAAACCACGAAACTTGAGACATGGTACCAATCACCGCTCAATATTGCCTTAAATCTTTGCGCCGTATCAATACCCCGTTCCACGATTGACTTTTTAGTATCGGTGTTCGTTGTCTCACAGCTCCCGAGAGTAAGGACGATTATTTTACGTTATACCAAAAATTACTCAAGCGATCTAATCAGGAATGGCAAAACGAAAAAAAATTATAAGTTCTATGACCAACGTGAGTGGAGATACCTTCCCAGCGCTAAAGTTGTCGATGATAGATTTTTTCTAATGAATAAGGCTTATATGGCAAATAAAACCTTCTACAAACTCAAGAATACATATCTGGAATTTGACCCACACGATATCTCATACATTATCGTTAAGAAAGAATCTGAAATTCCAGAAATAATAAAATTCATTCTCAACAAGTACGCCGATAAATGTACAGCAGGGCAGCGCGATATTTTGATAACAAAAATTACATCAATTGAGAATATTGAGAACGATTTTCAGAAATAGTTAAAGCGAGATTTGATCCTACTATTTTGACGAGTCTTTCTCAACGTACAAATCTACAGTTGCAAAATCCTTTTTTTCAGGAATGTTTAGCTGTATCGTAATTAAATCGTGATCCTTTCTGAATTCTGTGGAAATAACCCTTAATTTTAATTTGTCGTCGGCTGTTTCATCCAAATGCTTCACTCTAAACCTTGATAAACATGCAATGAATCGATTTACCAAAATTTGGTATATTTTTTCCGCCTCATTTATATCAGCTGTTTTCAATACCAATACGTAAGTATCATACCCTGACGGATCTTGTTCAATCGTCGTAGCATAATTTAATAATTTCAGCTTTGATTCAAAAACTGTTGTTCTATCTACCACAGATACTTCATCCCCTTGTAGCCAATTGTAATCATGATTATTTTGGTCTATGAAATAGTTCAATGTGTCACAGAATGTACTGAGTTC
>Ga0268264_10003586_pt1 | contig 13365 bp, 13 predicted proteins | sample KBSSwiS32_FD_190357 | JGI IMG/M metagenome (GOLD analysis project Ga0268264, IMG submission 190357) | Switchgrass rhizosphere microbial communities from Kellogg Biological Station, Michigan, USA - KBS Switchgrass S3-2 (SPAdes) (version 2) | ecosystem: Host-associated > Plants > Roots >...
TTTTATACTGCTTTGCGGCCGCACGTATCCATTGATATCCGAATTGTTTGGTTTGCCAGACATCAACAAGTTGTTTAGCTTTTTCAGGAAATATTTCATTCACCGTTTTAAAAATGGGACGCGGATCAAAAATCGGAAACGCATCGAAAACTACAGCTCTGATGCGGCCTGCATTTATTTGTGAGTTGGCTGGATTGATGAGAAAACCTGCCGCCGCAACTCCAACCGAACGGACAAATTTTTTCCGACTTATTTTTTCCAAGTTCAATATTGTTTGGTGATTGGAGTGCAAAATTAAAATCTATCATTCATCAGGCATAACCATTGGGAAAGTGTAACCGCCCGCTTTCAAGTTTGCGCGCGCGTCTCAATGAGATCCCACAAATTACCGTAGAGGTCCGCAAAGACGGCGACTGTTCCATAAGTTTCTGCGCTGGGTGTTCTGACAATCGTTATATTATTATCGAGGAGATTTTGATAATCTCTTTGAAAGTTGTCGGTGTAAAGAAAAAGAAAAACCCTCCCGCCGGATTGATTGCCGACAAACTTTTTTTGCTCTTCGCTCGCCGCCTTTGCAAGCAGCAACGAACAACCCGTTGAACCCGAAGGTGTAACCCTCACCCATCTTTTTGTATCGGACAGGATAGTGTCTTCAGTCAACGTAAAATGCAATTTGTTTACATAAAAATCGATGGCCTCATCGTAGTCTCGTACCACCAAAGCGATATGCGCCAGTTGTTGTTTCAATTAAAGCGATTTTGAGAAACATGAAAATATGAAATTTCTCAACTGTCAATGTTAAAGAATTTCCACCTCATCCCCTTTGCGCCTTTGCGAGAAGTATTTTGCTCGCAAAGGCGCAAAGGGAAGTCGCGAAGGTTGTAACTTGATTTCTTATTTTGCACTATGCAACATCGAATCGTTACGCTCGCGAAAAAACTCTGGGATTACCATCATATGGATCACAATCTAGAAAAATCTGATTGCATACTCGCATTAGGTAGTCATGATCTCAGAGTAGCAGATCGGGCTGCAGAACTTTATCTTGAAGGCTGGGCGCCTTTGTTAATTTTTTCAGGTGGATTGGGAAATCTTACGAAGGAAATCTGGAATGAACCGGAAGCCGATCAATTCGCAGCTATCGCCAAACGGAAAGGCGTACCCGAAGCGGCGATCCTTATAGAAAACAGGTCGACGAACACCGGCGAAAATATCATATTCACTCAACAATTACTCCGCGATAAACAACTCGATCCACAAAGCTTTATCGTTGTTCAAAAACCTTACATGGAACGAAGGAGTTTTGCAACATTCAAAAAAAACTGGCCGGAAAAAAAATTATTGGTCACTTCTCCTCAATTCTCGCTCGAGCAATACATCACTCCAGAAATTTCCATGGAAAAAGTGATCAATATCATTGTTGGCGATTTGCAACGGATCAAAATATATCCGGCAAAAGGTTTTCAAATATCCCAGGAAATTCCGGATGATGTGTGGCAAGCGTATGAGGAGTTGGTGAGGTTAGGGTTTGACAGGCATTTGACTAAGATGTGAGAATGAGGAATGTGGAAATGTGGAGATGTGAGAATTCTGAAGGTCAATCTTCGATTATAAATAATGCCTCACTTATAATCGAAGATTGACCTTCAGAATTCTCACATCTCCACATTTTCACATTCATCACATTTCCACATTTTCACATTCTTCATTTCCTCATTCTACTTCTCGTGCAAACAAATCCCATTCCCATCCAAATCCTTCATCCATGCAAATTTGCCCCAGGGAGTGTTGTCGATCTTTTCCACTTTTATTCCTTTTGCCTGTAACTCACCCGATTCCTTTTGAATATTATCTGTTTCACAAATGACGCCGTGAAATTTCATGAGTGCCAATGATGTTGATTGATTGGGAAGCCCCACCTGCAACCAGGTTTCTCCATTGCCCATTGGCGATTCAACCATCACCTGGAATCCCAGTTTTAAATAATATTCTTTTGCCTTTTGTTGATCTGTAACAGGAAGCATAATCACCTCGATCGTTTTCATCTTTTTAATTTTAGTTTTTGAATGTAATTGACATTGTAAAACTAAGTCCAAATTTCAGGCCTCCTACTGGGTAAATACGACAAACTTGTATGTTGTTTGCGACAATCACCTATCCTACTTTTGTCATATGAAACACATTTCAATACTTGCGTTGGATGACGCCACGATAAATTGCATCGACAGCAGCTACCAAATCCTCAGTCGCGTAAATGATTTCCTGAGATATCATGGCAAGGAGCCATATTACGAAGTTCAGATATTGGGAGCAGAGAAAAATGTCGATTTAAATCATGGTCTTTATCACATTCATGTCAACCATGTATTAGATGAAATCAAAAAAACGGATGTTATTGTAATCCCCATATTGTGCAATGATTTTTCTAAAGCGATTGAAACAAATAAAAAATACCGCGACTGGGTGATCGGTCAATATCATAAGGGTGCTGAGATCGTTAGCTTATGCGTAGGATCTTTTTTTCTTGCATCGACAGGATTATTGGACGAAAGAAAATGTGCAATTCATTGGGCCGCTAAAAATGATTTTCAGTCGATGTTCCCTGCCGTGAACGTGATCGACGACACCATCATCACGGATGAAAACGGGATCTACACTTGCGGCGGCGGATATTCCTATTTGAACTTGTTATTATACATTATAGAAAAACATTTGGGGAGAGAAATGTCGATACTCGCTTCAAAAATGTTCGAGATCGATATCGAGAGAAAAAGTCAGAACCAGTATATGATTTTCGTGGGACAAAAAAGGCATGACGATAAAAACGTATTGGCGGCTCAACAATTCATCGAAAACAACCCAACCGAAATGTTTACTGTCGATGAGCTCTGCACAAAATTCGATCTTGGACGAAGAACATTTGAAAGAAGATTTAAAAAATGCACCGGCAATTCGGTTGCAGAATATATTCAGCGTGTCAAAGTTGAATTTACAAAGCACCAATTAGAATCCGGGAGAAAAACGGTGAACGAAATCATCTATGAAGTGGGTTATAACGACGTTGATGCTTTCAGACGTGTATTTAAAAAACACACTGACCTTTCACCGATCGACTACAGAAAGAAATTCAGGGGCTGAATGATCTTCACTTTTATCGAAAAGATCCAACGGCGCTATCTGATGCTTACAACCTGAATGTCGGGCGCCACCAGATCTTTCTTGCGCTATACTGATAAATGATCAACCCGTATTTTATAATGACTTCAAATATTCGACAAGATCTTGTTTATCTTTTGATGAAAGATTCAATTTAAAAAATTGATTGTAGTGATCCACTACATCCCCGAGTGTTGCAAATCGCCCATCATGAAAGTATCCACCTTGCGATCTTGCTGCTGACAATCCAGCCAATGGGGTGGTACGATATTTCCCAGTTGGGGAACGCATGGATTCAAAATCATCAATTCCGATTTCATCAGCACTCTTCAAAATAGTTTGGGCAGATCTATAAAGATCTTCGCGGTGGCAAGACGCGCATTTCCCCTGGTTATAAAAAACAACTATCCCTCTCGCGGCAGCATCATGATTGAAATTCTGACTCGGCGCTTTCGGCACATCGAGTGAAAATTGATATGCACGCAAACCATCTAATTTCGATGTAATCAAATCAGGATTATTTCGGACATCGTAAAAATGATTTTCAACTGCAATGGGATATTTCGGGTCATTCAGGCGAGGATCCATAAAAGTTCCTTTACCGTGCATTTCCAAATTACCCACAAATGAATTCCAATATTTGATATCACCCCAACCGGTATAAGTTGTCAGCGCCACATTCCTCAAACCAAATGCAGCAGGGATCAAATTCGCAGCAACTTTTCCATCAGGTCTCAATGCCTTCCCATCCATAAAAAGAATGGCAGAAAATTTTCCAGGTCCCCACAAACCAAGAACAGTTCTTAACGTGCCCTCATCTACATGCAGCAGATCAGCCACTGGCTTTGCATTATCGGTTAATGAAATAATAGCGCCGACATTTAAATCTCTATTGGGCCAGCCATCCAAACGTTTTCCGATTCCGGCAGCAAATGAATTGTCGACCGTAGAATGACAAATACCGCAAGTAATTCCAATTGATTTCATCTTTCCGGCATCATCAAAATTCCCTTTCACTCCAACTACCGCATTTAATTTTAGCAATGCAATTGTTGTTGCGGGATCATCCAGATTAATCGAGTTGGACTTTATCGCATTACGAATTTGCGATGGCAACGCATCTACATCCACTTTTAATCCGACAGCCAACGCTGTTTTCGGACTGACACCATTACCAAATCCGCCATTTTTTTCACCTGCAATAGCCTTATCAATATGAAGCAGACCGCTCCAAAAATCTTCATCACCAAAACTATCAAAGCGGAACGTTTCTTTTCCCTGGCTGATGAGGTCTTTTGATCCGTTGTCATCATGCCCATGATCGCCGTGAAATTCTTCAAGGATTTTTGTACACTGCGAGAGCACAAACACACAAAGAACAATCACCACTACGATCGCACCTAATCGAAATGACATAAAAAGAAATTTAAAATGTAAATAGGGATAGCTTTCGCTTATTAGAGTGATGAGGATGCGAAAGGTTACAAAAAAGAAATTTGTATTCGACAAACCGTGAGGTAAAAATCTATGTGCTTATCCTTCTATGTGGTAAAAAAACCCCAATCCATGTTTATTACTTAGGAACATAGAATTAAAAGCGAACATGCACTTTTTGCTGGTATTCATCCATCGCTTTTGCATCATTGATATCAGACTTCGGACTAAGTCCATTCCAACCTACAGTATGTTTTTTGATGATACCTCTGTCAAATATCAATGTGTCGAGCTTTGTGCCCAACGGAACAACCGCTTCAAACCGGTAACTCCATAAAACGGTATGGATCGTTGGATTCGCATCATCATATGCTACGAGGAAATATTGCGGACAAACGGAGTCGAGGTTTTTAAGATTACTTCCGCTGGTTGAGGTAGAGTAATAATTACTGTCCACTTTATAAATGTAATCGTAGTAGACAGAGCCTTTGCTGCCCGTATCTCTTTTGTAAACATGAGCGACAGTAAATCGTCCATTCTTGCCGCTAAGAATTTTATAATAATTATTACAACGAAAAAAAATAAAAATCACGAACAGTAAAAAACAAACAATGTAAAAAATGGCGAGTTTATCCTTAAACATGAATCATATATTGAAACAACAACATCAAACGAAACAATTCGCGATTTGTTGCTGCTGCAATATATGTTTCAAATCGTCTTGCAAAATAAAAACCATTTAAAAGGAAATGCCGTCTGTTTGATCAAGCCGTGCAATAATCCCCCATCCAAAAAAGAAATTCGACACCGCGATGATCAATTCGTTATCTCCCGCTTTCAACGGAATTGAAAACGACGAATTTTCAATTGAACATCGTCCTTCTGGTTCTTTCATAATTGGATTGCGATACCAATTCTTATCGACATATGCAAGTTGACCGTTTAATACGACCGAAACCTCATCACTAAATCCTAAATTGATTTTCCTGATTTGTTCCTTGTCGGATTTGATATTTGTTTTGAGAAAGACGAGTCTCCTGTCTTTGCTGGTGCCAAATAACCTGGTGAGATTTACCAAACCCCTGCGTTCTGCTGACAGTTTATTCCATACGTGATCCTTGCCCGGCAAATCTGGTCCACTCAATTCCCTTCCAAATAAAAAAGTAATGGGGGTATCGACATACCAGTCGCGGAGATATCTTGGGTCCTGGTACGTGGGATCAAAACCTTCAACCGGTGAAAGTCCATTTGTTTCATTTGGCCTGATGACCATGTTTGCAAATATTGATTTTCCGGAAAAAGCGACTCCACCGGTTTTTGTGTTTCCTTCGAGCCGCGATACTTGCAACACTGGCTTGCTCATGTCGTTTACATACACGAGCATTTGCATGCCTGATACCACCAGCTTAACGTGGTTCCAATCGGATTTTTTTATTGGTGCCGGCCCCTGGTAATCCGGAAGTAAATCCCACAAGGCAACACTTTTGATCACCGGGCAATATTGTATGGCATCCATGGCCAGTGGAACGCCAGCGCGGGCAACACGCAAATAAACCGTTTCACATTCCTCCGCACTTTGACGTCGAAAGTAAATCCCGGTGAACGGTGGCTGGACAGATTCAACATCATATTCAATAGTTCCATTTGCAAAATCGACATTCTTAAGAACAGGTATCACTGTATCCGAAACAATTTTCATGGCTGGAACGCCTTTATATTGCAGAAATTCAACGCCTTTATCAGGCGCCTGCCAATGATCTGCTGTCATGGCGATCTTTTGCGCCGAAAGATTTTTTATTAAAATCATAAAAATGAAAACAATCGTGCAGCGCCGGATAATAAGTTTTGTCATAATAGTTCTAATTTTATAATGACAAAAATGATGGTTTGAATCCTCGATCAAGGTTCCAAACGCTGTTCAATCCTGTTCAACTTCGAATCATCCATAAACGGGATCATCAATGACAGAAACACACACAGACGACGCGCTGATCCATGAATGCCTTGCAGCCATTGAAAAAAAATTGGGATGGGGTAATAGTTCCAGTTGGACAAAAACCGATTTCGAAGAACTGTCCGAAATCGTGCAGTCCGAAACGGGCGTGACCTTGAGTGTAACGACACTGAAGCGCGTTTGGGGCCGGGTAAAATACGACAACAAACCTACCGTAACAACGCTGAATACACTTGCGCGTTTCTCCGGCTTCAAAAGCTGGCGCACTTTTGTACAACATGAAATGGAGAAACAGGTTTTAAGGGAACCAACTCCACCAATAAATAGAATCGAAAAAGTTGTTGAGCAAAAAACAAAGCAACCAATAAAGAGATCCGTTTCGCTTTCATGGATACTCGGAATCGGAATTATTACGCTCGTGTTTGTGACCCTCTTTTCATTCTATAATTTTAACAATCGCGGGTATCGGACGAGCAATCCCGCTATTGATGCCTCGAAATTTTCATTTTCTGCTAATAAGATCTTTTCAACTGGCGTTCCTAATTCCGTCGTTTTTGATTACGATGCAACTGCATCACCGACCGATTCCGTTTATATTGTACAAACATGGGACATTAGGCGAAAAACATTGGTGTCAAAAAATGATCATCATCATTCTGCGATCTACTATTATCCCGGTTACTTTAACACGAAGTTGATTGTCGACAACACAATTGTAAAAAGACACGATTTACAAATCGCTACCGATGGATGGCTTGCGCTTGCCGACAATGACCCAGTTCCGATTTATTTTAAGAAATCTGATTTTGTAAAAGATGGTATGATATCGGTCGACAAGGCATTGCTTGAAAAAAACAATTTATCGCTGCTCCCGCATGCGCCAAAAATCCGGTTCTTCAACCAAGGAGATTTGGGAAATCTGATGAATGACAACTTTGAATTCGAAACGACACTCAAAAATGAATTCAGAGAGGGAGATAATGCATGCCAGTATGTTGAAGTACTTATTCAATGCAAAGATGACATCATAATTATTCCACTATCGGCGAAAGCCTGCGTTGGACAAATCCATTTGTATGTTGCCGGGACGGAGGTACAAAGCCGTTATGCAGATCTCTCCAAATTCGGCTGTGATTTAAGTCAATGGAACACGCTGAAAGTGACTTGCCAGGACAAGCATATGAAATTGTTTGTAAATAACGTAGAGGCATATGCGCTAATCTTTCCTGACAATCCAACCGGAATTGTCGGGGTTCAATACCGGTTTAACGGAGTTGGCGCGGTGAAGGATACGAAGTTTAGGAATAAGGAAAGAGAAATACAATTGCAATGAGTTCTTAGATCTTTTTTGCATTTTTTTATATGTGTCGGTGCCTTTTTGTCAAACAAAAATTTCATAAAGGCGCAAAGATTAACCCGCGACGAAGGTCCATCACATTTTTAGGGTCACATTTACTCCCTTTCTTAAAGTATTATGAATCTCAGCAACCCGGTCTGTGTGTTCTATTAACTCCTTAATCATATCATCAGGTGCATCGGCCACAACATCGGCCCTGTAGGTAAAATTGAAACCGGGTTCGCCTTCCCCTCCAAATTCTCCATTAACCTCTACGCCAACTGATGTAACTAAAATTTTTCGCTTAGCCGCTTCCCGGTAAATGTCATTGCAAAAACAGGTTGCCAGGGAAAGCATCAGGAATTCCCCACCATTGATTGATGAACCGTAACCGGTTGCCTTTGGTGGAACTTTCAATTCCTGTGAAACTGAATTTGTTTGTACGGTGGTTTGCAAATTGTTGAATTCACTTTTGACACTTGCAGAAATTTTCACAATAGTGGATTATGAAGATTTGATAGATTCGATTTGAAATCGGTTTTACTTTTTAGCAAACTCTCCAAAGTGCCACAAGATGCCAGATGGATCATGCACAAAACATTCTTTCCCCCAATCCTCTGTCCGGGTTGGTGTGAGTCTGACACCTTTGTATTTTTCAGGCAATCCCAGCGAGAGTAGCTCTTTCCAGAATTTATCGACATCGGCGACTTCCATAAAGATCATGGTATTATCTACCCAATCTTTTACGTAAGCCTTTTGCAGATAAAATGCCAGTCCATCCTTTTTAAAAACGGACATATCATCGGACAAAACTGTTTCTTCAAAACCGAGATCACGATAAAAACTTCGTGATAGATCGAAATTTTGAGCCCCTATAAATGGACGAATCGATATAACTTTTTGCTCCATGAAGGACTATTTGTTTGATTCGAATTGCTTTTGGATGTATGCTCTTGCCGAAGATAGTAACAATATATGATTCTAGTGTCCTCCTATATGTCCATGCGCCTATGTAGTAATTTATTTCACATGGTTAAACGGACTGATTCAAAATCTTTTTGATAAGTGAAATTTGCCCAAGATGATAGTGCGTGTGCTCGATGATTCCGTGCAGATTTCTATAATAAGTTCCATACTTTTCATCCGCAAACACATCAAACAATTTCTTTTCATCCAATTTTTCCATTTCCAGCGCGAGTGATTCCGCATCGGCAAACAACTCATTTTTTAGTTGCTGCCATCCCTCGTCATTGGTGATCGGAGGAAGGTCGAAACTGTATTTGTCGCTTGCCTTGAGCGGTTTTCCGATCAATACACTCAATACCGGGTTCACATAATACTTGATATGAAAAACAAGCCCGGCAATGGTGTTTAGATTGTAAACTTTTTCCGTTGCCTGTTCCCATGAAATATCAGCGAGTGTATCTTTTAAATTTACGCCGGTCCAGTTACCGCCAAAATGAACGTCGCGGAACTGTTTAGCTATTTGCTCAGTCGTTGTCATTGTATTGATTTAATCTGAAATATTACAACCTGGTGCCTTTGTACAACACAGATGTCCTAATCGATTGTTCTTTTAAATGCAAGAATTTTTTACGCTCTTCATCTTTCATAAAATCGAGGAAATCTTTTTCATCATCGAATTCCACAATATGCACTTCGTATGGTTTTTCGATACTGTATTCTATGAATGCGCTTTCACCAGGTCTGATCCGCAGCAGCAATTTGCCATGGTATTTTGAAATGATCGGGATGGCGACGTCTTCAAATTTGTGGAAAATCTCTTCCTCTCCATCTTTGACGTAAATTAATTGTGTTATATAAATCATCGTAAACTGATTTATTAAATTCCTTTCTTTTTCAAAATCTATAATTTAGAAACTCTTTCTATTCCTTTTTGTATTCCGGATTTTATCATTCGTCCGTAACCATCGTCCGGCAGTGAATTGGCAACCGACAACGCAGCCTGGTAATTCTTTAACGAGTTCTCTCCATCTCCCAAATCTTCATAGCACTTCGCAATATTCAGATACAGTGAAGGAAGGTTTGCGTTCACGTCACCGTCCACCTCCAATGCAAATTCCAAAGCCCGCTCATCCCATTCTAATTTCTCTTTTGCAGTCGGCTGATGCCTTGCAACATAGTGTGCCGCGGTAAATTTTTCTAACGAATTCTGGGATTCATTCCAGGCTTGTAAAAAAAGCTTTAACGCTGTTTCAGGCTCAGTTCCCTCTATTTCCATTCCTTTTGCGCAAAGCATGACAACATGATTGTTGGGGTCGAATTGCATTTGCTAAGAGATTTTTGATTTATTTGTTTTTTTTGATTTCGATATTGTTCCACCACCACTTTCGTCGAACGTTTCAGCGCACGCAACTATCGAAATTATAGAATAACATCAATCTTGAAAGTTAAGATTTGTACAACAGGTGTGCTGCTCATTTGAAAACAAAACCAAATTTAGCCGCGAGGGCATCAAATTCTTCTTTGGGCTTCTGTTGAAATGTTTGCCCTTTTGGAGTTCCAATCTGTTTAAAAAATTCTTCTGCACCCGATGGAGAAAATCCAAATGAAAAACTTACGTTTTCGTTTCCGGTGTTTCGGAATTCATGCCCGGTATCCTTGGGAACGACAATTGATGTTCCGGGTTTGAATGGGATCTCCGAATCGTTGGCAACAACAATTCCAGTCCCTTTCATGATAAAGAAATATTCGTCTTCATGGAGATGTTTGTGCATAGGAATTTTGCTACCCGGTATGAGCTCCTCGGTACAAATAGAAACGGATGATATATTATCACTTCGTTTTGAGATATTAATTGCGATGGCCGTATTGGGCCTGACATAAAAAATTTCACTTTGCTCCGCGTCTTTTACGACAGCAGTGTCATTACTCTTGTTTCCTTCGATAATTTTGGAAATCGGAATAAATGGAGTTGATAGCAATCCTATAGCGGACTTCTTGAGAAAGGAGCGCCTGTTTTTCATTTGTTGCTGGTTGAGTTGCAAAGATAATTGAACGCCGAACTCAAAATAATTTAAACAGTCATCGATAATTCGCCTCGATCAAACGCTGGTGCATTGCCTCGTAGCTGCTGTCTGTAAACACATACTGCCGCTTCTTCGATAAATCAATCACTGCCCACTTGGGAAGCAAAGCAATTCTTCTTTCGTCGCCATTTTTTATTACGCTTGCATAAAAACTGGGGTCCTATCTTTTGCTGGAAGTGTTTTTTTGATACGACTTGGGCGAGTAGATAATTTAGCGTATCGAGATATTTTTTCGTTAACTGCACTTTGATGACATTGCGCATTTGTGTCAACTGCGTGACTATAATACCATAAACTCGCTGTGGTTCCGCCAACGCCAAATGCTTTGTAGACAAAAACGGTGTCGGCGAAGGAAGCAGCTGGCGACTGCGAGAATGAATTGATAGTTTTCAGCAGGGCGAAAACGAATAATAACAAGATCAATTTTGATTTAGTAAGAACTAGCATACAATATTTAAATGAAATATTAGGCTGGAAAAAGCGGATATCGAAAAGACACAAAAGGTTCAGCGTTGTTGCGTTGCTTCGGGGTAAATTTATTTAAGTAATCTGCATGCCAAAATATTTACAGCTACAACTTTAAAGTTGATAAACTGGTCAATTTGTTACATTGGGCAATACAAATAGAAACCGTTTTATTATGAGATCTGCACCGATAATAAATATTAATTGTGCAGCGGATTTATTCAAATGGTCAACCCGGCTGACGGCCTGATGAGATAGTTGTCAGCTTCTTTAGGGTTTAATCACGGTTTAGCGAGCGGAAAAAAACGGATACCGAAACGTGAAAAAGCATGAGTAGTCTACTAGTTGTCTACTAGTTGTCTACTAGTTGTCTACTAGTTGCCTATTAGTTGCCTACCAGTTGTCTACTAGTTGTCAACAAGTTGTCTTGTAGTCTACCAGTAATTTTGTTGTAGTCTACCAGTACGCTACCCACAATTGGTTATCAATCTCCGCAGCGCGACACTCCTTGGTACTTTTTCTTAGCATGTTTGGAACCCTCCGACCGGCTTCGGATTTTATGAGTGGTGATCTCGCCGGGCGAAATATTGTTTTTGCGATCGCCTTGCCTTGTTGATCTTGTAAAACGCGATGGCCGTTCCAATTGCAGTGACGACCAATCCAAGTATTCGCTCAAATGTTAAAGAATGCAAAACATCGTCTCCTGGATTTGTATGACTGCCAACTGTATCAGCCCAGTTCTTGAAATGAAGTTGCGCGGAAATCAGAACGCAGGCAAATACAATCACAGCATTTACAAAAAAAGTATTTGTGGCTGAAAATCTTTTGGCCATCCGGTAGTTGATGATTAACAAGAAAATCGGAAGCAAAACAATAGTAAATGAGGATTCAAATATTGATACACCGCTATGATCAGCCATCAGGTCCATCCAAAATGGCCGGCACAGGTAATGCACGCCAAACGTGCCGCCCAAGCTGATCAGCAGAACCAAAATCCAATATGTGACTGACCTTAACAATGTATTTTGAGTTTGACATGAAAGTAAGATGCAAAAAACGAATTACACTTGTGTCTTCTGATTTATCCGTAAAATGATGACGGAGCACTTCCCAAGCCGAAAATGACATTACATTTGCGGCCCCCGCAGCGATTGGAGCAAACTGATCAACAACCCGAATAACAACCAGCCCGCAGATAATTTTCTCGATTCAGTCCTGTTTAATAACATAAAACCTGATGTAGGAATACCGGCCGTGTAGTCTTAATCACTAGAAATTGATAATATTAATCCCCCAATCTCACCTGAAATTTCGCAAACAACCCTCTATTTGTCGCAATAACACACTATAATAAAAATATTTCGGCAATAAGTTTGTCTTGTCAATACGGCCAAAATTAATTAACGCATATTTTATGAATTTCATTTTATTTATCGCAGGTGCACTCATGATGTTATCACCAATTAGTTATTTATTGAAGGTATCGAAGAAGAAAGTCAGACCGAGCATCCTCTCCTGGTATGGATGGACCGTTTTGATGGGCATCAGCATCATTTCTCAAATTGTCGAAGAAGGTTGGTCATCCGGTCTCATTAATATCTGCGTATCGACATTTAGTTGCATTGCTATTGCAACTTGCGCACAATTTGTATTCAAAAGTTTTTCAGTAAATAAAAAAGATATCATTTATGTATTTGCGGGGGCGATCTGTATACTAATCTACTTTCTATCGCACAACCAATGGATCACAACATCGACGGCAATCGCGGCAGATTTAATGCTAGCAATACCGACATTGAAAGCTGCATACCAAAGTCCGCAAGATGAAAAATCATTCACGTGGCCATTGGCTCTATCATCATGGGTCCTGACATTATCTGTTCTGCTGCTGAATGGCTCCCTAATCAATTTATTATGGCCGATTTATTTAACCCTGTTTAACGGAACGATGACATCTTTTACCTTTCTCC
>Ga0268264_10003590_pt1 | contig 13353 bp, 5 predicted proteins | sample KBSSwiS32_FD_190357 | JGI IMG/M metagenome (GOLD analysis project Ga0268264, IMG submission 190357) | Switchgrass rhizosphere microbial communities from Kellogg Biological Station, Michigan, USA - KBS Switchgrass S3-2 (SPAdes) (version 2) | ecosystem: Host-associated > Plants > Roots >...
TAGCGTCGTGAGGCGTGAGACGTCAATCGTGAGTGGTTATCAGTCGGTAGTCGATAGCCGGACCATCGGGCGTTCTGAGAAAATTTGAAACGCAGGTTATTTACACTTTTCAACGCTCGTGGCTAACAGCTAACAACTGACAGCTAAAAAAAAGCTTTCTTATGTTAAAAAATTATTTCAAGATCGCGTTCAGGAACCTTTCAAAGCACAAAGTGTATTCGGCCATTAATGTAGCAGGCCTTGCAACCGGTATCGCCGCCTGTCTTTTGATTTTTGTAGTGGTTAGGTTTGAACTGGGATACAATACATCTCAGCTCAACTACCACCGCATTTACCGCGTGGTCACTGATACAAAGAACGGCGACGGCAGTATGGCCTATAACCCCGGTGTGCCCGCGCCCGCGCTGGAGGCATTGAAAGCAGATTTCCCGCAATTTGAAAAGATCGTGGCAGTGAATGCGGCAGGCGGCAACCAGGTGACCCTACTGGGCGATAACCCGAATGCAGCTGTTGCTAGCGGCAAAAAGATTATAGAAGACAATGGCATTGTATTTACGCAGCCGGCTTATTTCGATATTTTCAACTCGAAATGGCTGAGTGGCAACCCGCTTTCTTTAAACGAACCGGGTAATGTGGTGTTGAGCAAAAGCATCGCCAGTAAATATTTCGGTGACTGGAGAAATGCAGCCGGCAAATTTTTAAAGCTCGATAATACACTGTTGCTGACCGTTAGTGGCGTGGTGGAAGATGCACCTTCCAATTCCGACTTCCCCGTAAAAATATTTATTGCGCACGATATACTCAAACAGTACGGCGATAAATACGGCTACAGCAAAGAATGGGGTTCGCTCAGCAGCAATTACCAGGTATACGTAATGCTGCCACCCAATATGAACCCTGCCTCGCTGCAACCACAACTGAATAGTTTCAATAAAAAATATTACCCCGTCCATGAAGGACAACGCTTTAATAAATTCCAGCCGCTCAGCGACATGCATTTTAATTATCGCTATGGCACTATGGGCGACCATAGTTCAAGTAAACCCATTTTGCTTACACTTGCTCTGATTGGCGTGCTGATCATCGTGATGGCGTCTATCAACTTTATCAACCTCTCTACTGCGCAGGCCGTTGGGCGCAGCCGCGAAGTTGGCATCCGTAAAGTATTGGGCAGCAGCCGGGGCCAATTAGTGGCACAGTCAATGGGCGAAACATTTTTGATTGTTTTGCTGGCCGTGTTGCTGGCCGCTGGCATTGCCAGGCTTTCCATGCCCTATTTGTCGAACGTTGCAAGTGTGCCGGCAGATGTTAACCTCTTTACTACGGCCAGCATCGTATTCCTTGCAATTGTATTGGTGCTGGTTACGCTTTTGTCGGGCATTTATCCTGCCATGATTGTTTCGGGATTTAAACCCGCACTTGCACTCAAGAGCAAGATTACATCGGCCAGTATTGGAGGCATTTCGTTGCGAAGGGTATTGGTAGTAACACAATTTTCTATTGCACAAATGCTGTTGATTGCCACCATTGTGGCAGTGAGCCAGATGAATTTCGTACGCAATGCAGATCTTGGATTTAATAAAGACGCGGTACTGGTATTACCTGCCTATTCGGATAGTGCTGCTATCGGGCGCATGCAACCGCTCAAACAACGGCTGCTGCAAAACCCGGACATTGTAAGCGTATCGTTCGCCAGCGATGAAGCTTCTTCCGATAATAACTGGGCTTCCAATTTTGCATTTGATCACAAAAAAGACGAAAACTACCCGGTATTTTTTAAGTATTGCGACGAGGATTATATGAAAACATTCGGGCTGCAATTGCTGGCAGGTCGCTGGTATACGCCCAGCGATACCACCCATGAAATTATTGTGAATGAGACCCTGCTTAAAAAAGTAGGTGTGTTGGATCCGAAGCAGGCCATTGGTAAAGTAATGCGCTTGGGCGGCGGCGAGTGGAAACCCGTGGTAGGCGTGGTAAAAGATTTTAAAGCCAATTCGCTTCGCGAAGAAGTAAAGCCATTGGCTATTATGAGCCGGCGGAAAGATTATTATACGGTTGCTATAAAACTCAGTTTGTCTAACCTGCCGAAGACCACCGCACAGGTACAAAAACTCTGGGAGCAAACCTATCCTGAATATGCCTATACCAGTCATTTTTCAGATGAAACGATTCAACGTTTTTACCGGCAGGAAACCCAGCTATCGCTGCTCTATAAAATATTTGCCGGCATTGCCATCTTTATTTCCTGTCTTGGTTTATATGGGCTGGTATCTTATATGGCGGTACAAAAAACCAAAGAAGTAGGCGTTCGTAAGGTGCTGGGTGCTACGGTGGGCAATATTGTGGTCATGTTCTCAAAAGAATTCACGCTGCTGATCAGTATTGCGTTCGTTATAGCAGTGCCCGTGGCCTGGTATTTTATGAACGAATGGCTGCAGAATTTTGTATATCGTATACACATGGGCGTGGGCGTGTTCCTGCTGGCCATTTGTTCATCATTGCTTATTGCGTGGATAACGGTGGGCTATCGGGCCATAAAGGCGGCGCTGGCCAACCCGGTGAAGAGTTTGAGAACGGAATAGGGATCGTGAGGCGTCAGGCGTGAAACGTGAGTGAGTGGTGAGTGGTGAGTGGTGAGTAATTTTTTGGCAAAACAAGTTACGGAAAATAGGATATGATGGAATTAAAAGAAATCATACATCATTACATCTTACATCAAAGATATTTTTTATGTTAAGAAACTATTTCACCACTGCTTTCAGGAATATCTGGCGGAACAAAACCTTTTCGCTGATCAATGTACTCGGACTGTCTATCGGCATCAGTGCGGCACTGGTAATATTCCTCATTGTGCATTATGAGTTCAGCTACGACACATTTGAAAAAGGCAAGGATCGTATTTACCGCGTGGTACTGGACGCAAAATTCAATGGTTTTGAAGGGCATTCCACCGGCGTGCAGGCACCGTTGAGTACGGCGGTCGCCAATGAAATGACGGGTATAGAACTAACGGTACCGGTCATGACTTTCCAGGGCGATGGCACGGTAAAAGTTTCTGTGGCGCGTGATGATGCCAACCCGGTTGTTTACAAAAAACAACCCAATATCGTTTTTACCAATCCGCAGTATTTTCAATTACTGCAATACAGGTGGATGGCTGGTTCACAGCAGGCCGCATTAAAGGACCCATTTTCTGTGGTGCTGTCCGAAAGCCGTGCAGTTGCTTATTTTCCCAATACCTCTTTACCCGATATTATTGGAAAGGAAATTGTTTACAATGAGAACATGCCGTTAAAGGTCACCGGGATAGTAAAAGATCTTGACGAAACAACCCATTTTACGGCGCTGGAATTCATTTCTTTTTCCACCATTGCAAAAACCAATCTCCAGAACAATTTCATGATGAACGTCTGGAACGACTGGATGGCCTATTCTTTTTTGTATGTAAAACTGGCAAAGAATGCTACGGTTGACGCTGAAGAAATCCAATTAAAAACCCTTTTGAACAAATACAATAAAGATGCAAACAAAGATGCCAATAATACCATGGCTTTTCGCTTGCAACCATTAAACGATATTCATTTTAATCCCATCTACCAGGGCTTCGGGAACCGCATTGCCAGCAGAGCAACCTTGTACGGATTGCTGGCCATTGCCGCTTTCCTGCTGGTGCTGGGATGCATTAATTTTATCAACCTTACTACCGCACAGGCAACGCGGCGGGCAAAAGAAATTGGTATCCGCAAAACCATGGGCAGTTCAAAAACGCAGTTGGTATTACAGTTTCTGGGCGAAACCTTTTCGATCACACTGATTGCAACCGTTCTTTCCGTGGTACTAACCCCTCTCCTGCTGAATATGTTTAAAGGTTTTATTCCCGAAGGCCTGCATTTTGATTTAACGCAGCAGCCGGTAATCATTGTTTTCCTGCTGCTATTGCTGGTAACCGTTAGTTTCCTGTCGGGACTTTACCCGGCATTGGTCCTATCCGCCTACAAACCTGTTACGGTATTAAAGAATCAATCGTTCTCGGGCAAATCACAAACAAGGAACGCATGGGTTAGAAAAACACTCACCGTATCGCAGTTTGTAATTGCACAATTCCTGGTCATTGCAACGCTGATGGTAGCCCGGCAAATCAGCTACTCGCTGAATGCGGATATTGGGTTTAACAAAGATGCGGTTATCACCTTTGAGTTACCACGCGATACAGTGAAAACACACCGGCCGCAATTGCTGGAAAAGATAAAGTCAATACCGGGCGTCGCCATTGCCAGCACCGGGTTTATGGCGCCAGCAGACGCGGGTGTGGCCTTTACCAATATATCTTATTACAATGGCAGTGAAGAAGTGAAACCACTTGCGAACGTACAGATCCGGTGGGGTGATACAGCATTTATACATGTATACCAGATTCCATTGCTGGCCGGCAGAAATGTGATGCGAAGCGATACTATCAGGGAATTCATCATCAATGAAAAATATGCAAGGGCACTGGGTTTTGGTCACCCACAGGATGCACTGGGCAAACAATTGTTGTGGAATAAAAAATACCTGCCCATCGTGGGCATCATGAAAGATTTTCACGATGTATCTATGAAAGGCGAAATCAATCCTGTTGTGCTAGCAGGCGGCAATGGATCCACTTTCCATATCAAATTACACCCCAATACCGGTGACGGACAGTGGAAAAAAACAATCGCGCAAATACAATCAGCCTACAAACAGGTATACCCCGAAGCGGATTTCAATTACAGTTTTGTAGACGACAAAATCGCCCGGTTTTATACAGCAGAACAACATACCGCAAGTCTTTTAACATGGGCCACTGTACTGGCGGTATTCATCAGTTGCCTGGGCTTGCTGGGTCTTGTTATTTATACCACGAATGTGCGTACCAAAGAGATCGGCATCCGTAAGATACTGGGCGCTTCTGTTAGCAATATCGTTACCATCCTGTCAAAAGACTTTGTGCAACTTGTTTTGCTGGCCTTTGTCATTGCAGCACCACTGGCCTGGTGGGTGATGTATAAATGGCTGCAGAATTATGTTTACAAAACAACGCTTAGCTGGCAGGTCTTTGCATTGGCTGGCGGAGCAATGCTGCTGATAGCTATTCTTACGCTGAGTTTTCAAACGATCCGGACGGCTGTATCTAACCCGGTGAAAAGTTTGAGAACGGAATGATAGCGTGAGGCGTGAATCGTGAGTGGTGAGTGGTGAGTGGTGAGTGGTGAGTGGTGAGTGGTGAGTAATTTTTTGGCAAGACAAGTTACGGAAAATAGGATATGATGGAATTAAAAGAAATCATACATCATTACATCTTACATCAAAGATATTTTTTATGTTAAAAAACTATTTCAAAACCGCCTGGCGCAACATTGTAAGAAGTAAAGGTTATAGCTCCCTGAATATTTTTGGACTGTCGGCGGGGATGGGGGTTGCCCTAATGATCGGACTATGGGTCTACAACGAATATTCTTACGACCGGTTTTTACCCGATTACAAGCGATTGTACCGTGTGCAGCGCAATTTTAACAGCAATGGCGATACGCTTACTTTCCTGAGCACCTCATTGAAGCTGGCAGACGCATTGCGCAACCAGGTTCCGGGAATTGAATACGTTGCCGAAAGCGATGGCATGGGGCCGCACGGTTTAATGGTGGGCGATAAAAAAATGTACCTCGCCGGTGCCCGTATCGGCAGCGATTTTTTGAAAATGTTTCAATACCCTTTGCTGCAGGGAAATGCCAGTACAGCCATGAAAGATCCCTATTCAATTGTAATCACCGCTTCTACGGCAAAAGCGCTCTTTGGCAATGAAAATCCCATTAATAAAATGGTTCGGTTCGATAACAAAGACGACTTAAAAGTAACAGGTGTTTTAAAAGATCTTCCGGGCAATTCATCACTCAAATTTAATTTTGTTGTCCCCTTCGGTTATTTCGAGCAAACCAACAACTATGTAAAGGCGGCAAGGAACCGCGGCTATGATCAAAACGGCTATAGAATTTACGTAAAATTAAAGCCTGGCGTATCATATGCGCAGGTGGCCCCGCAGATCAGGAATATAGAACATACGGAGAAAACCAGCATCAATGCGATGAATTCTTATGTTACCTTTCAACCGTTGGAGCGCTGGTATTTGTACAGCAATTACGTTAACGGAAAAGATTTACCAGGCTTTTTGGAATATGTAAAAATGTTCAGCATTATTGGTTTCCTGGTATTACTTATTGCCTGTATTAATTTTGTAAATCTTGCTACTGCCCGTTCTGAAAAAAGAGCAAGGGAAGTGGGCGTAAGAAAGGCCATCGGTTCACAGCGCAAAGATTTAATTCTGCAGTTCCTCACAGAATCTTTCCTCATAACACTATTTGCATTTATATTGGCTGTAGTCTTTGTGCAGCTGGCACTTCCTGCATTCAACACCCTTACCGGTAACCGGATCAGTATTCCGTATACCAGTGCGGCATTTCAACTTATTGTGATTACCGGCGTTTTTGCTGTCTCTGTACTCGCGGGGTGCAGACCTGCTTTTTATCTCTCTTCGTTTCAGCCGGTGAAAGTGCTTAAAGGAACAATGAAACTAGGGAAAGCGGCCAGTTTGCCAAGAAAAATACTGGTAGTAATACAGTTCTCCTGTTCGGTGGCGCTTATCATCAGTACCGTCATTATTTATCAGCAAATACAACACGCCAAAAGCCGTCCTTCCGGTTACGATTTAAACAGGGTGATGACAACGGATACCAACAACGACCTTGGGCAAAACTATACAGCACTTAAAAATGAATTGCTGCAAAAAGGAATTGTTGCAAGCGTATCAACTGCCACCAGCCCTGCCACCGGTGTGTATTGGCATTCTGATTTGGATCGATTTCCGGGTAAAGCGCCCGGTGAAACGGTAGAAATGGGCACCATCATTACGGGTGAAGATTATTTTAAAACACTTGGAATGAGCTTTGCGCTGGGACATGATTTTAAAAATGGTTACGATTCCACCAGTGTAGTCTTTAATGAAGCAGCTATCAAAAGATTGCGAATCAAAAATCCCATCAACCAGCTTATCTCATGGGGTGGAAGACAATACAGCATTGTGGGCGTGGTAAAAGATGCGCTGATGGTATCGCCTTTTTCATCCGCCGATCCTACGATGTTCTATTGTGATCCGAAACCCCAGGACAATATCATGTATCGTTTATCGCCACATATCAAAACCCAGGAAGCCATTACACAGCTTACCGCCATATTTAATAAGTACAACCCCTCTTTCCCCTACGGTTACCAGTTTGCGGATGATCAATATGTCACAAAATTCGGACAGGAAGTATTGATTGCAAAACTGGCGAGCATCTTTGCAGCGCTTGCCATTTTTATTTCCTGCCTTGGTTTGTTTGGCCTGGCAGCGTATGTAGCGGAGCAACGCACAAAAGAAATTGGGGTTCGCAAAGTCTTGGGTGCTACTGTATCTCAGGTGTGGATCCTCTTATCAAAAGATTTTATTGTACTGGTGTTGATCAGTTGCGTGATTGCAACACCCGTGGCTTTGTATTTTTTACAGCACTGGTTACTAAAATATGATTACCGCATCAGCATTGGCCCGGGCGTATTTATAGTATCTGCTATGCTGGCAATACTGATTACCATTGTTACCATCAGTTTCCAGGCAATCAAAGCAGCACTGACCAACCCGGTGAAAAGCCTGCGGTCGGAATGATGTCGTGAGACGTGAGACGTAAGAAAATTTTTGGGAAGGCAAGTTACCAAAAATAGTATATGCTGGAATTAAAAGAAATCAGGCATCATTACATCTGACATCAAAGATATTTTTTATGTTAAAAAACTATTTCAAAATCGCCTGGCGAAACCTTGCCAGGAGTAAAGTGTACAGTGTTATTAATATTGCAGGGCTTGCAACAGGTATGTCGGTTGCACTGATCATAGGCCTTTGGGTGTATTACCAGGTATCTTTTGACCGCTTTCTGCCTGGCTATCAAAATATATACACAGCCCGGCTTAGGTTTAATAATAATGGTGAAACCAGCGTCGGCCCCGCAACACCGCTTCCACTGGCCGCAGCATTAAAAAAAGATGTGCCGGGTGTTAAGTATGTGGCGCAGGCCGACTGGATGGGCCCGCATTCATTGGTAGTAGGTGAAAGGAAATTATATCCCAATGGTGCAATGGCAGGAACCGATTTCCTGAAAATTTTTCAGTATCCTTTGTTGGAAGGAAATGCCGCGACGCTGTTGCAGGAACCCTATTCCATTGTATTAACCCAATCCACGGCCAAAGCATTATTTGGAAATGAGCTGGCGCTTCACAAAACCATTCGTATTGATAATAGTGATAACCTTACGGTAACCGGTGTTATCCAGGATGTACCTGCCAATTCAAGCCTGCAATTTAATTTTGTTGTTCCCCTGGCATACCTGCAGGCTACCCACGGCTGGGTCAAAAATGCCAGTACCAACTGGCGCGATAAATCTTTTCAGACATTTGTTGCATTGGAGCCCGGTGTCAGCTATGCCCAGGTTGAACCTGCTTTGCAAACAATGATGAAAAAATACAGCCCGGAAGATTATAAACTCTTTCAGGTAGGCCTGTTTTTTCAACCCCTGCAACACTGGCATTTGTATGGCGATTTTAAGAACGGCAGGGAATCGGGTGGATTGATCGACTATATAAAAATGTTCAGCGCCATCGGCTTCCTGGTCTTATTGATCGCCTGTATTAATTTTATGAATCTATCTACAGCGCGTTCAGAAAAAAGGGCCCGCGAAGTAGGTATCCGCAAAGCCATCGGTTCGCAACGGAAAGATTTAATTTTCCAGTTTTTGACAGAGTCGGTGCTGATGGCGTTTATTGCCGGTATCATTTCATTGTTGATGGTACAACTGGTGCTGCCCGCTTTCAACACGCTTACCAAAACATCCATTCACATACCGTATAGCAATACTTTTTTCTGGATTGGCCTCCTCCTGTACACCATTTTCACGGGCTTGCTGGCCGGCAGCCGGCCTGCATTTTATTTGTCCTCTTTCAACCCCGTAAAAGTGCTGAAGGGATCGGTGCAGCAGGGATGGTCGGCAACACTGTCGAGGAAAGCGCTGGTGGTATTACAATTCACCTGTTCCGTTGCGTTGATTGTTGGTACTATCATTATCTATCAACAGGTTCAGCACGCAAAGGATCGGCCAAAAGGATATGATGCGGATCGTTTGATGATGACCGATGCCAGTAATGACCTAAGCCGCAATTATGCAGCACTTAAAAATGATCTGCTGCACAGCGGTATTGTAACAAGCATTACCAAATCATCTTCGCCTGCAACCGAATTATGGTCTACCCAGCGCATTGACCGTTGGGAAACCCAGCAAGCTGGAGAAACCATGGACATTGCCTGCGTAGGTGTCTGCGATGCAAATTACTTCAGAACGCTTGGCATGCAGATAAAAGAAGGCAGAAACTTTGAAGCGAATGGAAGTGATTCACTCAATGTGATCATCAATGAAGCAGCCGCTGCAAGAATGCGTCTTAATAATCCTGTCAACAAGGTACTGACCTGGCACGATGTTCCGCAGCAGGTAACGGTCGTTGGCGTAGTGAAAGACGCGTTGATGACCTCTCCTTTTGCAAATGCAAGACCCACTATTTTTATTTATGCTCCCGGTTGGTCAAACATCATCACGTATCGTTTATCACCAACAGTGAGCACGCATGATGCCATTGCCAAACTTAGCGGCATATTCAATAGGTATAACCCCTCCTATCCCTTTCTCTATCATTTTGTAGATGAGTCTTATAATTCCAAATTTAGTTTTGAAAACCTCATCGGTAGCCTCGCTGCACTGTTTGCCTCGCTGGCTATTTTTATTTCCTGCCTGGGTTTATTTGGACTGGCGGCTTACATGGCAGAACAACGCAATAAAGAAATTGGCATCCGTAAGGTGCTGGGCGCCTCCGTTCCGCAGGTATGGCTATTGTTATCGAAAGAGTTTGTAGTACTGGTAGTGATCAGTTGTGTTATTGCGGCTCCGCTGGCTTTTTATTTTCTGGATGAATGGCTGCAGAAATATCCCTATCGTATTGCGATAACCCCGGTTGTTTTTATTATGGCAGGATTGGCAGCCGTTGCCATTACTGTTGTCACCGTAAGTTTCCAGGCCATCAAAGCGGCCATGGCCAACCCGGTGAAGAGCCTGCGGTCGGAATGATAACGTGAGGCGTCAGACGTGAAACGTGAAACACGAGTGGTGAGTGGTTATCAGTCAATAGTCGATAGTCTGTAGTCGATAGTCAGACAATCCGGTGAGTGCCGGTTAATTTTTTGGCAAGACAAGTTAGGAAAATAGGATATGATGGAATTAAAAGAAATCAGACATCATTACATCTTACATCAAAGATATTCTTTATGATAAAAAACTATTTCAAAATTGCCTGGCGTCATGTAACCATGCATAAAATGTTTTCTATTATCAATGTACTTGGGCTGGCAATGGGCTTGTGTGCCTGCATTGTCATCTATGTTATCACCAGTTTCGAATTCAGCTTTGATACTTTTCACCCGGGTAAAGACCGCATTTACCGCGTTATGGCGGATGCAAGATCGGGCAGCGGGGAGGTATTACATTTTGGCAAGCTGCCGCTGCCTGTATCGCAGATTGCCCGCAATGAGCTTACCGGGCTGGACGCTATAGCGGGTATTAGTCCCTATAATGCAAAAGTTACCATCGCCCAACCGGGAGACGGACCGGCAAAACATTTTGATAGCAGAACGAAAGAAACACATTTTATAACCACCGCTATTGCCGAGCCGCAATACTTTGACATTTTTAAATACAATTGGCTCGCCGGCAATGCATCCACTGCATTAAACGCCCCGTTTACGGTTGTGCTTGCTGAAAGTAAAGCACGCCAATATTTTGGCCCTGGGTTGTTGGATAAAATGATTGGAAGGCAGGTACTATATGGAGACTCGCTCCTGGTCAGTGTATCAGGTATTGTAAAAGACTGGAATAAAAACACCGATCTTGCCTTTACTGATTTTATTTCCTTCGCTACCGTACAAAGCAGCAGTTTTTTGAAGAATAGCCTTAGCCCCAATTTATGGAGTGAACATGATATGCCCACATGGACCTTTGCGAAACTATCCAACGGCACCCAACCCGCCCAGGTGAATACCCAAATACAGGGACTTATTAAAAGACACGCTGATCCACAAACGAAATTAGTACTATGGCTGGAGCCCCTATCAGCTATTCATTTCAATGCCGATGTTATAGAAAATACGATAAGAACGGCTCATTCACCTACCCTATACGGATTAATGGGAATTGCTTTGTTTATCTTAATCCTTGCTGTGATCAATTTCATAAACCTCTCAACTGCGCAATCTGTTCAACGCGCTAAAGAAGTAGGCGTGCGAAAAGTGCTCGGTGGCAACCGGACCAGCCTGGTGTTTCAGTTTTTAGCCGAAACATTTGTGCTCAGCGTTTTTGCCGTGGTATTGGCTGTTTTACTGGTAAATCCCGTTCTTGCGGCATTCCAATCATTTATACCACCGGGTATATCATTCCATCTTTCTGATCCTGCTACCCTGGTTTTCTTACTGTTGGTTACCGGGCTTACTTCATTGCTGGCCGGCTTTTATCCCGCCCGTGTATTGTCTGCTCATTTACCTGTGGTAAGCTTAAAAGGAAGCGGTATGCAGAAAGGCACAGAGAAATGGTATTTAAGAAAAGGATTAATTGTTTTCCAGTTTACCGTATCACTGGTTTTTATAATCGGTAGTATAGTAATTGCCAGCCAGCTTAGCTATACACGTAAGAAGGATCTGGGGTTTACTTCCGATGCTATTGTTATTGTAGGAACGCCCTGGGGCGACAGCCTCTCCAAGATCAGTGTGGTAGCCGAAAAGATCAAACACTTACCCGGGGTAAGCAAGGTTGCATTGCAATGGGTTGCACCTATGGAAGGGAACGGCAGAGGGCACGGGATCAAATTTAAAAGTACGGATGAAAAAGAGACAGGCGTTGTACAGGTAGCAGGCAACGAAGATTATATACCGCTGTACCAGATAAAATTACTTGCCGGCAGAAACCTGGAACATGCCGACAGCATAAAAGAAATTGTTATTAATGAAAACCTGTCTCGTTTAATGGGTTGTAAAAAACCGGAAGATGCTATCGGGAAAATGTTGTATTGGGATGATAAGCCCTACCCGGTGGTGGGCGTGGCGGCAGATTTTCATTCAAGATCATTTCACGATCCCATTGCTCCGCTATGTATCGTAAACAGGCCGAACAGGGAAGGCACCCTGGCAATTAAACTGGCTACCATAGAAAAGGAATCCAAAAACATAAAGGCCACTCTTTCAAACATAGAGAAGGCATGGAAACAGGTGTATCCCGCAGCAGGCTTCCAGTATCAATTTTACGATGAGTCCATGGCCCTGATCTATGAGAAAGATCAACGAACCGCCACGCTGATGAACACATCCATGGCCATCACCATTTTTATTTCCTGTATGGGCCTTTTCGGACTGGCTATATTCTCTGCCGAAAGAAGAACCAAGGAAATCGGCATCCGCAAAGTGCTGGGCGCAAGTGTTACCAATATAGCGGTCATGCTAAGTAAAGATTTTTTGCTATTGGTATTAATCGCTCTTTTAATTGCTTCGCCCATAGCCTGGTATGGTATGAACCAATGGCTGCAAGACTTTGCCTACCGCATTAATATAAGCTGGTGGGTATTTGCACTGGCGGGGTCTGGGGCCATATTGATTGCACTAATTACTGTTGGTTTCCAGGCCATCAAAGCGGCATTGGCAAACCCGGTAAAGAGTTTGAGAACGGAATAACATCGTGAGACGTGAGACGTGAAACGTGAGTGGTGAGTGGTTATCAGTCAATAGTCGATAGTCAGACAATCCGGTAAGTGCCGGTTAAATTTTTGGCAGGACAAGTTACGGGAAATAGGATACGATGGAATTAAAAAAAATCAGACATCATTACATCTGACATCAAAGATATTTTTTATGCTAAAAAACTATTTCAAAACCGCATGGCGCGCCATTGTCAGATACAAACTCTACAGCACCCTTAATATTCTTGGACTGGCGTTGGGTATTGCATCCTGCATTATAATTTTTTTAGTAGTAAAATATGAGCTGGGTTATGATGGCTTCCATAAAAAAGCCGATCGTATCTACCGGGTTACACTAAACGCTATTGACTTCAATCCAAGTGTCTCGATGGCGATTGCACCGGCTATGCGCACCAGTTTTCCGGAGATTGAACAGGTGTCGCAGGTTTGGCACCAGGAAGATGGCCAGGTAAAGATTGGGCA
>Ga0268264_10003592_pt1 | contig 13350 bp, 8 predicted proteins | sample KBSSwiS32_FD_190357 | JGI IMG/M metagenome (GOLD analysis project Ga0268264, IMG submission 190357) | Switchgrass rhizosphere microbial communities from Kellogg Biological Station, Michigan, USA - KBS Switchgrass S3-2 (SPAdes) (version 2) | ecosystem: Host-associated > Plants > Roots >...
TGGGGACCTTCCTCAGCTCGCGCGCGCGCCTGTCCAGGGTTGCCTTCAGGTGCGCCAGCGCCGGCAGCAGCTGCTCGGACACGGTCAACGCCGCGCTGACCTGGATTGCGGTCGGGATCACGTCGTTCGACGACTGGCCCATGTTGACGTCGTCGTTCGGATGCACTTTCGAGCCCGCGGCCGACGCGAGGTGGGCGATGACCTCGTTCGCGTTCATGTTCGACGACGTGCCGGAGCCGGTCTGGAACACATCGATCGGAAAGTGGCGGTCGAACTCGCCGGCGGCAACGCGCTCGGCCGCGCGGCGAATGGTTTTCGCCTTCGCTTTCGACAGATGGCCCATTTCACTGTTCGCCTGTGCCGCTGCAGCCTTGATCAGGCCCAGCGCGCGGATGAACTGGCGCGGCATGGCCAACCCGGAGATCGGGAAATTGTCGACCGCGCGCTGGGTCTGCGCGCCGTACAGCGCGTCGGCGGGCACCCGCAGTTCACCCATGCTGTCGCGTTCGATTCGATAATCGGCCATGTCTGTCGCTCCGCGGGAAAGTCAGGCGCAAATTATAGCCGCTCGTTCCATGGACGACGTGTCTCGAACTCTTGAAGACGGTAGCCGGTAGCTGGTAGCCGGTAGCCGGAGAGCGAGCATTGGCATGCCACGCGGCTGCTTTCCGGTTTCCGGGTACCGGTTTCCGGCTACCTTCTCTTTGGCCCTGCCACGCCTTGCTATCATTCGCGCTCACGATCCGGACGCCGCACGATGACTCTCACCTCGCTCACCGCCCTTTCGCCGCTCGATGGCCGCTACGCCGGCAAGACCGAGCCGCTGCGTCCGATCTTCAGCGAGTTCGGGCTCATGCACCGGCGCGTGCTGGTCGAGGTGCGCTGGCTGATCGCGCTCGCCGACGAAACCGCCATCGGCGAGGTCGCGTTTTCGGTTGCCGGGCGCCAACGTCTCATGACGATCGCCGACGGTTTTTCGTTGCAGGACGCCGAGCGGGTCAAGACGATCGAGCGCACCACGAACCACGACGTCAAGGCGGTCGAGTACTTCATCAAGGAACGCATCGGCGACGATGCCGACCTGGCGGCCGCGAAGGAGTTCGTCCATTTCGCCTGCACCTCGGAAGACATCAACAACCTCGCCTACGCCCTGATGCTGCGCGACGCCCGCGACGGCGTCCTGCTGCCGACGCTGGACAAGCTGCTGGCCACGCTGCGCCAGATGGCGCATGCGCTGGCGGCACAACCGATGCTGTCGCGCACGCACGGACAGACCGCGTCGCCGACCACGCTCGGCAAGGAGATCGCAAACGTCGTTGCCCGCCTGCGGCGCCAGCGCACACAGATCGCCGGCGTCGAGATCAGCGGCAAGATGAACGGCGCGGTCGGCAACTACAACGCGCACGCGGCCGCTTGCCCCGATGTCGACTGGCCGGCACTGTCGCAGCGTTTCGTCGCCTCGCTCGGCCTGGCCTGGAACGCGTACACGACGCAGATCGAGCCGCACGACGGCATCGCCGAACTCGGCGATGCGATCCGGCGCGCCAATACGATCCTGATCGACTTCTGCCGCGACATCTGGGGCTACATCTCGCTCGGCTACTTCCGCCAGGAGCTGAAGGCCGGCGAAGTCGGCTCGTCGACGATGCCGCACAAGGTCAACCCGATCGACTTCGAGAACGCCGAGGGCAACTTCGGCCTCGCCAACGCGCTGTTCGCACACTTTTCCGAAAAGCTGCCGATCTCGCGCTGGCAGCGCGACTTGACCGACTCGACCGTGCTGCGCGCACTCGGCACGGCGTTCGGTCACACCCAGATCGCGCTCGATGCACTGTCGCGCGGCCTGGCCAAACTGAACGCCGCGCCCGAGCGCCTGGCTGCCGATCTCGACGCGAACTGGGAAGTGCTGGCCGAAGCCGTGCAGACCGTCATGCGCCGGCATGGCCTGCCCGAACCGTACGAACAGCTCAAGGCACTCACGCGCGGGCAAGGCATCACGCGCGAGTCGATGCGCGAGTTCGTTGCGGGGCTCGCCCTGCCCGAGGATGCGAAGCAACGCCTGCTCGCGCTGACGCCGGCCGGCTACACCGGGCTCGCGGGCAAGCTCGCGGCCGCGATCTAGGACCTTTCCGCGATGGACCCGGAGCTTGCGCAACTCGCGCAGGACCCGGAAACTCACGCGTTCGTTTCATCTTCCGGCCCTACAGGGGGCAACGTCCAGGTGGCAATTTCGTTCTTGGCTGAACTCAAGCGGCGCAACGTGTTGCGTGCCGCCGCGCTTTACGCCGCCGGCGCCTGGCTGCTCGTGCAGGTCGCGACCCAGGTGTTTCCGTTCTTTCACATTGCCGAATGGGTCGTGCGCTGGATCATCGTCGCGGCCATTGTCTGCCTCATTCCGTTTCTCGCGTTTGCCTGGTACTACGAGGTCACGCCGGAAGGCATCAAGCGCCAGAGCCAGGTCGATCGCGAGGAATCGATCGTCCACCTGACGGCGCGCAAGCTCGACCGCTGGATCATCGTGCTGCTGGTCTTCATCGCGCTGCTCATCATCGCGCAGATGATCGTGCACAAGCCCGAGGCCGTGACGAGCGCAGCCCTGCCCGTCACGGCCGGCGCAGCGCCAGCCGGCGACGTCATCCCTGCCAAGTCGATCGCCGTGCTGCCGTTCGAAAACCTCAGCAAGGACGAGAACAACGCCTACTTCGCGACCGGCATGCAGGACGAGATCCTGACCCGGCTCGCCGGTATTCGCGATCTGAAGGTCATCTCGCGCACATCGACCGCGCAGTACGCGAGCCAGCCGCCGAACCTGAAAATCGTTGCCGAGCAGCTCGGTGTCGCGACGGTGCTCGAAGGCAGCGTGCAGAAGGCCGGCGAACAGGTGCACATCAACCTGCAGCTGATCGACGCGCGCAACGACAGCCACCTGTGGGCGCAGAGCTTCAACCGCGAGCTGAAGGACATCTTCGCCGTCGAAGCCGAAGTTGCGCAAAAGGTCGCCGATGCGCTGAAGGCGCAACTGGTGCCCGAGGAAGCGGCGCGCGTAGCAGCGGTGCCGACGCACAGCGAAGCCGCCTACGAGTTGTATCTGCAGGCCAATGCGCACTTCAACCGCGCCAACGACCAGGACGTGCTGGTGACGCGCGAACTGCCGCAGGCGATCCCGCTGTACCAGCGTGCGCTCGATGCCGACCCGCAGTTCGCGCTCGCCGCAGCGGCATTGGGGCGCTCGCACATGCACATGTACTTCTACGCGCCGGACCGCAGCGAAGCGCGGCTCGCCTCGGCGAAATCCGCGATCGAGCGCGCCCTCGCGCTGCAGCCGGATCTCGGCGAGGCTCATTTTGCCCTGGCCCTGTATTTTTACTGGGGCCATCGCGACTACGCCGGTGCAACCGAGCAGCTCGCGCTCGCCAGGAAGACGCTGGCCAACAGCGCCGACGTGCCGCGCATGCTGGCCGCCATCGCGCGCCGTCAGGGCCGCGCGGACGACATGATCGCCGGCTTCCGCGAAGCGACGCTGCTCGATCCGCGCAGTTCGTTCTCGACCGACCAGCTCGGGCTGAGCTACGGGGCGCTGCGGCGATACGCGGAGGCCGACCGCGCGTTCGCCCAGGCCGAGGAAGTCACGCGCGACCCGATCGACGAACGGGTCACGCGCGCACTCAGTGCCGTGGCGTGGAAGGGCGACCTGACGCCGTTGCGCGAAGCGCTCGCCGCGCTCGAACCCGGCACCGATGCCTACGCCGGCAATGCGGCAAGCTACTTTGCACTGCACTGGTGGGCGCGCGACTATGCGGCCGCGGCGCGCGTGGCGCAGAACAATACCGACGACGACTGGAGCGACACCGCCAACATCGCCCTGCCGCGCCTGCTGTTCCTGGCCTGGGCGCAACAGGCCGGTCACGATCCGAAGGCCGCCGACACCTATGCCACCGTGCGCAAGACCGCGACGGCGGCGCTGGCGCAGCAGCCGCAGCGCGCCGAACTGCATCTCGCCGCCGCGTTCGCGGCCGCGGGCCTCGGCATGAAAGACGAAGCGATCGCCGAAGGCCGCCGCGCCGCGGAACTGCTGCCGCCTTCCCGCGATGCGCTGAGCGGCGCGGCAGTACAGGTGTACCTCGCGCAGATGTATGTCCGCATCGGCGACCATGACCGGGCATTCGAGCTGCTGCGCGGGGCCCTGCCTCTGTTCAGCGGCCAGTCGATGTCGGCGGCGCTGTTGCGGCTCGACCCGAACTGGGAGCCGATCCGCAACGATCCGCGCTTCGCCGGACTGGTCGCCGACGCGGAACCGCAGGTCACGGGCGCCGCCTCGAAGTGATGTGCCGCAATCCGCAAGGCTGACATGGCGCGCGCACCGACCGAAGTCGAGGCTGTGCCGGGCCGCCCGCTCGGCATGGCACCGGCGCGATTCCTGCGCGACTACTGGCAGAAGCGGCCGCTGCTGATCCGCGGCGCATTTCCACAATTCCAGAATGCGACAACGCCGGAAGACCTCGCCGGTCTGTCCTGCGAGGAAGCAGCGCTGGCCCGGCTGGTGCTGCACGACGCGAAGCGTGACCGCTGGACGCTGCGCAGTGGCCCGTTCAGCGAGCGCGATTTCGCCCGGCTGCCGAAATCGCACTGGACGCTGCTCGTCCAGGACGTCGACAAGTGGGACCTCGACGTCGCCGCGCTGCTCGATCGGTTTCGTTTCCTGCCGGCCTGGCGCATCGACGACGTCATGGTCAGCTACGCAACCGACGGCGGCGGCGTCGGCCCGCACGTCGACCATTACGACGTGTTCCTGGTCCAGGGTCGCGGCCGGCGGCGATGGCGGATCAGTACCGACCCGAGCGCACCGCACGATTTCCGCGACGACGCGGACCTGAAACTGCTGCGTCATTTCGCGCCGACCCACGACTGGATCCTCGAAACCGGCGACACGCTGTACCTGCCGCCGGGCGTGCCGCATGAGGGCGTCGCCGTCGGTGCCTGCATGACCTATTCGGTGGGCATGCGCGCACCGGCAGCAGCCGAGCTGATCGTCGATCTGGCCGAAAGCGTGGCCGAGCCGCTCGGCGAGGAACAACGTTACATCGACCCCGATCTCACGCCCGCCCGCGATCCGCATGAGATCGACGCTGCCGCGTTGCGCCGGGCGGCTGCAGCGCTGGCGGCCCTGCGCGACATCGACGAAAACGGCCTGCGCGCGTGGTTCGGCCGATTCATCACGCGCTACCGCAGCGCCCATGAAGCGCTTCCGGCCGCGAAACCGCTGTCGGCCGCTCAGGTCGGAACGAAACTCGCCAAGTCGCGGATCGTGTTCCATCCGTGGAGCCGCAGAGCCTGGAGCGCCGCCGGCCGGCGCGCCGACTTGTTCGTTGCCGGCGAGCGCCATGTTTGCTCGCGCGCGGTTGCGCGCCTGCTCGCCGCGGGCAGCGCGATCGAAGGCAGCGCATTCGCGCGTATCGCCGATGACGCCGACCTGGCCGTGCTGACCGCGCTGGTCAATGCCGGCGATGCCGTGCTGTCGACCCGGCGCTAGCGCGTCCGCCGTTCCAGCCGACGCGGCGCCGACTGTACAATGCGCCGGTCGCGCATCGTTTCCGATGCGCGCTTCGATGCAGGCCGCAACGAGGGAGCAGTTCCTGCGATGATTCCGAACGACTTCACCGTCACGATCGCCGACTGGTCGAACGACGCCGACCGCGAGGCCTGCAAGGCCGTGCGCGAGCAGGTGTTCATCGTCGAGCAGCAGGTCGCCCGCGAGGACGAATGGGATGAATTCGACGAGAGGTCGCGCCATGTGCTCGCGCGCGATGCACAGGGACAGCCGGTCGGAACCGGGCGACTGACGCCGGATGCGATGATCGGCCGCATGGCCGTCGTCAGCGACTGGCGCGGACGCCAGGTCGGCGCGGTCATGCTCGACACGCTGATCGAGCACGCCCGCGCTTTGGCCTACCCGACCGTGGAAATCCATGCCCAGGTACAGGCGGTGCCGTTCTACGCCGGCTTCGGCTTCTCCGCCTATGGCGACGAATTCGAAGAGTGCAACATCCGCCACGTGCATATGCGCCTCGACCTGCCGCCGCTGCAGGCGCCACCGCGCGCCGCGCCGCCGCCGCGGCCGGAGGTCCGCAACGTTGCGGTCGAGTCGCGCGAACAGGCGCTGGATGAAACGCTGGCCCTGATCGGCGCGGCGCGGCGCGATTTATACATCTATACGCGCGACCTCGACCCGGCCCTGCTCGACACCGAAGTCGTGCTCGATGCGCTGAAGCACCTGGCGATCGGCGGCCACGCCGCGATCCGCATCATCGTTCAGGAACCGCAGCAGCCGCTGCGCCGCGGCCATCGCCTGGTGGCGCTCGCGCAGCGCTTGTCCAGCGTGTTCGCGCTGCGCACGCCGGTTCAGGACAGCGACCTGCAATATCCGTCCGCGTTCCTGCTCAACGACAGCCACGGTTTCTATTTTCGCACGCTCGGCAACCGCTTCGAGGGCGAGGCGATCAACTATGCGCCGGGCCGTCACGCCCAGCTGCTGGAGTTCTTCCGCCAGGTCTGGGAACGCTCCGAGAGCAGCGAGGAATTGCGCCAGCTCGCCATCTAGCAAGGTGCGCGTGACGCTCCCGCAGGCTAAGGAGTCAGAATGCGGGACCGCATTGCGAGGGAACGGCAAGGCCCCCGCGGGTCTTCAACCCCTGTCCCTTGACGGGAGAGGGGCTGGGCAGAAGGTGAAGCCGATTCCTCTCGGCATCAAATTGCACCCGATCGCACCACGTTGTTCTCGAGCTGGAAGGCGACGCGCTACGCGCGTCCCCGCTCTCTAACCCCTCTCCCGCAAGGGGAGAGGGGCGGAAGCGCCCGGTGGACCTTCGACTGTCGCGGTGCAACACGTTGCGTTTATAATTGACGGCCGCGTTTTGGCACCCATATCAGCCGTAGTTGCGACGCTTTCAGGTCGCTTTCGAGCATTTCGGATCATCCGTGAGTACCAGTCTGCTCAAGCAATTCGCTTCCTCGTCCCAATTGTCGGGCGGCAACGCCGCCTTCGTCGAAGACCTGTACGAAGCGTTCCTGCGCGATCCGGCGACGGTGGCGCCCGAGTGGCGCGGCTATTTCGAGTCGTTCAAGGGCCGCGAAGCCGGCGACCGGCCACATTCGGACGTCATCGCCCGCATCGAGCAGGCGCAAAAACTCAACGGACACGCCGTCGCGGCGGTGGCTTCCGCGCCGTCGAGTGACCTGCACGCGCAGAAGCAGGCTGGCGTCCTCAAGCTGGTCACGGCTTTCCGCTCGCGCGGCCACCTCGCGGCGAAGCTCGATCCGCTCGCGCTCGAGCAGACGTTTCCGCCGGTCGACCTGCAGGAACTCGGTCTGTTGCCGCGACCGAGCGCACCGGACCTGGACCCTGCGTTCCATGGGCTCGGCGCGGTCGACATGGAGACCGAGTTCAATACCAGTTTCCTCGCCGGCCCGCAGCGCCTCAAGCTGAAGGACCTCGTCGCCCGCCTCAAGGCAACGTACGCCGCCAGCGTCGGCGCGGAATTCATGCACATTGCCGATGCCGCGCAGCGGCGTTGGGTGCACGAGAAGATCGAGGCTGCCGGCGGCGAGTACGCGCTGAGCGCCGAAGACAAGAAGCAATTGCTCGAGAAGCTCGTCCAGGCCGACGGCCTGGAGCGCTATCTGCACACCAAGTACGTCGGCCAGAAGCGCTTTTCGCTCGAAGGCGGCGACAGCCTGATTCCGCTGGTCAACGAACTGCTGGTCCGCGGCGGCAGTGACGGCCTGCGCGATTTCGTCATCGGCATGGCCCATCGCGGCCGCCTCAACGTGCTCGTCAACATTCTCGGCAAGGCGCCGCAGAAGCTGTTCGCCGAGTTCGAGGGCAAGTTCGAGCATCCCGACGATCCGGCCCATTCGGGCGACGTGAAATACCACATGGGTTTCTCGGCCGACGTGAAGACGCCGGGGCACACCGTGCACGTCGTGCTCGCGTTCAATCCCTCGCATCTGGAAATCGTCAATCCGGTCGTCGCCGGTTCGGTGCGCGCGCGCCAGACCCATCGCAAGGACGCCGATTTCGAGCAGGTGCTGCCGGTGCTGATCCACGGCGACGCCGCGTTCGCCGGCCAGGGCGTCAACATGGAACTGTTCAACATGTCGCAGGCGCGCGGCTTTGCCGTCGGCGGCACGATCCATGTCGTCGTCAACAACCAGGTCGGCTTCACGATCTCCAACCCGCACGACTCGCGCTCGACGCTGTACTGCACCGACGTCGCGAAGATGGTCGGCGCGCCGGTATTCCATGTCAACGGCGACGACCCCGAGGCGGTGCTGTTCGTCGCGCGTCTCGCGTTCGACTATCGGCGCAAGTTCAAGCGCGACGTGGTCATCGACCTCGTCTGCTACCGCCGCCATGGCCACAACGAGGCGGACGAGCCCGCAGCGACGCAGCCACTGATGTACCAGGTCATCCGCGCAAGGCCGACGCTGCGCGAACTCTACGCAAAGCAGCTTGCCGGCGAAGGCACGATCGGACCCGACGATGCACAGGCGCTGGTCGACGCCTATCGCGCGAAACTCGAAGCCGGCCAGCCGATCGCCCCGCTCGATCCGGACTTCAAGGACGCGTTCGCGGTCGACTGGACGCGCCATCTCGGCGCGAAACTCGACCAGAGCATCGGCACCGGCGTGGCCAAGGACAAGCTCGCCGGGCTCAATGCGAAGATTCTTGCCGTGCCGCCCGATTTCACGCTGCATCCGCGCGTCGCGAAGATCTACGACGACCGCGCGAAGATGGCCGCCGGCCAGCAGCCGATGGACTGGGGCTTCGCCGAAAACCTCGCCTACGCGTCGTTGATCGCGGACGGCAACGACCTGCGCCTGGTCGGCCAGGATACCGGCCGCGGCACGTTCTTCCATCGCCACGCCGTGCTCCACGACCAGAACAGCGGACGCGACTTCGCTCCGCTGTCGCGCGTACGCGACGGCGCCACGGTCGCAATCGTTGATTCGCTGCTCAGCGAAGAGGCGGTCATGGCGTTCGAGTACGGCTACTCGACTGCCGAACCGAACACGCTCGTGCTGTGGGAAGGCCAGTTCGGCGATTTTGCCAACGGCGCCCAGGTCGTGATCGACCAGTTCATCTCGTCGGGCGAGGCCAAGTGGGGCCGCTTGTCCGGCCTCGTGCTGCTGCTGCCGCACGGCTACGAAGGCCAGGGGCCGGAGCATTCGTCGGCGCGTCTGGAGCGCTACCTGCAGCTGTGCGCGCTCGACAACATGCAGGTCTGCGTGCCGACGACGCCGGCACAGATGTTCCACCTGCTGCGCCGGCAGATGGTCCGCGACGTGCGCAAGCCGCTCGTCGTCATGACGCCGAAATCGCTGCTGCGCCACAAGCTCGCCGTGTCGTCGCTCGACGATCTCGCCGGCGGCGCGTTCCAGCGCGTGATTCCGGACTCGACCGCCAAGCCCGGTCAGAAGGTTCGCCGCATCGTGCTGTGCTCCGGCAAGGTCTATTACGACCTGGTCGAGGACGCCGGCCGTCGCGGCGTCAGCGACGTCGCGATCATCCGCGTCGAGCAGCTGTATCCATTCCCGCGCGACGAAGTCTCGGCGCAGATCGCCCGCTATCCGGCGACGACCGAAGTCGTGTGGTGCCAGGAGGAACCGATGAATCAGGGCGCCTGGTACCAGATCCAGCATCATCTGCTCGCGGTGATCGGCGACGAGCATTCGCTGCACTATGCCGGCCGCGTGCGCTCGCCGGCGCCGGCTGCCGGGCACCTCAACACGCACATCGCCGAGCAGTCCGCATTGGTCGAACACGCGTTGCTCGCATCGCCCGGCTTCACCCGCTCTCCCGAATAAATGCCTTGTTGAAAAGTGCGGTCAGGATGCCCGCTTCGTGACCTTCGCGATCAGGGATGATCGCAAAAACAAAAGGATAAAAAATGCTAGTTGAACTGAAGGTTCCGGTCCTGCCCGAATCGGTTTCCGACGCGACCATCGCGACCTGGCACAAGAAGCCGGGCGATGCGGTCAAGCGCGACGAGAATCTGGTCGACCTGGAAACCGACAAGGTCGTGCTCGAGGTTCCGGCGCCGGCCGACGGCGTGCTCAAGGAAATCCGCAAGGAGACCGGAGCGACCGTGACCAGCCAGGAGATTCTGGCCGTGATCGAAGAAGGTGCAACGGCCGCGGCAGCGCCCGCGAAGGCCGACGCGCCGAAGGCCGCACCGGCGACGCCGACGACCACGGCGCCCGGTACGCCGCCGGCGGCGCCTGGGCCGATTCCACCGGCGAAAACCGTCGAGCTGTCGCCTGCCGGCCAACGCGTTGCCGCCGAGAACAAGATCGATCCCGCGCAGGTCGGAGGCACCGGCCGTGGCGGCCAGGTGACCAAGGAAGACCTCGTCAACTTCATGCGCACCGGCGGAGCGGCCCCGTCGGCACCTGCGCCGCGCGCGGAGCCGGCCGCCGCCGGACCGACCGTTGCTCGCGATCCCGGCGATCATTTCCCGCTCCGCGCCGGTCCGCGGCCTGAGGAGCGCGTCACCATGACGCGTATGCGCGCGAAGATCGCCGAGCGCCTGATGCAGTCGAAGAACTCGATCGCGATGCTGACCTCGTTCAACGAGATCAACCTCGCCAAGGTCGCGTTGATGCGCAAGGAACTCGGCGAGCAGTTCGAGAAGGCCAACGGCATCAAGCTCGGCTACATGAGCTTTTTCGTCAAGGCCGCCTGCGAAGCGCTGAAGCGCCATCCGATCGTCAATGCGTCGGTCGACGGCAACGACGTGATCTATCACGGCTACCAGGACATCTCGGTCGCCGTGTCGACCGACAAAGGCCTGGTCACGCCGGTATTGCGCGATGCGCAGAACATGGGTTTTGCCGACATCGAGAAAGCAATCGCCGCTTACGCCAAGGCGGCGCGCGAAGGCGGCCTCAAGCTCGAGGACCTGCAGGGCGGCACATTCACGATCACCAATGGCGGCACGTTCGGCTCGCTGTTCTCGACGCCGATCGTCAACCCGCCGCAGAGCGCGATCCTCGGCATGCACACGATCAAGGAACGCGCGATCGTCGAGAACGGCGCCGTCGTCGCTGCGCCGATGATGTACGTCGCGATCAGCTACGACCATCGCATCATCGACGGCAAGGACGCGGTGCTGTTCCTCGTCGACATCAAGAACCAGCTCGAGAATCCGCAGCGGATGCTGCTGGGAATGTGAGAGCGTTAGGAGTTAGGTCGGCTGCTGCGCGGCCTCGTGAGGAGTGAGGAAAATCAACGTGGCGCCTCGTCACTTCCTAACTCCTAACTCCTAACTCTCCACGCTTTTTCCGAAGCCGGTCTCAACCAGGAACGAACATGTCAGACAAATTCGACGTCATCGTCATCGGCGGCGGCCCCGCCGGCTATCACGCGGCAATCCGCGCGGCGCAACTCGGGCTGAAGACCGCCTGTGTCGATGCCTGGGCCGGACGCGACGGCAAGGCAGCGCTCGGCGGCACCTGCCTCAACGTCGGCTGCATTCCGTCGAAGGCGTTGCTCGATTCGTCGAAACAGTTCCACAACCTGACCCACTCGTTCAAGGATCACGGCATCAGCGCGGCGAACGCGGCGATCGACGTCAAGACGATGGTCGGCCGCAAGGAAAAAATCGTCAAGCAATTCACCGGCGGCGTTGCACTGCTGTTCAAGGCGAACAAGATCGCCTCGTACTTCGGCAGCGGCAAGCTGCTGAAGGATCGGCAGGTCGAGATCACGGCAGCCGACGGCACGAAGCAGACGATCGCCGCGACGAATGTGATTCTGGCCAGCGGTTCGGTGCCGATCGAGCTGCCGTTCGCGAAATTCGACAACAAGCGCATCGTCGACAATGCCGGCGCGCTCGAATTAGATGCCGTGCCGAAACGGCTCGGCGTGATCGGCGCCGGCGTGATCGGCCTCGAACTCGGCAGCGTGTGGCGCCGGCTCGGCGCGGAAGTCACGGTGCTCGAGGCATTGCCGGACTTCCTCGGCACGGCCGACCGCGATGTCGCCAAAGTCGCCGCACGCGAGTTCGCCAAGCAGGGCCTCGACATCAAGCTCGGCGCGAAGGTCAGCAAGGCCGAGATCAAGGGTGACACGGTCGAAGTCACCTATGCCGACGCGAAGGGCGAGCGGAAGATCGTCGTCGACAAGCTGCTGGTCGCCGTTGGCCGTCGCGCCTACACGAAGGACCTGCTCGGCGACGGAACCGGCGTGACGATCGACGAGCGCGGCCGTATTGCGGTCGACGACCACTGCTGGACCGGCGTCGAAGGCGTCTGGGCGGTCGGCGATTGCGTGCGCGGCGCGATGCTCGCGCACAAGGGGTTCGAGGAAGGCATGGCCGTCGCCGAATTGATCGCCGGCAAAGCCGGACACGTCAACTACGACACGATTCCGTGGGTCATCTATACCGAACCGGAAATCGCCTGGGCCGGCAAGACCGAAGAGGAACTCAAGGCCGCGAACGTTCCGTACAAGACCGGCAGCTTCCCGTTCGCCGCGGTCGGCCGCGCCGTTGCGATGAACGAGACAGCCGGACAGGTCAAGGTCATCGCGCACGCCGAAACCGATCGGATCCTCGGCGTGCACATGGTCGGGCCGGGCGTGTCCGAACTGATCGCCGAAGCGGTCGTCGCGATGGAATTCCACGGATCGGCCGAAGACCTCGCCCGCATCGTCCACGCACATCCGACCTTGAGCGAAGCGGTGCACGAGGCCGCGCTGTCGGTCGACAAGCGGGCGATCCATAAGGTGAATTGAGTTCGGGATGAAGTCATCCTATGCAGCACAGGGATGTGCGTTGATCACATAGCTCGTCATTCCGGCACAAGCCGGAATCCAGTGCCTTTCAATGAAGCAACCATTCGTCTACATCATGGCCAGTGGCCGTAACGGCACACTGTATGTCGGCGTGACGTCTGCACCGCTCCAGCGGGTAACCCAACACAAGACCGACGCAGTCGAAGGATTCACGAAAGAGCACAAGGTTCACACTCTGGTGTGGTTCGAACTTCACGACACGATGGAATCCGCAATACTTCGCGAAAAAGCCATCAAGGAATGGAAGCGGGCGTGGAAGATCCAGTTGATCGAGAAGACCAATCCGTACTGGCATGACTTGTACCCGGAACTGCTTCAGGTTTAGTGTCACAAGGCGCTGGATTCCGGCTTTCGCCGGAATGACGAGTTAGACTATTCGCATGGTGGGACTCACTGCATATTCTCGGATCCCGATGACCGCTCATTCCGAAACCTTCCGCGCCTTCCGCATCCACGCCGACCGCGACAACTATCGCGCCGGCATCGAGGAAATGCGG
>Ga0268264_10003595_pt1 | contig 13346 bp, 9 predicted proteins | sample KBSSwiS32_FD_190357 | JGI IMG/M metagenome (GOLD analysis project Ga0268264, IMG submission 190357) | Switchgrass rhizosphere microbial communities from Kellogg Biological Station, Michigan, USA - KBS Switchgrass S3-2 (SPAdes) (version 2) | ecosystem: Host-associated > Plants > Roots >...
CCTCGCCCGCGTGCGCGGTGCAGTTGACGTTGTTCTTGAGGATCAGCTGGAAGGCCGCCTTGTGGTCCTTGGCGGGGAAGTTCATCTCCGCCCCCGCCAGGTCGAAGCCGATCACCCCGCGGTTCTTGTAGGCCACGCACAGCTCGGCCAGCCGGATCGAGGTCTGGGGGTTGATGTGGCGGATGCCGCACACCAGCACCCCGTACTTGATGCCGGTCTCTCGCTTGGCGACCCGCAAGCCCTCCAGCACGGCGTCGATCACCGTGGTCATCTTCAGGCCCTGCTCCTGGTGGAGCGCGGGGGAGTACCGCACCTCCAGGTAGCGCACGTTCTCCGCCGCCGCGTCCAGCGCCAGCTCGTAGGCGGCGCGGTAGAGCGCGTCCTCCCGCTGGAGCACGGAGAGCGTCACGTCGAACGCCACCAGGTACTCCTCCAGGCTGTTGCACTGCCGCCCCTGCAGCAGCTTGGCCAGCCCGGCCTCGTCGTCGGCGGGCAGCTTCACCTTCTGCTGATCCGCCAGCTCCAGGATGGTCCGCAGCCGCAGCGAGCCGTCGAGGTGGCAGTGCAGATCGGTCTTGGGGAGGGCCCGCAGGAGCTCTTCGGTCACCTCCACCGCCGGCGGCGGGCTGGTCGTCGCGCGCCTGGCGGCGGACGGGATCCCGGTCGAGCTGGGCAGCTCGTCGTCACGGATGGATGCCATCGCGCCTTTGCCTTGTCTGTTCGCCGCCAATCCTAAGGGCCGCTGTTCGACCCCGGCAACCTTCCGACCCTGTATGATGGTCACGTGCCCTACAAGGTCCTGGTGCTCGACGACAGCCCGACCGCCCTCCGGATGACGCAGGCGCTCCTCGGACGGGTCGGCTTCGACGTGGTGGCGCTGGACTCGGCCGTCCACTTCTTCAAGAGCCTGGAGAAGGAGAAGCCGGACGTGGTGCTGGTGGACGTCTCCATGCCGGTGATCGACGGCGGGTCGGTGGTGGCCATGTCGCGCAAGGCGCAGACCCACCGCTGCCCGGTGCTGCTGTACTCGGACCGGCCGGACCGCGAGCTGGCGGCGCTCGCCAGCCAGCACGGCGCGGACGGCTACGTGCGCAAGAGCAACGACGCCTCGACGCTGAAGACCGCGCTGTTGCAGGCGATGGTGAAGGCCAAGCCGCGGCCGCAGTTCACCCCGCCGCCCAAGCCCGGCACCTCTACGCCGGAGTGACGAACCGGGCGATCACCCGCTTCAGGCCCACGGTCTCGAACCGGATGGTGAGCTTGGCGTCCGGCCCGGCGCCGGTGACGTCCACGATGGTGCCGGCCCCGAACTGTTTGTGGCGCACGCGCATCCCGCGCACGTCGCCCTCCACCGCGTCGAAGTCGCTGGTCTGGGCGTAGGAGCGGTCGATGCGCGGCCCCTCGTCCGCCGGGTAGTCGTCGTCGGAGCGGGGGCGGCGCCGGAACGCGGCCGGCGGCGGCATGGGCATGGAGCGGGTCTGCTGGCGCTCGAAGGCCTCCGGCTGCTCGCTGGCCACCAGCTCGCGCGGGACGTCGGAGAGGAAGCGGGAGGGGCGGTTGATCCGTAGCTCGCCGAAGAGGGAGCGCTGCTGGGCGAGCGAGACGTGCAGCCGGCGGCGCGCGCGGGTGAAGCCCACGTAGCACAGGCGCCTCTCCTCGGCCATCTCCTCCGGGTCCGCGCCGTCGTTCAGCGCGCGCTGGTGCGGGAAGACGCCCTCCTCCATCCCCACGATGAACACCGCGTCGAACTCCAGGCCCTTGGCGGCGTGGAGCGTCATCATCGCCACCCGGCCCTCGCCCACGTCCTGGTCCGCCTCGCCCACCAGGCTGATCTGCTCGAGGAAGGCCTGCAGCGGCGTGGACGGCGGCGCCGCGGTGTCCGCCGCCTCGGGCGCGGGGGCCGGCGCCACCTGCGCCGCCGCTTGCTGGCGCTGGAGGTCGAACTCCTGCGCCGCGCCCACCAGCTCCTCCAGGTTCTCCGCGCGGGTGGTCGCCTCGTTGGAGCCCTCCGCGCGCAGCGCCTGGGTGAGCCCGGTCTGCTCCAGCATCCGCTGCACCGCGGAGGCGGCGTCCGGAGCCTCCTTCCCCGCGATGAGCAGCCCCTCCACCAGCGCGCGGAAGCCGGCGAGCCGCCGCACCGCGCCGGAGTTGAACGACGGCACCATGGGCGCGTCCACCAGCGCCTCGAACAGGCTGATCCGCTTCGACGACGCGTAGCCGGACAGCCGCTCCACCGTGGTGTCGCCAATGCCGCGCGCCGGGACGTTGATGACGCGCAGCAGGTCCGCGTCCGACTTCGGGTTGAGCATCAGCCGCAGGTACGCGGAGGCGTCCTTGATCTCCGCCCGCTCGTAGAAGCTGCGCGCGTTCACCAGCGTGTAGGGGACGCGCGCCAGCCGGAGCGCCTCTTCCATCACCCGGCTCTGCGCGTTCACCCGGAAGAAGATCGCCACCTGCGACAGCGGGATCAGCCCCTCGCGCTGCAGCGCCTTGACGTGCTCCACCACCGACTGCGCCTCGCCGCGCTCGTCGCGCGAGACGAGCAGGTGGAGCTGCTCGCCGCGGGGGCGCTGGCTCCACAGGCGCTTCTCCATCCGGCGCGGGTTCTGGCGGATGACCGCGTTGGCGGCCTCCAGGATGTTCTGGTCCGAGCGGTAGTTCTGCTCCAGCTTCACCACCTTCGTGCCCGGGTAGTCGCGCGGGAAGCCGAGGATGTTGTCCACCTCCGCCCCGCGCCAGCGGTAGATGGACTGGTCGTCGTCGCCCACCACCACCAGGTTGGACCCGGGCGGCGCGAGGAGCTGGAGCAGCTGGTACTGGACCGGGTTGGTGTCCTGGAACTCGTCCACCAGCACGTGGCGGAAGCGGCGCCGGTACTTCTCCAGCACCTCGGCGTTGGTGCGGAACAGCTCCACCAGCAGCAGCAGCAGGTCGCCGAAGTCGAGCGCGTTGGAGGCGCGCAAGAGCTCCTGGTAGCGCGTGTAGACCCGCCGGACGGTGGCCAGCTTGTAGTTGCCCTCCGGCACCTCCATCTCGTGCGGGAGCCGGGCCTGGTTCTTCTGCTGGTCGATCTGGTGGAGCGCCTCGCGCGGGGTCATCGACGAGTCGACCTGCACCTCCGCCAGCGCGCGCTTGACCACCGAGAGCTGGTCCGAGTCGTCGTAGATGACGAACGAGGACTCGTAGCCCAGGTGCTGCGCCTCCCGCCGCAGCACCTGCGCGGCCCAGGAGTGGAAGGTGGAGACCACTGCCTCCTGCCCCGGCGCGCCGAGCAGCCTCACCAGCCGCTCCTTCATCTCGCGCGCCGCCTTGTTGGTGAAGGTGACCGCCAGCACGCGCCAGGGGAACACCTCCCGCACGCTCACCAGGTGGGCGATGCGCCGGACGATGACGCGCGTCTTGCCGGACCCGGCGCCGGCCAGCACCAGCAGCGGGCCTTCGCCCTGCAGCACCGCCTCGCGCTGGGGCGGGTTCAGGTCCTCGAGGATTTCGGTCTCTTCCAAAGGAGGTCCGGCGTCTTAGCGTAGGATCGCCGGATGCCTGAAGAGACGAATAAGCGCGCGATGCTGGAGCGCTACGCGCGCACGTTCAACGCCAGCCCGGTCCTCAAGCAGCTGTCCGGCCACCTCTCCTTCTCCGAGGCGGCGGACCGGGTGCTCCTCCGGATCGAGCCCATCCTGCCCAGCTTCCGCGGCGGGATGGGCGGCACCGCGGCGGTGAACGGCGGTCTCCTGGCGGCGGTCTTCGACTTCGTGATCGGCATCACCGCCGCCCTGGCGGACCCCACCCGGCGGTCGGCCACCATGCAGCTCAACATGACCTTCGAGCAGCCGGTGGAGGGCGACTGGTTCGCCGCCGAGTCGTGGATCGACCGCGGGGGCAAGTCCACCCTCTTCTCCTCCGCGGAGATCAAGGACCCGCAGGGTCGGATCTGTTCGAGAGCCAGCGGCCTGGTGCGGTTGAGCAACGTGCCCTGGCCGAAGGACTGGCAGACTGACGCGAAGTGAGCCCGCTGCGCGTCATCCCGCTCGGCGGGCTGGGGGAGATCGGCCTCAACTCGATGCTGATCGAGCTGGGGGACGAGATGATCCTCGTCGACGCCGGCCTGCTCTTCCCCGACTCCCCGCTCCTGGGCGTGGACCACCTGGTGCCGGACTTCGCCTACGTGCGCTCGCAGGCGGACCGGCTCAAGGGCGTGCTGCTCACCCACGCCCACGAGGACCACGTGGGCGCGCTCCCGCACCTGCTGCGCGACGTGCGCGCGCCGGTGCTGGGGGCGCCGTTCACCATCGGCGTCGGCCGGGCGCGGGTGGACGAAGCGGCCATCCCCGCCGACTTCCGCGCCATCGGCCCGGGCGAACCGGTCCGCCTCTCGGAGCACTTCACCATCGAGGCGGTGCGCGTCACCCATTCGGTGCCGGACGCCTACGGGTACATCATCACCACGCCGGCCGGGACGCTGGTGCACTCGGGCGACTTCAAGCTGGACCCGGATCCGCCGGACGGCCGCCCCACCGACCTCCCCCGCCTCACCCGCGCCGGCGACGAGGGCGTGGACTGCCTGTTCGCGGACTCCACCAACTCGGAGATCCACACCGAGACCGGCTCCGAGCGCGCGGTCGCCATCCGCCTGCACCGCGCCGTCGCCGAGGCCGGCCCCCGGCGGGTCATCGTCTCCCTCTTCGCCTCCAACGTGTACCGGCTGCAGGCGGTGTGCTCGGCGGCGGAGCGCGCCGGGCGCAAGGTGGCGCTGGGCGGGCGGAGCATGGAGCGCAACGTGGACATCGCCCGGCGCGAGAAGATGCTCGACGCGCCGGAGGAGCTGTTCGTCTCCCTCGAGGCCGCCGCGAAGCTGCCCAAGGACAAGGTGGTCATCCTCGCCACCGGCTCGCAGGCCGAGCCGCGCGCCACGCTCTCGCTGATGCTGGACGAGAACCGCGCGGTGCACGTGGAGCCGGGGGACCTGGTGGTGCTCTCCGCCCGCCCCATCCCCGGCAACGAGCGCGCGGTGGGCGCGCTGGTGGACCAGCTCACCGACGCCGGCGCCACCGTGCTCCACGGGAGCGCGCAGGCGTCGCTCCACGTCTCCGGCCACGCCTCCAGGCCGCAGCAGCAGCGGCTTCTGGAGGCGGTGCGCCCGCGCAACTTCGTCCCCATCCACGGCGAGCTGCGCCACCTCCACGCCCACTGCGCCACCGCGCGCGAGGCGGGCCTGGGGCCGGAGCACGCCGTCATCGCCCGCGACGGCGAGGTGCTGGAGCTGGAGGGCGGGCGGGTCCGGCGCTCCGGCGTGGCGCCCGCCGGCCGGGTGATCCACGACCGCTTCGGCGAGTCGACGCTGCAGCCGGAGGCGGTGCTGGAGCGGCGGCGGCTGGCCGAGCTGGGCGCGGTGTTCGCCTCCGTGGTGCTGGACGGCCCGCGCGGGGGCATCGCCGCCGGGCCCTACCTCACCGGCCGCGGGCTCAACGACGTGGAGAAGGCGGTGATGGCCCACGCCGCGGAGGAGGCGCGGAAGTTCCTCTCCGAGGTGTCACCCGAGCTGTTGGGGGACGACCAGTTCGCCACGGATCAGCTGGTGCTCGCTGTCCGGCGGGCCTACAAACAGTTCACCGCCAAGCGGCCGCAGGTGGTTCCCCAGGTAATCCGGCTTCCCGGTTCTTCAAGCCGGCCGATGTAGGCCGCGGGACCACCGTGGCTCTTGAATTGCGGGGGAAGTCGGAAAGGATACGCCACCCGCCAACCGGCCATTGGTCTGGAGTCCAGATGCGAATTCCCGAGGCGAAGCAGATGGAGATGATGAACGCCGCGTGGCGCCCGAGGTGGAGCTGGCACCCGCGCTTCGTGATGTTCACCAGCTACTGGCCGGACCCGAACTTCTTCATCGCCTACGGGACGGACGGCAACTCCACCTTCGCCCTCCGCGGCACCTGGCAGAACGACCTCAAGCCCTTCCTGGAGGCGATGGGGCCGCAGCGCGTCTCCTACGTGCGGCTCTGCCGCTACCCGGGCGAGGAGGTGGAGGAGGTGAAGATGGACGCGGGAGGGCCGGAAGCCTTCCTCCCCACCTCGGTGAACACCAACCCCGCCGACCTCGGCGCCTCGTCGGGCGAAGCGGGGGCGCCGAACTCGGCGTCGCTGTGCATCACCGTGCCGCACTGGGCCGCGGTGGCCCGCGCCTTCGACCGGATGCTGCGGGGCCCGGCGGCCGCGAGGGCGACCTAGCCTAGTTCACCGCCACCGCCACCGGCGGCGTCGCCGCGGAGACCTCCGGCGCGTAGTACAGGTACGCGCGGCTCTCCACGCCGGCGGTGCGCACCCGGCCCCGCGCCTTCAGCCGCAGCGACAGCTCCAAAGGCACGCCTTGGGCGATCCGGTCCAGGTAGAGGCTGACGGTGCGCGCGTCCGGCTCGTAGCGGGCCAGCTTCCCGGCGGCCTGCAGCGCGGCGAGGTCGTCGAGGATGGGCGCCAGGCCCGCCGGCAGCCCCAGCTGCACCATGGTCATGCCGGAGGCGTCCGGGCGGCGGTAGGTGAGCTTCACCGTCACCGGGAGCACGTCGCCCACGCGCAGGCTGGTGCGGCCGTACGCGACCTCCAGCGAGAGCGGCTCGGACGCCTCGTCGCCGCGCTGCCGCCAGGGGAGCACGTAGCTGGAGAGGACCTGGTACCCCACCTGCGCGTCGCTCTCCAGCTCCACCACGTTCTGACCGCGCCGCGCCTTCACGCCCAGCTCGATGACGGTGGCCTGGGCGGCGCCGGCCTCCAGCTTGAACGCCCCCGCGTCCGCGCCGTTCACCTTCACGCGCACGGTGGCGTCGCGGTCCTGCTCCGCGCTCTGCTGCAGCAGCGCGCGCAGGGCGAGGATGGTGGCCTGGGTGGAGGGCCAGGCGCCGCCGCCCTGGCGCGACCAGGTCAGGTACTCCAGCGCGCCGCGGACCAGGTCGCTCTCCACGTGAGCGGCGCCCAGCGCCTGCGCCGCCAGCGCGGTCGTCTCCACCGTCCCGCCCGCACCGCGCCCGTAGTACGCGGTGGCGACCGCGGGGACGAGCGTCACCCGCGTCTCTTCGCGGACCGCCCGCGCCGCCAGCCGCCGCGCCGCCATGGCCGCCGCCGGGTGACCGGCCCTGGCGAACGCCGCGGTGGCGAGCGCGTCGGTGTACGCGTCGTCCGTCTGGTCCAGGTGCCGGGCCAGGTACTCCAGCGCGCGGTCCAGCGACGTCCCGCGCGCGCCGGACTCCGCCAGCGCCCAGGCGACGTACGCGGTGACGGTCACCCGCCCGGCGTACTCGGACCGCCACAGCCCGTCCGAGAGGGTGTGCGAGTCCGGCGCCCACGAGCCGTCCGGCGTCTGCTTCGACTCGAGGAAGCGCTGGGTGCGGGCGAGCACCGCCGGGTCCACCGGGAACAGGCGCGCCGTGTCGCTCAGCTCGAGCAGGCCGTAGGCGGTGAGCACCTGGTTGGCGGGCCCCCGGCCGAACCACTCGAAGCCGCCGCCCGGCACCTCGAAGGTGAGCAGCCGCTGGTAGCCGGTGGCGATGAAGGCCTTGGCGCTCTCCTCCGCCTGGGCCGTGAGGTGGCCGGACCGCTTGAGCGCGTCGTAGATGAGGACGTTGGGGTAGTGCGTGGAGGAGGTCTGCTCGAAGCACCCGTGGGGCATCCGGAGCGACCCCTCCAGCCCGTCCACCGCCAGCGCGGTCCGGGTGGGGTACAGCTTCAGCGTCAGCTGCGACCCCAGCACCTGGTCCGGCACCACCACCGCCCGGCGCACCGCCGCGCCCGCCTGCACCTCGCCGGAGAACGCGTCCACCATCTGGCGCCCGCGCTCGCTCACCAGCAGCTCGCGGGCCACCGCGTCCGAGGTGCGGGTGCCGTCCGCGCGCAGGGTGAGCTTGTGCTTGCCCGGCTTGAGCGCGCGGATCCGCAGCGGCTTCCCCTCCAGCCCGCCCGGCGGCACCTGGAAGGTGACGGTCTGGGGGCCGATCAGCTCGAACCACTCGTCGCGCTGGACCTCCAGCCGCACCGCCTGCTTCTCGGGGAGGTAGTTGTAGACCGCCACCGGGATCTCCGCCTCGTCGCCCTGCACCAGCGCCGGCGGCGCGTCCACGTCCACGAAGAAGTCCTGGAACACCTTCAGCGGCGCCTGCGCGGAGCCGATCTTCCCCTGCGCCGAGGAGGCGAAGGCGGTCACCCGCCAGGCGGTGATCGAATCCGCCATCGGGACGGTGAGCTCCGCCACCCCGCGCTCGTCGGCGATCAGCTCCGGGCGGACGAACATCGTCTCCGGGAAGTGCTCGCGCACGCGGGCGATCCGGCGCGGCGGGCCGGCGGTCAGCAGGTCCGTCAGGCGCCGGCCGCTCATGGCCATGGCGGAGGGCGCCGAGGGCTTCGCCGCCATCTTCTGGAGCGCCGGACCACCCAGGCCGACGGTGCCGTTGTACTGGCCCGCCGGCGCCCCGAAGTTCGACAGGGACTTCCTCGTCGCGCTCATCTCGCCCGCGTGGCGCTCGTTGATCGCCTGTCCGAAGTGCGCGCTCGCCTCGCCCTCGTCGCCCCGGCTCCTGGACCTGGCGGGGTCCGTCCCCGGGGGTGACACCCTCCGCCCCACCAGCAGCACGCTGGCGCCGAACAGCGCCAGCAGGATCAGCGCCGCCGCCCCCGCGAGCTTCAGCGCGCGGAGCACCGGGCCCCGGGAGGCGCTGCGGATCGCCGCCACCAGCAACGCGCCGAGGAAGACCACCGCGCTGAGCAACGGCTCCTGGAACGCCATCCAGCTCCCCCCGCTCACCACCGCCGCCGCGATCACCCGGCCCGGGGTCTCCATCCTCGCCCGCAGGATCGTGATCAGCGCGGCGAGCGCGGCCACCAGGCCCGCGGCCATGCCCACCGCGTGGGCCCGGTCCTGGAACGCGTGCTCGGCCATGGACCACTGGGCGTGCTTGACCTGGAACGTCTCCTCCACCCGCGCCTGCGGCCGGTCCTGGGGCGGCACCATGGAGAACAGCGCCGCCGCCGCGACCTGCTCCTCGGCGGTCCACTCGCCGGAGAACAGGACGTCCGGCGCGGAGATCCCCCGCTGCGTGGGCAGCATGGCCTGCTCCAGCAGGAAGGCGGCGCGCGCCTGCTCCGGCAGGTCCGCGACGCGCGCGAACAGGCTCTCGTCCACCACCGCCACCCCGAGCGACGCCGCGGTCGGCTTGCCCTGCGCGTCCTTCACCTCGAAGCGGAGCTTGGCCTCCGACCCGGGGCGGTACTCCGGCTGGTCGGGCGCGATGGTGACGGAGAGCGCGCGCGGCTCCGCCACGGCGATCCACCGCGAAGCCCAGCCGTAGCTGCTCAGGGGCGCCCCGCCGGGCGGGGTGGTGGGCGACGGCGAGACGGCCAGCTCCAGGCTCCCGGTGAGCGCGGGCGGGAGCGGGACCTCGAAGGAGGCCACGCCCTGCTTCACCGCCGCCTCCTGGTGCAGCACGGTCTGCCCGTCGCGGATGCCGTCCAGGGCCATGGTGACGTTGGCCAACTCCGCCCGCACCTCGACCCGGACCTTCACCGTCTCCCCCGGCCGGTAGAGCGCCTTGTCCACCGACATCGAGATCGAGCGGTAATACTGCGGGGGCGAGACCAGCCGCTCCGCGCGGCGGCCGTCGCTCGCCTCCGCGGTGATGCGGTAGGCGGGCACCTGGCCCAAGCGGAGGTCGACCGCCGCCACGCCGCGCGCGCCGGTCGTGGCGTGAAGCGTCAGGCCCGTGTTGCGGTCGTAGAGCTCCACCGACGCCGCCACCGGGCGGCCGTCCGGCGTGGAGGTCAGGACGTACATCTCGTTGTAGCTGTCGGCCGAGATGCCGCGGTCCGCGACCAGCAGGTCCACCTGCAGCGTGTCGCGCGAGACGGAGACGGCCTGCTCCTTGCGCTCCTCCTGCCCGGCCGCGTCCTTCACCTGCGCCTGCAGGGTGACCGACTCGGCGCCGCCGCGCGCGGCCAGCGTGGCCGGAAGCTCCACCTCCACCGGCAGCTCGCCCTGGTCCGTGGTGCGGCCGGTGATCTCCTGGCCCAGCACCTCGCCGGCCGCGCTGACGAGCATCGCGCGCACCTCGGCGCGCGCCACCGGCTTGCCGAAGAAGTACCGGGCGCGCACGGTGGCCCGCAGCGTCTCCCCGGCCAGGTAGGCGTCCTTCTCCGCCTGCACCGCCACGCTGAACTTTGGCAACGCGTAGCGGTCCACCTTGACGCGGATGGTCTCCGTGGTGCCGCCGGCGAAGGCGGAGATGGAGTATTCGCCCAGCGGGACGTCGTCCGCGAGTTGGAACGGGAACGACGCCACGCCGAACTTCCCCAGCACGCGCTGCTCGAAGACGAGGCGGTTGCCCTTGGGGTCCCGCACCGTGAAGTCCAGCGACTGGTTCACCGCCGGCGCCTGGCTGGGGTGCTGGAGCACCAGCGCGCGGACGTGGATGGTCTGGCCGGGCTGGTAGAGCGGCTTGTCCGTGCCCAAGTGGATGCGGAGCTGACGCTCCACGGCCACGTCGAGCCGGGCGGTGTCCTTTTCGCCCAGCGCCCGGGTCTTCGCCTCCAGCGAGCACCGCGCGTTCGTATCCGGGGGGACCAGGAAGGTGGGCGAGGCGAAGCCATCCGGGCCGGTCTTCACCTTCCCCAGCGAGAGGTGGAGGTCGCCGCACTGCAGCGCCAGCTCCACGTCCGCGCCCTCCACCGGCGCGCCGGTCTCCATGTTCCGGACCCGCACCGTCGCCGCCGCGTCGCCGCCCGCCAACCAGCGCGCCTCCGCGGAGAGCTGGGTGTTCAGCCGGATGGTGTGGGCGGCGTAGTACGCCGACCCCAGCCCCACGTAGGCAGTGGCCAGGAGCACCGCCGCCGCCACGGCCAGCCGGCCCTCTCGGCCCCGCGCGCCGCGCTGGACGCCCAGGAACTGGAGGACCGGCGTCCCCTCCGGCTCCGGCGGTGGCTCCGGCTCGGCCGGCTCGGGCGGCCGGGCGCGGGCCACCCGCGGCGTCCCGGGGTACGGCGTCACCTTCCGCGCCGGCGCCTGGGGCTCGGTGGCCTTGCGCGCCGTCTCGCCGTGGACCGCGCCCAGCGCGCGCTGCAGCAGGCCCTCCGGGTCCTCAGGCTCGGCGGTGTACTGCTCCAGCCCGTCCACGTCCCGGCACAGCTCCGCGTAGCGCGAGGCGCACTGGGCGCAGCGGCGGAGGTGCTCGGACAGCTCCAGCGCCTGGTCGCGCCCCAGCGTGTCGAAGCGGTAGCGGAGCAGCGCGTCATCGTCGAAGTGGCTCATCGCGACACCTCCGCCCGCTCGGGCCGGAGCTCGGCGAGGAGGGTGCGCAGCCGGGAGAGCGCGCCGTTCATCCGCGACTTCACCGTGCCGGTGGGAACCCCCAGCGCCTCCGCGATGTCGTCATAGGAGAGCTGGCTGTAGTGGTAGAGGACGAAGACCTCGCGCTGCGCGGAGGGCAGCTCGCGCAGGGCGGCGGCGATCCGCTGGGCCGTCTGCGACGCGACGGCGGCCTGCTCGGGCGACGCCTGGACCGCCTGGAGGGCGTGGAGCGCGTTGGCTTCGGTCAACGGCTCCACCGCGCGCAGCCGCTCCGAACGCTCGGCGTTGCGGCACGCGTTGGCCGCCACCCCGAACGCCCAGGCCCTGAACGCCTCCGGCCGCGCGCAGGTGTTGATGCGCGAGTAGATCTGGAACACCGCCTGCTGGAACACGTCCTCCGCCCGCGCGCGGTCTCCCAGCTGCCGGGCGATGAACCCGTACAGCGGGCGCTGGTACCGGCGCACCAGCGCTTCGAACGCAGGCGTGCTCAGCTCCTTCTGGAGTGCGATCACGAGGTCACCGTCCGCGCCCGCCTCCCCCTCGGGTGCGCGGGCCGCCTCTTGGCTCATGGCTACGCATGAGAACCCCACCGAATAAAAAAGTTCGACTGCGGGCGGGTGCTACCTTCCCTACATGCTCCCGACGCTCCTGCTGACCCTGGTCCTGGCCGAGGAACCGCGCTGTCCCGCCGGCACCAAGCTGATCAAGCGGGACCAGGTCGAGCAGTGCGTCACGCCGCAGGGGAAGGTGAACGGGGTGGTCCGCGTCAAATCCGACAGCGGCAAGGTCATCCTCGAGCAGCAGTGGGTGAACGACCAGCTCGACGGGCCGGGCCACACCTGGCACGACAACGGGAAGATGGAGTCCGAGACCTTCTACAAGGCCGGCAAGCCGGACGGCGCGTGGAAGGAGTGGTGGCCTTCAGGGGTGCTCGCGGGCGAGTCGCAGTACCGCGCCGGGGAGCGGGTGGGGACCTGGACGCTCTCCTACCAGAGCGGAAAGCCGGCCTGGCAGCGCGTCTACGGGCCGGGCGCGAAGCTGAAGTCGGAGGCCACCTTCTCCGAGGGCGGCAAGAAGGACGACAAGGAGCTGTCGCCCTCCGTGGTCGCGCGGGTGATGCACGGCGCGCGGCCCGCGCTGCGGCTCTGCTACGAGGCGGAGCTGCCCGCCAACCCCAACCTGAAGGGGAGCATGCGGGTGGACTTCGAGATCGGCCCCTCCGGCGCGGTGCAGGGGCAGAAGCTGGAGGAGTCCACCGTGAAGAACGCCAACGTGGAGCAGTGCGTGCTCAAGAACCTGGCCAAGGTGGAGTTCCCGCGCCCGCCGGGCGGCGAGGCCGTCCCGGTCTCCTTCCCGTTCACCTTCAAGGGGCAGGCACCGCCGGACCTGGCCGAGTGATAAAAGCGGGCCTGGATGCCCTCGTTCGACGTCGTCTCGAAGATCAACCTGGCCGAGCTCGACAACGCGCTCAACCAGACCAAGAAGGAGATCCAGACCCGCTTCGACTTCCAGGGGACCCAGACCGAGGTCACCCTGGCGCCGGAGAAGACGGCCATCTTCCTCAAGTCGTCCTCCGAGGGCCGGCTGGAGGCCGCCTTCGACGTGCTCCAGTCCAAGCTGGTGAAGCGCGGCGTGTCGCTGCGCTGCCTGGACGCGAAGGAGGTGGAGCAGACGTCGCTGGGGGTGGCCAAGCAGACCATCCTCCTGCAGCAGGGCATCAACGCGGAGAAGGCCAGGGAGCTGGTCAAGGCCATCAAGGAGTCGAAGATGAAGGTCCAGGGGAGCATCCAGGGGGACCAGCTCCGGGTGACCGGCAAGAACAAGGACGACCTCCAGGCGGCCATCAAGCTGCTCCGCGAGCAGATGGACAAGGTGAAGCTGGACCTGCAGTTCGTGAACTTCCGGGACTGAACGCGCATGGGCCGGACGGCATCCCTCCTCGCGGTCGCGCTCGCGCTCGCCGCGCGGGCGGAAGAGCGCCCGGCGGTCCCGGTGCCGGTGCTGAAGGCGGCGCCGAAGGTGGACGGCG
>Ga0268264_10003598_pt1 | contig 13341 bp, 10 predicted proteins | sample KBSSwiS32_FD_190357 | JGI IMG/M metagenome (GOLD analysis project Ga0268264, IMG submission 190357) | Switchgrass rhizosphere microbial communities from Kellogg Biological Station, Michigan, USA - KBS Switchgrass S3-2 (SPAdes) (version 2) | ecosystem: Host-associated > Plants > Roots >...
GCCGATCGAGCCGATCAAGGCACTGCTGGCCGAAGCGCGGCGCGTCGGCCTGCACGTGATCCACACACGCGAAGGGCATCGGCCCGACTTGTCGGACCTGCCGGCCAACAAGCGCTGGCGCTCGCGGCAGATCGGCGCCGCTGGTGTCGGAATAGGCGACCCGGGGCCGTGCGGCCGCATCCTGGTGCGCGGAGAGCCGGGCTGGGACATCATCCCCGAGCTCTATCCGATCGCCGGCGAGCCCATCATCGACAAGCCGGGCAAGGGTTCGTTCTGCGCCACCGATCTGGAGCTGATCCTGCACACGCGCGCGATCCGCAACCTGATCCTCACCGGCATCACCACCGACGTGTGCGTGCACACCACGATGCGCGAGGCCAACGACCGCGGCTTCGAGTGCGTGATGCTCACCGACTGCACCGGCGCCACCGACGCAGGCAATCACGCGGCGGCGTTCAGGATGATCCAGATGCAAGGCGGCGTGTTCGGCGCCGTCTCCGATTCGAAGCAAGTGATCGAGGCCTTGAAGGCCTTCGCAACAGCGGGAGAGGCGGCATGACGATCGTTCACCACAAGAAGCACCCGCTGGTGCAGCAACGGCGGCGCCTGCTGCATGCGGGCCTTGCCAGTGCGGCATTGATCGGGCTCACTCGCAAGTCGTTCGGCGCGGACGACAAGATCTTGATCGGCTACTGGCCGATTGCGTCGGGGCTGCCGCTGTACGTCGGCCTGGAGCGCGGCCTTTTCAAGGAAGCGGGTCTGGCCGTCGAAGGCGCCAAGTTCGCCAGCGCGCAGCAGGTGGCCGAAGCGATGATCTCGGGCCGCATCCACGGATCGGCCAACGGCACTGCATCGGCCGCGCTGGCGCTGGCCGAGATCACGAGCCCGAACCTGTTCAAGATCATCTGCAGCAACCCGAGCAACCGCAAGCTGGTGCTCGACGAGTTCGTGGTGCCGAAAGACTCGCCGGTCAAGGGCATTGCAGAGCTCGCGGGCAAGAAGGTGTGCTCCGGCCCCGGCATCCAGAACGTGACCCTGGCCAAGATCATCCTGGAGAAGAACGGCATCGCGAACCCGCAGGTCACCGAGCTGCCGATCGGCCAGCACGTGCCGGCGCTCGCCGCAGCGCAAGTCGACGCCGCCTACACGCTCGAGCCCACCGGCACCGCAGGACGCCTGAAGGGCCTGACGCGCGTGCTCGAGCCGGGCGTGATCGCGAAATACGTGCTCGGCGACCCCGACGCGCCCTGGTTCGGCGGCTCGGCCAGCATCACCACGGCGTTCATGAAGGACAAGCCCGAGCTGGCCAAGAAGTACGTCGCTGCCTACGCGAAGGCGGTCGAGTGGGTGCGCAAGAACCCGGACGAATCGCGCACGCACCTGGACGGCTTCACCGCGATCGAAGAGGCATTGGCCAAGGAGGTGCCGCTGTCGGGCTTCACGCTCTACAACGAGTTCATGCCGAGCGACGTCGACTACTTCCAGAAGTTCTTCGACGTCTTCACCGATCGCAAGATCTTCAACAAGAAGCTGGACGTGAAGTCGCTGCTGTACACCGGCTGAGTCCGCGCGGGCGAAGCGAGGAGGCAAGCATGAGCAAGGTCTTGAAGCTCGATCGGCGCTGGCTGCCGCTGCTGGGGCCGTTGCTCCTGTTTGCGCTGTGGCAGCTGCTGATCAGCGCCCAGTTCGTCAAGCCGGTGTTGCTGCCGCCGCCCGGCGCCACGCTGGCGCACATGGCCAGCGTGTTCGCCAGTGGCGCGATCTTCGGCGACCTGTGGGCCACGATCTTTCGCACGCTGTGCTCGTTCGGCATCGCCACCGTGATCGGCGTGCCGCTGGGCGTGATGCTCGGCAGCTCGGAGGCGGCTTACCGCAGCGTGGAGTTCCTGATCGATTTCTTCCGCTCCACGCCGAGTTCGGCGCTGATCCCGCTGTTCCTGCTGATCTTCGGCATCACCGACATCAACAAGATCGCGATCGCCAGCTTCGGGGCGATGCTGATCGTGCTCTTCAACAGCGCCTACGGCGTGATGAACGCGAAGAAGACGCGCGTGATGGCGGCGCAGATCATGGGCGTATCCAAGTGGCATGTGTTCAAGGACGTGATGCTGATGGAGAGCCTGGCACAGACCTTCGTCGGCCTGCGCAGCGCGGTGTCGATGGCGTTGGTGATCGTGATCGTGGCCGAGATGTTCATCGGCTCGGAGAACGGCCTGGGCCACCGCATCATCGACGCGCAGCAGGTGTTCAACGTCAAGGAGATGTACTGCTCGATTCTGGTCACCGGGGCGCTGGGCTATCTGCTGAATCTGCTGTTCCTGCTGATCGAGAAGAAGCTGATTCACTGGAGCGGAAAGGCATGAGGTATCTTCTTGCGGTCGGCGCTCGGCGCGCCGGGCGGAGCGGGTCAGCCGCGCTCGCGAACGGCATGACGCTGGAGCATTCCGCATGAGTGGCGCACTGCCAATTTCAGTGTTGCCACCGCAGGCGGCGGCGGGCGAATCCGATTCGCTGCTCACCCTGCGCGCCGCCCCCCAGACCCACGTCACCGTGCGCGGCCTGAGCAAGAGCTTTGCCGGCAAGCCGCTGTACACCAACTTCAATCTCGATTTGCCGCGCGCCAGGATCGTCTCGATCTTCGGGCCCAACGGCTGCGGCAAGTCGACGCTGATGAACATGATCGCCGGGCTGGTGCCGCTCGATGCCGGCGAGATCCTGTTCGACGGCAAGTCGCTGAAGGACACCAAGATCGGCTACGTGTTCCAGAACTACCGCGACGCGCTGTTTCCGTGGATCACCGCCTGGGACAACATCGCCTATCCGCTGCGCCGCGGCGGCATGAAGGAGGCCGACGTGCGAGCGCGCGTCGAGGCGCTGGTCAAGCTGTTCGAGATCCGCTTCGACCTGCAGCGTTACCCGTACGAGCTGTCGGGCGGCCAGATGCAGACGGTGTGCATCATGCGATCGATGGCCACGGAGCCCGAGGTGCTGTTCCTCGACGAGCCGTTCTCGGCGCTCGACTTCGAGATGACGCTGTTCATCCGCGCCAAGCTGCAGGAGGCGCACCTGGCCACCGGCACGACGATGGTCATCGTGTCGCACGACCTCGAAGATGCCGTGTTCCTGGCCGACCGCATCCTGCTGCTCACGCGGCGGCCCACGCGCATCGCCGAGCTGGTGAGCTTCGAGATGGCGCGCCCGCGTCTGCCCGAGGCGGTGGCCGATCCAGAGTTCGTGCGCGTCAAGGCGCACACGCTGGAGGTGTTCCGGCGCGAGATGAACGCGTGAAACCTCAGGCCATGGCTGCACTGCAACTCGACACCTACAACCTCACCAAGCGCTTTGGCGCTTTCACGGCGCTGGACGGTGTGTCGCTGGCGGTGCGGCCGGGCAGCGTGCACGCGCTGCTGGGCGAGAACGGCGCCGGCAAGAGCACGCTGGTGAAGTGCGTCGTGGGCTATCACACCCCCGACGACGGCGCGGTGCTGCTCGATGGACGCGAGCGCGCGATTGCCTCGCCGACCGTGGCGCGCGAGCTCGGCATCGGCATGGTGTACCAGCACTTCACCGTCGTGCCGGGCCTGACGGTGGCCGAGAACCTGCTGCTGGCGCGCGGCAAGTTGCCGCTGGTGCTCGACTGGCGCGCCGCGCGCGTCGAGCTCGACACGTTCCTGCGCACCACGCCGTTCAGGCTGCCGCTCGATGCGACGCCGATGGACCTGTCGGCCGGCGAGAAGCAGAAGCTCGAGATCCTGAAGCAGCTGTTCCTGCGGCCGCGGCTGCTGATCCTGGACGAGCCCACTTCGGTGCTGACGCCGCAGGAGGCCGACGAGGTGCTGGGCGCGCTGCGCGAGCGCGCGCATGCCGGGCAGTGCAGCATCGTGCTGATCACGCACAAGTTCCGCGAGGTCAACGCCTACGCCGACGACGTCAGCGTGCTGCGGCGGGGGCGCCTGGTGATGAGCGCGCGCGTCGCCGACACCCCCGTTGACGCGCTGGCCGAGGCGATGGTGGGCGAGCGCGCGAGCGCGCGCGATCCCGTGGCCTGGACGCGCCAGCCCAACGGCCTGGGCGCGCCGGTGCTGCAGATCGAGGCGCTTTCGGTGCGTGGTGACCGCGGCGAGCCGGCGTTGCGCGAGTTGAGCTTGACGGTGCGCGCCGGCGAGATCGTCGGCGTGGCGGGTGTCTCGGGCAACGGGCAGCGCGAGCTGATGCAATCGCTCACCGGGCAACGCGTGTGCGACAGTGGCACCCTGCGCGTCGAAGGGCGCGACTACCGCGCCACGCGCGCGCAGAACCATCGGCACGCGGTGCGCAGCCTGCCCGAGGAGCCGCTGGCCAATGCCTGTGTCGGTGAACTCGGCGTCGGCAGCAACATGGCGTTGCGCGGCTTCGACCGGGCGCCGTTGTCGCGCACGGGATGGATGCGCTGGGCGCACGTCGCTGCGCGAGCCCGCGAGCTGATCACCGAGTACGGCGTCAAGACGCAAGGCGATCGGGCGCCGATCCGCACGCTGTCGGGCGGCAATGTGCAGCGCGCGGTGCTGGCGCGCGAGCTGTCGAGCCCGGCGCGTCTGCTGCTGGTGGCCAATCCGGTGTTCGGGCTGGACTTCGCGGCGGTGGCCGAGATCCATGCGCGCCTGATGGCGGCGCGCAACGCCGGCACCGCGGTGCTGCTGATCAGCGAAGACCTCGACGAGCTGCTCGAGTTGTCCGACCGCATCGTCGTGATCAGCGAGGGCCGCATCGTGCACGAGACCGCGGCCGCCGCTGCCGACCGCCGCACGCTGGGTGCCCACATGGGGGGGCGCACGCACGCGCACGACGCCGCTGCGAGCGCCGCCGCGGCGCCCGCCGTGCCCGAGCAGGCGGCGGCTTGAACGCGCCGCCGTGGCACGCATCGGCGGCCGACGCGGCGCCGGAGTCGGGCGCGCCCGCGGTGGCCGCGCCGTGACGCGCCGCTCCTATGATCGCCCCATGGCCCAAGCCAGCCTGTCCAAAACCTCGGCTCACGGCGTCGGGCGGGCGCCGGCAACGCGCAAGAGCGCGCGCGTGCTGACGCTGCCATCGGCCACCTTGGCCGAGCAGGCCTACGGCCGGGTCAAGCAGTCGATCTTCGACTTCACGCTGATGCCCGGCGACCGCTTCTCCGAGGCCGAGGTGTCGCGTTCCACCGGCGTCAGTCGCACGCCGCTGCGCCAGGCGCTGCAGCAGCTGCAGCGCGAGGGTTTCGTGCAGGTGTTTCCCAAGTCGGGCTGGCGCGTCGCACCGCTGGACTTCGACGTGTTCGACCAGCTGTACGACCTGCGCGTGCTGCTGGAGTGCCACGCCGCGCAGCGGCTGTGCCAGATCGAGGAGCGGCCGCAGCTGCGAGCGTTGGCCGACGTGTGGCTGGTGCCGCCGGATGAGCGGCGCATGCGGCCCGACGACGTGCGCGTGCTCGACGAGTCGTTCCACAATGAATTGGTGCGTGCCAGCGGCAACGCCGAGATGGCGCGCGTGCACCAGGAGATCACCGAGCGCATCCGCATCGTGAGGCGGCTCGATTTCACCAAGCGCCCGCGGGTGGCCGCCACCTACGATGAGCACGCGCGCATCCTGCGCGCGCTGACGCGGCGCCGCGCCGAGGAGGCCACGCGGCTGCTGGCGGCGCACATCGAGCAGAGCAAGCTCGAGGTGCGCCACATCACGCTCGACATGATCTACCGCGCGCGCGAGCGCTGACGCGGCCTTCGAGGCGCTCCGAGGCGGCCGCGCAGGCCACCCGAGCGCAATGCCGCTGCGCGGGTTCGACGCGCTGTGCGGCGATACTCCCGTCGATGACAGCCGTCCGCATCGCTTGCGTGGGCCACGCCGCCCTCGACCACGTGTTCGAGGTCGACGCCTTTCCGTCGCGGCCGACCAAGACGCCGGCGCACCGCTATCGGCCGGGCACCGGCGGCATGGCGTTCAACGCGGCGGTCGCGGCGGCGCGCCTGGGCGCCGTGGTGCGCATGATCGGGCGCGTCGGCTGCGAACCCGGTACGCAGATGCTGCGCGAGCGGCTGCATGCCGAAGGCGTGGAGGCGCGCGGCCTGGAGACCGTGGCCGGTGCGACGACCTCGGTGTCGGCGATCGTCGTCGATGCTCACGGCGAGCGTCAGATCTTCAACCACCGTGGCGACGCGATCGCGCGCGCACACCCGCTCGACACGCGGCTGTTGGAGGGGGCCGACGTGGTGCTGGTCGACCCGCGCTGGGTGGCCGGCGCGGCGGCGGCGCTGCGCTGGGCGCGTGCGCAGGGCGTCACCGCGATGCTCGACGTCGACGTCGCGCCGAGTGCCGATCTGCAGCAGCTGGTGGCGCTGGCGCCGTGGGCCGTGTTCTCCGAGGCGGGCCTCGCCGCCTATGCGGCCGGGCTCGGTGCGCGGGCGGCGTTGCGGCAGGCGCTGGCCAGCGGCTGCGAGGTGGCGATGGTGACGCGAGGCGATCGGCCGGTGTGGTGGCTGCGCCGCGACGGCCCACTGCGCAAGCTCGCGGTGCCGCGCATCGCAGCGATCGACACCACCGGCGCCGGGGACGTGTTTCACGCCGCGCTCGCACTGGCCATCGGCGAAGGGCGCGACGAGCGCGCCGCGGTCGCGTTCGCGGCCACTGCGGCGGCGCTCAAGTGCCTCGCGGGGCCGGGCGTGCTCGGCGCTCCGGCACGCCCCGCGGTCGAACGCGCGCTGCCGGGCCAGACCAAAGCGCGCGCCGCGCGCGCGGCGCCAGCGGCCGAGCAGCGGCGCGCGGCGCGCTCGCGCTAGGCCCGCCAGCGCGCGCAGACCGGGCAGTCGCGCTGGCGCACCAGGCGCATCTCGCTCCATTGCATGGTGCGCGCATCGACCATCTGCAGCCGGCCGGCGAGCGACGAGCCGATCCCGGCGAGCAGCTTCAAGGCCTCGGCCGCCTGCAGCGTGCCGATCAGTCCCACCAGCGGCGCAAACACGCCGAGCGTTGCACAGGCCACCTCGTCGAAGGCGGCATCCGGCGGGAACACGCACGCATAGCACGGGCACTCCGGGTCGCGCGTGTCGTAGACCGAGATCTGGCCGTCGAAGCGGATCGCCGCGCCGGCCACCAGCGGCACGTGGTGGCGCGCGCAGGCCGCATTCACGGCCTGCCGGGTCTCGAAGTTGTCGCTGCAGTCGAGCACCACGTCGGCCTCGCACACCCAGCCTTCCAACGCATCGTGCTCGGCGCGCTGCACCAGCGCGTCGACCCGCACGTCGGGGTTGATCGCGGCGATCGCGGCGCGCGCCGATTCGGCCTTGGGGCGGCCGACGCGCGCCAGCGTGTGCGCGATCTGGCGCTGCAGATTGGTCAGGTCGACGGCGTCGTGGTCGACCAGCGTGATGCGTCCGACGCCCGCGCTGCCGAGATACAGCGCTGCCGGCGAGCCGAGCCCCCCGGCGCCGATCACCAGCGCGCGCCCGGCCAGCAGCCGGCGCTGCCCCTCGATGCCGACCTCGTCGAGCAGGATGTGGCGTGAATAGCGCAGCAGCTCGGCGTCGTTCATTCAGCAAGGATAAAGGCTCGCCTGACTATGATGGCAGGCGAGCATCCACGCGCCGATGACCTCCACCGATCCGCGATTCGAACGCTGGCGCGACCTGGTGCTGGCCAGTGTGCCGGCGCTGGCGTCCGAATCGGCGCAGCGCGCGCTCGAGCAGTTGCAGAGCCCTGCGCTCAGCCATGCGGTGGCCGGCGACCGCCAGCACACCGCCAGCGTGCTGCCGTTGCTGCGCCCCGGGCCGCACGGGCTGGCGGCTGCGTTTTCCGCAGCCCTGCGTCAGCAGCTGCGCGACGAGTTCACCCGCACGCCGCACGGCGAGTCCGGGGCGCGCACCGGCGCGGCGGCGTCGGTGCCGATCGATCAGCTCACGCTGGTCGACGACCAGCAGATCGAGGAGGACATCGAGGTCGCGCGCGTGATTCAGCTGGTCGACACCGCGGTCGAAATCGAGCTGCGCGAGTTGCGCGCGCTGTGCGCGACGCTGCGCGCAGCCCCGGCCGCCGCGCCGGAGGTGGTGCCGCTGCGGCCCGAGGTCGCGGCGCGCGCGCTGAGCCGCGCGCTGCACACGCTGAACCTGTCGCGCGACGCGCGGCTGCTCGCATTGCGCATGGTCGGCAAGGCGGTGGCCGAGCGGCTGACTGCGCTGGTGCGCGAGCACACGCGCGAGCTCAAGCGCTGGGGTGTCGAACCGCTGCCGTACCAGCTGCGTCTGACGCCCGAGGTGCAGCGCAGCGGCGCGCGCGACGACGGCGCGATGCGCCGCCTGGCCGGCAAGCTCGGCGCGGTGGCGGCGCCGGCCGAGCAGATGATTCCGCGGCTGCTGTCGGAAGTAGCCAAGCAGTCGCAGCTCGCGCCCGTGCTGGCCGCACTGCTGCAGCGCCTGACCGCGCCGGCGCTGCGCAGCGCCAAGGTCGAGCCGGCGGTGGTGTCGTCGCTGCAGCACCCGCTGTGGCGGCTGGTGGACCGCATCGCGGCGCTCGGTGCGCTGCGCGGCGGCAGCCAGGCGGCGCGGCTGGCGGCGCAGATCGAGCCGGTGCTGGCGCAGCTCGAGCGCGGCACCGATTCGTCGTTCGCGGCCTACCAGCGCGCGCTCGTCGAGCTCGACGAGCTGGCCACCGGCTGGGCCGACTCGCAGCTCGCCGACGCCGGTGTCGCCGCTGCGCCGGCGGCCGGCGCTGGCTCGTTGCCCACCGATTGGGGCGGGGAGGGCAGTCTGCCCACCGTGCCGATGGAGCTGCCCGGCCAGGGCGGCACCGACGCGCACAAGGCGTGGGTCGACGCGCTGCGCGAGGGCGACCGGGTGCGCGTGTTCCTGCACGCGCGCTGGGTGAGCGCGCAGGTGGCCGGGTGCAGCAGCGCACACGTGATCCTGGCCACGCAGCAGGGCGATTCGCTGCAGACCCTCGGCCGCGCGGCGCTGTATCGGCTGCATGAGTCGGGCCTGGCGACCACGATCGAGCCGGCGGCGGCGGTCAGCGACGCGCTGCAGTCCCTGACCCTGAAGCTGGAGTAGAAGAAGGAAGGGTCCGCGTCGCGGACCCTTCTCCTCGCGCACGCCCTTCGGGCGGCGGCCTATTGCGATTTCACCTCGGCCTTGCGCTCGATCGCGGCCTTGCTGACGGCGACCGGCTTGCCCTTCAGTTGGTTGATCGCCTGCATCAGCTGGAAGTCTTCGGGCGTGCCGAAATCGGGCAGCGGCTTGATGGGCTCGCGCGACTTGGCCTGCTGCTCCTCGAGGCGCTTGCGGGCTTCCTCGCGGGCCTTGTCGCGCGCCTCGTCCTTCTTCTCGTCGGGCGTGCCCAGGTGCTTCTCGAGGTCGGCCTCGCGCAGCCGCAGCGCCGCGAACACGTTGCCATCGGCAGTTTCGTCGAGCCACACGTCGGGCACGATGCCCTTGGCCTGGATCGAGCGGCCGCTGGGGGTGTAGTAACGCGCGGTGGTGATCTTCAGCGCCGTCTCGCCCGACAGCGGACGCACGGTTTGGACCGAGCCCTTGCCGAAGGTCTGCGCGCCCATCACGATCGCGCGCTTGTGGTCTTGCAGCGCGCCGGCCACGATTTCGCTGGCCGAGGCCGAGCCCTCGTTGACCAGCACCACCAGCGGCACGGTCTTGATCGAGGCGGGCAGGCGCTTCAGCGGGTCGGGGCCGCCGCGGCGGATGTAGTACTCGGGCGCGGCCTTGAAGGTGGCCTTCGATTCAGCGATCTGCCCGTTGGTCGACACCACGGTCACGTCGCCCGGCAGGAACGCCGCCGACAGCGCCACCGCGCCTTCGAGCAGGCCGCCGGGGTCGTTGCGCAGGTCGAGCACCAGGCCCTTCAGGCTGGGATCCTGCTTGTAGATCTCTTCCATCTTGCGCGAGAAGTCGTCGATCGTGCGATCCTGGAACTGGCTCACGCGCAGCCAGGCATAGCCGGGCTCGATGACCTTGGCGCGCACGCTCTGCACGCGGATCTCCTCGCGCACGATGGTGACCGGGAAGGTGCGGTTCTCGGTCTTGCGGAACAGCGTCAGCACGACCTTGGTCTGCGGCTCGCCGCGCATGCGCTTGACGGCCTGATCCATGCTCAGGCCCTTGACCGCGGTGTCGTCGATGCGGGTGATGAGGTCACCGGCCTTGATGCCGGCGCGGAAGGCGGGGGAGCCTTCGATCGGGGACACCACCTTGACCAGGCCGTCTTCCATGCCGATCTCGATGCCCACGCCGACAAAGCGGCCGGTGGTGCCCTCGCGGAATTCCTTGAAACTCTTCTTGTCGAAGTACTGCGAGTGCGGATCGAGCCCGGCCACCATGCCGGAGATCGCGTCGGTGATCAGCTTCTTCTCGTCGACCGCTTCGACGTAATCGGTCTTGACCATGCCGAACACGGCGGCCAGTTGCTGCAGTTCGTCCAACGGCAGCGGAGCGAGCGTGTTGCGTGCAAATGCCGTCAGTTGGATGGTTGTGAGAGCACCGGCAACGGCGCCCAGCGCGATGAACCCAGCGACTTTGAGTTTGCCACCCATCGTGTCCTGCCTGGCCCGAGGGGCCCATTTGATGTGGAGTCGTCCCAGTATATGCCGGGGGTCAGGTTTTTGAGGGCTGACCCACCCGGAAGTGCCCCCGGATTCACGGGCAGCGACTTCCCGAACGTCACCACGTGGTTACGAACGGTCGTGTTTCAACGGCATACGTTGTTGCTGCGTCGTCGGATGCGTGCCGGCACACCCGCCTTCGCGTGCTGATGGCAAGCGGCGGCGAACTGGGCGTGATTGTGGGGGCGCTCGCGATGCCGCGCAGGACGCGCCGCTCAAGACCTTTTGAAGGCGTAGAGCGCGGCTGCTGCCCGGGGCGGCGCGTTGTCGGCGTCACCGCGCTGGGTCGGCGCGGGCGTCGAGTCGGCGTTGGACATCTGCCAGTCTTCGATCAATGCGCACAGTGCCACCGGGTCGGCGGGCTTCAGCAGGTGGTGATCGAACCCGGCCTCGCGACCGCGCTGGCGATCGGCCGGCATCCCGTAGCCCGTGAGGCCCACCAGCAGCGCGTGCCGGGTCTGCGGCAGCTGGCGCAGGCGCAGCGCGACCTGGTAGCCGTCAATCTGCGGCAGGCCGATGTCGAGCAGCACCACCTCCGGGGCGAACTCCTGCGCCAGCGCGAGCGCCTGGGGGCCGTCGTGTGCACAGCGCAGGGTGTGGCCGGACAGCGCGAGCATCGTCGCCGTGGTCTCGGCGACGTCGGCGTTGTCTTCCACCAGCAGCACGCGGCGCGGCACGCGCGCGCCGCCCGCAGTGGCGCTGGCGGTCACGCTGGTGGCGGCGACGGGTGCCTCGAGGCAGGGCAGGTAGATGCGGAAGTCCGAGCCCTTGCCGGGCCCGGCCGACAGTGCCTCGACGCGGCCGTGGTGCAGCCGCACGAGGCGCTGCACCAGCGTCAGTCCGACGCCGAGCCCGCCCTGCGCGCGATCGAGCGAGCGCTTGCCCTGCTCGAACAGGTCGAACACGCGGGGCAGCAGGTCGGCCTCGATGCCGATGCCGTCGTCGCGCACGCTGATCACCGCCTGGCCCTGGTCGACCTGCAGCGCCACGTGCACGCTGCCGCCCTCCGGGGTGTACTTGTTGGCGTTGGACATCAGGTTGTTGACCACCTGCTGCATGCGCGCGCTGTCGGCCTGGATCCACACCGGTGTGGCCGGCATCGCCTGCGTCAGCGTCTGCTTGCGCGCGATCAGCTGCGGCCGCTGCAGTTCCACGCACTGGGTCAGCAGCGAGCTCAGCTCCAACGGCGCGGTCTGCAGCACGATCTTGCCTTCGCCGATGCGCGCCACGTCGAGCAACTCATCGACCAGCCGCGTCAACTGGCGCAGCTGGCGGTCGGTGACGTCGTTGGCCCACATCAGCTTGGCATCGTGGCCGCCGAGCCGCCGGATGATCTCCACCGCGTTGCCGATGGGCGCCAGCGGGTTGCGCAGCTCGTGCGACAGCATCGCGAGAAACTCGTCCTTGCGTTTGTTGGCTTCCTCCAGCCGCGCCTCGGTGCGGCGGCGCTCCTGGATTTCCTCCTGCAGGCTCTGGTGCAGCTGCGCCGCGGCGAAGGCGATCGCCGCGCGGGTGGCCACTTCTTCGAGCACCGCCGAGCCGAGCGAGGTGGGTTCGCCGGTCAGCGTCAGCACCCCAAGCAGCCGATTGCCGTCACGCAACGGGTAGGCCATCGTCACGTTCAAAGGCAACGCCAAGTGCGGCTGCAGCGCCCGCTGCACGCGCTCGAGGTCGTCACGCGGCAGCGCGCCGCCGTCGTAGTCGGTGGCGGCGCTCTCGCCGTCGCGCAGGCTGGCGGCGTACGGCACGCGCAGCTGCGCGTCCACCAGCGCCACCGTGGCGGCCGGCGCCAGTGCCGGCACCACGGTGGCCAGCAGCTTGTGCACGCCGGTGCGCACGTCGAGCACTCCGCTCAGCGCATGGCTCAGGTTCGACAGCAGTGCGGCGCGCCGCCCCGACTCCTCGGCCACCAGCAACGCGGCCTCGGCCGCCGCATGCGCGACGCGTGCATCGGCCTGGCGCGCGATGCGACGCTGCAGCAGCTGCAGCTCGACGAACACGCGCACTTTCGAGCGCAACACGTCGGGCACCACCGGCGACAGGATGTAGTCGACCGCGCCCAGCGAATAGCCGCGCGCGGTTTGCAGCTCGTCGGCGTAGGCGGTGATGAAGATGATCGGCGTGTGCGCGCTGCGCTTGTAGCGGCGGATCAGCGTGGCGGTCTCGAGCCCATCGATGTCGGGCATGTTGACGTCGAGCAGGATCACCGCGAACTCGCGCGACAGCACCTCGCGCAGCGCCTCGGCGCCCGAACTGACGAACACCAGGTTCTGCTGCAGCTCCTCGAGCACGGTCTTGAAGACCAGCAGCTTCTCCTGGATGTCGTCGACCACCAGGATGTCGACCTTCTCGGCAGCCTCCGGCACTTGCGACGGGTCCATCCGAGCCCCTCCTGCGTTCAACGGCACAGCCAGCCGCGCAGCACGGCCAGCAGGTGCATCGGGTCCACCGGCTTGGACAGGTAGTCCCAGGCGCCGGCCTCGATGCACTTCTGCCGGTCACCCTTCATCGCCTTGGCAGTCACCGCCACCAGAGGCAGCTCGCGTCCGCGCGGCAGGCCGCGGATCACCTGCATCGTCGTCATGCCGTCCATCTCCGGCATCATGATGTCCATCAGCACGATGTCGATCCCCGGATCGGCCTCCACCAGACGGATCGCCTCGCGGCCATTGTCGGCCGACACGATCTGCATGCCAACCTCGTCGAGCACGGTGGCCAGCGCGAAGATGTTG
>Ga0268264_10003600_pt1 | contig 13338 bp, 15 predicted proteins | sample KBSSwiS32_FD_190357 | JGI IMG/M metagenome (GOLD analysis project Ga0268264, IMG submission 190357) | Switchgrass rhizosphere microbial communities from Kellogg Biological Station, Michigan, USA - KBS Switchgrass S3-2 (SPAdes) (version 2) | ecosystem: Host-associated > Plants > Roots >...
ACACGACGTCAAGGAAGGAATCGCAGTCGATCTCGCGCCGCTCGGCGTGCCGGAGCAGAAGCTGCGCTCGACGATCTCCTGGGTCGCCGCGGCGGCGGCGACACGCAGCCGCGACACGCCGGTCAAATTCCTGTCGATGAAGGCTGCTGTGCCCGCCGACGCCGTGGCGCGTTGGCACTGGGTGCCCGGCCAGCGCTTCCGTGTCTCGATCCTGTTGCTGGAGAGCGACAAGGCGCTGACCGTGCCGAACATCGCGCTGACGACGAGCGGCGACTCGACCAGCGTGACCGTGCGCGACGGCAGCCGTTCCGAAACCCGCACCGTGCGCCTGGGCGTGCACGGACCGAGCCGCACCGAAGTGCTCGAAGGACTCAGGCCCGGCGAAACGATCGTGCTCGGCAGCACGGCAAATGCAACCGGCGAGGACAAGCCCGCAATCCCGAAGGCAGCCGCGCCGGCCACGATCAAGGCACCGCCATGATCGCGGCGGCATGGCGCGAGGCGATCGAGGAACTGTGGCGGCGCCGCCTGCGCACGCTGCTGACGCTGCTCGGCTTGATCTTCGGCGTCGGCGCAATCGTCGCGATGCAGGGCGTCGGCGAAGGCAGCCGGCGCGAGGCGCTGCGCCTGGTCGAAAGCCTCGGCCTGAAGAACCTCATCGTCGAGCGCGTCGCACTGGACAGCGAAACACAGAAGGAAAGCCGTGCGCGCAGCCTCGGCCTGAGTCTCGCCGATGCGCGCGCTGCAGTCGCGGTCGTGCCCGGCGCGGAGCGCTACGCCGCCGAAAAGCGCATTCATACGTTCGCCGTGTTCAGTGATCAGGCTCAGGCCAGTGCGCAGGCCAGCGGCGTCAGTCCGGATTACTTTGCGCTCGCCTCGCTGCGTGTCGCCGAGGGCCGCGCGCTGACCGCGGCGGATGACGACAAACTCGCCGCGGTTGCCGTACTCGGCCATCAGGCCGCGCACGAACTCTTTCCGAATGGTCGCGCGCTCGACCAGATGGTCAAGGTCAATCACGTCTGGCTGCGCGTCGTCGGCGTGCTCGCCGATCGCGACCTGGGCAAGGACAAATTCGAAGGCGTCGCTCTCGGCGCCGAGAGCGACCGCATCTTCATTCCGCTGGCGAGCACGCTGGCGCGCTTCCGCTTTCCGCCGATCGAAGACGAGATCGATCGCTTCATGCTTGGCGTCAAGGATCCCGAACTGCTCGCGCCCGGCGCACGCGTGCTGTCGGCCGTGCTCGACCAGCGTCACGGCGGGGTCGCCGACTACACGCTGATCGTGCCGCAACAACTGTACCGGCAGAACCAGAAGACGCAGCAGATCTTCAGCATCGTCATGGGCGCGATCGCCGGCGTGAGCCTGCTGGTCGGCGGCATCGGCATCATGAACATCATGCTCGCCAACGTGCTCGAGCGCCGGCGGGAAATCGGTCTGCTGCGCGCGCTCGGTGCGCGCCAGCGCGACATCGTCGAGCGCTTCCTGCGCGAAGCGGTGGTTATCTGCAGCAGCGGCGCGCTGATCGGCCTGCTGTTCGGCGCAGCGCTGGCCTATTTGATCGCCGCGTTCGCCGGCTGGCAGGTCGCTTGGCCGCCCATCCTGATCCTGGTTTCGACCCTGCTCTGCGCACTGGTCGGCATGGCGTTCGCCGTCTACCCGGCGCGCCAGGCCGCACGGCTCGATCCGATTGCGGCGATCCGGGCCGAATAGTGCGCCGCAGCGGCGTTCCGTGCGAAAATCGCCGTTCGCCGGACACGCGCCCGTAGCTCAGCTGGATAGAGTAGCGGCTTCCGAAGCCGTTGGTCGGGGGTTCGAATCCCTCCGGGCGCGCCAACCATCCTGCGCCAGGAGTATATTCCTAGCCACCCACCAATATCGTGACCGAAAAGACAGGATATGCCGGATTGGAACTGGACCAGTTATGGTCTATCGGGTTTGCCGGCACGATAGCTAGCAGGTCCCACGGAGGATTGGCCGCTTGAGCTGGACCAGGAACGGTAGGTCGAGGTCGGCACCTGTGGGCTGGCGAGCGGTTTCTTGGCTACGCGAGAGTGCGACCGACAGTTAGAAGGTTGCGTAGTGGCGTTGCGCCAGGTTGCGCCCACAGGCCAAACAGTGTCGGTACGGGCCGAAGCGGCCCTCGCGCTCGCAGCCAAGAAGTCCACCGCACTGGCAGACTAGCGCATCACCTGCGTGACCCAGACGCTCATAAAGCTGACCCGACCTTGTCCTGCCTCTCTGTCGCGGGCGCAAAGAAGAGGGCCAACGAAATCCTGATCCGCAGGCGACAGAAGTCTGAGATTGCTCCGAGCTACTCCGACGTGATCGGAACGCAATCGAGCAGTTCGACATCAGATGTCGAAAACGGACGATGAAACGCGTCGAGGGAGCGCGGGTCTGACAGACGAACCTTCAGGTCGCTGACATGCGCGCCGCCGTGCAGCAGCCGCAGCGTATGCGCCCAAACGAAGCACGCTGCTGTCGAACCAACAAACGGAACGCCGACAGAACGCTCTGCAAGGCGCAGGCGCCCGCATTCGTCGTCTGCAAGGTTTTGATAGGCAGGATTTTCGCGCGCCAAGCGTTCAGCGAAATCGTTTTTGCTACCTACAGTAGGCCAGAGCTCTTCCGGTGTCCGCTCGTTGGGATACGTACGCACTGCGATCGTTTCGAAGTTGTCCGCACGGTTGCCGAGACCAGCGTCGACGAGGACACCGCCGGCACCTGCCAAGTGGTGTCGAACGCGGTTTTCGTCGACGCCACCAATCAGCAAGCGTGGTTCTTTGCCTGTCACCTTGAATTGCGCGTCGACGCGGCGCTCGAGGATACGCGTGCGGACGCCTTGACGCTCGAGCCAAGCTGATACGGCACGCGTCTTATACTGGCCGCGAACGCCCGACGTGCTAAGCAAGCCAGTTTCGAGATTTACCTTCTCAATTACCTCGTCGTCCACGAGCCAGAGTTCTGACTTGCCCTTTGGGACGGGTAGCCAAGAGTAGGCCCACGCATACGCCTGGCCGAGATGACCGAGTCCGATCAACCAGGCCCGCGAGGGTACGAGAGCAAGCTGAGGTCCGACATCCGGCGCGTCAGACCATGGAGCCCACAACGACACCGCGATCTTGCGGCGCCACGCTGTGGGCTCGATATCGGCGAAGCCAAGAAACGCCTCGGAAACGGCCAAAGCTCCTGCCAGAACACCAGCAAGCGGGCACCGTTCTGTCTCGGGCAATCGACCGCCGGCGTCGGGGCCAACGCGCGCCGTCCAACCATCAAACGTGACGCGCAGCGCGTTGCTCGGTGCGAGCGCTGTTCCGATAACGATCGCATAGTGCGCCGGGGTGGCGGTCTCGTCAGAGCAACCGGTGACCCCGACGTCGCCGATCTCTGCCAGCAAAGCCGCGCGAATCGTTGGCGTGGCGGACAAGCTGACGCCCCCCGGGAAGCAGCGACGTGCGCACAGCATTGCCGTTAACGCTGCTGCTCGGGCCGTTCGAGAAGTCAACACTTCCGGACCGCAGATGACATCGAGGCGGCACGCTGCGCGCCGAGCATGCGACTGGTCCGGGGAGAGCCCTGCGCTATCGACCATAATTTTATCTATCCGCGAGAACTGCTCGACGTCCATTACGAACTCCACGTTAGGCGAACGGCTGCAGGCTGCTCGCCCGTTCGGTCTTTCCAGTTACCGCCGCGGTATTCGTGCACGCCGACACCGCGGAGTGAAAAGCGGTTTCCAGTGGCGAATTGCGGAACGATGAGGGCGATGTGCCCCGCGACCGGAATCATCGGGTGACGCTGGTCGATTCCACTCTGGCGCGTGTCACGCCCGGGGTGCGTATGGACGTCTGCAATAACCTGCAGGTCACGCTCGCGACAAATCTCCCACAACCGCGGGAAGCCTGAACCATGGAACGTCACGCAGCCCGACTTCAGCGCACGCGGATCGAGGTCGTCGTAGCACACGAAATCGCGGATCGACGCAACGCCACTGGTTCGGCGGCCAAGCAAAAACGCACCGCTTTCGCGTCGACCACCGCCACGGCGACGCAGCTCGCGCAGCAGTCGCCACCACGTGGTTCGAGAGAACTCAAGGCGCAGCCAGATGGACACCGAGATAGTCCTCGCTCTGAAACAGACTGCAGAATTCGTCGAGCCAATCAACGATCGTGTGATTTGGCGTCCAGACCTTGTTCGGCATCGTCTGAACCCAGTCCGCATGAGACGATGCCGCGACTCGGTCGAACGGGTGATAGAAGGCGCGTCCGTTCTCCCAGTCGGTCCGAAAGACCTTAGCGAATCGGCTTCCCTCTTTACCCTTGGGTCGGTGCTGCGGCGCCAGCTGTTCGAGCGTCTGCGGATCGGCAAACGTGCCCGTCGGCGCGGCACAGCGGTAGCCCGTGGCGTCAACCAGAACGTAATAACGATCGGGCGACCGGACTCGCGGTGGCACTGCGAGCCAGAACAGGGCCCTAGGCCACTGCGCTTGGTCGTGATGTACTCGCCCCCACGCGCCAGCGGCGGCGCCGGAAAGAAACTCCGGCGACACCAAGTCGGCTTCCATGATTTGCTCTGCCAGCTCCATCGGCGTCAGCCCTGCGGCGTTACCTCCTTGACGAGATCGAAGCAGATCGAGCACGTGCCGCTCTTCACCAGCTCGGATAGATGCTGCGTGAGGCGCGGTCGCTGGTCCGACTGGCAGATCTGCAGCATGAAGTCGCTCGCGGCTGGCCCGGTCAGGTCGTACGCCTTGAGGGCCCACCGACGCACCCGTGCCACCCGTGCGCTGGGTGCGAACTTGCGGGACTTGGGCGGACCGTTGAAGTTGACCGTCACCTCGATGCGGTGGCACGGGTGGCAATGGATGTGCCCGTGATGCCGCAGCTTGGTGTCGGCGACAGTCGTGTGCGGTGCATGCGGCTCGTCGGCGTCATCATCGCCGACGACGTCCGCGCCATCGTCGACGGCCTCGCCGATGAACAGGTGCTCGCCCGGGGCTGGCGTGATGCCTGCCTGGGCGAGCACTTGAGCGATGGTGTCGGTCGGGTTTGCCGTTGCTGTCACCGGCTTGCCGCCGGCGGGATAGATGAATACTTCAAAGTTGTCTGTGGTCATGGTGGAACCTCGGCGCTGCTATTTCGATTTGAAGGTTTCGACACGCTGTGCAATACTTCGTGTCCCTATCTGGACAACAATACAATGACGACAAATGACTGCTAAAACATCAAGAAACGACGGTTGTTCTTATTGCTGTGGTCCATTGCAGACCACGATACATACAAAACTGAACGACGTCAAGGCCGGTCATGGCTGAGTCGGCATTCGGAGCGGTCATGCGGCTCCTGCGGGAGCGACGTGGCTTGTCGTTGCGCGAGCTAGGGACACTTGCCGACACCGACCATGCGTACATCGCGAAGATCGAGCGCGGCGAAAAGGAGGCCCCGCCGGAGGAGACCTTCGCCCGGCTTGCCCGAAGCCTCAGAACCTCAGCGCATGAGATCTCACTGCTGAGATTCTTGGGGGCGACACCAAATATCGCTCCTGACTTGGCGGTTCATGCTGTCGGAGACCTCGAAGTAACGCCCGAGCTGTTGACGATCGCCGCTTCCACGGTTCACCGAGGAGCAGGCCGCCCGTCACCGGCGGAACTTATCGTGCGGGCCAAGCGCGCGAAGCGCATCATGGAAGGCAATGAATGAGTTCGAAGCAGAGCTGAAGGCTCGTCGGTTCGTCCAAGAGGTCGGCATTACAACGATCCCCGTGGACCTCGCGAAATACCTCGCACCCTTTAAGGGAAAGATCGCGGAGGACCAACTCGACGACGACGAAGCCGGCTACACGATGACCGTGGCGGGCCGCGGACCCTTGATCACGCTCAACGCGAACGATCGGGAGGCTCGTCGACGGTTCACCGCTTGTCACGAAGTCGGTCACCTCGTCCTGGAGTTGCCGTCCGAGCACGAGCTTGGTCCGGGATGGAGCTACTTCCGGCGGCCGCTGCACGAGATCTGCTGCGACGTCTTCGCAGCAGAGCTGTTGCTCCCCTACAAACTCTTCATTGCGCAAGCTGGCAATCGCTCGCTGAATTTCGCGACGGTCGATGAATTGCGCATTCTCTTTAAAGCGTCGCGAGAGGCGACCGCCTCACGCTTGGCCGCTACGTCGAAAATGGCGTGTGGCTACGTGCTGAGCGAAGGCGGACAAGTGCGGCATCTCGTTCGATCCGCCGCCCTTCGCGCAGCGAACGCATGGTTGCCGCCGGGCAGCCCAGTTCCGTCCCAATCAGCCGCACACGGGTTGCGGGTGGGAACCGATTTTTCAGGTGAACGTACGCACGCCGGGGACGTATGGTTCGATGGATGGGGCGATGTCGAGATGATCGAATCCAGCATCTTCATCCGTGGATACGATCAGACGCTCACGTTGCTTTCGTGCGCCGATCAGGATGACGTCGACGCCATTTCGCAGAAGCAACGTGAAGAGCGATCTGACGGGGATGATGGCTTGCTGAAGCCGTTGGATGGCCAACTCCCTTGGCCAAGCGGAAAGCGTAGAGGCTGACGACATGAGCAAATTCGGAGTCGAGGTCGTTCACATCGGCACTCGTTCTTGTCGACGCAGAAGTATCGAATGGTAGGAATGCCGCCGGTCGATTCTCGGGAATTGCCGACGAGCCCAGTCTATGCCCCTCACGATCGACCCAGTTCGCTGGTCGTCTTGAGGCAGACTCGTAAAGAACTGCCAGAGATTGCGAGCCAAGCCGACAAAGTTGCGTCCTACCTGTGACGCTTCCATGTTCTCAAAGCAGATATGCATGAGCGCAGAGGTGTCGGGCGCAAAGTCCGGATCTGTTCGCACAGCATTGGCGGCGTTCATGAACAGATAAAGGCTCGATTCCTTTTCAGCCTGACTACTCTCCGATTCAATTGTCAGTCGCATCGTTAACGCAAGCATGCCCAAGCCGTAATCGTCTCCGCGCGCCATCCAGTAGAAGTGGAGGTCTCGCTGCAGCTGCTTCAGCGGGCGTTCTTCGTGCGCGAGGATCTTTGCATCATTGGGAAATTCCCAAAGGCCGTTGCGATGCTGATATCGCCCAAAGACGCACTGAACGGCGCGCTCGGTGAGCGGCTCTTGGCGTAGAGCAACGAGCAAGCCGCACTCGTGCGGCGCTTCCGCACCCGGCCAGCGGCCAAAGCACTTGAACCAGCGGTTGTTGCGCCTTGGGCAAACCAGGCCACGAGAGTACTTCCGGAAGAGGCCCGAATCGGAGTGATCAGGAGAGCATCCGGCCGGATGCTGCTCGCGATCGATATCTTGAACCTTCCTCCACAGATCCGTGGGAGACGTCGCGCCGCTGAGGCGCATTGCGCGCCGCATTGAGACCCGAGTCAGAATCACGGCGGCACCCTTAGGGTCGCGCCGGTTTGTCCGCTGGAAATCAAGGCCGTCAGCCATGGACACGCAGTGTTGCTCAGCCGCAACATGCGGTCAATGCGCGTGCGTGAAGACCCCGCGAGCGAATTGACCGCCGGGTTTCGTGAACTGGGGCGCATCATGTGAACAGAGGATCGGAAGCTGAACAAAGCGCATTTTTATGACGTTCGAGACCATAACGTCTCAGCTCGCGGACTACCCCCTCCTCGTGCCTGGTAAGGCCCTGTGGCCTTTGCTGGGCGTTGAAAGCAGCGCCGCGTTTTCCCGCGCTGCGAAGCGCGGTGCGGTCCCGTTCCGACTTAGGAAGTTTCCCGGCAGGCGCGGCTATTTCGCGATGAAGACCGATGTTGAAGGCTAGCTCAGGGACGTCGCCAAAACGACGTCGCCTAGCCATGCCGATCCGGAATCCCACTCTCTCAACCCCCCAAAGGAGGAGCATCGCAACCGATGAAGGGACCTGAAAAGCAAACGCCTCGCGGCCAGGCGAGGCGTCTGCGAGACGTCAGAAATTTTGTTGGCACTCCTGACGCATTCAGTATGAGCCCGGCTCCCACACACGTCAACAAGCGCCCGGCACCTTCTGGTTGCGTGGCTAGGCTATGCCTACGACACGCGAAATTCTCGAAATCGCCAATCGCCTGCGCATCCGGAGCGCTGGCCTCGACTACGTCAACCACGTAATCACCTCACCGCCCTCACGCCGGGTCGGCCAAACTCGCAACACAAGCGTCACCGTCCGGTTCTCCTCGCAAAAGATGGGTGTGGTCATCCAGGCCGAATCCCGGACGTGTGAATATCCGTTCCTGTTGCGCAGCGAGCTCGATCCCTACTGCGTAGGCTTCTACTGCCAGCCCAAGTGAATTCAGGTGTGCCGTCGCCTCGAGAACGGCAATCGACACGTGTCGCAGCACGGCTTCGATTATCTGGACGTTTCGCAGGACCAGATCAGCCTCGTCGAGTGCAAAACGCAGGAGGAACTCGAAGAACTCGTCGAAACCAACCCGACGTCATGGGTGCGCGACTCGAACTCGGGGATGTTCAGGTGCCTGCCGTACGAAGCGGCGGCGCAGAAGCTTGGCCTGACAGCGCGCATTTTCGCCGACACCGAGGTCTCCCCGATCCAATGCGGCAACCTGTCCGTGCTGAAAGATGCATTGCGAAATGTGCCCACCAAAGCGGCGGGTGACATCTATGCGGACGCGAAAGCAATCCTGGAGCGGGATGGTGCGGCGACTTTGTGTGAGCTCGCGCGCCGACTCCGATTGCAGTCCCCGGTACCGCTCATTCGACTGATCGCCGAGCGGCGCCTCGGGGCCGCTCTGGGCGACCGCGTTCGGCCGGAAGCGGCCGTGGGAGCATTTGGGTTGACCGCTGGTGGAGTGGGGCCATTCAAGGTGCCTTCAATGCGAGAGCCCATCCCAAATCCCAAAGCGATCAGTCAGTCGGCAACGCTGTTCGTCGGCGGCGCCGGGGCCTTGTAAATCAACGATCGCTTTACCTTGCCTGCTTCTAAGAATTTGCCAAGGCGTAATTTCAACGCGTTCGCGACGTCCGCCTCTCGAGCAGGTCCTACCATGACCTGCTCGATCAATGATGCGCGATCAAATGCGACTGAACGCGATTCACGCCCCAGCCGGCGATCGATCCAAAGTGCGCGTACTTCGCGTTCGAACCGAAAGGAGAGTCGTTTTGTCATCATAGACGCAGCGGCAATTGAAGAAACCTCCTTTCCTTCCAGGAGTCTCTTGGCGTTCTGGACGATATCGACCGTCTTGTCATATCGAACTTGTCCTATGTAGACCTTTGCTTCTTGCTGTGACACTGTCGCGGCGAATACCTGGATCAGGTTTGCCAACTTCGCCTTGAGCCGAATTGGAGGATCACTCTTGGGTAGCGGATTGCCTCGCGCGTCTCTGTGGGAGCACCGATCCTCATAGAGTCGCCAGAAGGGCTCCGATCGCCTCCTAGTCGTCCAGCAGGTTCCGAAAACGTTTACGTCGCGCAGCTTCGAACCTTCATGGAAGAGGACTTCGCACCACCAGCGCTCGTACGGATCTATCCACCTTTGCACATTCGAAAGGTACAGGGATTGTTCTCGCAGCGTAGCAAGACCATGATTCGCGGACATGTATCTGTACAGATAGGAGCTTGCGTCCAAGTTGTCTAGCAGGTAGACAGCCCCACCATTGTCAGAGCCGGCTACACGGATCCAATTTGGCATGTTGCCCCCTGACGGTATGCGCGCTCAAGCAGCCACGCCGTTATCTTGATAGCCTTTCGGGAAGGCAGTTTGTCACAACTTACGCTAACTGGCTCCGTGAGCTTGAAGTCCGAGTTGTTCCGTTGCGCGTGAACCCACTCCTCACCTGCTCGAGTGAGACTTTGTAGATAGAAGTGATACTACTGGCATTGTGTTCGATTCCATGGCTCGATTGCCGGCACCGTAGCCGGCTGACGGCAAAGGACTCAGAACAGCTATTCGCTTCCGCCAATTCAGAAGACCAGTCCGTATCGAGGGGAATATGACAGCCAATTTCAGCTATCTACCGATTTTGCGATGGAAGCAAGGAGAGCAAGGGGCGCTGAGGAACGTAGCCGTTGCCGATCGCGCCTCAATGCTGCCTATTACAGAAATCCAGCTTCTCGAGCCGGGCTCCGCGCAACCGATTCTCCAAAGGCAGCTGATTCGCTCGGCCGGAACCGAACACCCGATCGGGCTGGACCTGGCTACTGCATATACCGGACCCGTACCGCTGTTGGCATTGGCGGATCTCTCGCGGCGTTTGCGACACGCCGGCGTTTACGCGTGGCCCGTTATCCGTGTCCCCCATGCGATTCTCGACGTCGCTGGTTTGGTGCACTTCAAAGGTCATCCGGCGGTGATCCTACGGGCGAATGGTCATAGCACGCCGGTCAGCGACTTCAGCGCAATGGCTACTGCAACGCGCAAGGCTTGCGGGAAGAATACGCTCATCTATGCTGTGATTGATCTATACGCGCTGGGAGACGTCGACGTGCACGCCAAGGCCGCCATTTTGAGGCACCACGTCCTCACTCTTTCGGCTCTTGGAGAGCTCGCCTCGATCGGGATGGCGGGCGGCTCATTCCCCATGAACCTGGGCGCTTTGAAGCCTGGCGTCGGTAACAAGCTGCCGCGACGCGAACTGGATGTCTGGAAAATCCTTCGATCCCACGCGGGTTGCAGCCATGTGATCTTTGGCGATTACGGCGTCACCAACCCTGAACCGCTTGAGGACATCGATCCGACCAAAATGAATCCCGCCGCCGCGATTCGCTACACCCTCAAGAACGAGTGGTGGGTGCTACGAGGGTCCGGCGTTCGCACCAAAGGAAAGGGCGGAATGAGCCAATACAATGGACTGTGTCAGCTCTTGATCAAGAGTCCAAATTACAGCGGGCAGCACTTCAGCTTCGGGGACGGCCAATACTACGCACACGCGCAGCCCGGCGCGTCATCCGGCAACCTGACGACGTGGCGTCGCGACGCAACCAGTCACCATATCGTCTTCACGACCCGCCAGATCCTGACCGGAAGCGTGTGAGCGTGACCTGAGGACTTCCCGGCTTCGAAGTACATCGAGAATACGTTCCCGAATGCGATCGATAGGAATTCGATCGGCGATGAGTTCCTGCAGGTCGCCGCGTGTCGCGCGAGGGCGTACGACCAATCCCAGGACGTCGGTCACAAACGCATACGCTTCTTCGCGCCACAGGAGTGCCGCCATCGAACCAGCGTCTTGCCGTCCGTGGGGCGTGGCGGGACGCAACACGTGCAAGCGAACGCGGCCAACATCGTCTTCGTCCGCCAACCAAATTCCCCACCAAGATGGCAGGAGCGCCTCAACCTGGTTTGCATAGGACGACGTCGTGACGATCGTAAGGGTGTCGAAGACGCTGTGGTAGGCGTGCATCTGCCGCGCCAGTCGATCCAGCGTATCGAAGTCACTCTTAATCTCGAAGCCCTCAAGTCGGTCTGCGGCCAGGGCCAGATCGACTCTGGCCGAACCGACTCCGAGTTCCTCGATCAACACCTGATCGCGCTTTGCGTTGTTGCAAAGCCGCACCACCAATGCATCGCGTATGGCGCGTTCGGTCAGCGGGCGACAGGATTTGTCCATGGCGAGAAGTATGCCATAGTATATGCATATATGCAAAATAGATTTCATACCACTGATCCTCAAATCGCTTGGATCCGCGCGGCCGTCAAAACGCAGATGGCTGTGAAACAGCACACTCAGACAAACGTCGGGATCGCTACTGGTCTTTCACAGAGTCAAATCAGCCGATTCCTTGGCGGCCAAGGCAAACGGGTTACTCGCAACCTCGAAGCCTTATGCAGATATGCCGATTTGCAGATTAGGTCGCATAATGCAAAAACAGAGGCCGAGTACCAGCTGTCTCAGGCCGTGCATCATGCGATCGGCAATAATGTGGCCGCCGCACAAGCCCTCATTCGCATCGTGCAGGCCCTAACGCCGGCGCTCCGACTGATACCGAGCGAAGCACCATCCATTGAGGAACCTCGTGACGACTAGTCCCCTCGCAGACCTTTACCGCGGCCTTGAGTCTGTCGGCTTGTCACGACGACAGGTCGCTTCGATCCTGCCCGAATGGTGGGGTCCGGAAATGGCGAGTTCGACTTCGGGCTTGCGCGAGACCGCTTTGCTTTTGGGGCGGCGCCTGAACCTGGATGCTGCAGCACTGATGGAAGGGCGTGTCCAGGCTGTACGCGAGGTCTCTCCGCCGCGCTACAAGCACACCGTTCGGGTTACGGCCGAACAACTGGTCCCCGCCACACTCATTGCGTCTTCATTGGCCAAAGCGATCTTGGGCGCGACTCCAGAGCGCGGCTTTTTGCCGTCACAGCGGGCTGCCGACGTCCGCGCGGACCTGCTGGCACCGCCCGAGGCCCGCATAGATTTCGAGTCACTGCTGGGATATTGCTGGCAACATGGGATACCGATCATTCCGTTGCCGAACCTGCCCAAAGGGGTGCGCAAGATGGATGCCGCCGCGATACGCGTGGGGCAACGATCTGCCATCGTCATCGCCTTGCGAAACAACTCCAAGGCATGGCTGAGCTTCCTCCTAGCGCACGAACTGGGTCACCTGTGCCTTAACCACGTCTCGAGTGACACCGCGATCGTGGAGGGTTCACTGAGTGACAGCACCGAGTTTGATGCGCAGTCGCAGCACGACACACAGGAACTCGAGGCGAATGCGTTTGCGCACACGCTATTGGCTGGCCCCCAAGCGGATGCCATCGTTCGCGGTTGGTCATCGAACCTGACACCTATAGCCATGGCCAACCGGGCGATAGATGAGGCGGTCGCTCTGCGAACAGCACCTGGCCACCTCATCCTCCGTTACGCCTTCCTCACGCATCGTTGGCCCGACGCTCGCTCGGCACTCAATTTTTTGGCAGAGGATCTGGACGCTCAGTCCGGTCTGGTCGAGCGCCTGCGGGAGGAGATCGATACCGCAAGTCTCGGTAACGACCTGCAGGAGTACGTCGAACAGATCACGGGTATTGGCCCTAAGAGCTGACCGATGGCGCTCCAGCTCGTCGACAACGACGTGCTCATCAAGCTGGCACACTGGGGGCTGCTTGACAGCATACCTGCCGTTGCGGGGTCGTCGTGGTCGAATGTGGCTACGCTAGCATCCATTCGCTTTCGAGCACTACGCTCGGACACCAAGATTTTTCGTAACGCCAAAGTGGCACAGGATTTGTCGGCGCGACTAGCTCTGTCCGCCGCAGTTCCGGAACCCGATCCTGCGGCCTTCATGGTGCTCCAGGGAGCCGTCAGTATAGATGCCGGCGAGGTCGAACTCATCAGCGCTGGTTGCGCTTGTCAGGGGGCTATTCTTGTCACCGGCGAC
>Ga0268264_10003604_pt1 | contig 13337 bp, 11 predicted proteins | sample KBSSwiS32_FD_190357 | JGI IMG/M metagenome (GOLD analysis project Ga0268264, IMG submission 190357) | Switchgrass rhizosphere microbial communities from Kellogg Biological Station, Michigan, USA - KBS Switchgrass S3-2 (SPAdes) (version 2) | ecosystem: Host-associated > Plants > Roots >...
GCAGGAGCTGCGCCTCGAACAGCAGCTGCGCCGGGTCCGCGGCACGAACTACGGAAAGTTGAACAGCGGCGTGGCCGGCTTCCGCATCTGCTGACATGTGGGCCGGGCCGCCCGACCGCGCCCGGTTGCGTTTTTGGCGGTATGCTGCCGAACGGACGCAGCCGGGCAGACGGGAGTCGACGCATCATGGCGCGGTTCGATACGACCCATTGGAGTATCGTTGCCCGCGCGCGCGGCGACAGCCGTGACGCGCGCTCCGCGCTGGAACTGCTCTGCCGCGCTTATCGTCCGCCGGTGCTCGCCTACATCCGCGGCCGCGGCTATACGGCCGACGTGGCCGAAGACCTGGCCCAGACTTTTTTCGCGCGTTTTCTCGAGGCTGCCTGGCACGCAGTCGCCGACCCGGACCGCGGGCGCTTTCGCGCGTTCCTGCTGACCGCGCTCAAGCGCTTCCTGATCAACGCCGACGCCGAAGCCCATGCCATGAAGCGTGGCGGCGGCATGCGCATGAACACGCTGGCCGACGACCAGGCATCCGCCGACTGGATGATCGACAGCGGCTCGCCCGAGCGCGCCTTCGAACGCGGCTGGGCGCTGGCCGTGCTCGATTCCGCCATGCGTCGCCTGCGCGGCGAGGCGGAGCAGTCCGGCAAGGTCGCGATGTTCGATCTGCTGAAAGAGTTCCTGACCGAACGCCCGGACGAGGCCGACTACGCGCGCGCCGCGGCGGCCCTGAACCTGCGCCGCAACACGCTGGCCGTCGCCGTGCATCGCCTGCGCCACCGCCTGCGCGAGCTGGTGCGCGAGGAAATCGCCCAGACCACGGTCGGCCGCGCCGAGCTGGAGGCGGAACTGCGCGACTTGCGTGCAACCCTCGGCAACGTCATGGAGTAGGCGCCGGCGTCCGCACAAAAAACTCACCGGCCGCCACGATTGGCAGATGGAAGATGGCGTTCGTGCCGGAGCATGACAGGCCCGCAGCTACGCCGGCTGACCGTCGGCCGGACCTCGAGGCCGACCGCGGCGCTGCTATACTTCGCGGCCTTGCACAGCAACGGAGCCGTCCCATGCTCAACGACATCAAACAGGATGCCCAGCAGCGCATGGCCAAGAGCGTCGATGCGCTCAAGCACGAACTGCAGCGCCTGCGTACCGGCCGCGCCAGCACGGCGCTGGTCGAGCATCTGAAGGTCAACTACTACGGCTCGGACGTGCCGCTCAGCCAGGTCGCGAACATCGCTGTCGCCGACGCACGCTCGCTGACCATCACGCCGTGGGAGAAGAACATGGTCCAGCCGGTCGAAAAGTCGATCCTGGCCTCGGACCTCGGCCTGAACCCGACCACCGCCGGCACGGTGATCCGCATCAACCTGCCGCCGCTGACCGAAGAGCGGCGCAAGGAGCTGTCCAAGCACGTCGCGCACGAGGGCGAAACCGCCAAGGTCGCGGTCCGCAACATCCGCCGCGATGCGATGCACCACGTCAAGGAACTGCTCAAGGACAAGAAGATCACCGAGGACGAGGAGCGCCGCGCCGAAGACGACGTGCAGAAGCTGACCGACAAGTTCGTCAAGGACGTCGACGCCGTCGTCAAGGCCAAGGAAGACGAGTTGATGGCCCTTTAGATAATGATGTCGCGCGCAGCGCGACGATCACTCCCCCTCTCCCATCGGGAGAGGGCAAGGGGTGAGGGTCGGGTTGCTATCGATGCCGAAAGAGAAACGGTCCTTACAATCACTGCCCCTCTCCCCTTGGGCCCCGATTAGCGTCGAATCTCAGCTGCGCGATTTGAGCCCGCCTCTTGATGGGGGAAGAGTTGGTAGAGGGTGAAATCGAAACCAGCGGCGCCTCCCGGCGCGCTGCGATGAGCAGGAGTCCGAGTGCCTGGAGGCGCAGGATAGGTCGCCACCTTCTCCCGACGGGGAAGGAAAGAACGCAGCGGTAGTCAATGGAGCCCCGCCTGAACCCGACGCAGCCAAGCCCAGTGCGCGACGATGTGGAAACTTCCACATCAGTACTTCCCCGCCACATCGCCATCGTCATGGACGGCAACGGCCGCTGGGCGAAGCAGCGCAGGCGCCCGCGCACGTTCGGCCATCGCGCCGGGCAGAAGGCAGTGCGCGGAGCGATCGAATTCTGCCTGCGCAACGGCATCGGTGCACTGACCCTGTTCGCGTTTTCCAGCGAGAACTGGCGCCGCCCGCCCGGCGAGGTCGGCGCGCTGATGGAGCTGTTCCTGCGCGCGCTGGATCGCGAGGTCGACGAACTGCACGGCTACGGCGTGCGCATGAAGTTCATCGGCGAACTGTCGGCCTTTGCGGCGCCGTTGCATGCACGCATGGATGCGGCGGCGGCGAAGACCGCAGCGAACGCCAAGCTCATGCTCAACATTGCCGTGAACTACGGCGGTCGCTGGGATATCGCCAACGCGGCGAAACAGGCCGCTCTTGCCGTGCAGCGCGGCGAACTCGACCCACAGGCGATCGACGAGCGCAGCCTGGAAAGGTTTTTCTGCCTGGCGGACCTGCCGCCGGTCGACCTGTTCATCCGCACCGGCGGCGAGCAGCGCATCAGCAACTTCCTGCTCTGGCAACTGGCCTATAGCGAATTCGTGTTCAGCAACGTACTCTGGCCGGACTTCGATGAGGCCTGCCTGCGCGGCGCGATCGAGGATTTCGCCCGACGCGAGCGCAGGTTCGGCAAGACCGGCGACCAGGTCGGCAGCAAGAAATAGACGGGATCGACAACTCCAATCATGGCCGGCTGCATTTTGACTCACGCGCTCACGGACGATCGCGAAGACAACCGATGAAACAACGGATCATCACCGCATTGCTCGTGACGCCCCTGGCGATTGCGATCATCCTGTTGCTGCCCACCGCCGCTTTTGCCGCGCTGATCGCGATCCTGTGCCTGATCGCGCTGTGGGAATGGACACGTCTGTCCGGCATGCGCTCGCGCCCGTGGCGCGGCGTGCTGGTCGGCCTGGCGGGCGCGGCGATGCTGGCGCTGTGGTGCTGGCGCGGTTCACCGGCCTGGTGGCTTGCGATCGGCGCCGGCGCGGTGTGGTGGGTCGTAGCGTTCTTCTGGCTGCAGCGATTCTCGTTCGGCGCGGCGCCGACGACGGAAAACACGGTACGCAAAGTCGTGGCCGGCACATTCGCCGTCATCCCGGCGTGGGCGGCCTTGATGCAGATCCACGAGGACCAGGCCAGTCCCCATACCTGGGCACTGTATTCGCTGATGCTGATCTGGGCGGCCGATACGTTCGCCTACCTGTCCGGCAAGCGCTGGGGCACGACCAAGCTTGCGCCGACGATCAGCCCCGGCAAGACGATCGCCGGCGTCTATGGCGCCCTGGCCGGCTCGGCGCTGATCGCGGTCATCGGCGGCTGGCTGCTGCAGGTGCGCGGCATCGCGTTGTTTGCCATCGTCATCCTCGGCCTGATCGCCGTTGCGCTGTCGATCGTCGGCGACTTGTTCGAAAGCCTGATCAAGCGCCATGCCGGCGTGAAGGATTCCGGCGCACTGTTCCCCGGCCACGGCGGCGTATTCGACCGCCTCGACGGTGTCTTTGCCGCGCTGCCGGCGTTCGCGCTCGGCAAAGCCCTGCTCGGCCTGTGAAGCAGGTTGCCGTACTCGGCGCGACGGGCTCCATTGGGGCGAGCACGCTGGATGTCATCGCGCGGCATCCGCAGCGCTTTCGCGCCAGCGTCCTGTCGGCGAATCGCAACATCGACGCGCTGTTCGCGCTGTGCCAGCGCTTCCGGCCCGACCTTGCCGTCGTGGCCGACGGCGCGGCCGAGCAGACCTTGCGCGGCCGCCTGGCCGCCGCGGGCCTGGCCACCCGCGTGGCGAGCGGCAATAGCGGGCTGATCGAAGCGGCCGGCGGCGAATTCTGCGACACCGTGGTCGCCGCGATCGTCGGCGCGGCCGGGCTCGAATCGACCCTGGCTGCGGCGCGGGCCGGCAAACGCCTGCTGCTGGCCAACAAGGAATCGGTCGTCATGGGCGGCGCGCTGCTGGTCGAAGCGCTGCGCCGAGGCGGCGGCGGGCTGATCCCGATCGATTCGGAACACAACGCGATCTTCCAGTGTTTGCCGTTCGGCAAGACGACCCTCGCCGAGGCCGGCGCACGCCGCATCCTGCTGACCGCGTCGGGAGGGCCGTTCCGCGGCCGGCGCCGCGAAGAACTCACGACGGTCACGCCCGATCAGGCCTGCGCCCATCCGAAATGGCGCATGGGCCGCAAGATTTCGGTCGACTCGGCAACGCTGATGAACAAGGGGCTCGAGGTCATCGAGGCGCACTGGCTGTTCGGCGCCGGCGCTGCGCAGATCGATGTCGTGGTCCATCCGGAAAGCATCGTCCACTCGCTGGTCGAGTATCCGGACGGCTCGGTCCTGGCCCAGCTCGGCAGTCCGGACATGCGTACCGCGCTGGCCCAGGCCCTGGCGGCACCCGAGCGCATCGAGTCCGGCGTTGCGCCGCTGGATCTGATCCGGCTCGGCCAGCTGCACTTCGAGGCACCGGACCGCGAGACGTTCCGCTGTCTGGATCTGGCCTACGGCGCGCTCGAGGCCGGCGGCACCGCGCCGACGATCTTGAACGCGGCGAACGAAATCGCCGTCGAAGCGTTTCTCGCCGGCACGCTGCCGTTCCTGGCAATCGCCGAATTGATCGAAATGACGCTGATGAAGATCCCGTCGGCACCCGCCAGCGATCTCGATACGCTGATTTACGCTGATTTAACCGCGCGAAATGAGGCGCAACGTATCATGCGCCGCAGCTTCTGCTAGGCCGACCGTTTCCCCCGGACAAAGCCCGCTGGCGCCTGAATACCGGGCGGCGCGGCGCCGGGATCGGCGCTGAAAGCGTTTATACTGCGCGCGGTTGCCGTGTCGGCGATTCGCGCGAGGCGTTCCGGACCTTGATTTGGCTGCTTTTGGATTGCTTGGCCGCCCTCAGATAGGTTCGGAGGGTCAAGTCGGCGTGGCGGAGGGAGTTGCGCGCTTTCCGGATTGGAACTGCCGTATTTTGCGCCCCTTAAAAGAAGGGCGCGCAAGCCAAGGGGTGGTGGAGACAATGCCGGACTTCCTGACGAAGCGAAGGCGCTATCGGTTAGAGGTAACAGTTAGATGAGCGAGATTTTCGGTTCCGCGTGGTGGCTGCTGGTCACCCTCGGTATCCTGGTCACCTTCCACGAGTTCGGCCACTTCTGGGTCGCGCGCCGCTGCGGCGTGAAGGTGTTGCGCTTCTCGGTCGGGTTCGGCAAGCCGCTGTGGTCGCGCATCGGCCGCGACGGCGTCGAGTACGCGATCGGCGCGATTCCGCTCGGCGGCTACGTGAAGTTTCTCGACGCGCGCGAATCGGATCATCCGGAACTGGTGCGCGGCAAGGCCGGCGAATACTCCGCTGCGCCGGTGTGGCGGCGCATCGCGATCGCCGCGGCCGGCCCGGCATTCAATATCGCCTTCACGGTGTTCGCGTTCTGGGCCATGTTCGTGATCGGCCGCCCGGACCTGCCGCCGGTCATCGGCGCGCCGACCGGCCTCGCGGCCGATGCCGGCTTCCAGAGCGGCGACCGCATTGCATCCGTCGCCGGCGAGAAAGTCGATTCGCTTTCCAATGCGATGCTCGAAGTCGCCCAGGCGGCCATGCTGCACCGCGACGTCAGTATCGGCATCGTCGACGCTGGCGGCACGGCACGCGAGCGCATGCTGCGCCTGAGCAAGCTGCCGGGCGACATCAGCGACGGCAAGTCGTTCGAGGCGATCGGCTTGAGTCCGCAGCCGCCTCCGGCACTGGTCGGCACGGTCGCGGCGGACACGCCGGCGGCGCGCGCCGGCATCGTTGCCGGCGACCGCATCCAACGCATCAACGACACGCCGGTCGCGAACTGGGTCGACCTGACCCGCGCGATCGGCACCGAGGCGGCGAAAAATCCGCACCTGGCCATACTCGTGCGCCGCGGCAACGCCGATATCCCGCTCGAACTGACCGCTGCACGCGAGACCGACGATGCCGCGTCGCGCTGGATGATCGGCATCGGCGGCAAGGGCCGCGATATCACGGCGCTCGAGCATTACGGTCCGCTGCAGGCGATTCCTGCCGCCTTGCGCGAAACCTGGAAGACCACGCGCAGCACGGTCAGCATGATCGGCAGCATGCTGACCGGCGAGGCGTCGACCAAGAACCTGTCCAGCGTCATCACGATCGCGCGCGTCGCCAACGAATCCGCACAGCAGGGACTGGCCTGGTTCCTGTCCTTCCTCGCCGTGATCTCGCTGAGCCTGGGCATCCTGAACCTGCTGCCGATCCCGATTCTGGATGGCGGTCATCTGCTGTATTACTTTATCGAAGTCGTCAAGGGCAGCCCGCTGAGCGAGCGCGCGCTGGTCGCCGGCCAGTACGTCGGCCTGGCGCTGCTGGTCACGCTGATGGGCCTGGCGTTCTACAACGACATCGCGCGAATGGTGGCCTCATAGCGGAGCGACCTTGCAATGCGACGGTCCGTTCGCGCCGGCGGTCAGTTGGCGCGGGCTGATGCAGACAAAAACTAGAACCCCTTGTCAGCGCGACTGCCCCGTCGTGCCGATGCACATTCACCCGTTTTGGAAGTGACGATGAAGCGTATCGCCGCCCTGTTATTGCTTGCCAGCCTTGCCGCCAAGGCGTTTGCCCTGGACCCGTTCGTAGCCTCGGATATCCGCATCGACGGCTTGCAGCGCATCTCGGCCGGTACGGTTTTCACCTACCTCCCCGTCGAAAAGGGCGACACCGTCACCTCGGAACGCGTGCAGCAGTCGGTCCGCGCGCTGTACAAGACCGGGTTCTTCAGTGACGTCCAGATCGCCCGCCAGGGCGACATCCTGGTCATCACCGTCAAGGAACGTCCGGCGATCTCGAAGATCGAACTGAAGGGCAACAAGGACCTGAAGTCCGAAGACCTGCTCAAGGGCCTCAAGGACATCGGCCTGGCCGAAGGCGAACCGTTCGACCGCCTGTCGCTCGACCGGGTGACGCAGGAACTGACCCGCCAGTACTACAACCGCGGCAAGTACAACGTGTCGATCAAGCCGAAAGTGATTCCGCTCGACCGCAACCGCATCGAACTGTCGATCGTGATCGCCGAGGGCAAGGTGGCGACGATCAAGCACATCAACATCGTCGGCAACCACGCGTTCAGCGCCAAGGAAATCCGCGAGGACTTCGAGTCCGACACGTCGAACTGGACCTCGTGGTACTCGAAGGACGACCAGTATTCGCGCGAGAAACTGGCCGGCGACCTCGAGAAGCTCAACTCGTATTACCTCGATCGCGGCCACGTCGACTTCAGCATCGACTCGACCCAGGTGACGATCAGCCCGGACAAGCGTGCGATGTACCTGACCGCCAACATCAGCGAGGGCGAGATCTACTCGCTGTCCGAGATCAAGCTGGCCGGCGACCTGATCGTTACCGAAGAAGACATGCGCAAGCTGATCACGATCAAGCCGGGCGAGGTGTTCTCGCGCAAGAAGATCGTGCAGTCGCAGGAAGCGATGGTCGCCGTGCTCGCCAACATCGGCTACGCATTCGCCCAGGTGACGCCGGTGCCGAGCGTCGACAAGGACAAGCGGCAGGCCGCGGTGACGTTCTTCGTCAATCCCGGCAAGCGCGTCTACGTACGCCACGTGACGTTCAAGGGCAACGCCAGCACGCAGGACGAAGTGCTGCGCCGCGAGATGCGCCAGCTCGAAGGCGCCTGGTATTCGCAGGCTGCGATCGACCGTTCGAAGATCCGCCTGCAGCGCCTGGGCTTCTTCAAGAAGGTCGACGTGTCGACACCGAAGGTGCCCGGCACCGACGATCAGGTTGACGTCAACATCACGGTCGAGGAGGCGTCGGCCGGCAGCTTCACGTTCGGCCTCGGCTATTCGCAGGTCGAAAAGCTCATTGCCAGCGTGTCGGTGTCCGAAAACAACTTCCTCGGCACCGGCGACGCCGCCTCGGTGACGGCGCAGAAAAGCTACTACCTCACCCGCTACGATCTGAACTACTACCAGCCTTACCTGACGCCGGACGGCATCGGCCTCGGCTATGACCTGAACTACAGCAAGCTCGACCAGGGCCAGGCGAACATCGCCAGCTACTTCAACGACACGGCGTCGTTCGCCACGTTCCTCGGCATCCCGGTGACGGAAAACGACTCGGTGCGCCTGTCGATGGGCCTGAGCAAGACCAAGATCCGCACGTTCACGCCGACCGCGTCGCCGATCTACGATCCGATATCCGGCTTGCCGGCAGTCGACGCGAACGGCAATGTCATCTACGTCACCGACGAGAACGGCAACATCGTGTTCAGCCGCTCGTATTTCTCGCCGCAGCCGATCGTCGACTACATCAACAACATCGGCCACGACACGTTCCACACGCTGTCGGTCACCGCCGGCTGGACCCACGACACGCGCAACAAGTTCTTCAACCCGACCCACGGCTCGCTGCAGCAGTTCTCGGCGGAGCTGGCGCTGCCGGGATCGACCGTCCCGTACTACATTCTGTCGTACAAGTACCTGCAGTACCTGCCGATCAGCGATTCGTTCACGTTCCTTGGATCGGCGACGGTCGGCTACGGCAACAGCTACACGTCGATCAAGAGCGTGCTGCCGCCGACCGACCCCACCTATATCGCCGATCTGAAAGGCCTGCCGTTCTTCAAGAACTTCTATGCCGGCGGCATCTCCGACGTGCGCAACTTCCGCGACAACACGCTCGGTCCGTACACGCTGTATCCGGGATGCACGACGATCAGCCAGGCCGACTACTGCCGCCAGCCGCTTGGCGGCTCGTTCAAGACCGTCGGCTCGGCCGAACTGATCCTGCCGATGCCGTTCATCAAGGACGATTCGTCGACGCGCCTGTCGTGGTTCGTCGATGCCGGCAACGTGTTCGCCAACTACAACGCATTCTCGCTCGACGAGATCCGCGTCTCGACGGGCCTGTCCCTGCACTGGCAGGCGCCGGTCGGTCCGATCGTGATCAACCTGGGCCGGCCGATCCGCAAGAAGCCCGGCGACATTTCCGAAACGCTGCAGTTCAACTTCGGCACGACGTTCTAGCCCCTCGGCCCGGAGCAGAGCCGTTACACGAAGAACACGAAGAGAAGCCACGAAGAACACGAAGTAGAAGCGAGCACCCAGAGCGGACCTGAAGGGTTCGCAAACGCTCGGGCAGCTGAGTTGTCGCTTCCGGATCGAATGGCTGGCAAGCAAACCATCCGTGTTCTTCGTGGTTCAATCTTGTTCGTTGACGTCCGGTCACCCGCCACGCGCAGACGAGCCGCGGGGTTGTCCCGAGGCGGGGCAATCGGGTTACTATGCCGGTCACGGCCGCGGCGCTCCTGGGCGCGGCCAACGGCAGTAGGCGAGGGTCGGCGGTGAGGCTATTCGCAGGCACGATCAGCGGAATCGTCGGCGCGCTGCTCGCCGTCGCCGTACTGCTGCCCCTGAACTGCGCCGCCCAGGCCGCCACCAAAATCGGTTACGTGGACCTCAAGCGCGTGCTCGACGAGGCGCCGCAAATGGTCGAGAGCCGCGCCCGGCTCGAGAAGGAGTTCGCGTCGCGCGACGGCGCCATCAAGGCCGCCGAGGCCAAGCTGACGGCGCTGAAGCAGCGCTACGAGCGCGACAGCGCGATCATGAGCAAGGACGACGCCGAGGCCCTGAAGCGCGAGATCGAGGCCACCGAACGCGCCAACAAGCGCATGGTCGACGAGGCACGCACCGAACTGACGACCCGGCAGGCCGCCGAACGCGATCGCAACTGGCAGAAGATGCAGGACGTCATCGTCGAATATGCGCGCAGCCAGGGCTATGACCTGATCGATGCCAGCCCGCCGCTGTACGTCAGCCCGCGCATCGACATCACCGACGCGGTGCTCGACCACCTCAAGCGCGCCAACGCGGGTACGCGGAGCAAACCGTGACGCGGCCGCCCGCGGCTTTTGCGCTGGCCCAGCTGGCGGAGCGCTTCGCGCTGGACTTGCGCGGCGATGCCGGCCGCATGATCAGCGGCGTCGGCACGCTGGCCGGCGCGACGCCGGCGCAATTGAGTTTCCTCGCCAACCCGCGCTACCGCGGCGAGCTGAAGGAAAGCCGTGCCGGCGCCGTGGTCCTGCGTGCGGCCGACGTGGACGAAAGCCCGGCTTCGGCCCTCATCGCCGCCGACCCCTACGTCGCCTTCGCGAAGATCGCCGCCCTGTTCGATCCGACGCCGGCTGCGGCGCCGGGCACCCATCCGAGCGCAGTCGTCGCTGCCGATGCCGACATCGACGGTTCGGCCAGCATCGGGCCGCACTGCGTCGTCGAGTCGGGCGCACACATCGGCGCCGGCGTGACGCTCGGTCCGCATTGCGTGGTCGGACCGGACTGTCGGGTCGGCGCGCAGTCGCGGCTGGTCGCGCGCGTGACGCTGGTCACCCGCGTCCAGCTCGGCCGGCGCGTGCTGGTGCACCCGGGCGCCGTCATCGGTGCCGACGGGTTCGGCCTGGCGTTCGACCGCAGCGCGTCCGATCACGGCGGCTGGATCAAGGTGCCGCAGCTCGGCGGCGTGCGCATCGGCGACGACTGCGAGATCGGCGCGAATACGACGATCGACCGCGGCGCGATAGACGACACGGTGCTCGAGGAGGATGTCCGCCTCGACAACCAGATCCAGATCGCCCACAACGTGCGCATCGGCGCGCACACGGCGATGGCCGGCTGCTCGGCGGTCGCCGGCAGCGCGACGATCGGCCGCTACTGTCTCATCGGCGGCAGCGCTGGCATACTGGGCCACCTGAACGTGGCCGACCGGGTGACCGTGACCGCCATGACCCTGGTCACGCATTCAATTGCGCAGGCCGGAGAATACTCGTCGGGAACCCCGTTCCAGAGCAACCGCGAATGGCGCCGCAACGCCGCGCGTTTCAAGCACCTGGACGAGCTGACCCGGCGCGTGCACGCCATCGAACGAGACTCCAAATCATGACCGAATCCTCCGCCGCCGCCGCGACGCCGCTCGACGTGCGTGACATCCTCGCTGCGCTGCCGCACCGTTATCCGTTCCTGCTGGTCGACCGCGTCCTCGACTACACGCCGGGCGAGCGCCTGCGCGCCCAGAAGAACGTCACGTTCAACGAACCGTTCTTCCAGGGACATTTTCCCGGCCATCCGGTCATGCCCGGCGTGCTGATCATCGAGTCACTGGCCCAGGCCTGCGGCCTGCTGGTGCATGTTTCGCGCAAGGAAGGCGCCACAAACAACGCGCTGTATTACCTGGTCAAGGTCGACAAGGCGAAGTTCACGCGCATCGTCGGACCCGGCGACCAGCTGACTCTCGAAGTCGAGCTCAAGCGCATGATCCGCAGCATGGGACTGTTCCACTGCGTCGCGAAGGTCGACGGCAAGCCGGTCGCCGAAGCCGAACTGATGTGCGCCGAGCGCAACGACTGATGGGACAGATCGATCCCAGCGCACGGATTGCCGACGGCGCCGTGCTCGGCGCCGATGTCACGGTCGGCCCGTACTGCGTGATCGGCGCCGATGTCGAGATCGGCGACGGTACCACGCTCGGTGCGCATGTCGTCGTCGCCGGTCCGACCCGCATCGGGCGCGACAACCGCATTCACCCGTTCGCTTCGATCGGCGGCGATCCGCAGGACAAGAAATTCAAGGGCGAGCGCAGCGAACTCGTCATCGGCGACCGCAACAACATCCGTGAATTCGTCACGATCAACCGCGGCACCGGCGACGGCGGCGGCGTCACGCGGATCGGCGACGACAACTGGATCATGGCGTATGCGCACATCGCCCACGACTGCACGATCGGCAATCACACGGTGTTCTCGAACAATGCCACGCTGGCGGGGCACGTCGAGATCGGCGACCACGTGATCCTGTCCGGATTCAGCGGGGTGCATCAGTTCTGCCGCATCGGTGCGCACGCGTTCGTCGGCATGGGCTGCCTGGTCAACGGCGACGTGCCGCCGTTCGTGATCCTCGCGGCGGACTACGGCAGGCCGCGCGGCATCAATGCCGAGGGCCTGAAGCGCCGCGGTTTCTCGCCCGAGCGCATCATGCAGATCCGTCGCGCCTACAAGACCTTGTACATGTCCGGCCTGCCGCTCAACGAAGCGCGCCAGCAGCTTGCGCAAGACGGCGAGTCCGAGGACGTCGCCGCGATGCTGCGCTTCCTCGAGCGCAGCGAGCGGCCGTTGATGCGATGAGTGTTCGGGACTTGGGACTCGGGACTCGGGACTGGGGAACCTGCAGGCGGCCGTTTCGACAATGCCCTGACAGGACCAAGGCAAAGCTGGCGCCAGGGTTCCCACATCGGCGGGCATGACGACGCTCATGGTTTCTCCCGAGTCTCCAGTCCCCAGTCCCCAGTCCCCGCTCTTCGTTCTCGTCGCCGGCGAAAGCTCGGGCGACCTGCTCGGCGCCGACCTGATCGGCGGACTGCGCGAGCGCTTTCCCGATGCGCGCTTCGCCGGCGTCGGCGGACCTTCAATGAGCGCGGCCGGCATGCAGATCTGGCATGCGGCCGAACGCCTCAGCGTCATGGGCCTGGTCGAAGTGCTGCGCCATCTGCCCCGTTTGCTCGCATTGCGCCGCGACGTGTATCGCCGGGCGCTGCAGGCGCGACCGGCGGTCTTCGTCGGCATCGATGCGCCCGACTTCAATCTCGGTCTCGAACGCAAGCTCAAAGCGGCGGGGATCCGCACCGCGCATTACGTCAGTCCGTCGATCTGGGCCTGGCGCGAAAAGCGCGCCGAACGGATCGGCGCCAGCGCCGACCGCGTGTTGTGCCTGTTTCCGATGGAGCCGCCGATCTACGCACGCCACGGAATCGAGGCCCGCTTCGTCGGTCATCCGCTGGCTGACCGGTTTGCCCTGCACCCGGACAAGGCCGCCGCGCGCGCCGCGCTGGGCCTGCCGGTCGATGCGCCGGTGCTCGCGATGCTGCCCGGCAGCCGGATCGGCGAGATCCGGCGACTGGCGCCGGATTTCCTCGGCGCCGCCGCGCTGCTCGCCGGACAATTTCCACAATTGCACATTATCGCACCGATGGCGAACGCGCAGTGCCGGCAGGCGTTCGAACAAATTGTCCGGGACTCCGGACCGGGCAACGGGGAGTCAAGGCAGGCTGCGATCACCATCCTCTCGCCCGAATCCCGAGTCCCCGATCCCGAATCGCTGCTCTCGCACCGGGCGATGATCGCCGCCGACGCGGTGCTGCTGGCCTCGGGTACGGCGGCGCTGGAGGCCATGCTGGCGAAGCGGCCGATGGTCGTCGCCTACCGCCTCGCGGCGCTG
>Ga0268264_10003605_pt1 | contig 13336 bp, 16 predicted proteins | sample KBSSwiS32_FD_190357 | JGI IMG/M metagenome (GOLD analysis project Ga0268264, IMG submission 190357) | Switchgrass rhizosphere microbial communities from Kellogg Biological Station, Michigan, USA - KBS Switchgrass S3-2 (SPAdes) (version 2) | ecosystem: Host-associated > Plants > Roots >...
GACGTCGCGAGGCACGGCGATGTCGACGATCAGCAGCGGCGTGTCGACCTCGTCGCGGGCGAAGGCGACGGTGTCGTGATCGATGAGCACCGAGCCGGAGCCGGTGGAGGTGAGCAGCACGTCGGCCTTGCTGATCGCGGTCGGCAGTTTGCCGAACGGCACGACCTGCCCGCCGACGCGCCTGGCCAGCTGGTGGGCCCGCGCTTCGCTGCGGTTGGTGACCGTGATGTCGTTCGCCCCAGCGGCCTTGAGCGCGATCGCGACACCCTCGCCCATGTCGCCCGCGCCGACGACGAGCACGCGGCGGCCGTGCAGGCTGCCCAGCTGCTCCTCGGCCATCTCGACCGCGGCGTGGCTGACGCTGGCCGTCGAGCGGCCGATCGCGGTCTCCGTGCGGGCCCGCTTGCCGGTTTCGATCGCGTGGCGGAAGAGCAGGTTCAGCGTCGCCTTGGCGCCGCCTTCGATCTTGGCCAGCTCCCAGGCCCCTCTGACCTGGCCGAGGATCTCGCTCTCCCCGAGCACGGCCGAGTCGAGCCCGGCGGCGACCTCGAACAGGTGGGCGACGGCGGCTTCGTCGTGCTGGCTGTAGAGGTGCGGGTGCAGCTCGTCCGGTGCGAGGCCACCCAGCTCGCAGAAGAAGTCGCGGATGTCGGCGTAGGCACCGTGGAAGCGCTCGGCGACCGCATACACCTCGGTGCGGTTGCACGTGCTGAGCAGCACGACCTCGCGGATGTTGACCCGGCTGCTGAGGCTGGCGATCGACTTCGGCAACGACTCGGCCGAAACCGCGACGCGCTCGAGCAGCGCCAGCGGACCGGTGCGGTGGTTGACCCCGATGACAACGATCGACACGACGTATCCCCTACGCGCTCGCCCCGCGACCGGAGTCGCCGGATGCCACGGCGTGCAGCGCGGTACCGGCGCGACGCTGTTCGTAATAGCTCAAGATCTGCAGCTCGACGGCGAGGTCGACCTTGCGCACGCTGATGCCGAGGGGCACGGCGAGCACCACGGGGGCAAAGTTGAGGATGCTGGTGACGCCGGCGCGCACGAGGCGGTCGGCGGCGTCTTGCGCCGCCCCCGGCGGGGTGGCGACCACGCCGATGCTGACGTTGCGGGACTGCACGATCTGGTTGAGCTCGTCGATGTGGCGGACGCGCACGCCGCCGATGACGCCGCCGACCTTGGCCGGTTCGATGTCGACGACACCAGCGACGGGAAAGCCGCGCTCGCCGAAGCCGCCGTAGCCGGCGAGGGCCTGGCCGAGGTTACCGGCACCGACGATGACGACCGGCCAGTCGTGGGTGAGGCCGAGCTCGCGGCGGATTTGATACACGAGGAAGGCGACCTCGTAGCCGACGCCACGGGTGCCGCAACTGCCGAGATAGGAGAGGTCCTTGCGCACCTTGGCGGCGTTGACGCCGGCCAACTCGGCGAGGCCCTCGCTGCTGATGCATTCCAGGTTCTCGTTGGCCTGCTCGATCAGGATCTGCAGATAAACGGGCAAGCGAGCCACCGTCGCCTCCGGTATCCGGCGTCGAACTCGCTCCACTGGCACAACCCCACGCTAGGCACTCGTGCACACGTTCACAAAGCGCGATCGTCGCAAACCTTTCACACCCACCGAGAAACTCGGTCACGCGCCTCGTCGGGACTGGCCGGCCTAACTCCCGCTTCCCGTCGTGCCGGTATGGTTTCGGCCGTGACGCTGAACGCAGCACTGGCCGCGGCGGCGACGCTCGTCGCGGTCGCCTTCGGGTTGAGCACGCTCGACCGCTGGCAACGCCGGCGCCGCGAGCACGAGCTGGCGTGGACGATCTCGCTGACGTTCTTCGCCCTCGGTGGGATCGGGCTGTGGTGGGCCGAGGCCCACGGCTGGGGTACGGCAGTGTTCCGACTCTTCTTCCTTGCCGGCGCAGTTCTCAACGTCCCCTGGCTCGCGCTCGGGACGGTCTACCTGTTGTGCGGCAAGGTGTGGGGCAACCGCGTGCGCGCCTGGCTGATCCCGCTCAGCGGGTTCGCCGTCGGCATCGTCTGCTTCTCCCCCACCAAGGCTCGCGTCAGCGGCACCGAGCTGCCGCAGGGCAGCGAGGTCTTCGGCGTCGCCCCGCGGATCCTCGCTGCGGTCGGATCGGGGGTGCCCGCGCTGGTGATCATCGTCGGCGCGCTGTGGTCGGCCTACCGAGTCGCCCGCGGGCGCGTCCCCGCGTTCGGCGCCGGCGCCCAGCGCGTCGTCTCGCTTCCGAAGCGGCTCGCGTTCGGCAACGTGTTGATCGCCGCCGGCACGCTCGTGCTCTCGGCCAGTGGCACGATCGCCGGACGCCTCGGCAAGGACCGCGCCTTCGCCGTCACCCTCGTCGTCGGGATCGTCATCCTCTTCGCTGGTTTCCTCGTCGCCAGCAGCGGCACGAGCCGGCAGCTGTCTGCGGCCAGAACCTCAGCGGCGGCCTGATCACGTCAGCTCGCGGCGCAACAGCTTGCCGTTCACGTTGCGCGGCAGCTGGTCGATGAAGACGATCGTCGACGGGCACTTGTAGCGGGCCAGCTCCTCCATGCAGTGACTGATCAGCGCGTCCTCGTCGAGGTGTGCGCCGGGCGCGGGGACGACGAATGCCTTCACCGCTTCGCCGGTGTGCGAGTGGGGAACGCCGATGACGCCGACCTCGGCGACGCCCGGATGCTCCATGAGAACGTCCTCGACTTCCTTCGGGTACACGTTGAACCCGCTGACGATGATCAGATCCTTGGCCCGGTCGATCAGGTAGAGGTAGCCATCCTCGTCGGTGACCGCGATGTCGCCGGTGCGCAGCCAGCCATCGGCGGTCAGCACGCGCGCGGTGCCTTCTGGGTCGTCGAGGTAGCCCTTGAAGACGTTCGGGCCGCGCACCCAGATCTCGCCGGCATCGCCGGCGAGCACGTCCTCGCCCGACTCGTCGACGAGGCGGACATCGATGCCGTCCAGCACGCGCCCGATCGAGCCGATCTTGATCAACAGCCCGCGCGACGACGTCACCACCAGCGCCGCCTCGGTGAGTCCGTAGCCCTCCTGCAGCACCAACCCGAACCGCTCGGCCAGGCGACGGATCGTTTCCTCGGGCATCTTCGCCGCTCCGGTCGACGCCGAACGGACGGCAGCAAACGCGTCGGCCGGCGCGTCGTCGAATGTCGAGAACGCCACCCACATCGGCGGCGCCCCGGGCACGACGGTGACATGGCGATCGCGGATCGTCTCCAGCGCAGTCAGCGGATCGAAGCGCTCGACGAGCACGAGGGCGGCACCCGCGTGCAGGGCGATGCCGAGTACGACGTTGAGACCGAAGATGTGGAACATCGGCAGTACGCCCAAGACGACGTCGCTCGACGTCATCCCACTGCCGGACGCGCTGGCCTGCTCGATGTTGCTGAGCAGGTTGCCGTGGCTGAGCATCGCCGGTCGCGGCGCGCCGGCCGTACCGCTGGTGAAGATCAGCACGGCCAGGTCATCGGCAGCGATGTCGGGATCGACGTCGAACGCTGCAACTGGCTCGCCGGCGAGCAGCTGCTCGAACGCGGTGGCGCCGGGCAGCTGGCCGTCGCCGACGATGACGCGCCGCACGGTCGGCACCACTGTCAGGTCGACGTCGCGCCACGACGGCATCGCCGCGGGGCCGACGATCACGGCAGCTGCGTCGACGGCAGCGAGCTCGCGCTCGAGCTCCTTCGCCGGCGAGGCCGGATTGAGGGGCACGGCGACGGCGCCCAGGCCAACGACGGCGAGGTACGAAACGACGAATTGCCTGCCGTTGCCGAGCAGCAGCGCGACGCGGTGACCTCTGCCGAGCCCGAGGCCGGCCAGACCCCCGCGGGCCGCGGCGACCTGCTCGCGCAGTTCACCGTAGGTCGTCTCGCGGTCGCGGCTGATGATCGCGACCGCGTCGGCCGGATGGCCGTCGATGATTCCGGCAAGATTCAAAGCACGAGCCCCCACACGTCTGCGGGCGATGCTAATGGGGATCGACCGTCCGGGTCGAGTGATCGGTCAGGATGGTTCCGAGCCGCTGGTCGGTCAGCACTCTTCGACGCCGAGCGTTGAGCTCTAGAGCTAGATCGTGCGCCGGTCAGTCGGTGAGGTTGGCCGTGATGGCTGGTGGGATGACGTGCTGCGAGCACTGAACCATTAGCGAGCTGCTGGTCGCCTCGGGCTCGAACGACAACTGTTCAACGAGGAGGTAGCGGAATGAGGCAGGTGTTCGTCGGTCTGGATTGGGCCGAGGATCATCACGACGTGTTCGTCGAGGACGACACCGGCAAGCGGCTTGGCGGCGGCCGGCTGCCTGAAGGCGTCGAGGGGTTAGGCCGGTTCCACGAGCTCGTGGCCGGCCGCGTCGACGACCCAGCTGAGGTGGTGGTGGCGACCGAGACCGATCGTGGCCTGTTCATCGGAGCGCTCGTCGCGGCCGGGTACACGGTGTTGGCGGTCAACCCGATGTCGACGTCGCGGTATCGCGAGCGGCACTCGACATCTGGGGCGAAGTCCGACCCGGGTGACGCCAAGGTGCTCGCCGATCTGGCCCGCACCGACGCCCACAACCACCGTCCGGTTGCCGGTGACAGTGAACTGGCCGAGGCGGTCAAGGTGCTCGCTCGAGCACATCAGACGATGATCTGGTCCCGCCAGCGCCAAACCAACCAGTTGCGCTCGACGCTACGCGAGTTCTACCCGGCTGCCCTCGACGCGTTCGATGAGCTGGCCGGCCGTGACGCACTGGCGGTGCTGGCGATCGCCTCGACACCGACTGCCGGTCGGCTCTTGTCGCGGTCAAAGATCGCCGCCGCGTTGCGCCGCGGCGGCCGACAACGCCGGATCGACGAACGCGCCATCGAGATCCAGACCGCGTTGCGCAGCGAGCAGCTCCAAGCCCCGGCCTTGGTTGCTGACGCGATGGGCGCCACCGTCGCCGCGCTCGTCGCGGTGATCGGCGAGATGCAGACCCAGATCGAGCGGCTCGAGAGCGAACTGGCCGACCGTTTTGAGCAACACCCGGACGCCAAGATCATCCGTTCCCTGCCAGGACTGGGGATGACGCTCGGCGCCCGGGTGCTCGCCGAGTTCGGGGACGACCCGAACCGCTATGCAGATGCCAAGTCTCGCAAGAACTACTCCGGCATGTCACCCATCACCCGCGCCTCGGGCAAACACCACGTCGTGTTGGCCCGCTACGCCCGCAACCGCCGCCTCGCCGACGCCTGCTACCTGTGGGCCTTCACCGCGATCACCGCCAGCCCCGGCGCCCGCCACTTCTACGACCAACGCCGCGCCGCCGGACACACCCACCACCGCGCTCTACGCGCCCTCGCCAACCGCCTCGTCGGCATCCTCCACGGCTGCCTCCGACACCACACCCCATACGACGAACACACCGCCTGGAGTCATCGCCTCACGATCGCCGCTTGACAACAACCACCCGTGGGATGTCTAGCTCGGTGTGCAGGCTGGAGCCGTGCTCGATGCCGGCGGTGTCATCGCACTGGGGGGATTTGGCCGCAGGACGCCACGTCCCCCAACCCGCGTCTCGGTCGCATCGAATGGTGACATCGCCAATCCGTTAGGTTGAACTTACCGTTCGTGGTGACTTACCAAGATGGCGATGTGTGGGAGGCGCTCGGAGACGGCACCCGACGCGCCATCGTCTTGCGCCTCGCCGAAGGACCCCAGGCGGTCGGCGAACTCGCGGCCGTGTTGCCGGTGAGCCGACCGGCAGTCTCGCAACACCTCAAGGTTCTCAAAGACGCCGGCCTCGTCGCGGAACATGCAGAGGGGACGCGGCGGATCTATCAACTCAACGAAGCGGCTCTGACGGCGCTTCGCGATCAGCTCGACACCGGGCGCTGACTGGCTATTCAGCCGTCATCGATGATTCGAACAAGGAGAACAGATGAACCAGTCCGATGCCGCAGTAGTCCACCGCACGATCACCGTCCAGGCGCCGATCGAGCGGGCGTTCCCGGTGTTCACGACACAGTTCGGCGACTTCAAGCCGCCGGAGCACAACATCCTCGGTGTGCCGATCGCGGAGACGGTGTTCGAACCGTTCGTCGGCGGCCACATCTACGACCGCGGAACGGACGGCAGCGTGTGCCGCTGGGCTCGCGTGCTCACGTTCGAGCCGCCGGACCGCGTCGTCGTCAGTTGGGACATCAGCCCCTACTGGCAGATCGAGACCGACCCCGAGCACACGAGCGAGGTCGAGGTGCGCTTTGTTGCGGAGAGCCCGGAGCGGACGCGCCTCGAGCTCGAGCATCGGAACATCGAACGGCACGGACCCGGTTGGGAGGGTGTCCGCGACGGCGTCGCCGACGACGCCGGATGGACTCTGTATCTCGACCGTTACGCCGAGGTCGTGATGAAGTCTGCCTGAGCTTCGCGGCCCGCCCGAGCTAGATCAATCCTTCGAGGGTGAACAGCGCTATGAAACCTGCGAAGGTTTGGGTGGCGTTGTTGGCGTGGCTTGAGCGGAGCGGCGCCGACCAGCGCGCCGACGACGGTTTTCATTCACGCGGCGATGGGGCGAGCATCTCACGTCGGCGGTCGCCGTCAAGGAGCGGAGCCACGCTCGCGCCGGCCATTCCGTAGGATTCGCGTCAGATGCCGATGACCAACACCCATCCCGCGACGCAACGCAATGGATGGCTCTGGTGCGCGCTGGCAGCGGTGCTGTTCGGAGCCGCGACGCCGGCAACGAAGCTCATCGTGGACAATGTCGGCTCAGTCGCGCTGGCGGGTCTGCTCTATCTCGGGGCAGCGGCCGCCGTCGCACCACTTGCGCTCCGTGAACAACGATCCGTGGCCACCGTCCGGCAACGCGCACGTCTGTTCCTCGCGGTTGGCGTCGGCGGTGGCGTCGCCCCCGTTCTGCTCGTCCTTGCGCTCGCCCGGACCCCGGCAGGAACGGTCTCGTTGTTCCTCAATCTCGAACTCGTCGCCACCGCGGTCATCGCGCGGGTGTTCCTCCAAGAACACATCGGACGGCGAGCTGGACTTGGGATTGTCATCGTCGTGCTCGGCGGCGTCATCCTCGCCGGCACGTCGTCGGCCGGCATCGCCACAGGCGCGCTCCTGGTCGCGGCAACGTGCGTGTGCTGGGGGATCGACAATGCCGTCACCGCCAGCCTGGACAGCTACACACCGTCACAGATCACCCTCGTCAAGGGTCTCGTTGCCGGAACCGTCAACCTGCTTCTCGGCGTCGCCCTCCACGGAGCCCAACAATTGCGCTACGTGGGGGCTGCACTCGCCATCGGCGCGATCGGGTACGGCGTCTCGATCACGATGTGGATCACCGGCGCCCGACTCGTCGGCGCCGCCCGCGGACAAGTCATCTTCGCCCTCGCCCCCTTCATCGGCGCCGTCCTTGCGTGGCCCGTCAACGGCGACCGACTGAGCACGACGACCGTGATCGCGTTCACCATTTCTTTGGCCGGGGTGCTCGTCGTTGCGACCAGCCATCACGGTCACCGCCACGCGCACGGCGTCCTCGAACACGCACATCCCATCGACACGACCGACCCCCACCATCGACCGGGCACGATCGCGGTGCTCGCCGGAACTCTCCACCGCCACCACGCGCTGAATCACGAACACGAACACCTCCCCGACATCCACCACCGCCACACCCAATGACACCGCTGCGTCGATCACTGTGCGCGGCGAACCGCCTGCCGCAGACGGACAACTTCGACTGGTCGATATGAGCCGCATCGTCGAATCCAACCTGACCGCCGACCAAAGTCATCGCAGCGTCATCGAGCCGAGTGAGCTCAAGTCATGGCTTGACCGTCGGTGATCCGGTCATGATGGTTCCGTCGTCGCTTGTCTGGACGTCGAGCCCACCCGACGCGGAGTCGTTGCAACAGGCCAGCGAGTCCGTCGCCGACGTTTTCAGGGAGCTGATGGAACTGGTCGAGGATTGCTTGGACCATCGGGTCTTGGTCGCCCGCCATCTGCCAGGTGACCTCGCTGTCGTGTGCGGTGACGGTGTAAGTGAGAAACGGGCAGCAAGCGGCTTCTCGTGCAGACAGGTCACGCACCCATGCTTCGACACCGGCGCGGGCGGTGAACCGCCAGATGACTGCGTCGACGGTGCGTTGGCGTCCGGCGAGGGCGTGTTCGAACAGTCGCGCGTATTCGGCCATTCGGTCGTGTGGGGTGTCGGGTGCGGTGGTCATGTCGCAGCCGAGTGCTGCGGGGGAGGGCGAGGTTGTCATGATCGCACTGTAAACTCTGGACTCATGTCCAGAGTCAAGAGCTTGTTGTGAAGATCGGCGAATTGGCCCGGCGAGCAGGGGTCACGATCGACACGATCCGGTTCTATGAACGTCGCGGGGTACTGGCGGTGCCGTCGCGACGTCCGTCCGGGTACCGCGAGTACACGGACGAGACTGTTGATCGGATTCGGTTGGCGCGACGGATGCAGTCGGTGGGCCTCTCGCTCGATGAGGTGATCGACGCGTTGAGCGCGCACGACACTGGGCGGGCGACGTGCGACTCGGAGCGGTGGCGGCTGGACGCCGCGCTCGAGCGTGTCGACGCCCGGATTGTCGAGCTGAAGGCGCTGCGCCGTGAGATCGTCGCGGTCCGATGGGCGTGCACGAAGGGCCACTGCAGCTTCGTCGCCAGCGCGTCGGCTGACTGACGCGATCGATTGAGAAAGCCCTTGACCTTCATGTCCACATGAGGGTTTACGCTGAGTGAGTGACGACCGCATACAAGATCAAGGATGTCGCCGAGCGCAGTGGGTTCTCCGCGGCGACGCTGCGCTATTACGAAGAAATCGGCCTGCTGCCAGAGTCCTCGCGCACACCGGGCGGCTACCGCACCTACGATGATCACACGCTGGCTCGATTGGCGTTCATCTCCCGCGCGAAACAGCTCGGATGCAGCCTCGACGAGATCGCCGACCTCACGCTCGCCTGGGAGGGCGGCTCATGCGGACCGGTCCAGGATCGGCTCCGGATCGCCGTCGCCGAGAAGCTCGCCACCGCCCAGCAGCAGATCGTGGAGCTGTTGACTCTGACATCGGAGTTGCAAACCGCTGCCGCATCGCTGGAAGCCCAGCGCCCCGAAGACGCATGCGACGACACGTGCGGATGCATCACCGTCCCGACCGCAACGGACGCAGCACCGCAGCCGCAATTCATCAGGCTCGGTTCCAAACCACTCCTCAGCGAGGCCGATGACGTGCCGATCGCGTGCACGCTCGGATCGGACTCGCTCAAGGGCCGGATCGAGGACTGGCAGCACCTCCTCCGCCACGTCGGCCGGCGAGAACCGATCGACCACGGGGTCCGCGCCGTGTTCAAGACATCCGCCCCGCTCGACGAACTGATGCGACTCACCGCCGCCGAGCAAGACTGCTGCCAGTTCCTCAACTTCGCGATCACCGTCGACACGAGAGGAATCGGCCTCGAAGTCACCGCCCCCGCCGGCGCGCTCCCGATCGTGCAGTCACTCTTCGGAACCCCGGCATGAGCACAAAGAAGGAAGGCGCAGCCATCGTCGGTGTCGGCGCAGCCGCGTGCGCTGCATGCTGTGTGGGACCGATCCTCGGCTTCCTTGGTGCAATAGGTCTCGGCACGATCACCGGTGTGCTCCTGTTCGGTATCGCCGGACTGCTCATCGCCGTGATCGGGATCGCCGTGTTCACGCTGCGCCGACGGCGACGGAGCACAGTCTGCGCCACAGGGCCGGAGATGGTCGCCGTCGAGATGCCGACGATGAAGAGCCGATGACCAAGGGACGACAGATCCTTCGGTCGCGCTGGCTCCTGTGCGCGCTTCTTGTTCTCGGCGCTGCCCTGTTCGTTGTCGGTCTCGCCGCTGAACGAAGCAGCAAAGACGACCACCGCGCCGCGGAGACAGCCATTAGCAGCGAACCCACTGAGTCTTCAGTGAGCGGCCACGCTGGTGGCGACGTCGGTGAAGCGACGACCACATCGACACCCGATCCTGACGGCGGTGAAGGTGGTGACGGCGAGCACTCCGAGACAGGCGCAGCGACTGACGCAGCCGCCAGCGGCGACACCGCCAGCGATGAAAGCGTTGCCCACAACGAGGCAACTGAAGCCGGTGAACATGCCAACGAATCGCACGAGGCGAGCGAGAAAGTCCTTGGCGTCAACCTCGAGTCGACCCCGCTCGTCCTCGTCGTGATCCTTGCCTCGTTGACACTCGGAGCGGCGACGGTCTTCAAGCCGGGCCGAGCGCTGCTGCTCGTCACCGCCGCATTCGCGATCGGCTTCGCCATCTTCGATGTCGCCGAAGCCGCCCACCAATTCGACGGATCCAGGCCTGGAATCGCCGTGCTCGCCATGGCGATCGCCGCCATCCATGCCATCGCGGCGGTGGTCGCCATCCAATGGACCATGCGACCGGTCACGACGTGACCGAGCAAACGATGTCGTCCGCCCGCGCGTTGTTGAACCGAGCTCAGCCCAACGGCCGTCGTCATGCCATCGACGCGATGGCCGAGGCGTTCGCCGACTTCTACGTCCCGGATCGAGGAGTGGTGCTCGGCACCGGGGCTTGGCTGGTCGGCGCGTCACGCACGATCTGAGCGCAACCGGCGGCGAGCCAGGCCTGGTAGCCGCCGTCGAGGTCGGTCGCCCGGTGCAGGCCGAGGTCCCGCAGTTCCGGGGCGGCAAGGCTGGAGCTGTAGCCCTCGTTGCAGACGATGATGATGCGAAGGTCGTAGCTGACATCGGCGAGGCGGTGTTCGCACGACGGGTCCATCCGCCATTCGAGGACGTTGCGGTCGATGACGACCGCGCCGAGCAGCTCGCTGTCCCGGGTTCGTTGTTCGAGGGGGCGGATGTCGACGATCAACGCCCCGGCGAGGCGTTCGCGTTCCAGGTCGATTGGTTGGACTCGGTCGAGTCGGGCGCGAGCGGCAGCGAGGATCTCGTCGATCGTGTGCACCTCGCGGCCTGGCTCGTTCATCGCGGATGCGTCTCGTACATGCGAACGGCAACCACGACGCCTGATAGCGCGGTGAGTGCGGCGACGGCGTAGATCGCGGCGGGGATTGAGATCAGGTCGGCGAGGGTGCCGGCGAGGAGTGCGCCGATCGCGAAGCCGCCGTCTCGCCACAGCCGGTACACGCCGACCGACCGGGCCCGCCAGGCTGGGTGGGCGACGTCGCCGATCGCGGCCAGCAGCGTCGGGTAGACCATTGCGGTGCCGGCGCCGAGCACCATCGCGCCGACTGCCCACGCCGCGAAGCCGCTCGTGGCCGCGATCCACGCGATAGCGGCGGCTTGAGTGAGCATGCCGAGGACGATCAACGGTTTGCGCCCGACGCGGTCGGACAGTCCTCCGGTGTAGAGCTGGCCGAGTCCCCACACTGCGGGGTAGAGCGCGGCGAGTACGCCGATCTTGGCGACAGAGAGGTTGGCGTCGGCGAAGAAGATAGGAAACAGTCCCCAGGCGAGCCCGTCGTTCAGGTTGTTCACCAAGCCGGCCTGTGAGCAGGCGGAGAGCGCTTTGTCGCGGAACGAGGTGAGCCGGAAGATCTCGCCGGTGGTCAGCGCGTCGTGATGTGTGTCGTTGCTGGCGATGTGGTCGGCCGCCTCCTGTCGGGCGTGGCCGCGGGTCTCGCGGACGAAGAACACGGACAGGCCGAGGCCGAGTCCGGCATAGGCGATGCCGAGGAAGAACGGTTCCGGGCGTAGGCCGGCGTGTTCGGCGATGTAGCCGGTGGCGAGCGCGGTAACGGCCACGGCTCCGTAGCCCGCGGCTTCGTTGAGGCCCATCGCGAACCCGCGTTTGGCCGGGCCGACGAGGTCGATCTTCATGATCAGGGTGGTCGACCAGGTGAGTCCTTGGTTGACGCCGAGCAGAACGTTGGCGAACACGACCCATCCCCAGCTTGGGGCCCAGATCAGGAGCAGGGGGATCGGGATGGCGATGATCCAGCCGGCGACGAGGACTGGTTTGCGGCCGTACCGGTCGGACAGGGTGCCGGCGAAGAAGTTCGTGATGGCCTTGACCGCGCCGAACGCGACGATGAAGGTCAACGTCGCGGTGAATGCGGCGAGTCCGAACTCTTGCCTCGCCAGCAGAGGGAGGATTGTGCGTTCCTGGCCGATCATCCCGCCGACGAGGGCGTTGACGCCGACGAGGAGGGAGAACTGGGCCAGGTTCTCGGCGAGACCGAGCCGTAGCGGCGGATCGCTCTTGTCCGCGGTGGTCTGGGTGGTCATCGACCGGTCGCCAGTCCCTGGCTGGTCGCGGCGGCCCACGCGTCGGGTCCGCCGTCGAGAACGAATACGTCGCGGTGTCCGTTGGCGGTGAGGAACGAGGCGGCCGTCATCGCCCTTTCGCCGTGGCCGCACATGACGGTGACCGGTCCGGCATTGATGGTGCCCGTGCCAACAGTGGCGAGTTCGACGTTGACCGCGTTGGGGACATGCCCGGCGCTGAACTCGTTCGTCTGGCGGACGTCGATCACCTGCCCAAGCATTTGCGTGGGGCCGACGAGCGGGATCGCCGCGAGATCCCGCCCGGAGCCGGCCCACGCGTCGATGCCACCGGCCAGTTCGCCGACGAGCCACTCGTGGCCGACATCGAGGCACTGGCGAACGAGCTCGTCCCGGTCCTGATCAGGGTCGAGGACGAACACAAGCGGACGGCCCGGCTCGATGAGCCAACCGAGCCAGCTGGCGAACACGGGTCGCAGCGTGTTCGACATCGAACCGGGAATGTGGGCGGTCGAGAATGCCGCTATTGGTCGCGCGTCGACGACGGCACCTCCGCCCGCAACGTGTCGTTCGACATCATCGGGTTCCAATCTCGCGAGGTGGGGGAGCGAGTCGTACCGGGTCGGCCCGAGCCGGTTCAGTTCCGGGAGGCGGGCGAAGTAGGAGGGGAACGTCCCGAACCCCTCGACCAGTTGCTCAACGAACTCGTCCTCGTCGGCGATCGCGAACAACGTGTTCGTCCGTCGTTCGCGGCCGAGGGTCGATGTCCGTTGTGACGCGCCAGGTGCGGAGCAGAACGACCCTGCCCCGTGGGTCGGGTAGGTGGCGAGGTCGTCGGGGAGATCGTCGAAGCGTCGCAACGACCTGAACATCTCGTGGGCCAGTGGCAACGCGAGGTCGGGGCCGCACAGATCGGTCCGGCCGATCGCGCCGACCATCAGTGAGCCGCCGGAGAACAACGCTGTCGGCAAACCGTCGACGGCGAGAACGTAGGCGATCGCCATCTTGCCGGCCGTTTCCATCAGGTTGGAAGTCCCCAGGTCCATCAATGCCATGGTGGTTCCTCCTTCCCGGCCGTCCGCCTGACCCTCACGAAAGCGTGA
>Ga0268264_10003606_pt1 | contig 13331 bp, 9 predicted proteins | sample KBSSwiS32_FD_190357 | JGI IMG/M metagenome (GOLD analysis project Ga0268264, IMG submission 190357) | Switchgrass rhizosphere microbial communities from Kellogg Biological Station, Michigan, USA - KBS Switchgrass S3-2 (SPAdes) (version 2) | ecosystem: Host-associated > Plants > Roots >...
GGTGCGCAACTAAACTGTAGCGCCGCGCGGCTGGCACGAGCCCCATGATCGGATCGTTGGCATTCGCCAGTTCGTCATCGAAATAGATGCGGGTGATGAATCTCGTCAGGATGCCGCGTGCCATGATGCTGACGAGGATGTGCGGGGACTGGTTCCCACCATCGGGGGCGGGCACCGGCCCAGGCTTGATCGTCTCGAATCGGTACCCGCCATCCTGGCGCGTGTGCGCCCAGCCGAAACCATTGAAGGTCGGGTCGGGAAGCTGCGGACGACAATCCTCCGGATGCCGATACCGTCCGTTGGCGTCTGCCTGCCACGTCTCGATGAGCGCGTCGTTGATGCCGTTGCCGGCCCCGTCCAACACACGCCCTTCTATGACGATGCGCGTGCCGCGAGTCCCTTCCGTGACCTGACGGCACTCGGCGCGACCGCGAAGCAGGATCCCGAAATAAGGGCCGGCTGTTTGAGACGGGGTTATCCCGGCCATCAGGCCAATTCCGGCGTGGCTTCCCGGCCGCGGAGGACGATGTCCCATCGGAAGCCGAGCGCCCAGTCAGGAACAGTGAGGTCGATGTCAAACGACGACACCATGCGCTGACGCACCTCGGGATCGCGAACGGAGTTGAAAATCGGGTCGAGCGCCTGCAGCGGGTCGCCTGGAAAGTACATCTGAGTGACGAGACGGGTGAGAAAACCAGGGCCGAGGACCGAGAAGTGGATGTGTGCCGGACGCCATGCGTTGTAGTGGTTCCCCCACGGATAGTGCCCCGGCTGGATCGTCACGAAGCGATAACGCCCCTCTTCGTCGGTCAGGGTCCGGCCCGTTCCGGTGAAATTTGGATCGAGTGGCGCGTCATGCGTGTCGACTTCGTGTGCGTAACGGCCGCACGCGTTGGCCTGCCAGATCTCCACGAGGGCGCCCCGCAGAGGACCTCCGTTGCCGTCGAGGACGCGTCCTTCGACGATGATCCGCTCGCCGATGGGTGCCGCGGCGTGCTGACGCGTCAGATCGTTGTCAACGGGTCCGACCACGTCGTACGGATACGACGGCCCGGTGATCTCCGAAATCGTCTGCGGGATCTGGACGAGCGGCTCCAACGGGTGACGAAGCACCGTGCTGCGATAGGCCGGATCTTCCGGCGGGTGAGTACCCGGCGGGACGCGGCGATACAGCAACATCGTTACGTTGTGATCCGCAGCAGCTTGGTCAGGTTGCCGCCGAGGACCGCTTCCTTGTCCGCATTGCTCAGGGACTTGTTGTTGACGATCGGATCGACGCTGACCGGCCAATTGAATGGCGTGTCGGTGCCGAACACCACCTGGCCGGCGCCCATTTCGGCAACCAGGTGACGGACGCCTTCTTCCGAGAACACCATCGCGTCCGCAAGAATGTTTGACCGCATGTAGTCGCTCGGCTTCTTCTTGATGATGCAGTTCTGACCCTGTCGCTGGCAGGCCACCTCGGTGCGTCCCAGATAGGACGGCAGATAACCGCCTCCGTGCGCGCCGCACACCTTGAGGTTCGGGTACTTGTCAAAGGTGCCGTCGAAGATCAGCCGCGACAGGAACACGGTCGTTTCGAGCGGGTTGCCGACGATGTTGCCGAGGCCTCCACGGCCGGCAAGCGCATTCTGCTGAATCAGGTTCGCGGAGCCGTTCGGGTGCATGAACGCAAGCTGACCGAGTTCCTGCACCTTCGCCCAGAAGACGTCGAACTTCGGCAACGAGAGGCTCTCGTTGTTGACGTGCCCGCCAATGGCGACCGCGCGCGCGCCGAGCCGTTTGGTCGCGTCCTCGAGCATCTGTGCAGCGACGTCCGGAAACTGGAGTGGAATCGACGCCATCGCCACAAACCGATCCGGGTGCTGTTTGCACCACGCCGCAAGCGTCTCGTTGTGCTTGTTGCAGATCGCCCGGGCGAGTCCCTGGTCCTTGATTTCCCACCACCAGAAATCGTTGACGCTGACGGCTTCGATGTCGACGCCAATTTTGTCCATCGCAGCAATGCGATCGTCGAGCTCGGGACCGGTGGCGCGATCTTTTTCGTATGGCGTGCCTTTCACGACGTCGCCGAGCGGCATATCCCAATGCGCATGTACGTCAATGACCTTGACGCGTTTGCCGGCGACGCTGACCTGCCGCCGTGGAGGCGGCGCCTGCGCGCGTAGGATGCGTTCACCCGCGTAGAGGCTGACGGCAGCTCCCGCAACGGTTTTGACGAACTGGCGGCGATTGGGCACGGTGACTCTCCTTCAGGGGCTGGATTATCACCCAATTCCCCGGTTGGTGGTTGGTGGTTAGTAGTTCGTGGCTACGAACTACCCCCTACTAACCACTAACTAAGTTTTCAATGCCACTCCGGACGCACGTTGCGCGAGCATGCGCGCGATGGTGCGGGCGATTTCCATCGCCGCGACGCGTAGCGGTTTTCCTTTCTCATGAATTCCGCAGATGGCGGTGGTGGCCGAATGATCGAGCGCGCGGCTCCAGCGCCACGCTCCTGACTCGTCACGCCCATACGTGATGTACGCGGACAGCGTGTTGAGGCCAGTCCCGGGCCGCTCGCCGAGGAGATGAACGATAACCTCCGCGCCAACTAACCCACCGATTTCGTAGCCGACACGAACGCGTCCATTCTGTACGACGATGTCGATGGCACCGGCGGGAGATCCGTCCTCGGTCAACAGGCGCCGGAGCATCGGAAGCAGCATCCGGAGGTGTTCGTTGACGGCGTCGGCATTGAGGCCGTCGGAGATGACGAACTGCGTCCGCGGTTTGCGCTCCGGATACAGCGTCGCAACCGCCCGGGCGTCATCGTCGCGCAGCCGTTCGCCGAGCTGAGGATATGCCAGGTATTCATCACGCTCTCGCGCGGTGGTCCGGACCCGAACGCTGCGCGGGCATGCGTCTCTGATGACGCCATCTTCGAGAGTGGCATAGAGCGCGCGCCGTGCGTGCGCGTAGATCTGTTCGAGCCTCGTGTCGGCATCCGCGTCGTTGCCGATGCCGAGGTCGAACCCACGCTCGCGCAACGCCATCAGCCGACGCTGCCCTTCGTCCTCCAGCGTTGATGACGTTCTCTGATCGCCGGATGCGCGTGCAAAGGACGCGTATAACCGTGCCACCGCTGCACCAGCGTTGTTTGCGTCGCTGCTGACGCCCAGCGCTTCCAACCGCCGTTCCATCGCCGACGCCATGAACCGGAACGCGCGCCTTCGGAGACGAGGGTGTTCGCGAAAGGAAGTGGTCAGATAGCCGAGCATCGGATCCGCATTGCCGGCCACGGCCATCAGATACGCCGGTGCTCCGCGATCGACGATGCGCTCGGTCAGCTGGTGCAGCTGTCGTGGGGAGATTCCCATGTGGAATGTCGCGCAGACGTCCAGGCCCATCGTCAGTCCGTGGAGCTTCGCCATCACCACATCCTCGAGACACGCACGCTCGAGTTGCTCGGCGTCCTTGAATACCTCCGGGCCGACAAACCCGGCGACGTCGTTGACGATCATCCAGCGGCATGCCGTCCGCTGTCGGATGTGGCGAGCGACGCCGTAGGTCCGCGCTTCGAGCGTCACCATGTCGATGCCCTCAGCGGCGCCATTGGTCACCTCTGAACCCTGACCGGTCTCGAAATACAGACCGTCGAAGCCACGGGCCAGCTCCGTCACACCGTCCACATCGAGGCCGACCATGCCGGCGAGCCCCCTGGACGTCCCCGCCAGGCTCTGAAACCCGACGCCAATCCGCGTGTGCCTGCGCGCGTCGTGCTGCTTCACGATGTCGGAAAGCACGCAGTATCGGGTCGGAAGATCGAGCCGCCGGACGACCTGCTCCAGCAGCTGCTCGAGACGAACAATCGTGTCGAGATCGTCGGCAGCGGGATTGAGGCCGATGATCACGTCGCCGCAACCATAGGCGAGGCCTTCGAGAATAGAGAACAGAATCTCCTGCTCGTCGTCTCCAGGACTGTTCGGTTGGATCCTCGAACCGAAGTGATTCGAGCTTCCGATGGCGACGCCAGGGCCGTTCAGCGGATTGAAGAGCACTCGTGCGACAGATGAGAGCTCCTCATTGGTCATCACTTTGACGACGGCCGCGATCGTCTCGCTTGAAAACGCCTGAGAGCGCTTCGCTACCCATGGGGCTTCGCCGGCTTGCAGCAATGCACCCTTGAACTGCGCGACCGTGAGGGAATCGAGTTCGTGATCGAAGCGGCGGTCGCGGGACTGCTCAAGGGCGACGGTCACGCCGTCGTTCACAAGAGTGTGCCGCCTCACCTCGGCGACCGTCATTGCGAGCAGGACCCGTCGCGCTTCCGCACGAAGGTGGTCATCCGTAGTGCCGCCGACCGTGAGATCGCCTTCTTTAAAAGGGTTCGCGAGCGCGAACGCGTGCCGGAATTCCTGATCGTTCACGGTTTTTCAAGTTATCCGGAAAACGAGGTGTTGGATAATACAGCTGAGCTCGTGCGCCACTTACTCCTGTTCCAGTCCGCTGCTCGCGCCGGTCCGGCGAGGAGGATGCAAGCGGCGGCCGTCGCCCCAGGCTTGTCATCTGCCAGCCGCGGAAACGCATTCGATACCGCGGCGCGGAACTGTGTTGCACGTTGTTGCTCAGAGCCGCGCGATTCGGCGCGATTGACTTCATCAGCTATCGATCGTCAACGCCAGGAACCATTTCGTGCGGTCCTCGCCCCACGCTGGAGGCGGTCTACGTGACCTGGCGTGCCGATGAAGCGACGCTCCCAGCCGGAACATCGCAGGGAATCGCCGTCGCCGTCGAGTTGCTGCGGGATGGATTCGTTCCGTCCCGATAACAGTCCACGTCGCAAAATACGTTCCGCACCCCGACAGACTGGTGCCCGCTGAACGTTTTAAATCGCGCGCGAAACCCTGGCTCCCCCACCGTTTCTCGCGCCGATTTGCGATTTGTGATTTCGTTCGTGCGTGACGTAAATCACGAATCGCAAATCACAAATCACAACTACGCTGTTACTGCAGTCGCGCCAGCTGCGCGATCAGCTTGCCTCGCGCGCTGTCAGCAGGCACGAATCGCTGGACGCGCTGTCCCGCGAAAACCTCACCGGTGTAGATGTAGCCTTTCGAATCGGTGGCGATCATGTGCAGGCCGAAAAACTGGCCGCCACTTTCGCCCATGCTGCCCAACCTGCCGGCGATCTTGCCGTCGTCACGATTGAGGAACCAGATCGTGTTGTTCTTGATGTCGCAGATGTAGAGGTACTTCTGTGCCTTGTCCGGCGAGAACGCGACGCCTCCGGCGGCTCCGCGGTCGGAGTCGTTCCGTTTGGTGCCGGTGGCGGTCATGATGAATTCCTTGACGAACTTCCCATCCTTCGTCGTCACATGGATGCGCTCGGCAGCGCGGTCCGCGGCGTAAACGAAGCCGTCATTCGAGATGTTCAGCGTCAGATGGCCTCTGAATTCCTTCGGCGGCTTTCCGTCCGCGTACTCTCGATCCGCGTCGTTGGTAGAGATTTCCGAGAGCTTGTGTCCGTACGCGCCCCACCCTCTCTTGAAGGCGAACGTGTTCATGTCGAACACCATCACACGTCCGCCCAGATAGTTGTCCGCAACATAGACTTCGTTGGCCGGCTCGTCGAGCCGAATCTCTTCGATGCCGCCGACAATCATCGGAGTCGTGGGTGGATACTTCTGGCGGAACGCAGCGCGTGCGGCGGCTTGCGCCGCCGGATCGACCGCGTTGCCCCCTCGGCCACCCCGGCCTCGCGCCGCACCCGGAGGTGGCGGAAGGAAGCCCGCGACCGGCCCCGCGCCGCCTACGCCCGGCGTGCGCTGAGGCATTTCCGCCGGTCCAAATCTGCCGCCGTTTTCGAGTTCCGGCGTGTGCGGGACTTCACCTACCAGCTTGCCGGTCTTCGTCTCGTACTTGCGAACCGTGTTTTGCCCGAGATAGGCGAACCCCTTGCTGTCGATGTCCATCCCGTGCCCCTGCGGCGCGTCAAACGATCCGATCACGGTACCGTTCTTGTCGATATGGATCATTGACGGTGGTCGCGCACAGCAGTCCGATACGCCGGTCTCGGCCTCGAGCTCGAGGTTTGTGAGATCGTTGGGCCTGTCGTACACCCAGACGGTGTCGTCGTTGGGCGCAACCGCGAGACCGGTGATGCCGCCGATCTTCCATTTGTTGGGCAGCGGCTTCGGCCAACCGGGGTCGTACACATAGCTCGGTCCGGCCTGTCCCTGCGCCTGCACGACCGCGTACAGCGCGACTCCGCCAAGGACAAGCAATAGGGCGACATTCCTCTTCATGTGTTTTCTCCTGAGGGCAAATCGTCGTAGAGGCGGACCTTCAGGTCCGCCAAGCAGCGCTCAACGCGGCGGCGTGACTCCTTGAAACGGCTTCATTCCGAGGTCGAGTTGATCCTTTACGGACCGGTTCCCCTCATGGCACGCCTGCTCCCAGATCTCGAACCCCGGTTCCTTGTTCCGTGTGAGCGCAGACACCATCGTCCATGGATGCGTGTAGACCTTCGGGTCTTCAATGCGTCCTTCCCAGTGGATGGTGTCACGGTCGATCATCGTAAACCGTTCGACGACGTGCAGGGCGTCGCTGGCGAAGTTGCCGGCGTTGTCTATCCACGCGAGTCCATTCATGTTGGTCACATCGACGACGAGCGTGTTGCCTTCCCAGTGACCGCGTGAGTTGCCCTGCCAGAGTTTGACGTTCCCCGACACATGCTCCTCGTTGCCTGTCGGGATCACTCGATAGGAGTGGGAGTACTCGAGCAGATGCATCACGTAGCCGGGCGCCTGGACGATCTGGTGTGCCGCCGGTGCCACGATGTCACGCGGGATGCCGGGTGGAAAACAGCTGGCCAGCGGCGAGATGAATCGGTCGACGATCCCCTTTCTGAACTCGAGCGCCCATGGCTGATAGGGGATCTTGTGGTCCGGCGTGTCGATGACAAGGCTCGGACCCGGCTGAATGTTGAGGCCATCCGCGCCGTGCTCTTCGACGTCCTGCGAAGTGAAGGCCCGCTCCCAGTAACCCTGCATGTCCGGACGCCCGTCCGGGGTGCGCGGCGGGTTGAAGGTTTTGGTTTTTGGAAGCGCGCATTCATGGAATTTCACGGGATCGAGCGGACACCCGCCGGCCGTTCGCGGCGGAGCCTGCTGCGCGGACGTGGGATCGGCTGATGCCGCCAGCACCAGAATCGCTGCAGCGCAGGAAACGATTAGTGATGGCTTCATTGGAGATCTCCTGGGCCGCCTGAAGGCCGGCCCTCCTTACGATCGCGAATCATACGCCAGATCCCGCGGACGGCCGTGGCGTTCGGGCGCGCTATCATCCAATCATCGTGGCTATGCATCCGTGGCATGACGCTTATGTTGACGACGCGCTCGTCGACCGCGCCTTTCCAGTGGTTATCGAAATCCCAAAGGGCAGCAAGAACAAGTACGAACTCGACAAGGAGACGGGGTTGCTTCGTCTCGACCGCGTCCTTCACAGCGCCGTGTATTACCCCGCCGACTACGGCTTCATCCCGCGCACATACTGCGGCGATGGGGACCCGCTCGATGCGATGGTGTTGAGTCAGGAGCCGGTCTATCCGCTCACCATTGTCGAAGCTCGGGCCATTGGCGTCATGCGAATGCGCGATGAGAAGGGGCTCGACGACAAGATCGTTGCGGTGTCAGTGCGCGATCCCGCGTTCGAGGACTACCGTGACAAGGCGCAGCTTCCCGCGCACGTCATGCGCGAGGTCCAACGGTTCTTTCAGGACTACAAGGTGCTCGAGAACAAGCAGGTCGTGATCGAAGACCTGCTCGGGCCCGAGGATGCCATTCGCACCATCAGGGAAGCACTCGACCTGTATCGCAGACTACGTCGCGGCGAGCTCGCCTCGCACTCCTGACCGTTCAGCGACCTTGCTTGGCCTGGAACGCCGTCAGCGACGCGTGCCGCCGCTCGCTGAGGTGATGTCCGAATGAGGCGAACGATGCTAACGTCGTTCGCCTCTCATCTGCGCGATGGTCACTCTATGAGTGGCAAGTAGCTGACTCGATAGAGCTACTTCGCTCGTATCAGTCCCTGTCGCATTGGATCCTCCTGAATTCACCCGCACTGTCCGCGCACCCGTGCGTCGAAGTATCAGACCTACTTCGCCCGCGTAAGTCGAAGCGTCTGAGGATTCGCCACCGGTCCGGTGTTGTTACGTGTCGTGGTCAGCACAAGGGTGTCACCGTTCAGAGTGAACGTGTTTTCCGCCCAGTTGCCCGCCGCCATCACGCCAGGATTCTTCGCGATTGTCCGCACGAATCGAATCGTACTTCCAGAAATCGTGAATGTTCCGCCGTTTGATGCAAACGGACCCCAAACAGCACGGAACTGGTCGGCGGTCGCTTTGTCTCCGCCGCCCTGGCCGAAATCCGGACGAGTCGAATTGTTCAGGATTTGCCCCGAGTAGTGATTGCCGACGAATAGGAACAACCCTGTCGGTTTATTGGGTGCCTCCGCTGGAGGTTTCGCAAAGCTGATACTTTGGACGCTCCACGCACCTTCAAGCGGCGACGGTTTGGACTGGGCGTTCAGCCATCCGGCAGCCGCCACAATGACCGCGAAACTGGTCCCGAAGAGAACGAGTGTTCTGTATCTCATCTCACCCTCCGTTGTACGCGTGCGAGGAAGACTGCACGCATGAGCGTAGCTCAGCCGTAAGCGCCGCGACACACATCTCTAGAACGTTGCGGCGCGGGATTTCGAACCGAGTAATCGCTTGCCACGATATTCGCGAGACGAGCAGTAGGTCGACCGGTGGCTCACACAGTCCGTGGGTGCAGCGGTAATATCCGCCTCGTGACAAAAGGAGCGGCCTCATGAAACGGGTTTTCATAACGACGACAATGCTCGTGCTCGGATTACTGGTCCTCGATCTACACAGCGCGTTCGCCCAGTCGGACACACTCATCACGGTGAGTCAGCCATCACCGTTCGCGCGCAACAAACAGAACGAGCCCAGTCTCGCGATCAACCCCGTCAACCCGAACATCGTCGTTGCGGGCGTGAACGATGAACTTGACCTCGAGGCGTGCAACGCAGGCGACGACACCACCTGTCCGTTCACGGTCGGCGTCGGCATATCGGGCGTTTACTTCTCCTTCAACGGTGGAACGTCGTGGACGCAACCCACCTACACGGGTTGGAGCGCACGTAACGCAAGTTGCACCGGGGTTCCAGGCGACGATCCTGGATGTCAACCGGCGGTCGGACCAATCGGTACGCTTCCGTGGTACTACGAGAACGGACTGGCCTCTGACGGCGATCCCTCGCTCGCCTTCGGTCCTCGGCCCGACGCCAACGGCCAGTTCTCGTGGGCCAACGGCGTGCGCCTCTACTATGCGAACCTGACCGCGAATTTCAGCTCGTTCCGAAGCGAAGCCACATTCCGGGGTTTCGAAGCGATCGGCGTGTCGCGCACCGATGATGTCGCAGCGGCCGCGGCGAGCGTTCAAGCCGCCTGGATGCCTCCGGTGATCGTCAGCCGCCAGAATTCGGCGCTCTTCTCCGATCACGAGCAGGTCTGGGCGGACAACGCCGCATCAAGCCCTTTCTTCGGCAACGTGTATGTCTGCTTCGCGGCGTTCCGCGGTCAGGAAAAGAGTCCTAACACGCTTCCGAATGCAATCAAGGTCGCGCGTTCGACCGACGGCGGCGACACGTGGAAGGAAACGCAGGCGTCAAACGGAGTCAACAACTCTTTGCTCGGCAAACAGGACTGCGGCGTACGCACCGACAGCCAGGGCGTTGTGTACGTCGTCTGGCAGGGTACCGTTCCAGCCACGTTTGGAAACACCATTTTCCTGGTGCGCTCGTTCGACGGCGGGCGGACATTCGATACTCCGCAGCAGATCGGCACGTTTGACAATTGCGCGCTCCTCGATGCCGTTGGCGGTTTCACCAACGACGGCGTCGCCGGGGCGCGCGCGGGCAGCTTTCCGAGCTTCGATGTCGCGAACGGCGCGCCAACCGGGGCGGGCGCGACCGATCGGGTCGTGGTGACCTGGTGCACTGGCACGCCGCCGACGTCGGAAACCGGCGGTCCAAACGAGCATGCGGTCGTCAAATGGTCGACCAATCACGGGGAGACCTTCAGCGGACCTGTGATTGCATCGCCTCCATCAGATCGTCCGAACTTCCCGGCGATTGCGATCTCCCCCGACGGCCAGGACGTGTACCTCACGTACAACAATTTCCTGCAGCCATATCAGACAACGACGGCGCTGCCGCGCCTGATGCAAGGCGTCGTGCGGCATGCGGATTTCAGCGCCATCGCCAGTTGGGCCGACCTGCATCGCGGCGCCGTCGGCGACGCGCGCGCCTCCAGCGCAAATGCGCTGTCCTCCGAGTTCCTCGGCGATTACAACAACATCCAGGCGACAAACGATATCGCGGTGGCGACGTGGAATGATGTGCGGGCAGCGGCGGATTGTCCGGCCATCGATGCGTATCGCGAGTCGCTGCTCGGAGACACGGCACTGCCGGCGCCGGCGCCGAACAACGTATGCCCCGCGACATTCGGGAATTCGGATATCTGGGGCGGCGCGTTCGCGGATCCGACGCCGTGATGACGCGCGCCCGACGGCTCCCAAAATAGGCGTGACGCGCCGAAGCGATAGGCGGTCACTGCCAAATCTGCACGCGCGCCACCGAAATTGTCATGACCTGGTGGCGCGCAACCCGGCACCGGTATCACATCTGCCGTAGTCGCGCTCATTCTGTCGGTTCGAGAACGCTGCGCGAAGTGGACCGGAAGTTGCCCCCATAAGGCGACAGAGGTTCACATCCATGCATAAGCGAGGTGCAGCAGCGCTGTTTGCGGCGATCGGTCTCCTTCTCGCCGGGACCGCGTTCGCACAGACGTCTCCAAACCCGACGCAGCAAATTGGCGCGACGACGCAGCAGGGGTCTACGCCTCTTTTCCGCATCACCGTCGTCGGCCATACGACCCCCGCGATCAACTATCGACCGCGCAAGGGCGATACGAAGGTCGACTTTACGGGCACGGCGCTTTCCCCGCTGGCAACCGGAAATGCGACGGTCGAGGGGAAAAAGGGCTATATCGACATCGACGCGAAGTTCGACAAGCTCGCGCCGCCGACGCAGTTCGGCCCGGAATATCTCACCTACGTTCTGTGGGCCGTGACGCCGGAAGGACGTTCGACGAATCTCGGCGAAGTGCAGGTCAAAGACGATGAGGCACGCATTCACGTCACCACCGAACTGCAAGCGTTCGGCATGATCGTCACGGCCGAGCCTTATTTCGCGGTCACGCAGCCCAGCGACGTCGTTGTCCTGGAAAACAGTGTTCGAAACAACACGAAGGGGAGCGTCGACGTCATCCAGGCGAAGTTCGATCTGCTGAAGCGAGGCACGTACCTGATGAATCAGGACACGCGCCAGCTGAAACTGAAGCCGCTCGAGCCCGGCGCACCATTGGATCTCGCCGAAGCGCGAAACGCGGTCATGCTCGCCCGCTTTGCCGGCGCCGATCGTTACTCGGACGACACCTACATCAAAGCCACACGGCTGCTCACTGACGCGGAGCAGGCGCAGGCGCGGCACCGCAACACGAACGAAGTGATGATGCCAGCCCGCCAGGCGGTTCAGACCGCCGAAGACGCGCGACTGATTGCCCTGCAGCGGCAGGAAGAAGAAGCGGAGGCCCAACAGCGTGCGGCCGCGAAGCAGCGCGAGGATGCCGCGCTCGATCGCGCACGATCCGAGGAAGCGGCGCGCAAGCAGGCGGAAATCGACCGGCTGACGGCTGAAGCCGCACGGCTCTCCGCCGAGCGCGACAGAGCGGCCGCGGAGGCTGCACGGCAGGCGGCGGATGCGGCACGCCTGGCTGCGGATAATCAGGCGCAACAGGCGAGGGCACTGGCGGATCAGGCTGCCCGCGACAAAGCCGCGGCCGAAGCGGCGCGTGCAGCGGCTGAATCCGCCCGCGCCGCGGCCGAAGCCAATGCGACGAAAGCCGAGCATGAGAAGGCCGAACTGCGTGATCAGCTGCGGCAGCAGCTCAATCAGATCCTTGAAACGCGAGAGAGCGCACGCGGGCTGATCGTCAACCTCTCGGACGTGCTGTTCGATACCGGAAGCGCGAATCTCAAGCCGGGCACGCGTGAGAAGCTTGCCAAGGTCGCCGGCATTCTCCTCTCACACCGTGGGTTGAAGCTGCAGGTCGAAGGGCACACCGACAGTGTCGGATCAGCTGACTACAATCAGCGGCTGTCCGAGAACCGAGCCAGCTCGGTGCGCGCGTATCTGGTCGAACAAGGCATCGCGCCGAACGCGATCGGAACAGCAGGATTTGGCGAGACGATGCCGGTCGCCTCCAACGACACGCCGGCGGGACGACAGCAGAATCGACGCGTCGAACTGGTCGTCTCCGGTGAGTCGATTGGCGCCAGCGCCTCGGCCACCCCGCCCACACGGTAAGCACGGTCGTTTGGTGGTTGGTGGTTGGTAGTTCGTCATTACAGAGCCACCAACCACTAACCACTAACTACCAACCAGTCCATCAGGGATTCTTCAGGCCCGCCATCTGGGCCAGCACCGTGAACACAACGGCGAAGTCGTACTTCGCCAGGCCCATTCCGCGCGCCGCCGTGAGGAACTCGTTGGTAACGGCGGTCGTCGGCAGCGGCACGTCCAGACGCCGGCCCATCTCGAGCGCCAGCATTAGGTCCTTCTGCATCATGTTGACGTCGAACCAGGACTCTTCCGGCAATCCGAGCACGAACGGCCCGCGATACTGCACCATCGGCGAGGCGATGACGCTGTGCGTGAGGACATCGACCGCGACCTCGCGCGAGATGCCGCTCTTTTCCGCCAGCAGTACGCCTTCGCTGAACGCGAGCATCTGCACGGCGAGGCTCAGGTTGTGCGCGATCTTGATCGAGAGCGCCAGTCCGTTGTCGCCGACATGCGTGACCTTCGGGCCGATGTCTTCCAGGATCGGCTTGATTCGATCGAAGGTGGCGCGCCGGCCGCCCACCATCACGCTCAGCTTGCCGGCTTCGAGCGTCGCCACGCTCCCCGATACCGGAGCGTCAACCATGTCCGCGCCTTTGGCACGGACCTTCTCGGCAACGTCTCGACTGATGGCGGGACTCACGGTGCTGCTGTCGACCACCACCTTGCCGTCGCGAAGTCCGGCAAGAAAGCCATCAGGGCCACCGGATACGGCGTCGAGCGACTTCGAATCGGTCACCATGACCAGGATCACGTCCGCCGCCTCGGCAACCGCTCTCGGCGAATCTCCCCATTTCATTCCCCGATCGACCAAC
>Ga0268264_10003607_pt1 | contig 13326 bp, 10 predicted proteins | sample KBSSwiS32_FD_190357 | JGI IMG/M metagenome (GOLD analysis project Ga0268264, IMG submission 190357) | Switchgrass rhizosphere microbial communities from Kellogg Biological Station, Michigan, USA - KBS Switchgrass S3-2 (SPAdes) (version 2) | ecosystem: Host-associated > Plants > Roots >...
GATAATTACGGGCCGCTCTGGATCCCAAAGAAAGGGGCGTCCATACAGCTGACGTCACTCAACTATCCGATCTATGAACGTATCATCCGCACTTACGAGGGCAACAAACTGGACATGCGGGGCGGCAAGATCTATATCAATGACCGCGAAGAAACCAGCTATACCTTCAAACTGAATTACTATTGGGTCAATGGCGACAATCTCCATGGGTCCCAGGACTCGCGGTACTGGGGTTTTGTGCCGGAAGATCATTTGATGGGGAAAGTATCGATGGTCCTGTGACGGAATTCCTTTCTGGCAGAGCAGTGGTATCAGTTAGTACATCAATTCGGGACCAGCACGTTCGTGCTCACCATTTGTCCGTTGGTCAGCAATAGTCTGATGATATAGATGCCGTGTTCAGAAGGCATCGTTACCTGTGTCGATGACTGAACAGATGTTATCTGCTGCCGCACCTTACCACTCAGATCTATCACCTGCAAAACTGCTCCCTGTAATTCGGAGGCAGTATAGTTGTTGGTTACAATGACAACCCCGCCGGCGCTAACAGGGTTTGGCTGAACTTTTATCCCTGTGGATACCACAGTGTCGCCGGTGATTGTAAGTGCGCAGGTTTGGATCTTCTGGCCGGACGCATTTGTTGCTATTACATAGTATTGACCTTTCAGTGTGGGCGTTTCGCTGTAATACGGCCCGGTGGCGCCGGGGACCACCTGGCCATTCTTATACCATTGCCATTGTACAAAGCCGCCGCTGCTGTTGTCAAAAATGATCACATCGGCCCAATGTTGCCTTATAAGGGAAGCTGACTGGTAAAGCAGCGTATCTGTAACAGGCTGGGCGGCGGTATGATTGGCGTCCCCGGGCTGATTGGCGGTAATAGCTGTGCTGCCCGGACGCAGCAATGTCAATACATTCCCTGAGACGGTGGCTATACTCGTATCCGACACCGAATAGGTCACAGGAAGGCCGCTGCTGGCGGTGGCGGTCAGCTGCAATTTCGTACTGGCATTGCACCCCACCAGCAGGTTTTGCGTCCATGTTATATGTTGTTGAACGGGCTTTGAAGAGGCTGAGATGGTCAAATAATTCCCTGTGTAGCTGATCGTGTAATTGCGGCCGGCGTTTAAGCTGCCCTTTGTTATGGCATATTTGCCTACTGCCTCGCCGGGAGCGCGGCTCAACCGGCCGGTAAATATTTCCGTACCATTGCCATTTACAAAACCACTGGATGAGTAAGTGAGAGCCGGATCCGGTGCACCGTATTCCTTTGTCTGAGCATTCGCGGTTACGGTCAATATAGCCGGATTTATAGTGAGTGTCCCCGGGTTATAGGCAATCTTGTAATTCGGATCCACAGCGCCGGATACCGTAATTGGATATGCACCTACCGCCGAGGAGGAGGTGGCTGTTGTTGTTATGGTGGGCGGGGTACTCAGGCGGGAGGCATTGTCCCCGTTGACAAAACCGCTGTAAGACACTGCCAGTGCCGGGATCGTGTTTCCATAAGCGATGGTGGCGTTATTGGCTGTGATCGTCAAAGGCGCCGGGTCGATGACCAGGGTATAGTCCTGTGAGGTGGAGTCCCCCGACTTGTTTGCGGCAGTAACGGTGAATGAATATGCTCCCACAACGGTGGGGGTACCGGAAAGCGTTCCATTGTCGGACAAGGATATGCCGGGAGGAGGGCTGCCTTTCGAAACGGAGAAAGAATATTTTCCTTTACCACCGGTGACTTTCAGGTTCTGCGTGTTATAGGCTGACCCATACTTCCCATTTGGGAGCGTTGTTGGAGAAATATGTAATTTTGGGGCTGCCAACGAAAAAGCATGTGGAGCAATTTCCCCATCGGAGGTGAAGGATGACAGCGCAGCAAATAGGAGGGCGCCCAGTCCAATTAAATAAAACGCAGCAATAAATTTCTTTCCATACATATGGTAAACAGATAGATTTGGATCACGGTTAGGGGAAAGTTCAGTTCGCAGATGATCCTGACAATCTTTTTGCAATTATTATTCCCCCTTCGATGAGGGTTGGCGACCAATCTGGCGGATTGGGCAGCTTTCGCCCCTGCCGATCGATCTTCGTTGTGAAAATTGGCAGCAAACCGGATTTTGATGTAATTTGAGGGAATGACACTAACCATACATATGGTTTCAAGTCTCGATGGAATTATTGCCAAAAAAGACAATAGCGTCTCCTGGTTTGAGACGACCTCTCCCTATGAGAAGGGTGTTGTTGGACAAGACGCGTGGGAGTTCCTTAAAACAATCGATTGCTATGTAATGGGAGCCCGGACATATGAACATGCCCTGGAACTTTCACGATCTTATGGATGGGCTTATGGGGACACACCGACCATTGTAGTAACTCATCGCGACCTGCCAATAGAGAGGGGGAATATCGAGCTTTATTCGGGCGACCTGAACAAACTGGTGAATGAACGCCTAAAGCCACGCTATAAGAATGTTTGGGTCGTAGGCGGAGCGATGCTTGCCAGGGACCTTATGCGGGCAAAGCTCGCGGACGAAATCAGGATGTCGGTCCTGCCAATTATCCTGGGTGAGGGAACATTGTTCTTTGACCAGCTGGCACTGGAGCAGGCATTGCACCTGAAGGATGTGACGGCCTATAAAAACGGGATGGTGGAGCTGTGGTATGAAATAAAAAAATAGCCAGGTATACAGGTAACTACTTAGCGGTAAGGGATTAGCATTAATATCCATAGAGTCTACCGCGAATATTAGGAGATTTTGTTTTCCGAAACTTGGAAATAGCCCTGTGGTGAAGGCATATTTGTAATGGCAACCAAATTTAGCAACTTCAACATCTCCTGTTTATGGAAATCCAATATGAACATATGGAAGTTCTCCTGATCACCGGTACATCCTTTCTATCCTGCGAACTGCATGTAAAAGAAGACTTCACCAGGGATAGCAACCTTTCGAAAGATGAACAATTGGAAGAAGCCTGTTGGAATGGAATCCTGCAAGCTATGCTTCCGGAGATCTTTGAGCAAACTGTGCGGGATAACCATTTGTACCTTTGGGAGGTTAAAAGAGCCGAATCTTTCCTGCAGCTCAACCTGGGCGAAGTCCCCGCTACCACGGAGAGCTGCCTTTCAATTACACCTTATTCATTTCTTCCTACGCTGTGTTATAGTTGAAAACTTTGTCTTCAGTGACGGCATTTTTGATCCAGGCGAGGATGTGAAGAAGCGCTAGATCATCGACCGGCTGTTGAAGGTCTGCACGAGCTTACTCAATTCAATGATATTGTAAACATGCAACTTCTGCAAGACCTTAGCCTTGTGCGTGCTGACGGTGGAAATATGAATGCACAGGAGGTCGGCAATCTCTGAAACGTTCTTTCCGCCGACCAAATGGTTCATGATCTCCACCTCCCTGGACGATAAGGTCTCGAATGGATTCTCTGTCCTCCCTTCCAGCACTTCCTCGGTCAACCTGTCCCTCATCCTGGAGCTCAGGTACTTTTTGTTATTCAGGATGCTTACGATGGCCTTACGAATCTCGGATGGGGGTGCTTCCTTGTTGATAAATCCCCTGGCACCCAACTGCAGGTATTTTTTTGCATAGATATCTTCGCTGCTCATGGTCAGGATGAGGACTTTTTGTTCGGGCCTGAGGGTAAATATATTTCTTAGCAAAGCCAGCGAGTCTGTCTGCGGCATGGAAATATCCAGGATAGCGAGGTCATAGGCGCTGGATTGTATCTTTTTCCAGGCGCTGCCCCCATCGCGGCATTCGTCTATTTCAACTTGTGTGAATTCTTCTTTGAGGAGGAAGATAAGACCAGTCCTTACAATATTATGGTCATCTGCGATCAGGATCTTTTTCATATATGTATAAGGTATAGGTGATTAAGCGGCTGGATTAACTGTGGAATCAACGCTTATAATATAAATATAGCAGATATTGGACAATTTCGGGTCATTTTTAACAAAGAGAAGGGAAGGATTTCAGGTACGGAAGGGGACGATTGGCGCCGGTGTATGTACGGCGGCTTTGAACAGCAGCGTTATCCGATTGCCAGTAGCAGCGTCCGGTGTATCTATGAACAATTCTCCTCCCAGTCTGTACAACAGCTCCAAAATTATCTTATACCCCATGCCCTGGTTATTATCATATGTCTGATAGGTATTGTTAAGGATGCTGTCCACCATCTCTTTAGCCATGCTTCTGCCGGTGTCGGTAATGATAATGCGAACCGTATCGGCGTCCTGTGCGGCCTCGATCCTTATCTCCCCATTAACAGTGTATTTGTTGGCGTTGTCTGTAAGGTTCCGGATGAGCAGCTTTAATATGTTGGTGTCGGAGATAAGTAAGATGGACGGGGGTATCAGGTTAAGCACCTTGTTCCGATGCATGTCTGCCCCGGGCTCGTAGAGGGAGACAATTTCTCCGACAATCTCACGCAGCATTATCTTTTCCTTCCGTACGACAAAACCTTCTCTCTGCGCATTGGTCCATACAAAAAAGTCCTGTGCAAATGCATACAGGTCGAGTGTCGCATTGCGAAATTTCAACAACATTTCATCGAGCTGAGGTTCCGGTATTGTTCGATGTTCCTCATAAATGTGATCGGCCAGCATATGCAGGAAGCGAAGGGGTGAACGCAGGTCATGCAGGATAATGGCGATCATTTTTTCTTTTACCCGATTGCTTTCGGAGAGGGCATGGGTCCTTTCGTCTACCTTTTTTTCGAGCTCCCGGGACCTGAGGGCCTGCCGGCGGTATCTCATCCAGAAAATAAAGAGGAGAATGCCGATGGCCAGGGCGGCTACAATAAGCCTGAACCAGATGGTCTCATACCAGAAAGGGAGTATAGTCCACCGGACCGTCTTATAGCTGTAGCGGGAATCGCCGTCCTGTTTGCGGATGTTGAGGGTATATCCGCCCTTGTGCAGACCGGTGAGCGTTAATTTCCCATCCTCATTTAACGTGTGCCATTTGTTATCCAGCTCCGGTATGGAGTATTCCAGATGCAGATTTGCCCGATTGCCAAAATAGGGTGAGGAGACAGCAAAGATCAGGGGACCGGTGTGCTGTTTCTCTTCGAAACCATCGGCTGCATACATTTTCTTATCGTCCGCGGTGATCCGCTCGATAAAAATAGGGCGATCGGGGGGAACAAAATTTATGCTGTCCGGATCAAATTGTATCAGTCCGTCCATGGAAGGCAGGGAGAAACGGCCGTCGCGGGTCTCGATGCCACACGGAGTACAGCCGCCATTGAATTCATTGCTGGCAAAGCCGGAAGATTTGTCAAAGTAATAGTAATAGACATTGTCCTGTTGCCCGGAGGCATAACTATCCAATTCTTTTTTTGCCACCTTGAAGAGGCCTTTGTTCGTGGGCAGCCAGAAATAGCCTCGTTTGTCTTCCATAAAGCAGTGAACGGTAGCAAGGTTGTTCCCCGGATCCATCGGCATTTTAATAAAGCGTTGTCCATCGTATCGATAAAACCCCTGGCCATATGTGCCTATCCAGATGTTCCCGTCCCGGGCTTTGTGAATGGCTCTTACGGCGGCTCTTCCCATGCCGGGGATGCGTTGGAATGTGCCATCGCGCAGATCGTATGAAAATAGTCCGGTGGTGGTGCCGACCCACAGATCATTGTCGCCGACCAGCTGCAAAACTAATATCTCGGCATCCTTTGGCAATGTGCCCGGGTCGACCAAAATGATCGGGGTATCTCTTCTCAGCCGGAATATCTTATAGTAGGTGCTAAAAAGGATGTCTTTATCAGGAGTTTCGATGATCGAGCTAATCCAGATATCGAGGAATGTAATGGGGACAGGTTTTTTCAGGCTGATATCTGTCTTTCTTACCCAGCCGTAGGAAGAATACCAGATATGGCCATCCGACGACAACATAAAAGCAGAACGGTCATATTGACCAAGGATCGGGATATTTATTTTGCTGTTCCCACTCAGGATACCTGAGGAGGTCAATATGCTGCCATCCGGCAATTCCAGCTGTGCGTACAAGGTGTTGATCTGAAAGTTGTCGCTTGAGAAATACAGTCGTTGGAACTCCTTTTTTTTGAGGATGTAAAGACCGCTGGTCGAAGAGCCAATATAGAGGATCTTATGCCGCTGATCATAGATCACGCAATTGATATTCCTGATGGAGGTATTGGCGGCGAGTGTGTCGAAGTTTATCTGACTGTTGCGTATGCCCAGCAGCATGATATTTCCCTTGTAAACAAGGAAGGTGTGGCTGATGTCTCTTAAGGCTTTTAATGCAGCCTGTATGGGATAGGGACCCGTGACATCGATGTGGCTAAGCAGTTCCAGGAGCCGGGCGCTGCCCGTGATATTTTTTTCCAGGCGCCCTTCGTGATAAGCATAGAGATGGTTTTGCCTGTCCACATAAACAAACATATCCCCTATCATGAACTGGATCTTTAGCGCATGACCGGTGAGCTCCGTGAGAGGATGGACGGAGATTGTCTTTTCATCGAGGAAGTAGTAATTGAGGTCTTTTCTGACATAAGCCTGTGTTTCATTGACCGTGAGGAGGTCTCCGTTGAACCTGAGCTCGTTGAACAGTCCGCCAAAGACCCCGGAGTCCCTGGCCGCCCATTTCTTATACAAGGTGGAAAAAGAAAAAATATGGCTGCCTGATATAATGGATCGATAGGGGTTGGAGGAAATAAGGGTATCCCGCTTCAGCTGATAATCTTCCGTTACTGTCAGTATCCCAAGGCTCTGGATGAATATCTTCCGGGATGCCTGGGATTGGTTGATGATGGCGCATCTATTGGACGATAGGGCGGAGGAGTTACTGGTGTTGTACTCCCGGAAATTCCTCCCGTCAAAGCGGACCACACCCATCTCGGTGCCCAGCCAGAGGAATCCATTCTTATCGAAGGCCATACCATTGATACTGTTCTGGGGGAGGGCATTATCGCTGTTGTAGTTAACCACGCTGTACCCGGGCGGATCTTGTGCCGTGGACGCCAGGATCCGGAACAGACAAAACAATACCAGCAGAGATGATCTTAAGCAATGGGACATGGTCTAATACTGAGCTATATTAAAGTTCAAACAATAATTTCATTTATGCTAATGATGGATCGACATTTTTAATTTATCATAATTCGCTCCATTGTATAGCTCCAGTATATAAATACCGTTGGGCAGCTCCTGCAGACGGTCCAGCAGCACTGTATTCCTCCCGGGTGTGGCGGGGTATTGCCTGTTCCATATAACATTGCCGCTGATGTTACGCAAGCGGATAGAAACGACCCTGTCGCGATCGTTCATAAAGCTGAGTGTGGCGGATGTTGTCACAGGATTTGGAATGATTGCCGGAGCAATGGTGCGTATGGGCGGGATTACGGAAATGGTCTGGCTGAACCGGTAGTTCCCATCGAGATCGACAACCCTGATGCGATAATAAAGGACTTTGGCATTGTTATCGGGCGGTGCATCGGTATAGCTGTAATCGTTGGCGGGGTCGTTGGAAGAAGATGACGTGATCGTTGCCACTGCTGAAAAGCCGGCGCCGTCGAAGCTTCTTTCCACCACGTATGTCTTTATATCTTTCTCCGTGGAGATCTGCCAGCCGACGATGACCTGCCCATTCTCATACAGGGCGGATGTGGACAGAAAGGATAAGGGGAGCAACCCGTTGCAAATGACCGGAAATAGCGGCGTCTGGTTAATAGTGATGGACTGGGAAGATATGCCTGCCGCGCCGGCTGCTGCACCGTAATTCGTCGGGGTGGTCCCGGTGGTAGTGTTACCGGCTGCGCCGGCCGTGACCGTGACCGTGCCGAGGGTTTTATTGCTATAGACGATGCCGCCTCCTCCGCCGCCACCGGGGCCATGTTTTGCTCCGGCACCTGTATTGCTGGCACCGGCACTTCCATTGGCATTCACCGTGAGACCGGGTGCTGTGGCTCCTGTAACGATGAGGACGCTGCCGCCTGCGCCTCCTCCTCCGCTACCATCATTTAGAACAGTGGTAAAGGGTGCGGCTCCGTTGGCCAGAATGGAGCCTGTGCCGGTGATAGAGCCCGCCGACACTATCACGATGCCCCCGCCTGGCGCTCCGCTGCTGGCAAAGCCATCCAAAGCAGCATCCCCAGTTCCTCCGTCGCTGCTGCCGGCACCGCCGCCACCACCCATAACCAGCCGGGATGGAGATTGCTGTGAGAAAACAGCGCCGGGTTTCCCGCCTACGGCAAGATTGGAGGACCAGCTATTTCCGCCAATGCCACCGCTGCCGCCGTTGCCGCCTCCTCCGCCACCGGCGTTATTACTATTGGCGGGGTTTGGGGAACCGTCCGTGGCGCCTCCGCCTGCATTGCCCGGAGCGCCTCTGTCGTAGCTGCCGCCGGGATAGCCTTCCACGGTGCCGACGATGAGTGCGGTGCTGTTCAAGGAATCGAGATAGATGGGCGTCCCTGCAATACCTTCTCCTTTGGACCCACCCGCCTTGCCAGTGGACAGGGCTACAAAATCTGTATTTGCTCCGGACCCTACGTTGGAGTAATTCTTGCCGCCGCCGCCCCGGAATCCCAGGCCGGAAACATCGATCTTGTGACTATTCATGTTAAGGACATAGGAAACATAGAAGACGATGACGCCGCCAACCGTCCCATTCCAGCCGGGAGGTCTGATATCGGCGCCCAATGTTGCATTATAATACAAAGGCACCCGAATGACCTGGTACTTGTATTGGCCATCTGTGCCGAAAGCGGCATTCTTGTAGCTATTGGTAAGAGCCGTCTGGACGTTAAGCGTTCCTCCTGTCAAGGGTACGGCGTTGGCTGCGATGGCATATTCCATTTGCCCGGCCATCAATTGCCCGTTGCTTAGGTACCCGCTGCCTGTCGCGCCGCTGCTGCCATATGCCAAGCTGTTGGTGGAGGTGATCTGCGCCCCCTGCATCTGGATGATCAATACGATGTCGCCCGTGCTGATGGGAACCGTGCCATATCCTGACGTGGTAGCATTGCCCAGCACGATGCTGGAAGAACCTGCGGTGACGGAAGCCTGTGATCCGGGGTAATAAGTGTTTCCATAGGAACTGATGGTCGTTGTCGAGGTCCCGGGACAGTTTTGCGCTTTTGCTGAGATGCAGCAAAAGAAGGGTAGTAGTAGAAAAAGATTTTTCATTGTGAGATCGGATTTAGGGTTGTACTAAACATCGCCAACGGCAAAGATATACGTCTACATGGGCTCTGGAAGCATTTAAGAGTAAGCGCATAGGAGCGGCTCCAACTATTACGATGGCTGATTCGTTAAAGTTCAATCGGACCGTATTTGGCGGGGCGGGAAGGAGGGGCTGAGGCGCGGGAAGCTTTTGCTTTCGAAACATTTTTCCGATCTTGTAGCTGTATTATGCCAAATCCTACTCAAGAGATAATCGTCAAAAGATCGGTGATAGATAAAGTTGTCGGGTATGTCTTTATCTTTTTCACGATTGCTTTGGGGATTTTATTGTTTTTTGCGGGTGAAAAAATGGGGACATTTGTATTTCTCGTGGGCCCCATCATCCTGTTCGTCTTTCACGATGAGGAGTCCAAGATACGCCCCATTCTTTTAAAGATATCACCTGATGGGCTTTGGACGCCCAAGCATGGATATAAGCCCTGGAGCAATATAAAAAGTATGAGGTTCAAATATGCGGGGAATCGCAGACCTCAACGATATATTGAGATATATAGAGGGAATCCATTCTATCCGGATGAAGTGATCGATCTGGGAGGTATGAATATGCTGAAATTCAGGCTTAAAAGGGAATTGAGAAAATACACGCAAGTGAATTGAGCGGTGCGCAGTCGGAAGGTCCGAAAAAAAATCATTAACTTCAGGAGAGGTAATCCCATTCACACTAAATAACTGCAGATGCATCCGGCGCGAAGAAATCGGCTGTTTGTCTTATTGCTTTTAATCATTTTGGCTGCATGCGGGAGTGATCATTCCTCGCCGCCGGCGAAAGCTATCGACGAGCTGCATCTGAAGAAGGGGGCGCTTATTTCCTGCGGGCCTCCGGAAGCTGAATTTGGAACGGTGGATTTTGAAACCACTTGCGACGCAGCTATCAAAAAGGACTTCAATGTTGCGGTGGAGCTGCTCCACTCTTTCGAGTATGACGAATCTGAAAAGGTCTTTGCGGGAATTATCGAGCGGGCGCCGGGATGCGCCATGGCATATTGGGGTGTAGCGATGTGCAACTTTCATCCATTGTGGGAGCCGCCAACGCGGGCTGATCTTAAAAAAGGGGGTGAAGCGGTGGCCATTGCCAGGTCTATTGCCGGGAAGTCAGCACACGAATCGGCTTATATCGATGCGGCGGCTGCGTATTATAAGGACTGGGATAAGAATATCCCTTTCCCTATACGGGCTGCGGCATTTGAAAAGGCAATGAAGGAACTGTACCGGAAATATCCCACGGATGGGGAGGCTGCTATCTTTTATGCGCTGGCGTTAGACGCGGCGGCGTCCCCTGGCGATAAGTCCTATGCCAGGCAGCGTGAGGCGGGCAATATACTAAATACCTTATACAAGACGGAACCCAACCACCCAGGCATTATCCATTATATCATTCACACGTATGACTATCCCGGCATCGCGGATATGGGGCTTGCGGCTGCAAGGAGGTATGCGGAAGTCGCGCCGTCCTCGGCTCATGCGCTGCATATGCCTTCGCATATTTTTACGAGACTGGGGCTTTGGGATGACTGTATCCGGAGCAACCAGGCATCGGTGGCGGCTGCCAGATGTTACGCTCAGACCGCGAGAATACGGGGCCATTGGGATGAGGAGCTGCATGGGTTGGACTATCTTATTTATGCCTATCTACAAAAAGGCGACACCCGGGCTGCGGAAGAGCAGCTTAGGTATCTGGATACTATCCGGGAAGTTTATCCAGCGAACCTGAAGGTCGCCTATACTTTTGCTGCTGCGCCGGCACGCGTGGCGCTTGAAAATAGGGACTGGGCGGCAGCCGCCAGCCTGCCTTTGCATTCTGGAGGATTGGTTTGGGCGCAATTCCCGTGGCAGGAGGCCATCAACCATTTTGCCCGACTGCTGGGGAATATCCATTTGGAAAAGATCGAAGCTGCGCAATCCGAACTGGCAAGACTCGGGCAACTGCACGATACGCTGGTAAGGCAAAATGAAACATACAGAGCGGGCCAGGTAGCTATACAAATGAAGGCGGGGGAGGCGTGGATACGATCCTCCATGGGTAAAAAAACGGAGGCGCTGGCCCTGATGAGACTGGCGGCGGACATGGAAGACAGCACTTCGAAGCACCCAGTGACACCGGGAGAGGTCCTGCCTGCAAGAGAGCTGTACGCAGACATGCTGCTTGAAAATAAAGATTATGTTACGGCCTTACAGACATATGAGGCAGTGTTGCAAAAATCCCCCAATCGACTGAATAGCCTGTATGGCGCCGGTCTGGCTGCTGAAAAGAGCGGTGACAAGGGTAAGGCTGCTTTATATTATGGGCAGCTATCCAGGATGGCGGATACTGCTTCGAAGCGACCGGAAGTAAACATGGCAAGGAAGTTTGGAGGGGCAAAATAGACATTCAGGTGGGTTGATCCGGACAGGAGACTTTGGTACTTTTGTCAAAACCATTCTGATGAGACACCTTACCATCCTGGTCCCTGACGGGCAATCTGATCTGAGCACCCTCGCCAGCATCATCGGGGCTTATGAGATATTTGCAAGGGCCAACAAGTATAAAAAGGAAAACGGGGAGAAGGAGGTATTTAAGATCGAGCTGGCGGGTATTTCCAAAAGAACGGAGTTTGATCAAGGTATTGTCAATATAAAGCCGCAGACCCATATTTCGGCCATTACGAAGACCCATCTCATCATCGTTCCACCCTCATTGATCCGCAACTATGAGAAAGCCGAGAAGGGGAACCGGCTGATGATCGACTGGATAGCCAAACGATACAAGTCGGGCGCTGAGATTGCCAGCATATGTACGGGGGCCTTTATCCTGGCGTCGGCGGGTCTGCTGGAAGGAAGGAATTGCTCTACCCATTGGGCTTCGGAGGGAGCTTTCAGGAAATTCTTTCCCAATGTGAAATTACATCCGGAGAAACTGATCACGGACGAGAAAGGGATCTATACCAACGGGGGCGGCTATTCTTTTCTCAACCTGGTGATCTATCTGATAGAGAAATATTTTGACAGGGAGACGGCCATCTTTTGTTCAAAGATCTTCCAGATCGAAATGGACAGACAGAGTCAGTCGGCCTTTAGCATATTTACGGGGCAAAAACAGCATGGGGATGAAATGGTGATGGAGGCTCAGACCTATATTGAAAGCATGCTGCACGAAAAGATATCGGTGGAGCATATGTGTGCCCGATTCTCGGTGGGCAGGAGAAATTTCGACCGGAGATTTATCAAGGCCACGGGCAATACTCCGCTGGAATATTCACAAAGGGTAAAGATCGAGAGCGCGAAAAAATCGTTCGAGACCTGCCGCAAGACCATCAATGAGGTGATGTACGAGGTGGGCTATTCGGATGTAAAAGCGTTTCGCGAGGTATTCAAAAAAATTACGGGTATGTCTCCTTTGGAATACCGGAGCAGGTATAATAAGGAGGCTTTTGCATAAATTGCACTCCATTAAAAAGATCGACTATGAAGATCGGTGTGGAGTATTCTGATATGTCGTCCTATGCTATTCATGGATTGGGTCATGAAAATGCGGAGCATGCACATCTGCTGCCTATTTTTTCTTCCTCTACCTTCACTTTTGACAGCGCGCAACAGGGAATGGATCGTTTCTCCGGCAAGGAGCCGGGCTATATGTATTCGAGATTTGCCAACCCAACTGTCCGGGCGGCGGAGAAACTGGTGGCAGGATTGGAAGCATTTGGTCTTACAGGCGAGGATGGGAAGCCGCTGGAGTTGCGGGCGTTGTTGCATGCGAGCGGTCAGTCGGCCATGGCGACGATGCTGCTATCCAATCTTTCGGCGGGTGATACCGTGTTGTCCCATCCGTCATTGTATGGAGGGACGTATGAATTTATATATGGGATGCTGCCGCGATTTGGGATCCATTCGCTGTTAGACGATCTTAAAGATATGGACCGGCTGTCAGCGCTGATCGGAAAGACGCCAAGCCTGAAGCTTATTCATATCGAGACGCCGGCCAATCCTACGATGGGGTGTATCGACCTGGAGGCGGTCTGCGCGGTGGCGCGGAGCCGTGGGGTCAAGGTGACCGTGGACAATACTTTTGCTACGCCGTATCTACAACAGCCTTTTCGATATGGGGTGGACTTTGTGTTCCATTCCACTACTAAATTCCTAAA
>Ga0268264_10003618_pt1 | contig 13299 bp, 9 predicted proteins | sample KBSSwiS32_FD_190357 | JGI IMG/M metagenome (GOLD analysis project Ga0268264, IMG submission 190357) | Switchgrass rhizosphere microbial communities from Kellogg Biological Station, Michigan, USA - KBS Switchgrass S3-2 (SPAdes) (version 2) | ecosystem: Host-associated > Plants > Roots >...
CGGAGTTCCGCTGTTACAGACGGAGAATGCGACTCTCGCTGGAGTCGTGGATCAGGAGCGCGTCGAGGCTTTGCCGCTGAATGGGCGGCGGTTCGATGATCTGGCGGTGCTGACGCCTGGCGTGTCCGTGTACAACCCGGACATTCATTCGTCCAGCACGGACGGATCGGAGATTGGCGGGAACGGAGGGCGGTTGATCTGGGGCCAGGTGAACGTGGACGGCATCACGATGGTGAACAACCGGCACAACTACGTGAACATTTATCCGTCGATCGATGCGATCGAGGAATTCAAGGTTCAGACAGGCAACTACTCTGCAGAATATGGGGGAAATGCCGGGACGAACGTGAACATTCAGATCAAGTCGGGGACAAAACAGTTTCATGGGGCTCTTTTCGAGTTCTTCCGCAACGAGGCGCTCGATGCGCGGAATTACTTCGCGCCAGAACCGAACCCCAAAAACGAACTAAGACAGAATCAATTTGGCGGGACGCTGGGCGGGCCGATCTGGAAGGATAAGACGTTCTTTTTCGTCAGCTATGAGGGCATTCGATCGATTGCGGATGCGCCCAGCCAGGGAATCGTGCTGACGCAAGGGCAGAGGGATGGTGATTTTTCGTACCTGCTGCCCGACGTTCAGCTGATCGATCCAGCGACGGGAATTCCGATTCCGGGAAACATCATTCCTCAGAGCAAGATCAATACGGTGGCGCAGAACATCGTCAACACGTATATGCCACTGCCAAACATTCTGGGAGCTACGACTCCGAACACGACGAATTATGCCGGGTCAGGGCGTGGCAACTTGACCGTACATCAGGGAATTGTTCGAGCGGATCACTATTTCAGCGGAAAGGATCAGCTTTTCGTTCATTACATTTACGCGCACCGAGACTTTCCGGTGGGAGAAATCAATCCGAACTTCAAGTTTATCGGCGATTATCCCGCACACAATTTCGGAGCCCAGTATGTGCACACCTTCAACCCCTCGCTGATCAACGAATTCCGCTTCGGGTTCGACCTCGAGAACGTCTCGCAGCTTGGAACGCACACGAACACGGATTTCACGATCGAATCGCTGGGGATCAATGGGATGAGAGTGAACGGGAATGGGCCGAACAGCCGGCCGCTGCGGAACGATGAAGAAGGCTTCCCGCTACTCGGGATTTCAGGTTACATCGGAATGGGCGACGACCTTGCGGCATCGAACCTGGACAACAGCCGCACGTATCAATGGGTGGACAACGTGACGCTCATCCGGGGAAAGCATGCGTTCAAGTTCGGCGCCGACATTCGCAAGCTGCTGGATGACGCAACAACGAATAACACGCCATTCGGGGACCTCAGTTTTGATGGCTCGTTGAGCGGCGATGCGGCGGCCGATTACATCCTCGGATATCCGAGGACAGTGTTAACGCCGGAAGGAGTGCCAATCACCAAGGCACGGCAGTGGCGGTTTGCATTCTACGGACAAGACGATTGGAAGGTGAGTCCGAAACTGACGGTGAACCTCGGGCTTCGCTATGACCTGTTCAACCCGCCGCAGGACGTTAACCATGCGTCCTACACTCTGGACTTCAACACCAACCCGGCGGTGCCTTCATTTATTCCGATCACCGATCCGATTTGGAGCATCAGCCACCGGGATTTCAGTCCGCGTCTGGGTTTCGCGTATTCGCTAACGCCGAGTACGGTCGTGCGTGGCGGGTACGGCATCTTCTACTTTGGCGGGCAATTCGATCACATCAACATTTTGCAGCTGAACCCTCCAACTGCGGGAAGCGTGACGATCACCAATCAGCTGGGAGTAGGAAGTCTGGTCACGATCGAGAATCCGATGCCACCGACCGCGAATCCGGCAGCGCCGATTAACGCAGTGACGCTGCCGGCGGACGGCAAACATCCCGACACATATGTGCAGACCTGGAATCTGCAAGCGTCGCGGCAATTTGGGAAGAACGATGTGCTGGAAGTAGGCTATGTGGGCAGCAAGGGAACTCACGTGGACACCAGCTTCCGTTACAACTGGAACCAGCCCGATCCTGGGCCGGGCGATATTCAGTCGCGGCGGCCGTATCCGAATCTGTCGCGCATCCGCATGCAGAGCTATGGACAGAACACGAACTACCACTCGTTGCAAATGCGCTACGAACATCGACTGTCGAAGCAGCTCAGCCTGACAGCCGCATACACCTATTCGCATTTGATCGATGATTCTGCCAACACCACGAACGACGGTGGTTGCCAGTGCCAAAACCCGAGAAACATCAAGGCCGAGCGCGCCAGCAGTTTGTTCGATCAACGGCACCTTTTCGTGGCCGGCTACGTCTGGAATATTCCGGTCGGCCAGGGTTGGAAAGGAGCTGCGGGAGCATTGGCGTCCGGATGGTCGTTTCAAGGTTTAGTTACGCTGGCCAGCGGCAGTCCGTTCGACATCCTGCAAAGCTCCGATACTCAAAATAATGACGGAATCTATGAACGGCCTCTGCTCGTGCCGGGACAGAAGTTCAGCGTCCCCGATCAGGGTCCTGACAATTGGTTTAACGTCAACGCCTTCGCTCCGAGCATATTGGTATACGGGAACTCACCCCGCAACCCGATCATCGGGCCTGGGAAGCACACGTTTGACCTGTCACTCGGCAAGGTTTTTCATATGCCTTACAGTGAAAACCACGCTCTGCAGTTCCGGGCGGAGTTCTTCAACGCATTCAACACGCCGCAATTTGCCAACCCAGACCAATATCTAGGCGATGGGGCGTTCGGCCAGATTCAAAGCACGGCATTGCCTAATCGCATTCTGCAGTTCGGTTTGAAGTATAAGTTCTAGCGCGATCGCCACCAACCGCGGCAGAAGGGTTCGCGCGGTATTCGCAGGGGCTGAGTGCCCAAGCATCGTCAGTTGCAGATCATCAGTCCAACCTGGAACCTACGTTTCTATCGCTCTTCGTTCCGCAGTGTCTGGATTGATCTTCATCTCACAAGGCGAGTCGAAAATCATGGTCGGGCATTTCTCGAAGGTGAATGCGGGCCATGCCGGTAGTCCACTGTGGTTGGGATTGCCGGTTCGGGCAAAGTGAATCCACGCCTTGCTCACCTGCGCGGCAAGCGCTCGTGCCTCGGGACCGTCTCCGGTCATGTTCTCGCAACGTTCCGTGTTGTCGAAGCAGAATGCCAATTCGGCGCAGTGAAAAGCGCGCGGCCGGACATCCAGTACTGGGGTTTTGGCATCTAGGACTTCTTTCGGATCACGCCAATTCCAATCGTCTTGCGCTCGCTTTCCGGATACTTCAGCCGCACCTTCTCCGCGTGTTCCTTCTTCTTGAGGGGCTTCGACAGGGGCGTAAGTTCGCCTTCGATGTACTTGAAGAGCAGTTACCGCTCGATGATTTTGACCATGAGAAACTTATAGCACCTGCCGCAGAACTTCAACGGCGATACGCAGTGACAATTTAATGTACTGAGTCTGAAGTCCGTCAGTATCGATGAAACAAAGAGGAGACATTATTTGTATTCATCTGCATTGGAAGATTTCAAATAGTTGTTCCCGACGGTGAACTTTCGTATCGCACTCTGCTTAGAGGCACCTGTACAATTCCACTTTCAGAGGTTGAGTCTGTCGAGACGAATCGTAGGTACTGGCAACCTGTTTGGCCCATTTTATTCACTGATCATCAGAGTAAACGAGGCGCCCAACCGATTGTCATCAGCATGAGGGTTTTTCCCGCGCTGATCTTCAGAAATTAGTGGCTATCCTCGCGGACAAAGCTGTGGGACAACCCAGGTTTTCCGCCATGTTGGAAAGATCAGAAGGCGCGTCAGATATCCGCTTCTTGAGTAACGTTTTTGAAGAATCGCCGCGCGAATTCCTCAGTGATTCGTGTGCCTTTGTGAATGCCGAATGCTTCTCGTATTGCCTTCGCAAAGCGCCGCCGGTCCCTCTTGGTGTTGAACCTGCACATTTCATCGAGACTGATAGCGAGTTTTTCGGTCTCGAAGTCAGGATCAATCGGTCCGTGTCGACGGCACCAGAATAGAGGAAAGGCGACGGCCCACCTCCACCGCCTCAAACGTCATAGAGCGAGCCCTACGTTTACAGCCATGCTCGCTACAGCGGGCCGTAGACTTCACACGCCGAAGCAGCTTTCGCAATCGCCTGAATTCGCGGACGAGCTCATAGAGATGGGGCTTACGCTCCAGCTCACGGATCGCCCACCCCCCTCGGGCATACACTTCGGAAGGCGATTTGAGGATCGTATGCTCCAGGGTCATACCCGCGAACTTTCCATGTGTGAGTCTATACATTGCGATTCGTCCTTATGAGCGCTACGCGTAGCCGCCGCGTAACCGGAATGGGGTCTTTTCGCGTTTTTTAGCGTTTCTGGCGTTACATAGAATGAATAACTTACGCAGAATCAACATGAGCCGTGGGTTCGATCCCCCCGCCGGCACCAGCATTTTCAAAGAGTTGCTGTTCTTCTACAGGAGTGTCGCCCTCTGCAGGTTGCGTCTGGGTTGCAGAAAGTTGCGGAGTTATCGGAGCGTCCAGCTTATCGATACATGCCACGTTCGCACCTGGAAGTAGGTGCCCGTAAATATCTGCGGTCACCTGAATGCTGCTATGACCCATTTGGTCCCTGACGTAAGGCAGTGGCGCACCAGCCTGAATCAGCAAATGCCCGAAGGTGTGACGAAGATCATGGAACCGAATGCGCCGGAGTCCAGCCTTCTCCACAACGGGCAGGAAGTAGCGGTCGTATAGATGGTCTGGATCAAGCACGCCGCCATTCGGTGCAGGGAAAACGAGCTCGTCGCTAACGCTGTTCTTGCCGGCCAGAAACGCCTTGATCAGCCGCTCATTGCGAAGCGCCAAAAGGGTAGCACCTAGCTGCCGCGACATGTCAACCCGGCGCGGCTTATTGCTTTTTGGTGTGGTGAACTGACGGTACACATAATTGTGCTGCACGAGGATGTAGCGGTTGGCATCCTGCTCGCTGGCGCCAAAGTGGATGAAGTGTGTTGCGAAATATTTAAATATACATTCATCGCCGCAGTAACGGTGCAAAGCGCCCACACCACCTAGTTCCTGCCAACGGCTCATCCACCGTTTCTTGTCCTTGATCCTATGACCGCCAGCGACAACGTGAAAACAAATCCCGATCCGACTACATTCCATTATCCAAATGAGGTTCAGCGAATCCGTGCCTTCATATTGTTCGAGCTCATTTCGCCATTGCAGAAGAATCTTCCCGGCATTTCGCAGTGTGGGTGAGTTCGGAAACTTGAGCGTCCCGAACCATTTCCACTCGAACTCATCATTGTCAAGCGGATATTCCTGTAACAGCCGTAGCATCTGAGCTTTGTTCATGTGCTCTCCTAATCGTTCGCGAGTAAATCCAAGACCTGGCAGGCGCAAGACGACGATCGTTCGCTTTGCAGGCCTAGATCTATCTCGGACAAGAGGAGAATGCATTGGCGCTTAAGAAAAGAATACCAAGGCGGCTAAGATTGAATGGCCAGCTTTGCTCGAAGCGCTCGTAGCACCTCGTAGACCACCGATTCTCGGGCGTAGCGAGCTGAAAGAGGGGCTCTACATGTGAGACAAGCCCTCAGCTCAGGAAAACGGTAAATCGGCGATTTTTGATGGTGAGAACGCGGCGGATTGCCTGATGAAATGTTTTTCCACACCAGCTTGACCGACTGCTCAGATACGGTTCAGCTTCTTACGGGGGAACCAGCTCACTATGTTGAGCTAACACCTGGTTAATCATCGCTTGGTTCAGGAGATTGCTTGTCCGCATCAATTTCACTTTTCAAGGTGAAGAAGGTGCCCCAGATTTTGGGTGGTATTACGCTGCCCGCCGGCAGATCGTGCAAACATCCGAGAAGGAAGCCGGCGCATCATGCTTGGCGGTGAAGAACGCGGTTACCTTGGCTACTCCTTCCCCGCAACCTAGGTCGCTCGTAACAAAAGGTGGCCACACAACCGTTCCGTTGGTCACCGTCTCAGAAAGAAGCTTTTCCCTCCTGAGCAGTAGCTCAAGCCTGCCCTTCAACAGGTTGACTGTGCTTCCGAACGCCACCTCGCCTTGGAAGTTGACGTTCGCTTGCCAAAGGGCCTTTTCGTCGCCAGGGAACGGTACCCAGCCGTTCGGCACATGCCCGGAGCCTCCGCTCCAGCCTACAAAGTGAGCACCGCACTTGAGATGCTCGTTACCAGTCCCGCATGGGAGTCCCGGAAAAAACTCTATCCCTGAGAGGTTCAAGCGAGCCGCAATCGTCGAAGCGATCTTCGCGACAAACGCATTTGTGGCTCCCGCACTCCCCAACGTATGTTGCAGTGGGTTGGATGTCGGAAAGTTCGTGGAATCGGTGCTACCTGTAACGTAGACATTTCCTAAGGGATCTAGCGCAATGTCGAAAGCGAGATCACCCCCACTTCCGCCAAGAAAAGTGGAGTAGACCAGCGCATTACCGCTTGCGTTGATTTCGGCGACAAATCCGTCGGCGAAGCCCCCGCCGAAAGTCGGTTGCAGGGCGTTGAGGATGGGGAAATTGGTCGATTCTGTGAAGCCCGATATATAGGCGTTGCCCAGATGATCCACAGCGATGCCACTGGCGCCATCGAGCCCACCCCCGCCAAGAAAGGTGGAATAGACGAGGGCCGACCCACTGGGATTAATTTTGGTCAGGAAGGCATTCGCGTCACCCAACAGAGTCGATTGCAAGGGATTGATCGTCGGAAAATCGGCTGAAGATGTCCCACCTGTCACGTAGGCATTGCTAGACGAATCTGCAGTGATCCCGCTACCACGGTCGTCTCCCGTACCACCGAGATACGTGGAATAAATGAAGCTGGAACCACTGGCATTGATCTTCGTAACAAAAGCATTCCGGGTCCCTTTTAGGGCCGGCTGAAACGCATTCGCAGTCGGAAAATTGCTCGATGAGGCGGAGCCAGTTACATAAACACTCCCCGCCGTATCCACAGCGATGCCGTTGCCTTCATCATCAGAGCTTCCTCCCAAATAAGTGGAGAAAACAAACGCGGAGCCATCGGGGTTTATTTTGGTAACAAATGCATTGCGCGCGCTCCCGGGTGTGCCACCAAGATTTGGTTGCAGCGCGTTAGGGGTCGTCGGAAAATTGCACGAACTGCAAGGTTGAGGGAAGATGGGGGAACTCGTCATGCCGGTGACGTAGGCGTTGCCAGTAGCATCTGCGGCAATGGCATTACCCGAGTCCTCGCCGAACCCTCCCAAGTAGGTAGAGTAAATTAAGGCCGCACCGGCGGGATTGAGTTTGGAGACGAAACCTGTGGTGCCGTTAACCCCGCAACACGCAGTACTGACTGCTTGTAGCGCATTGACGGTAGGAAAATCAAAAGAGTTTGCACGACCGGTTACGTAGACATTGCCTGAAGGATCGACGGCAATACCTGAGCCAGAGTCTCTACCGCTTCCACCAAGGTACGTGGAGTACACCAGCGCTGAGCCACTCGCGTTGATTTTGGTGATGAAGACGTTGGCGGGATCAAAGCCGGCGCCGGCGTTGCTTGGCTGGAGCGCATTCACCGTTGGAAAATCAAACGAAAAAGCTTGGCCCACTACGTAGGCATTCGCGGATGCATCCACGGCAATGCCGGTTCCGGAGTCTTGCACACTTCCACCAAGGTAAGTCGAGTACACCAGAACTGGATCGATGACCAGCGGCTTGCTGCTGTCGTAATCGCCAACCGTGAAGCGGATGGTGTTATTTGCACTCATCACGTATTGGCTTTCGACAGGCCTTCGGGTGCCGTCGCTATTCTGATAGACTGCGGGCTTCTGGAAGCGAACATCTTCAGAGTTCAATAACAAGTCACCGTTCTGATCGACTACCACGTCGCTGCCGCCCCGAAATCGCAAGGCAATCAAGCCAGGATCGGCGCCGGGAGCCACCACGAAGTCATATTCGAGGCTGCTTTGATTGCCGTAGTAGATCAGGTCCACACCCGGATAAACATTCTCGTACTTCACTTGCGCGAATGTCGGCACATTGGTGCGCCACTTCAACGGATCATTCCCGATGAAATAATTCGCTTTGCCGGACAGCTCTCCAGCGCCTTCCACTCGTGTGCTCACGTTTGCGCCCAACAGTTGCATCCATATCGTGGCGCCAATCAAAGAGTCGGTTGGATTCGACGTCGGCGTGGAGTTAATCGCTTGCCTTGTGGCGTTCGGCCTCCGGTGACTCGCCCTCTTGAGGACAACAACCGCTTCATCTTTGGTCAGAAACAAAGATAAGCCATTCGCGTGAGACAAGAATTTCACACGACCATCTGCCTGACCCATATTAGCCTCGAAACTAAGAGGCAATTTTCCGAAGCCGGACAGCGCCATGTCCATGTGTTGGTGCGACGTTGATCCTCGATCAGTTTGTGCGAACACGGAAGTGGAGAAAACAGCAAGGAATAGGGATACGAAGCAGAGTCTGCGCATGGGGACACTCCTTTGCGCGAACTTGACTTGACCGGCGTGCAGATGAGGCAGTTCAGGTGGGTAACTGCCAACCGCGATGATACGCCGCGGGCGGAGTTTAATACTTGGCTTCAGTCTAAGGCAAGTCCCCTCTAAGTAATCTCTAACTGGAAAGTTATAAATTCTAGGTGCGTCGCTGTGAGCGCTCAAGTTCTTAGATCCAATTTGTCTACGACATTCGACTAGGCTTGGGTTTGGACCGGACTCCTGCCGCTCTAAACCGCCTTTCGTCGGGCGTCAGGTGCAGTCAGCGGTATTCTTTTTCCGAGAAGCTATCCTAGCCGCAGAAAACCTAAAATCGATCGATTCTGAAGAAATGCACGCTAGCACTCTCGGTTCGTTTAGGAGCTTCTGATCATGCTCAAATCCAGATTGATCGATCTGCATCGGCACTAAGAATGTGGATTTTTAGCCGCTGGCAAGGCCCTAGCTAGGTACCGACGATGACGGAGATTACCGACGGCTAGGGTTAATCAGGAGTAGAATCACCCACAATGGCGGAATCGACGGAGACCGGACTTAGGTGGTGGATGCGGTATGTCATCGTCCCCTTGCTGGGAGGCGGTGGCGTACTTGCTCTTATTGTCGCGGCAGCGCTCCACTCGATCGATTCGAAGAACTCTGACCAACCGCAGAAACCGCCAGCAGCAATAGACCCAACAAGATCTTCTGAGCCCCATAAATCACTTGTGCCGCGGCCGGAAGCGACATCACCGAAAGCGGTGGCACCAAAACCTGCAGCACCCAGGGCTGTCGTCCCGAGAGGTGCTATTACGTTTTGCATTGCGAGTCCTGAAACGGTAGACAACCTGGCTGAGACGCTGTCTATGAAAGGCGGCCGGGAGAAAAGATACACGTGCACTGGTAAACGTATTTATATCACCAAGCCAAGGCGGATCATTTTCGTTTGGGATGTCGAAAATCCACGAGGTACGCTGAGCATCGAGTGTACCGGCTCCAACGGGGCTGAGAGATTTGCGGTAACTGAACATGGATCTAAATTTTACGACGTCAAACATGACGCGGTCTGTACGCTTGATGAGCTCGCGAACGGTACCGATTGGAACGAGATCTCAAGAGTGCAGATCGATTGGAGGTTGCGTTGAATCCTGCGCTGGCGGATCCTACCAACTTTCGTGATAGAAACTGAAAATCGTCGCTAGCAGGATTCCATCTTTATATCCGCCTGCCATGAGACTTTCTTCATCTCTAGCCATGGCAAGGCTTTCCGATAGGCATCAAGCAACTCCTCCGACGCGTTTTCGAAAAGCAGGATGGCCCTGACGCTAGGTCCATATCTCAACGTAAACCATCCATAGTAGCGACAGATTTTGCCAATGTGTCCGTCATCGAGGTACCCCAACTGCAGTTCGATTATTGTCGTTCGGTTCTTAGGGTCTATGCACAGAATATCCAAACGCCCGAGATCAAATGTCACTTCTTCGAGCTTGAAATCAGGGTTCGAAGGATTGCGGATGATTTCAGTGAAACGAGCGAATCTTTCAGGCCTAAGCCTTTCAATTGTTTGTTTGACCTCACCTCCCGACGTACGCATTCCAGCTGGCACAAGAGCGACCTTGTCACGCGGTGGCGCCCCTTTCTCCAACCATTTTAGTTCGATCCGCCTACCCAGTTCAGCTTCGTGAAAATTTCGGCGGTAGGTCCCTTTGGGGGCAGTTGGTTTCCATTCAGAATCCGCAATCGCGATCTTTACAACCTCTCCCGGGATGCCAAATCGATATCGCATAAGATACGGAAAGACGATATCTCCGACTTGAACCTCCTGCAGCCGTGCTCGAGCTATATCCCAACTTGTGTTTTCAGTTAGCCCCTCCAAATGGTGACGTATTGGCGGCCAGCCAATCGCTACGCATTTCTCATTGAGCCAGGTTCTCCAAAGCGCTGGGGCATCCGATTCATTGCAAATCACGGTCCAATGTTGAGCCATCATCGCGGATTTCCTAGCCAGTGATTTGCTCCTTCTGGTCGGTTCAACATTTACGCTATTCCGCAATACGAAATGTATAGACGTTGCCATGAGAAGCTGCGTTGAGGCCAGCAGTTGTACCTGGCGCAAGAAATCCATATTCGCCAGCAACCAAACCTTTCAGAACGATCTTGTACGTTCTGCTCGCCACTTTGTTGAATTTGAAGTCCAATACATTATCCTGTGCACCGTCGGATGCATGCAGAACACCACCGGTCACGGTTCGAAATTCTCGGCGATCTCCCTTTCCCCAAAACTTTAGAAGCTGGTACTCCGACGCCGAATCTCCTTCTCGACTATGTATGTAAAACTCCAATTCACTATCTATGCCCATCAATCTCGAGGAATTCGTACTACCCTTAGTCAAATCGAGCCTACTGTGCGGTCCTCTGACCGTGCCATTCAAATGTCCTTTGTCGAGACCCAGGGTAACCGCTACTTTGACTACGCCGCCGGTCCGCCAGCTGACGATCTCCGGCTCGATGGCGACAAGCTTTCCATTTTCCCGGATGTAAACGCCGATCTCGTCTGGCAGATCACCGGCCTTGGGTGGCGTCGGCGTGGTAAGCGGCAGTGGATTTGCTTCAGCCCGTTCTGGTTTTGGCGTTTGCTTTTTCTCCGCTGTTGCGATCATGGCTTCGATCACGGCCTGGCTTGCACCTGAATTCTTCAGCTGCATCACGGCGGCAATGGAAAGATCGAAATCTGTGTCGTTTGCTTTGATGAGCTTAATAATCGTCGAATCAGCGAAACGCGCCTTCACCATTTGGACGACATCTTGGGTCTCGGCGCGGCGTAGAGGACTCGGCTCGCTATTAGCCCACACTAGGAAGTGCGGCCCGCTGAAGCTCTCTTCATGCTTCTGGGTTACAAGTTAGAAGGACCTGGTCGACTGTTGTACTGGCAAAAATGACAGTTGGGCGGCTGAGGAGTCGCTCCGGATCGCTAACGACTTGCCGGATAAACGCGGTGCACTTAACAGGTCGATGCAACACCATCTGATGTAAGTCTGCGGTGTAAAGGTGGTGTTGGCATGAGGCCAGGACAACGGGTTGGGCTTTCTGCGATCGAGAAGCGTGACGTTTGGAGCCGGCGGAAGGCGGGACAGTAGCTGCATGAGATCGGGCGCGCCTTTGACAAGCCGCATAGCTGCATTCGGGGAAGGAGTCAACGAGGAAAAATACCCGGGGCTCAAGAGAGACAAAGACACTCTAACAAGACCAAAACTTGCAGTTCCTACTTGTCCGCGCTGCAAGAGAGACGCTTAGCTACCGGCGATGCCCTTGTTCACCAGCACCTTGACCTCAACCCGGCGGTTTTCGGCTCGCCCGGCTGCTGTCTCGTTCGGTGCAGCTGCTCCGTATTCGCCCATCGCGCCCGGTGCCACGATACGCCGCACTGGCACGCTGCCCTGCTGGACCATATAAGTGATCACCGCTTTAGCGCGGTCTTCGCTCAGTTTTGTGTTCATCTTGGCGTTTCCGGTGGCATCAGCATAGCCAGTCACCTCGACGATATATCCCTTGAAACCGGTGGCGGTTTGCGCCAACTGTTTCAGTTGTTCCTCATCCTTCGCCGAGATCTGAGAGCTACCCACCTTGAATTTCACAGTCGCTTCACCCTTCACGTCATATTCACTCAGCGCCATGAAGCGATCAGTGTTCTCCTGGATGTCTTGAATGTTCCGATCAATCTGCTGTTTGTTGGCGGCGATATTCTGCTTGTTGGTTTCGATATATTCCTTGTTGGCCGCCAGCTGTACCTTGTTGGTTTCAATCTTCTCATGGTGTGTCGCAAGGGTCTGCACGTTGGTAGCGACTTGCTCTGCTGTCGGATGCAAACCGGCCTGGATCATCTCGGCCGTTTCCAGGTCGTCGCCATCCACGGTGATCGTTTTCGCCGCAATCTGGCCCTGGCCATCGGACACTCCCTCGACCGACACCTTGAGTCCCGGTATCAGCACCACGTGGGACAATTCCTTTCTGTCCAATCCAAAAAGTCCCGTGTTGTCTTTCGTCCTCGTGGCATCGTCGAGGACCACGGTAGTCTTCCCCTCCGAGCTCTGCACAACCATCGTTTCTCCGGCACGGGAAATGATCATTCCTTTGACTTTGGCTTCGTCGCCCCTGGCGCCGAAAGCTGTTAGCGACACCAGAAAGAACAATGTCATCAGATTCACTACCATTCCTTTTCGCTGCATAAACTTCATCCTCGCATTCTTGAATTCCGTTTGAACGCTTTGCCTCGCACCTTCGATCGGATCTTCGCCCTGTTGATTTCAGTGTTGCATTTCACTGCAGGAGGGCTAGGTTCGGTAACTGGCAATAGTGACAGTGTTTCTGCCTTTCAAATCAGACACATTTGCGTCGGCATCGAAACGAAGTTGTAAATAGCTGTTGGGAACAGGCGTTTACACCCTGCATTACCGCGAGAAAGTGTTCAGTTTGTCGCGGATGTACGTCGCGGCAGACCAGATTAGGCGGCGGATACCATAGGCATCCTCCCTAATTTGGTTCCCGGATGCTAACTGTTGCGGTAGGGACGACCATCGCTGATCGCCCCCCCGCAGTCGGGTAGGACAGTGGCGCGTATCGGGCTTCGAATGATGCCGACGTTTCCATGGTCCCCCCTATCATTCCGTACGGCGGGTTTTCCCCAGTACGGCTGGATGGCTGGCATTTCAGACAGTGCCTTCCCAGAGCATCCATCGCTTAAGCCGGCTCCCGGCATTCGTCGGTGTACGCCTGGTTTGCTTCTGCCCTTCGCGCACCTCATAGTCAGATTCGGTTGTCCCGT
>Ga0268264_10003619_pt1 | contig 13291 bp, 11 predicted proteins | sample KBSSwiS32_FD_190357 | JGI IMG/M metagenome (GOLD analysis project Ga0268264, IMG submission 190357) | Switchgrass rhizosphere microbial communities from Kellogg Biological Station, Michigan, USA - KBS Switchgrass S3-2 (SPAdes) (version 2) | ecosystem: Host-associated > Plants > Roots >...
CGGTGGCGAGCGCCATCACCACGCCCATCGCGCGATCGAGCGCGGGATCGGGAAAGAACGTCTGCTCGGGGTGGGGCTTGAACAGCGCGGCGGCTTCGGGTGCGGGTGAGTGCATGATGAAGTTCCTGAAAACTAGGGCCTGTTCACACTATGTCCGCAAACGCGAACGGGTGGCATGGTCCGCCAATCAAGGCGGACGACGAAGCGAAGACCGGGCGTCTTCGCGAGGAGGACAACGCAGAGTGGCGGCCCAGGGCGCCCGTTCCCTTCGGGTTGCTGCCGAAAGCGCACAGCGCTGCGTTGCAAAGTCTCGCCGGGTACCCTACCCGCCTTCACCTTTGCGCCTTGCGCTGTGCGCTTTCGGCCGTGCAACGCGTTTGTGGACATAGTATGAACAGGCCCTGACGTTGGATCGATCGAACGGTTGCGCGGGGACGACGAATGGCGTCGAGAAGTGCGGGTCAATCGCACCACAGGCCGCCGTTGACGTCGAGCACCTCGCCGGTGACGTACGCGGACGTGGGCGACAGCAGGAACAGGATCGCCGCCACCACTTCGTCCATCGTGCCCATCCGGCCCGCCGGGACGAGCGCGGTCAGGTTGGCCGGAAAATTCGTCGTCATCGACGTGGCGATCGGGCCGGGCGCCACGGCGTTGACGGTGATGCCGAATGCCGCGAGCTCCTTCGCGAAAAACGACGTCATCGCGTGCACGCCGGCTTTCGACACGCCGTAGGCCACGTTGGCGGCGTGCGTCTGCTCGTCGGGCGAGACCCACGGACGCGCGTTGCCGCCGTTCTTGCCGACGACCGAGCCCAGGTTGACGATGCGGCCGTAACGCTGCGCCTTCATCGGCGCGATCGCCGCCTGGCTCGCGAGGAACGTGCCCTTCAGATTGATGTCCATCACCCGATCCCATTCCGCTTCGGCCAGGTTCACGGCCGAGCCGTGGGACACGACGCCCGCCACGTTGACGAGCATGTCGAGACGGCCGAGCGACGCGGCGATTCGCGCGATCAGCGCATCGACTTCGACTTTGCGGGTGACATCGAGATGAAAGGCGGTTGCCGAAGCAGCTTCGAACGTGCTCTTCGCCGGATCGGCGGCGATGCCGATGTCGGCAGCGATCACCGTCGCACCGCGCGCCACCAGCGCGGCGGCCACCGCGCGGCCGATGCCGCCGGTGCCGCCGGTGACGAGCGCGACGCGCCCGGCGAATCCGGTGTCGTGAGGCAGCGTGGCGTTGGCCGCGGCCGGATTCATGTCGATCGCCCTCGTGAACGCCGCGCGGAGTGCGGCCGATGATGCGCGAGCGCCGTGAACTGCGCGCCGACGTCGTGATCGTCGGCGCGGGCATCGTCGGCTGCGCGACGGCCTACCACCTGGCGCGCCGCGGCGCGTCGGTGCACGTCATCGAGCGCGGGCGCGTGGCGGGCGAGCAGTCGAGCCGCGCGTGGGGATTCCTGCGCCAGCAGGGCCGGCATCCGGCGGAAGTGCCGCTCGCCGCGGCCGCGCTGGAATTGTGGCCGAACCTCGAACGCGAGCTCGGCGCCGATCTCGAATTCGTTCGAGGCGGCATCCTGGTGCCGGCGGAAAGCGACGCCGACGAGGCGCGTCTCGCCGCCGCGGAGCGCGTCGCGCGCGAGCACGGCTTGCGCTCGAAGATGGTGACCGCGGCCGAGATCCGCACGCTCGTCCCCGGCGTGGCGCTTGGCTGGCGAAGCGGACTCTACACCGCGGAAGACGGTCACGCCGAACCGTTGAAGACCACGGAAGCGTATGCCGCCGCCGCGCGCCGGCGAGGCGCGACGATCGAGGAGCGCACGATCGCGATCGGCCTCGAGGCGCAGGGCGGGCACGCGTTGGGCGTGCTCACCGCCGATACCGTGTATCGAGGCAACAGCGTCGTGTGCGCCGCGGGTGTGGGGACCGCGGATCTCTGCCGTACGATCGGCGTCGACCTGCCGATCTCCGCGGTGCGGGCGTCGGTGGCGCAAACGCGCGTGGCCGCGCCCATCACCCGCACTGCGGTGTGGGCGCCGCGCGTCGCGTTCCGGCCGAAGAAGGACGGCAGCTACTACGTCAGCAACGGCTATCGCGGCGTCGACGCCGAGCACGACCTGACGCTCGATTCGCTGCGGCACCTGCGCGAGTTCATCCCGACGTTTCTCGTCAACCGCGACGTCGTGAAGCTGCGCGTCGGCAGCGAATTCCTCGCCGACCTCACGCATCGCTTTTCGCGGCGCGGACGATTCACGTCGCTGCGCGAGCCGAAGGTGAGCCGCACGCTCGTGCGCTACCACGAGCAGTGCTTCTACGAAGTGTTCCCGCACCTCGCGGGGCTCGGTATCGCGCGCGCCTGGGCCGGCCGGATCGATGCGACGCCCGACCTGATCCCGATTCTCGGCACGCCGCCCGGCGCGCCGCGCAATTTCATCGTTGCCGCCGGGCTCAATGGACACGGCTTCGCGCTCGCGCCGATCCTCGGCAAGCTCCTCGCCGAGCAGATCCTCGACGGCAAGGCGTCGCTCGACCTGCATCGCTTCCGGCCGAGCCGCTTCGCCGAGGGCGATGCGCGACCGGAATCGAACGCGTTGTAGTCGGATGTTTCGCACAGGGTCTTTCCGGGGATTCGTCGCCGCCTAATGCGGCAGAAAAGGCTCCAGCTCCTTCAAGCGCGGCAATTGCAGCCCGCCCTGGAGGATCGTTGCCAGGTTGTCGCTGTTCGCGATCGGTGCGACGCTCTTCGTCAGGTCGCCCTTGACCACGAGCACGTCGGCGATCTTGCCGGCGGCGAGCGAGCCGACATCCTTGTCGAGGCCGAGCAGCTCGGCGTTGGACGAAGTCGCCGCGCGCAGCGCTTCGAGCGGCTTCAAGCCGCCCTGTTGCATCAGCTCGATCTCGTGCAGGTTGTACGGACCGAAGGCGGTCACCGGGTCGGAAAACGCATCGCAACCCGAGCCGATCTTCACGCCCATCTCGATCGCCAGCTTGAACGACGCGAGGTGCGCCTCGAACATCGGCACCGCCTTCTTCCTCGCGTACTCGGGCACGCCCGGCGTGTTGACGACGCGATCGAGCAGCGCCAGCGTGGGCACGAGGAACGTGCCCTTCTTCTTCATTTCCGCGCAGCACGCCTCGTCGAGCACGAAGCCGTGCTCGATCGAATCCACGCCGGCCTTGATCGATGCGCGCGCGCCGAGCAGCCCTTCCGCGTGCGACGCAATCTTGCGCCGCAGCGCATGCGCTTCCGACACCGCGGCCTGGATCTCCTCGTCGCTGAAGTGCTGGTCCTCGAGGCTGTCGCGCTCGCTCATCGTGCCGCCGGACGTCCAGATCTTGATCACGTCGGCGCCGTCGCGCACGCTCTGCCGCACCGCCTTGCGGATGTTGTCGGAGCCATCGACGATGAACGCCATCGCCGAGCAGCCGCACAGCCACGTCGACGGCAGGTTGTGCACGTCGCCGTGACCGCAGGTCATGCTCATGCCGAAATGCGCAGGCACGGTGCGCGGGCCGAGGATCGAGCGCTCGTCGACGGCGCGCTTGATCGCGACGCCGTTCTGCGAGCCGAGATCGCGCACCGTCGTGAAGCCGTGGTCGAGGAGCTTGCGCGCATCCGACACCGCGCGCGCGCAATTGAGCATCTTGGGCTCGATCGCCCACATCATCGGATCGGGGCTGCGGCTGCCGAAGAAGTGGACATGCGCGTCGATCAGCCCGGGCATCACCGTATGGCCCGTGGCATCGATCACCCGCCACTTCTTGCCCTTCGCGACGCTGCGCTCGGGACCGACCTTGACGATGCGCTCGCCGTCGATGATCACCGCGTCACCCTTGACCGGCTCGAGCGCCGTGCCTTTCAGCACGATGCCGCCCCGGATCATCACCTTCACGTCCTCGGCCACGCCTTCGTCTCCTCTGTCTCTTGCCGTCAGCCCAGGTACGCCTGGAACATCTCGTCCGAATCGCTCAATTCGGTTGCCGGCGCTTCCATCACGATCTCGCCGGTGCGGATCACGTAAACGTAATCGGCCACCGCCAGCGCAACGCGCACGTTCTGCTCGACCAGCAGGATCGTCTGCCCGCCCTTGTTGAGCGCAGTGAGGATGCGTGTCAGCTCCTGCACGATGATCGGCGCGAGGCCGTTGGTCGGCTCGTCGAGCAGCAGCACGCTGGGCTTCGACATCAGCGCGCGACCGGTGGCGAGCATCTGCTGCTCGCCGCCGGAGAGCGAGGCGGCGCGATTCACCGCGCGCTCGCGCAATCGTGGAAACTGGTCGAACACGCCCTCGATCGCCTGCTTGACCTGCGCGGCGGGCGTGCCTCGGGCGAGCGCGCCGAGCTCGAGGTTTTCGGTGATCGTCATCTCGGGAAAGAGCTCGCGACCCTGCGGCACCAGCGCGAGCCCGCGCGCGAAGATCGCGTGCGACGACATCCGCTCGATGCGCTCGCCGTTCAGTTCGATCTCGCCGGCGGTAGCGCGCAGCACGCCGACGATCGTCTTCATCGTCGTCGACTTGCCGGCGCCGTTGCCGCCGAGCAGCGCGACGACCTTTCCCTTGGGCACCGACAAGCTGATGCCGCGCAGCACGCGCAGCGTGCCGTAGCCGGATTCGAGGCGGCGGATTTCAAGCATGCTCGTCTCCGAGGTACGCGGCTTTCACCCGCGCGTCGGACGCGACCTCGGCCGGCGTGCCTTCGGCGATCACCCGGCCGTTCTCGAGCACGGTGATGCGCTGCGAGACATCGAGCACCAGCGACAGCACGTGCTCCACCAGCAGGATCGTGATGCCGGACTCGGTGCAGATGCGCCGCAGCAGCGTGTTGAGACCGACGACTTCCGGCGGGCTCAATCCGGCGGCAGGCTCGTCGAGCATCAGGATCCGCGGCTTCGCGACCAGCGCGCGGGCGATCTCGACAAAGCGCTGCTGCGCGAACGAGAGCTCTACCGGCCGCTTGAACAGCGTTTCGCCGATTCCGAGGAAGCGCAGCGTCTCGATCACGCGCTGCTGGCCCTCCTCCTCTTCCGGGTTGCGTCCGCTCGGCCGGAACAGCGACGTGAAGACGTTGTCGCGGATCTGGTCGTGCATCCCGATCAGCACGTTTTCGAGTACGGTCAGTTGCGGCAAGAGCTGCACCGACTGGAAGGTGCGCCGCATGCCCATTCGCGCACGGCGATAGGTCGGCTGCCGGGTGATGTCTGCGCCGGCGAAGCCGATCGCGCCGTCGCTGATCTGCGCGAGGCCGGTGATCGCGTTGAAGAACGTGGTCTTGCCGGCGCCGTTCGGGCCGATGACGCCGTGGATCACGCCTTCGGGCACGGCGAGGTCGACGTTGTCGACGGCGGTCAGGCCGCCGAAGCGCACGGTCACGCCCTTGGTCGTCAGCAGCGCGCTCACTCTTTCACCTTGTCGCCGCTGCCGGCCGCGAGCGACGCTTCGTGCTTCTTCTTCAGATCGCGCCAGTTACGCGACAGGATCTCGTCGGGCAGGATGCCCTTCTTCTTGCCGAGGCCGGCCAATCCGAACGGCATGAAGATCACGAAGATGATCAGCAGCACGCCGAAGATCATTTCCTGCACCGACTGGAATCCGCGCAGCAGCTCGGGCAGCGTGGTGAGCACGATCGCGCCGAGCACCGAGCCGTACATGCTGATCAGGCCGCCGATGACGACGATCGAGAAGTGCAGCACGAGCTGGAACATGCCGAAGCCGTCGGGCACGATGAAGCCGAGCGTGATCGCGAACATCGCGCCGCCGATGCCCGCATAGAACGCGGAAAGCCCGAACACCACCCCCTTGGTGAACGCGATGTTGATGCCGTTGCACTGGGCGACGATCTCGTTTTCGCGAATCGCGACGAACGAGCGGCCAAGCCGCGATTCGACGATCCGCTTGCCGATGACGTAGAGAACGACGGTGATCGCGAGCAGCAGGTAGTACATCCGATGGTCGCCCTTGAACGACCAGCCGAAAAGCTCCGGCGCGGCCACCTTCACGCCGTCGGTGCCGAGAGTGAGCTCCTTCCAGTGGATCAGCACCCACTGGATCAGCTCGGCGAACGCCAGCGTGACGAGCGCCAGATAGACGCGTTTCATCCGCAGCGCCGGCAGCGCGCCGAGCGAGCCGATGATCGTCGCCACGATGCCGGCGGCGGGCAGCGCAATCCAGAACGACCAGTGCAGCCGGTAGATGAGCAGCGCCGCCGTATAAGCGCCGATGCCCATCAGCGCAGCGTGCGCAAACGCGAACTGTCCGGCGTAGCCCAGCAGCAGGTTCAGCCCGATCGCGATCACCACGTACACCAGCACGAGATTGAGGATGTACTGCACGTAGCGGTCGGTGCTGAGCGGCAGCAGCAACAGCGCCACGAGCAGGATCGGCGCGAACCACCGGTGGATCGAGGATCTCACGGTGTCAGACCCGGTGGACCGCTTTGCGGCCGAACAGCCCTTGCGGACGGATGAACAGCACGATGATGATGATCACGAACGCCGACAGATGCTGGAACGCCGTGGAGACGTAGCCGCCGAACAGCATTTCGATCACGCCGATCAGCAGGCCGCCGACGATCGCGCCCGGCACGCTTTCGAAGCCGCCGAGCACCGCCGCGGCGAAGCCCTTCAGCAGGAAGTTCGCGCCCATGTCGGGGTAGAGCAGCGAGACCGGCGCCGCGAGCACGCCGGCTGCGCCACCCGCGACGCAGGCGAGCGCCCACGTGGCGGAGAAGATCCGGCCGGTGTTGATGCCGACGAGCCGCGCGCCCATCAGGTTCTGTTGCGTCGCGCGCATCTGCTTGCCCATCGTCGTCGATCGGAAGAACACGAACATCGCGGCGGCGAGCAGCACGGCGACGCCGATGGTGACGAGACTCTGCGGCGAGATCACCGCCGTGCCGACGATGATCGGCGGCGTGTCCTTGAACAGCGGCGGAAACGTGTAGATGTCCTGCCCGAACGGGATCCGTGCCGCGCCCTTGAGCGCGAAGGAAAGTCCCACGGTGACCATCGCGAGCGTGATGTGGTGCTGGTCGGAGAGCGGACGGAAGGCGATGCGCTCGATCAGCGCGCCGAGAACGCCGCAGGCGATCACCGCGATCACCAGCGCGATCGGGTACGACCAGCCCAGGAGCTGGAACACGATGTAGCCGATGAACGCGCCGATCATCAGCACTTCGCCGTGAGCGAAGTTGACGACGTCCTGCGTCTTGTAGATCAGCACGAGGCCCAGTGCCACCAGCGCGTAAAGGCTGCCGTTGGCGAGCCCGGCGACAACGAGCGTCAATGCATCCATGGCGGCACCTTTGGACCTTGCCGAGCGCAATCACTCGTGTCCCCGCGCGGGCGGGGACACGAGCACTTCGAACGGAACGGCGGCGTGCTCCAGGTTCGCCGCCGGTACTACGTTACTTGCCTTTCGGCCAGGTGGGGCCGACAACGACGATCGCGTCGTCCTTCAGCGCCCAGATCGTGCCGTCGAGGCAGCCTTGGCGCCGCGTCGCCGAGAAGTTGACTTGGCAGAACGCCGGGCCGGCTTCACCGTTCTTCGTGCTTTCCAGCGCGGCGATGAACTTCTCGCGGGTGAGGTCGGGCCCCGCCTTCTTGATCGCATCGGCGATCGTGATCGCGCCGGACATCCCGTAGAACGACAGCGATTGCAGCTTGTCGCTCGGGAATTGCTTCTTGTAGAGGTCGGTGTACTTGGCGAGCTCGGGGCTGCCGACCGGACCTTTCAGGAACGCGGTGACGTAGACGTCCTTCAGCGCGGTCTTGCTGCCGGCGCGCTCGGCGAGGTCCTTCAGGTCCATCACCGACGTGGTGCCGATGAACGGTCCCTTGAGGCCGTACTTCTCGGCGTCGCGCAGGAACACCGCGGACTCGGCCGGGTAAAGGATGAAGAGCGTGGCGTCCGGGTTCGCCGCCTTGATCTTCAGCACCTGCGACGTGGCGTCGGTGGCCTTGCCTTCGAGCTGCACGTCGGCGACGACCTCGAGACCGGCCGCCTTGTAGCCGTCGTTGATCCGCTTCATCTTGGCGTCGGCCCATTCGTTGGCGTGGCGCACGATCGCGATCTTCTTCGCATTGGGAATGCTCTTCGCGAAGTTCAGGATCACGCCGCCGTCGCCGCTGCCGGGCAGCGCCGTGGTGAAGATGTATTTGCTCGGCGGATCGCTGATCGAATCGAGCGTCGCGGCCATCACCATGAACGGCACCTTCGCGTCGATGAACTCGTCGCGCGCGGCGAACACCGCGGCGCTGCAGCTGCCGCCGTGGATCATGAACACCTTGTCGGTGTAGATCAGCTTCTTCACCGCGGCGCGGGCCTTCGCCCCGTCGCAGGCGTCATCCTCGTGGATGATCTCGATCTTGCGGCCGTTGATGCCGCCGGCTTCGTTGATTTCCTTGTAGATCGCGATCGCGCCGTTGTTGATCGGATAGCCGTACACGCTCGTTCCGCCGGTCAGCGGGCCGAACATGCCGATCTTGATCGTCGTGGGCGTGACGCCGTCTTCCGCCATCGCCGGGCCGACGAGAGCGAGCGTTGCAAGGGACGCGGCGGCCAATCCCAGTGACAGCTGCCGCGCGGTGGATTTGATCGTATGCATAGGGTTGTCCTCGATTGTCGAACAGGATGTGGTTGCTTCTTTCGTCAACTCGCTATTGGTGCGCTTGCAGTAGCTGGAACTTCCGTTTACTCCGGTTTGATGTTCGCCGTCCGAATGACCAGCGCCCATTTGTCAGTCTCTCCGCGCAGGCGCTCGCCGAACGCCGCGGGCGTGCCGCCCATCGGCTGGCTGGCGAGGCCCAGCAGGCGCTCGCGAACCTCCGGTGCCGCGAGCGTCTTCGTTGCCGCCGCGTTCAATGCATCGATCGCTTCGCGCGGCGTGCCCGCAGGTGCGACCAGGCCGACGACGCTGCCGCCTTCGTAGCCGGGAACGCCGGATTCGCTGATCGTCGGCACGTCGGGCAGGCCGTCGAAGCGGGTGAGCGACCCGACGGCCAACGCCTTCAATTTACCCGATTTTATGAGCGGGAGCGCGGCCGAAATGTCGGAAAACATCACGTTGATCTGCCCGCCGACCAGATCGGCCTGCGCGGGCGCCGTCCCCTTGTACGGAACGTGCGTCATGTCGCATCCGGATTTCATTTCAAAAAGCTCCGACCACAGGTGCGCCGAGCTGCCGATGCCCGACGAGCCGACGGTGACCTGCCCGGGCTTGGCCTTACACAGCGCGATCAATTCGGCGACGTTGGCGACGGGCAGCGAAGGATTCGCGACCAGCACGCTCTGGTTCCACGCGAGCAGGATGATCGGCGAGAAGTCGCGCATCAGCTCCCACGTGAGGTTGGGCGTCAGCGTGTTGTTGATCGTCGTCGAGCCGGTCGCGACGAGCAGCGTGTAGCCATCGGCCGGCGAGCGCGCCACGACCTCGGTGCCGATGTTGCCGCCCGCGCCGGCGCGGTTGTCCACGACGATCGGCTGGTCGAGGAACGTCGCCATCTTCTGCGTGACGATCCGGGCGACGACGTCGGTGCCGCCGCCGGGCGGATACGGGACGACGACCTTGATCGGCCGGTTGGGATAAGGCTGCGCGAGTGCACTCGCGCACAGCAATCCGGTGATGATGAGCAACGCGGCACGGGCAAACATCGGTAATCTAGTCATTCATCAGGAAATCGGTGTGATAGAACTTCATGACCTGCTCGACGCGCTCCGGCTTCGGCGCCGCGTTGAACCAGCCATGGCGGCTGACGGTGAGCCCCGAGTTCTTCTTCATGTCGACCATCATTTCCGCCATCTTGATCGTCGCCGCGAGGCCGTCGACGATCGGCACGTTGTCCACCCGCGAGACGCCGTGCGACGCGAGCAGCACGGAGAGCGGCATCGATCCGCCGATCAGGACGTCGGCGCCGGTCGTGCGGATCATCGTTCGCGCGGCCTCCTGGAAGCGCGCGATCAGCGGCGCGGGATCGCTGTAACCCGCCAGCACGTCGCGAAAGCCGAAGCCGGTCCACATCACGCCGGCGAAGCGCTCGGAGAAGCCGTAGGACTTGAAGCGCTCGGTGTACATCGGCACCAGTTGCTCGATGAACGTCATCACGCCGAACTTCTGGCCGAGCTGGCAGGCGATCAGCGCCGCGGACTCGCCGTAGCCGGTGACCGGGATGTCCACCAGCGTGCGGATCTCGCGGATCATCGGGTTGGGCATCGTCGCCATCGCGTACGCGTCGAAGCCCTGCTTTTGCGCTTTCAGCGCGCCGGCCACCCACTGGTTGCCGTGCATCCAGTACATCGCGCTGTACGCGAGGTCGTCGCCTGGGTAATCGGCCGGATACGTGCCCTTGCGTTGCCCGTGCATCACGATCTCGGTGTCGGGTCGCGCGATCTTCTTCATGTGCGTGCGAAGCGTGTCGGCGTACGCCGGCAGGTCCTCGAGGACGGTGAAGCTCTGGTGCCAGATGCGCATTCGCGTGCTCCTGGGTTTATCGACCGCGAGCGCGCTTGCGCCGCGTGCGGGTGGCTGCGTCGTCGATCGCCAGCTTCTTCGGATCGATCACGACGCCGTAAGACTTGGCGGCTTCGGCAATGCTGACGAGGCCGTTCTTCACGTCGCGGAGCACCGCCTCCGGCGCGCGCTCGAGCGGGTTGCCCACACCGCCCGCGCCGGCGGTGCGCCAGCTGACGAGATCGCCCTTGCGCAGTCGATACGTGCCTTTGGAGTGGAGCTTCGAACCGTTCTTCCTGTCGGCGTTGAGCAGCGTCACGCCGAGCCGTCCCGGCTTGCCGCCGCGCAGTCCGTACGGCGGGTAGACGTGGCGATCGCCCAGGTTGGTCATCGTCGCGTGGTCGGCGAGCAGGCGCAGGTCCTTGCGCAGCCCGCAGCCGCCGCGGAACTTGCCGGGGCCGGCGGAATCGGCGATCAATTCCAGTCGCTCGATGATCACGGGATTGCGGCTTTCCTGGATTTCGATAGGAACGTTCGTCCCGTTCCACGGCGACGACGTCGCTTCGATGCCGTCCTTGTTCGCGCGCGCACCGATGCCCCCGATCACCGATTCCCAGCAGATGAACTGCTTGCCGGTCTTCGGGTTCACGCCGCCGATGTTCGGGTTGAAGAAGTGCGACGTCGCCGCGATCACGCGGTCGGGCACGGCCTTCGCGAGCGCGCCCATCGCGACTTCGTAGATCCGGTGCGAGACCACGGCGCGGCCGCCGCACGGCGCGGGCCGCGTCGGGTTGAAGAACGAGCCCGGCGGTGCCGTCGTTTCGATCGTCCGGATGATGCCTTCGTTCTGCGGCGCGGACGCGAGCGTGACGCTCTTCACCGCGGCGATCGAATACGCGGCGGTGTAGTGCAGATAGGAGTTCAGGCCCGCTTCGCGCTGCGGGCCGCTGCCGGCCCAGTCGAGCAGTACCTTGCCGTCGCCGATCGTCACGGTGACGTGCGCCTCGACCGGCTCGGTGTCGGGACCGACGTCGTCCATCCGGTCGTGGAACGTGTACTTGCCCGCAGGCAGCGCGCGAATCGCCGCGCGCATCTGCGCTTCGCTCTCGGCGATCAGCTGATCCATCGCCTGGCGCAGCACGGCGACGCCGTAGCGCCGCGCAAGATCCTCGATGCGCCGCGCACCGGTCAGGTTGGCCGTGTACTGCGCGCGGATGTCGCCGAGCACTTCGGGCACGCGCACGTTCGCTTCGATCACGCGAAAGATGTCGCGCACCGGCTCACCTTTGACGAACGCGCGCGTCGGCAGGAAGCGCAAGCCCTCCTGGAAGTTGTCCTGGATGCCGGTGATCGTCTGCGATCCTGCGCCCGAGCCGCCGATGTCGATCTGGTGCGCGATGTTGACGGCGAACGCGACGAGCCGGCCGTCGAAATACACCGGCGAGATCATGTAGAGATCGGGCAGGTGGCCCGCGCCGATGCCGGGATCGTTGCAGATGATCGCGTCGCCTTCGGAGAGCGTTTCCGGCGGATAGTCTTCGAGCACGCGGCGCACGCAGTACGCCATCGAGCCGAGATGGCCGGGGCTGTAGTCGCCCTGCGCGACCATGTAGCCGTCGGCGTTGAACACGCCGGTCGAAAAATCGGAGCCTTCCCGCACCGCCACCGAATACGCGGTGCGGGTCAGCGTGACGCCCATCTCCGCCGCGGTGGAGAGCAGGCCGCCCCAGATGACGGAAAAGGTGACGGGATCGAGCGCGGGCATCGACTTCGTATTCGTAGCGTTGGGGCGCGACGACGGCGAGGCGTTCGTCGAGGGTTGGTCGCGGGTCATGCCGGGGCTCCCGCGAGGTCGACGACGATGTTGCCGTCGCGATCGACTTCGGCGCGACTGCCCGGCAGGATCACCACGGTCGATTCGCGCTCCTCCACGACCGCGGGCCCCTCGAAGCGGTGCCCCGCGGCGAGCTTGTAGCGGTCGTACACCGGGCACTCGCAAAAGCCCGACGTCTCGGGAAAGTAGACGGCTCGCGTTCCCTTGCGCGCGCGCTCCACGGGCTCGTTCGACGCGCCGACCGGATGCAGCTGCATCGACGTCGCCGGGCCGCCGGCGGTCAGCCGGAAATGCACGAGCTCCACCGGTTCCGCGCGATCGAACGCGCGATCGCCGTACGCCGCGGCGTACGCGGCGAAGAACGCGTCGCGCAGCCGTTCGATGTCGGCCGCGCGATAAGGGCCGTCGGGAAGATCGACGCCGATTTCATACCCCTGGCCGCGAAAGCGCATGTCGGCAGCGCGCGTGTAGCGCGCACCCGAGGCGATGCCGCACGCCTTCAACTGCGCCTTGCCCTGGCCTTCGAGCTCGCGAAAGATCGCGTTGATCGTCGCGATGCTCGCCGGATCGAGCGCGGTGATGCGCGTGCGCGCGAGATCGAACGCGGGCTCGGCCATCAAGAGACCGATCGCCGACTCGACGCCGGCGCCGTGCGGAAACACGATGCGCGGGCAGCCGAGCATCCGCGCGAGCCGCGCGCCGTGCACCGGTCCCGCGCCGCCGAACGGCACCAGCACGAAATCGCGCGGATCCTTGCCCTTGCTCACCGAGACGACGCGCGCCGCCTGCGCCATGTTCGCGGTGACGACTTCGTGGATGCCCCACGCGGCGGCAACGGTATCGAGCCCGAGCGGCTTGCCGACGTGGGTATCGATGCCAGCGTGCGCGCCGCCGGTGTCGAGGCGCATCTTGCCGCCGAGAAAATAGTCGGCGTTCAGGTATCCGAGCACGAGGTCGGCGTCGGTGACCGTCGGGCGCGTGCCTCCGCGGCCGTAGCAGATCGGACCCG
>Ga0268264_10003634_pt1 | contig 13263 bp, 9 predicted proteins | sample KBSSwiS32_FD_190357 | JGI IMG/M metagenome (GOLD analysis project Ga0268264, IMG submission 190357) | Switchgrass rhizosphere microbial communities from Kellogg Biological Station, Michigan, USA - KBS Switchgrass S3-2 (SPAdes) (version 2) | ecosystem: Host-associated > Plants > Roots >...
TCCGTCCCCACATCGATGCTGGAGGTGATGCCATGATTGAGCATCGCCTCGCCGAAGTACCAGCTGTACGCGGTCTGCGATTCCCAGAGCCCGGGCAGGACGAACTTGCCGGCCGCATTGATGACGCGGGCGTTGGCGGGAACGTTCACCTGCCCCTTGCGTCCGACCGCGATGATCTTGGTGCCCTGAACGACGATGACGGAATCGGCAACGGGCGTTCCGCCATTCCCGTCGATGAGGGTTCCGCCCTCGATCGCCAGCGCGCCCTGTTGCGGCGCCTGTGCAGAGACGATCGACACGGCGAGCGCAACTCCGAACAATGCACGGGCGACGAATGCCTTCACGCGTAGCCTCCCGGAATCGACGGAAGCTTACAGGAATTGTGTCCAATCTGCCGGGTCCAAAGGACCCGGCAGACTGATGACGCGTCAATGCCCAGCTCCTTTCGGACCCGCCGAATTCGCTAAATTCGCTGGAAATTCTTTTCGACCTCTCGCCGCGTAATCCGCAGCATCACGGGCCGGCCGTGCGGGCAGATTGTGGAATAGGCGGTGCGGCGCAGCTCCTCGAGAATGTGCGCCATCTTCTCGTGCGTCAGCGGGTAGTTCGCTTTGACCGCTGCATGGCACGCGGTCGTCGCGGCGATTCGCTTGATGGCCGCGTCGACGCCGGACCCGCGATCGAGCCCTTCCAGATCCTGCGCCAGCGAGCGCAGCGCGGCGGCGCAATCCTCGCGTCCGAGCAGGGCCGGGCAGGCGGTCACCCTGATGGATTCGCCGCCGAACTCCTCCAGCTCGAAGCCGAGACGCTCGAGATCCGCGGCGTGCGACGTCAGCGCCTGGCGCGCCGCGGGTGGCAAATCCACGAGCATCGGCACCAGCAGCCCCTGACTTTCGAGCGCCCCGCACGTGAGCCGTTCCGTGATGCGTTCGAACAGGACTCGCTCGTGGGCGACGTGTTGATCGATGATCGCAATCCCTTCATCGTCGATGGCAATGATGAACGTGTCTCTGAACTGGCCGAGCGCAGTCATCGGTCGAATCGGAGAAGACTCGTCAGGCCGGCTGAAGCCGGCCTCTACGTACGATTGGACCGACGCGCCACGATCAGAATCGGCCATCTCCGTGCGCGCGGATTCGTTACGCTCAGACTCGTGGGGGCCGGCTTTAGCCGGCCCTACCGTCCAGCGGCTCGGAAACGTCGATGGGTAGGCGTGTGGCAGCGGAATCGTCGAGGGGAATGACTGATATCCCGCCGGCGATTCGAGCTGCAGCTCCGGAACGGGGCCACGGCCCAAGACATCACCCAGCGTTCGGCGAATCAGTTCGTGGATGTAAGACTGGTCGCGAAAGCGCACTTCCGCCTTCGTCGGATGCACGTTCACGTCAAGCGCGTCGTGCGGCATATCGATGAACAGGTGGACCTCGGGACTGCGTTCCTTGATCGACGCCACGCTGTACGCGTCGATGATGGCATGCGCGATCGTCCGGTCCTTGACCACGCGACGATTCACGTAGACGTTCTGCGGTCCGCGCGTCGGGCCCTGCTCGGCGAGAGCGGCCACGAACCCGATAATCTTGATGTCGCCGCTGTCGCGACGCACGTCAATCAGATCGCTGCGCTCGCCGTACAACTGATACAGCCGATCGCGCAGCGTGGACACCGGCGGGCATTGCAGCACCTTGCGCCCGGAGCTGGTCAGCGTGAAGCCGATTTCGGGATAGCCGAGCGCAAGCTGCGTCACGACGCGTGAGACCTGCGCCGACTCGGCGGCATCCGACTTCAGAAATTTGCGCCGGGCCGGCAGGTTGTAGAACAGATCAGCGACGTGCACCGACGTCCCCTCGGGCATGCCAACTTCAGTCACGGACGCGACCGCGCCGCCATTGACGCGCACCTCCGTGCCCGCGGCGGCGCCGCGCGCACGGGTCCTGAGCGCGAAATGCGAGACCGACGCAATGCTGGGCAACGCCTCGCCGCGGAAGCCGAGCGTCGCGATGCGCTCGAGATCATCGACGCGCCGGATCTTGCTCGTGGCGTGCCGCTCGATGGCCAGTCGCGCATCCTCCGGTGCCATCCCCTCACCATCGTCCTCGACCTGGATCAGCCGCTTCCCGCCAAGTTCGACCGAGATGGAGAGGCGCCGCGCACCGGCATCAATAGAGTTCTCCACCAGCTCCTTGATCACGGACGCAGGCCGCTCGACGACTTCACCCGCCGCAATCTGATTGGCGAGATCGGGCGGTAACTGATGGATCTTGCCCATGGAAATCAGATCCAGTGCTTCGAGCGGAAGACCGCGAGCATCACCAGGGTCATGGCGATCAAGATGCCGACGATCCACCAGAATTGCGCCGTGGCACCACCGGCGAACTGCGGCAGCATCACATTCATGCCCCATAGACCCGCCAGCACGGTCATCGGCAGAAGGATCGTCGAGACGACCGTGAGCACTTTCATCACCTGATTCAGGCGGTTCGAAATCGCCGACAGGTAGCCCTCGAGCACGCCGGTCATCCGATCCTGGAACATCGTCACTTCGTCGACGTAGCGCACCACGTGGTCGTAGACATCCCGGAACCGATACGCCATCTCGTTCGAGATGATCGGAAACTCCCGTCGCGCGAGCCGGCCGATGGCATCGCGCTGTGGAACAAGTACGCGCCTGAGCGCAGACAGATCCCGCTTGACCGCCAGAATCGGGCGCATCAGGTTGTTCCCGGCGCCCAGCACTGCTTGCTCTTCGAGCCGGTCCATCTCGTGTTCGAGCTCGTCGAGCTCGGGCTCGTAGTTATCGACCATCGAATCGACGATGCGATGCATGAGCGCGACGGGCCCTTCTTCGAGGATCCGCGCGTGCTGCTGGCACAGCCCCTTGAGTTTCTGAATGCTCCGCGATTGCCCGTCGTGGACCGTGACGAGATAGTTGTCCCCCAGAAAAAAGTCGACATCGAGCGTGGCGAACCAATGCTCCTGCACCCGGAAATCGATGCCGTGAAGGATGACGTACAGATAACGGTCGTAGCTCTCGATCTTCGGGAAATGAATATCGCTGAGCGCGTCCTCGATCGAGAGCGGATGGAACTGGAACGTCTGCCTGAGGATCTTCTCACCCTCGTCCGCTGTGGGCTGGGCAATGTCGACCCATAACGTCACACCGGAAGCCGGATCGACCCATTTCGGATCGATCCGGTCGGTTACTTGTGTTTCGCCGTTCCGGTAAACGTAGACGGTGATCATGCGGTCGGCGGGTCCGCCTGCGCCGTGCACCCGCGCTCGGCGGGACCCGCCCTACTTCGCCAACGCCGCCTGCGCCGCGGCGAGCCGTGCAACCGGCACGCGGAACGGCGAGGCGCTGACGTAATCAAGACCGACCTGCTCGAAGAACCGGATCGAATCCGGATCGCCCCCGTGTTCACCGCAGATGCCGAGCTTCAGATCCTTGCGCGTGGCGCGGCCGCGCTTCACCGCAATATCCACCAGTTGCCCGACACCGGTCGTGTCGATCGTCGCAAACGGGTTCTTTTTAACGATCTCGAGCTCGGCGTAGTGAGGCAGAAACGATCCTGAATCGTCGCGCGACATTCCGAGCGCCGTCTGCGTCAGATCGTTGGTGCCGAAGCTGAAGAACTCCGCCGACTGGGCAATCTCGTCTGCCATCAAGGCGCCCCGCGGAATCTCGATCATCGTCCCCACCGAGTAGGTCAACTTGACGCGCTGTTCCTGCTGCACCTCGCGCGCGGCCTGATGCACGACCTCGAGCTGCAGATCGAGCTCCTTCTTGAAGCCGACGAGCGGAATCATGATCTCGGGGCGGACCTTGATCCCTTCCTTCTGCACGATGGCCGCGGCTTCGAACACCGCGCGCGCCTGCATCGCCGAGATCTCCGGATAGCCAATTCCAAGACGACAGCCGCGGAAGCCGAGCATCGGGTTGAATTCGTGAAGCTGCGCGACGCGGGTGTGAATGGCGTGGACCGGCACGCCCAGCTTCTTGGCGAGGTCCTTCTGCTGTTCGTCGGTCTGCGGCAGGAACTCGTGCAGCGGCGGATCGAGGAACCGGATGGTCGCCGGATAGCCATTGAGCGCCCGGAAGATGCCCGCGAAATCGTCGCGTTGGTACGGCAGCAGCTTCGCAAGCGCCGCTTTCCGGGCGTCGAGTGTGTCCGCGAGAATCATTTCGCGCATCGCGTCGATGCGATCGCCTTCGAAGAACATGTGCTCGGTACGGGTGAGGCCGATTCCGGTGGCGCCGAACGCAATGGCATTGCTCGCCTGTTCAGGTGTGTCGGCATTGGTGCGTACGCCCATGCGCGTTGCCTGGTCGCACCATTTCATCACCTGTTGAAAGTTCTTGAACTTCTCGGTTTTCTTGGCCGCCTCGTCGTTGTGGATCAGTCCCGCGACGATCTCCGACGGCGCCGTCTTTACACGGCCGGCGAAGACCTTGCCCGACGTGCCGTCGATGGACATCCAGTCGCCTTCCTTGAAGGTCCGGCCATCGACGCTGACGGTGCGCTTCTGGTAATCGACGTCGAGCGCGGATGCGCCGCACACGCAGACCTTCCCCATCTGTCGCGCCACCAGCGCGGCATGTGACGACACGCCGCCGCGCGCGGTGAGGATGCCTTCGGCCGCGATCATCCCGCGCAGATCCTCGGGTGAGGTCTCGAGCCTGGCGAGCAGCACTGGCTGTCCCTTTTCTGCCGCCGCCACGGCGCGATCCGCATTCAGGTAGATCTGTCCGGATGCGGCGCCCGGCCCGGCCGGCAGGCCCGTCGCGATCGTTTTTGCCTTCGCGACTTCCGCTGTATCGAATACCGGCGCGAGCAACTGCTCGAACTGATCGGCCGGGTTGCGCATCACTGCGGTCTTCCAGTCGATCAGCTTCTCCTTACACATGTCGATGGAGAACTTCAGCGCCGCCATCGCGGTCCGTTTGCCGTTGCGCGTCTGCAGCATGTAGACGACGCCATCCTCAATAGTGAATTCGAAGTCTTGTACGTCCCTGAAGTGCTTTTCGAGCGTCTGTCGAATCCGTTCGAGTTCCTGGTATGCCTTGGGCAGGTGATTCTTCAACTGCGAGACCGGTTCCGGCGTCCGGACACCCGCCACCACATCCTCGCCCTGCGCGTTGATGAGGAACTCGCCGTAGAACTCCTTTGCCCCGTTGGCCGGGTTCCGCGTGAACGCAACGCCCGATCCTGACTTGTCGCCGGTATTTCCATACACCATCGCCTGTACGTTGACGGCAGTGCCCCATTCGGTCGGGATGTTGTACTTGCGTCGATACACGATGGCGCGGTCGTTCATCCAGGAGCCGAAGACGGCGCCCACAGCGCCCATCAACTGGTCCCATGGTGAGGCCGGAAACTCGCGTCCGACGCGCTCTTTGACGAGCGCCTTGAATCGTCTGACAAGTTCCTTCAGATCGTCGACGCTGAGTTTCGTGTCTTCGATGTCCTGGTGATAGCGCTCGTGCTTGAGGCCTTCGATGACGGTTTCAAACGGTTCATGGTCTTCGCCCGCGCGTTTCTGGACGCCGAGCACCACGTCGCCGTACATCTGGATGAAGCGGCGATAGCAGTCCCACGCAAAACGCGGATTGTTGGTCTTCCGCGCGAGTGCTTCAACTGTCTGATCGTTGAGGCCAAGGTTGAGGATCGTGTCCATCATCCCGGGCATCGAATCGCGCGCGCCCGATCGGACCGAGACGAGCAACGGATCCTTTAGATCGCCGAACTTCTTCCGGGTCTGCCGTTCGATCGCAGCGAGCCCTGCTTCCATCTGCGACCGCAAGGCAGGTGGGTAGGTTCGCTTGTGCTCGTAGTAGTACGTGCAGACTTCGGTCGTGATGGTGAAGCCCGGCGGAACTGGCAGTCCGATGCGACACATCTCGGCAAGGTTGGCGCCTTTGCCGCCAAGCAGCGGCTTCATGCCGCCATTTCCATCAGTCTTCGAGCCGAAGAGATAAACGTATTTCGCGCCCTTAGCGGTGCCGTTCGCCTTCGTTGCCTTGCTCTTGGCGGACCTTCCTGCTGCCTTCTTCCTCGCCATCAACACGACGCTCTCTCCTTAGACGGCTTCCGGAGCGATTTCCGAAATGTCTGCAATATCAAGAATTAGATCGCGCAGGCTCGCCACCAGCGCCAGCCGCGCAGTACGAAGCTTTTCGTCGTCCGCCATCACCAGCACATCGTCGAAAAACTGGGCGACGGGACCTCGGAGCGTCTCAATGGCTTGAAACGCCTGCTTGTAATCTGATTTCGAGACCGCCGCTTTAATCCTTGGCTCGATGGCTTTCATCGATTCGATCAGCGCAACCTCCGCCGGCTCCTTCAACAGGGCGGCGTCAGGGGTCGCACCGAAGGACACTCCTTTCGTGATGTTCTTCACCCGCTTGAACAACTCGGCAACCGCCTGCAGCGCCACAGAGCCGCTCATCTGCGCCAGCGCTTCGAGCTTCTTCTTCGCTTCCACCATGTCGAAGCGCTCGAGTGATTGGGGAACGACAGCCCGGATGTTCCGAACGTCGAAGCCCCGCTGTTCGAACAGATAGCTGACGCGCTCTCGGATGAAGGTGCGCAACGCCTGCTGGGCGTCCTCCACCGGCGGCCACGGCGACGATGCCTGGACGACGAGATCCCAGAGCCCGATGCGCGTGGTAATGCCCGCCAGCTCCGGAAGATCCGCAAGGATCTTCACCGCACCCTGCGCTTGCCGTCGAAGGCCGAGCGGATCGCGGGAGCCGGTGGGCCGCTCGCCGCCGGCGAACATCCCTGCAACCGAATCAAGTTTGTCGGCGAGAGCCACTGCGGCCCATGTCACCGCGGCGCCGCCAAGCTGCTGTCGTGACGGAGGTGCCTCTGCCTCGACGCCGACCGGCAGGTACTGGTAGTAGATAGCCTTCCAGACCGCTTCGGGCTGTCCCTCTTCGCGGGAATAGATGCCGCCCATCGTCCCCTGCAGCTCGGTGAACTCCCGCACCATGTCGGTCCCGAGATCCGCTTTCGCCAAGCGTCCGGCCCGGGCAGCGTTGCTCGCGGCTTCAGGCTTCTGGAATGCTTCGCGCGCGATCCACTCGGCCAGCGCCGCGACGCGATCCGCCTTCTCGCGGTAACTCCCCAGCTTCTTGTGGAACAGGATGGTCGAGAGCCGATCGATCCGCGACTCGAGGGTCGTTTTGCGATCCTCGTCCCAGAAGAATCGCGCGTCACGAAGCCTGGCCGTCAGGACACGCTCGGAGTTGCGCGCGATGATTTCCGGCTTCTCCGGCTGCATGTTCGTCACGGCGAGAAAGGCGGGCTTCAGCTTGCCATCTTCATCGACCACCGGAAAGTAATGCTGGTGGTGAATCATCGTCGTCGTCAGCACCTCTTCAGGCAGCTGGAGAAATTCGACCGGAAAATGGCCGGCGATGACGGACGGATACTCGACGAGATCCGGTACTTCCTGAAGCAGCGATGATTGCGCAGCAACGAGGCCGCTGACGCGGCCGCCGAGTCGGCGTGCGTGCGTTTCGAGCTCGCGCCGAATCTTCGATTCACGCTCGCCGCGATCGAGGATGACGAAATTTTCGAGCAGCCGCGCCTGGTAATCGTCGAAGGTCTTCACTTTGATGGCGCGACCGGCGCGTCCGCTCGTAGTGAGAAAGCGATGCCCATAGGTATTCGGCCCGGAGCGGATGTCCTGGACGAGTGGACCTTGCGCGCTCTCCGTCCTGCGGATGACGAAGGGAACCACGCGTCCGCCGTACAGCAGGATCAGCCATCGGATCGGCCGCGCGAAGACGAGCTCGCCTTTGTCGTCCTCTAGGTACGCATCCCACCGCATCTGCTTGGGAAAGGTGAGGTCGCGAAGCAGACCGCCCATGACGTCGGCCAGAACGTCGACCGTGGCCTTGCCTCGCTGTCGCACTCGGTATGCGAGGTACGTCCCTTTCGCCGTTTCGCTGCGCTCCAGCGCATCAACCTCCACTCCGTATTTCCTGGCAAAGCCAATGGCCGCAGGCGTCGGCCCGCCGTCAGGCTTGAACGCAGCCGAGACCGGCGGTCCGGTGACCACTTCCTCATGATCCGTCTGCCGTTCAGCGAGCTTGGCGACCCGCGCAGTCAAGCGGCGTGGAGTGCTGTAGCTTTCCGCTCGTGCGTCGGTCTCGAGCCTGGCCTCGGCCAACCTGGCATCCAGGCGGGTCGCTACTTGACGCGTCAGAGCAGGGAGCCAGCTCGCAGGAATCTCCTCACACCCAATCTCGATCAGCAGCTCCCGATCCATCAGGAGTCTTCCTTCAACGCCAACGGCTCGGTGACGGTCGCGTCAACGTAGGCACGCGCGATCTTGACGGCAAGCTGTCGCACCTTGAGGATGTATGCGGTGCGCTCGGTGACGCCGATGCTGCCGCTCGAATCGAGAATGTTGAACAGGTGCGAGCACTTCAGGCAGAACTCGAGCGCTGGCCAGACCAGACCTGACTCGAGCAGCTTCTCGCCGAGTGCGTAATTGCGATCGAAGAGATCACGGTGAGCCGCGGCGAATTCTTCCGGCGGCATGTTCACCATTCCAAAGGCGTACTTCGATTCCTCGATTTCCTCCTGCAGCCGCACCTCGCGGTACTTCACGCCGCCGCCCCATTCGAGGTCGAAGATGTTATCGACCCGCTGCAGGAACATCGCGATGCGCTCGAGACCGTAGGTGATTTCGCAGGTGATCGGCGCCAGGTCGATCCCGCCGACCTGCTGAAAATAGGTGAACTGCGTGATTTCGAGACCGTCGAGCAGCACCTGCCACCCGATTCCCCAGGCGCCAAGCGTTGGCGACTCCCAGTTGTCTTCCTCGAATCGGATGTCGTGCAGCCGTGGGTTGATGCCGCACGCCTCGAGGCTTTCCAGATAGAGCTGCTGCACCTCGTCGGGCGACGGTTTGAGGATCACCTGATACTGGTGATGCTTGAACACCCGATTCGGATTCTGGCCGAAGCGGCCGTCGTCCGGCCGGCGTGACGGCTGCACATAAGCGACGCTCCACGGCTTCGGCCCGAGCACGCGGAACAGCGTCTCCGGGTGCGAGGTGCCAGCGCCGACTTCGAGGTCGAGCGGCTGCTGCAACAGACACCCGTGCGACGCCCAGAAGGCGGACAGTTTGAGGATGAGGTCTTGAAGCGTCACGCGCGAGGTTGCTAGTTATGTTTGCGCAGATCGCGCAGCACGCGATCTGACTTCAAGTTCTTTTCAAGGTGCATCGTAATGAGGGCACGATGCACCTGTTCGAGTTCCGTCAGCATGGCGCGAGACGCGGGCACCGCGCCAACCTGCTGCGGTGCCACCGTGCGCGACGCAGCCAGAAACATCATCGCCTCGTCCGAAAGCGTTCCGCGTGCTTCCGGATAGACGCCCTGCAGCCGCAGCAGCCAGCACTCGAAATAGCGCGCCAGCGGCTCAACAGGCGCCCCGGCGCTCAACGCATCGAGCATCGACGCCCCCAGGCGGAAGAGACGATCATCAGCATCCGCTTCCTGCGCCCACTCGTCGAGCAGCTCGGCGAAGTACCCAATATAGCCAAGCGCATCAAAGAGCGGCGCGCCTGCCAGCGCCATCGGCGATCTGACCGGCTCAGCGTAATTGAGGCCGACGAGCTCACGCCGTTCCTTCTCGAAATATGCGACGCGTGCCTCGGTCATCGGCTCCAGCGCGGCCGCGAATCGGGAGCGGGGCCGCCGCGCGCCTTTTGCTACGCCCCGCTTCTTGCCGCGGTCCCGCGTCAGGAAAACGACGATGCGATCAGCTTCGCCCAGCTTATACGTGCGGAGAATCAGCGCGTCGGCTGTATACAGCGGCACGAACGCCCTATTCTACTGTCGTTCACCCGGATCACCGGATCACCAAGTACCGCAGGAAGACTGTCGCCAGTCCCAGAAATGTCCCGAACCCCAGCACGTCCGTCATCGTTGTCACCACCACCGACGATGCAAGGGCGGGATCGAGGTTCGCTGCGCGGAGACCGATCGGCACGAGCGTTCCCGCGGCGGCCGCGATGAAGAGGTTGATGATCATCGCCAGGCCGAGCAGGAGTCCAAGGACCGGATCACCCTTCGCCGCCCATGCGACAATCGCCGCGACGACGCCGAGCAGGATCCCGTTGCCGACACCGAGGGCGACCTCCTTCAACAGAGCTTTGCGTGAATTGCTCCACGTCAGCTCGCCGAGCGCGAGACCGCGCACCATCACCGTCAGCGTCTGCGTTGCCGCGGTCGCGCCCATGCCCGCGACAATCGGCATGAAGACGGCGAGCGCGGTCACCTTGCCGATTGTCGGCTCGAACGCCGCGATCACGGCGGCTGCAGCAAACAGCGTCACCAGTTGGATGGCCAGCGTCGGCAAACGCTTGCGGAATGTTTCCTTCGGAGATGTGAAGACGCGCTCGTCGCCCGCAACGCCCGCAAGCCGGTAGATGTCCTCGGTCGCCTCGTCCTTGATGACGTCAATCACGTCATCCACCGTGATCACCCCGACCAGTTTGTTCTCTTCGTCGACGACAGGGATCGCGAGCAGGTTGTAGGACGCGACCTGGCGGGCAACCTCCTCCTGGTCCATGTCAACGCGCGCGCTCATCAAGTCCGCCGTCATGATCCGCTTCAGCGGCGTCTCCGGCGAGACGAGCAGCAGGCGCCGAAGCGACACGACGCCGACAAGATGACGCCGTTCGTCGACGACATAGAGATAAAACACCATCTCGACGTCGCGATTGCTCTGCAACTCGGTAATCGCTTCGCCAACCGTCAGGTCTTCGTTGAGCGCAAAGACATGCGGATTCATGATGCGGCCGGCAGTCCGCTCGGCGTACTCGAGCAGGTTCTCGACGACGCCCGATTCTTTCGGTCGCATCAGGTCGAGCACTGCGGCCGACAGCTCCTCGGGCAGGTAGTCGATCAACGCCGCCGCGTCGTCGGACGGAATCTCCTGCGCGAGCTTCGCAATTTCGTCCGCGGACCGTGTGGCGAGCAGCGTGGCACCGGTCTCGGGGCCGAGCTCGGAAATCGCTTCCATCGCGAGGCGTCCGTTCCGCTCCGCGAGCAGGCTAAACGCCGCTTCGCGTTCCTTGTCGGGAAGCTCGCTGAAGATCTGCGCCAGATCGGCGGGATGCTGCTTCTGCAGCAGGTTCAGGAGATTCGCAGACGCACCGATACGCAGCAGCCGCTTGACGGAATCGAGGACGAGATCGATTCTTCGCTGTGCAGCCATCGACCCGCTACAACAACGTCCCGCGAAGAATTGTCGCAGCCACCGTGAAGTAAATGACGAGTCCCGTGACGTCGACCAGCGTCGCCACGAACGGCGCCGACGACGTGGCCGGGTCGGCGCCAAGGCGTTTCATCAGGAACGGGAGCATCGAGCCCGCGATGGTTCCCCACATGACGACGCCGACGAGCGCGAAGAGCACGGTGAGCGCGATGAGAAACCAGTGCGCGCCGTATGTACCGAACAGCTGCTGCCACAGCGAGACGCGAATGAAGCCGACGCTTCCGAGGATGACGCCCAGCGCCAGGCCCGACAACACTTCGCGTCGCATGATTCGCCACCAGTCGCGCAGCGTCACCTCGCCGACCGCGAGAGCACGAATGATCAGCGACGCCGCCTGCGAGCCGCTGTTGCCGCCCGACGAAATGACCAGCGGCACAAACAGCGCCAACACGACGGCGCGGGCAATCTCCCTTTCGAAGTAGCCCATCGCCGTCGCGGTCAGCATTTCGCCCAGGAACAGGACGACCAGCCAGCGCGCCCGCTTTTTCACGAGCGTCAGCATCGGCGTACTCACGTATGGCTCGTCGAGCGCCTCGAGGCCTCCGAGCTTCTGGAATTCTTCGGTCGTGGTATCGCGGATGACCTCGATGACGTCGTCCACCGTCACTGTTCCAACGAGCTTGTTCTCATCGTCAACGACCGGCACGGCGAGCAGGTGATACGAGGAAACTTTTCTCGCCACCTCCTCTTCCGGCGTGTCGACGCCGACGCTGATCACGTCGGTGGTCATGATGTCCTTGAGCCTGGCCTGCGAAGGGACGAGAAGGAGACGACGGAGGGAAACGACCCCGACGAGATGTCGCCGTTCGTCGATGACGTACAGGTAAAACGACATCTCGATGCCGCCGAGCTGCTGGATGGCGTTCACCGCCTCCCCGGCCGTCGTATCCTCGGGCAGGGCGAAAACCCGCGGATTCATGATGCGCCCGGCGGTCCCTTCGCGATGTCCAAGGACCTCGGCAATCTCGGCGGTCGGATGCTGGCCCCGCATCTGCTCGCGAACTTCGTCGGCGAGCGGTTCGGGGAACCGATCGATCAGCGCCGCTGCGTCGTCGGGTGCGAGTTCCTGAAGAAGCCGGACGATTTCACGGGCCGGCCGCGACGCGAACAGAGCTGCGCCCATATCGACGCCGAGCTCGGCGACCACTTGCATGGCCAGCCGGGGATCGGCCGCGGCCATCGCGTCCACAGCCGCCCGCCTCTCGTGGTCGTTAAGCGCGCGCAGGATTTCGGCGATGTCGACGGGATGCCGCTTCTGCAGCAGATTCAGGAGGTTAGCGGTCGCACCCACGCGCAGCAGCCGCCGGACTGAAGCGATAACCAGATCGGTTTTGCTCTGCGCCGCCATGATGAATTTCCGTCAGACCCCAAACGACTAAATCTAGCACGCACAAGGTGCAAAACCGCCCGGAAAAGTGCATGATCTGCCGCATGCGATTCAGAATTTGCACCGTCCTGACCGCGGCTGCCGCGCTGATGACGGCCGGCTCCGCGCTCGCACACCACTCCTTCCAGGCTGAATTCGACATCGGCAAGCCAATGACGTTGAAGGGCACGGTCGCGAGAGTCGAATGGGTGAACCCGCACGTCTACGTCCATCTCGACGTGAAGGACGACAAGGGCGTGGTCAGCAGGTGGGCGTTTGAAACGCTTGGTCCCGGACGCATGCGTGCGGAAGGGATGAGCAAGCAGACGTTCGGCATCGGCAAGGTCGTGACCCTGAAGGGTTATGCAGCCCGCGATGGTTCCAAGAACCTCGGGTTCCTCCGCCAGGTCACGTTCGACGACGGCCACACGATCGAGGTCTGGCTGGGCGATCCGAGCGACCTCAATCCATGAACGGTGCTGTGATGAAAATCCGATTTTCCACATCATTCGCCGCGGCGATGCTCGTTGCGACGTTTGCCGTGACGCTCGGCGCCCAGCAAGCCGCGAAAACAGAACCGCCAAAGCCGACGCCGCGGAC
>Ga0268264_10003638_pt1 | contig 13259 bp, 13 predicted proteins | sample KBSSwiS32_FD_190357 | JGI IMG/M metagenome (GOLD analysis project Ga0268264, IMG submission 190357) | Switchgrass rhizosphere microbial communities from Kellogg Biological Station, Michigan, USA - KBS Switchgrass S3-2 (SPAdes) (version 2) | ecosystem: Host-associated > Plants > Roots >...
GGAAGAACCGAGTTGAACATGCCCGTGCTGACCTGCGGGGGCATGCGTTACCAGCACAAGTGGACCGACGAGCCGCTGGATTCCATCCCCGCTGACAACCAGGCGAACCTTGAGGCCACCATCCACCGCGCCATCGAACTTGGCATCAACCACATCGAGACCGCGCGCGGCTACGGCACCTCGGAAATCCAGCTCGGGCAGGTGCTCCCGAAGCTGCCGCGCGAAAAAATCATCGTGCAGACCAAGGTCGCGCCCACGGACGACCCCGATGAGTTCCTGAAAACATTCGACAAGTCGATGAGCTACCTGAAGCTCGACCATGTCGAATTGTTCTCGTTGCACGGAATCAACAACGCGCAGTGCCTCGACCAGTCGCTGCGCAAGAACGGCTGCCTTGCTGCCGCGAAAAAATTGCAGAAGGAAGGCCGCGTGAAATTCATCGGCTTCTCCACCCACGCCCCGCAGGCCATCATCACGCAGGCCATCGAGACCGGGGAGTTCGACTACGTGAACCTGCACTGGTATTTCGTGAATGACTTTAACTGGCCGTCCGTGCTCGCCGCCCGCAAGCATGACATGGGCGTGTTCATCATCAGCCCGAATGACAAGGGGGGCCTGCTGTACCAGCCTTCGCCGAAATTGAAAAAACTTTGCGAGCCGCTTTCGCCGATGATTTTCAACGACCTCTACTGCTGGTCGCGCCCCGAGGTGCACACGCTCAGCATCGGCGCATCGAAGCCGTCCGATTTCGACGAGCATATCAAGGCGCTGGAATATTATGACCGGGCGGCGGAGGTGATCGCGCCCATCGAGAAAAAGCTGCGCGCGGAGATGGAATCGGCGCTTGGCGCGGATTGGTGCAAGGGCTGGTGGCAGGGGATTCCCGAGCACACGGAACTGCCGGATGACATCAACATCCTGGAAATCCTGCGCCTCTGGTCATTTGCCAAGTCGCTCGACATGGTCGATTTCGGGCGGATGCGCTATAATCTGCTTGGAAATGCGGGACACTGGTTCCCAGGGCAGAACGCCGCAAAATTCAATGAGAAGAAAATCCGGGAGTCCCTGGTTGGCAATCCATTCATCGACCGCATCCCGGAGATTCTCAACGAAGCCCACGAGATGCTCCACGGCGAGCAGAAGAAACGGCTGAGCGAGAGCTGACGGGAGTGCAAGGCAAATCACATTTCACATCGCGCATAAAGTAACATTCTTTGGGAATCGTAAATGTAAACATCTGCGCCACCTCTCTTTGGTGGTCCCGTGTACCATTGGGCGGTGCTTGATGGACACCACCAAATTGGACCGCTGCCGCTCCTTTCGTCTTCCGATTTGGAAATGTGCCGGAGTTTTGAGATGTCCGTGCCGTCAAAATCGACCTGTGACAGATGTAATCTGTACCAATAAGTAGGGTCTCTTGAAAGTGAAGAGCAGAACCAAATCCGCCCAAAGGTTGGTTGAACGTCCAGTGTCTTCACATACTCAATATCCTCGCGAAGGATAAAATGTGGGATGTCGTCTTGGAACCAAAGGTAGGATGCTGCACAAATCAGCAACGAAAAAACCCCCAACAGAATAAGGGCAACCTTTAGCTTCATGAAACGCGATTTCATGGATACTAAAGCACTTTTTGCAGATGTGTGCGGCTCCTTAATCCTTGAATTCCTTGGCCACGAGGGTCGCGTTGTGGCCGCCGAATCCGAAGGAGTTATTCACGGCCACGCGTATTTTTGCCTCGCGCGCCTTGTGCGGGACATAGTCGAGATCGCATTCGGGATCGGGATTATCGAGATTGATGGTGGGGGGGACAATGCCTTCCCTGATCGCCATCACGCATGCGGCCATCTCGACGCTGCCGGCCGCGCCGAGCAGGTGGCCGGTCATTGACTTGGTCGAGCTGACGAGCAGACCGTTCTTCGCGCGGTCGCCGAAGAGGGCTTTGATCGCCTTGGTCTCGCAGACGTCGCCGAGGCCGGTGGATGTGCCGTGGGCGTTCACATAATCGACCTCGTCTATATTGATGCCGCCCTTTTCCAGCGCCATTTTCATGCAGCGCACAGCGCCATCGCCATCCGGGTGAGGGGAGGTGATGTGGTAGGCATCCGCGGAAAGGCCGTAACCGGCGACTTCGCAATAAATATTCGCGCCGCGTTTGCGCGCATGCTCAAGTTCCTCGAGAACGAGCACGCCGGCGCCTTCGCCCATCACGAATCCGTCGCGGTCCTTGTCGAAAGGGCGGGAGGCGCGCTGGGGTTCGTCGTTGCGGGTGCTCAGGGCTTTCATCGCGGCAAATCCCGCGATGCCGAGGGGGATGACCGCGGCCTCGGAGCCACCTGCGAGAAACGCGTCGGCTTCATTAAAACGGATCATCCTCCATGCCTCGCCGATCGCGTGGCATGCGGTGGAACAGGCGGAGACAGTGGCGAAATTCGGCCCTTGCAAACCGAACTCCATGGAAATCAGGCCGCTTGCCATGTTGCTGATCATCATCGGAATCATGAACGGCGAAACACGCGAAGGGCCCTTGTTCATCAACACGGTGTGCTGGTCTTCCAGGGTTTTCAGGCCGCCGATGCCGCTGCCAACGATCGTGCCGAAACGGCTGAGATCGGCGATTTTTTCGGGCTCCACCTTGGAATCCGCGAAGGCGATCTTTGCCGCTGCCATGGCGAGCTGCGTATAGCGGTCCGTGCGGCGGACATCCTTCGGATTTTTGAAGTAATTGACGGGATTGAAATTTTTAACCTCACCGGCGATCTTGCAGTCGTAATCCGTGGTATCAAAGGCCGTGATGCGGTCGATGCCACTGACGCCGTTTTTGATATTGTTCCAAAATGTGGTCAGGTCGTTGCCCAGGGGGGTGACGACACCGATCCCGGTGATGACGACTCTTCTCTCGCTAGTCATAAGGTTGTTCAAGACAACCTGAAATTGAGGAGGATGCAATCGGAAATTTTCATCGGAGGGAAAATAATCTGATCGTGAAGTGCTGGAAAATTATCTGAGAGAACAGGCGGGACGGGCGATTCTACAGAAGATTTTATCTTTTATTTCAGGCCCCTTCGCCGGAAGAGGCCGGCTTGGTTTCCAGCGCCTGTTCCAGTGCATGCCATGCCAGTGTCGCGCATTTTACGCGTAGCGGGAACTTGCGCACGCCCTTGAGCAACCCGAGGTCGCCGAGCGCGGCGGGCGGCTCGGTTTCCTGCTCGGAAGTGAGCATGTCGTGAAAAGTGTGCATCAGGGCGGAGGACTCCGCGCGTGATTTCTTTTTGAGCTTCTGGGTCATCATGGACGCCGACGCCATGCAGATGGAGCAGCCGCTTCCTGTGAAGGAAACGCCCTCGATTTTGTCGTCCGCGCCGAATTTCAGGTGCAGTTCGATCTCGTCGCCGCACGTGGGATTGTCGGCCTGGATATCGACGTCGGCCCCGGGTAATTCGCCGAAATTCCGCGGGCGGCGCGAGTGATCGAGGATGACCTGCTGGTATAATTCTTCAAAGTCCACGGCTGAAAAACTCGTGGATTTTTGCCACCGCGTCAATCATGCGATCCACTTCCTCCCTGGTATTGTAGAAATAGAAGCTTGCCCGGGCCGTGGACTGGATGCCGAGTTTCCGCATGAGCGGCTGGGTGCAATGGTGCCCGCCGCGCAACGCCACGCCAAACTGGTCGGCCATGGTAACGACATCGTGGGCATGGACTTCCGGCAGCAGGAAGCTGACGAGTCCCCCGCGCTCGCTATGGGGATGCCCGGGGGTTCCGCCCAGCGGCGGTCCGAAAATGCGGACGTGCCCGAGTTCCGCCAGCCGGCTGCACGCATAGGAGGCCAATTCCTGGTCGTGCTTGAAGATATTTTCCCGCCCAACGCTATCCACGTAATCCATGGCGGCATGGAGTCCGATCGCGCCGGAGATATCCGGCGTGCCCGCCTCGAACTTGTGCGGGAGCACGTTCCACTTCGTCTCGAAAAACTGGACCCGGGAGATCATTTCCCCGCCGCCCTGGTAGGGGGGGGTGTCCTCCAAGATTTCTTCGCGCCCGTACAAGATGCCTATGCCGGTGGGCCCGCACATTTTATGTCCGGAGAACGCCATGAAATCGCAGCCGATGTCCTGGACATCCAGCGGGCAGTGCCCGGCGCTCTGGGCGGCGTCCACCAGTGTGATCACTCCCAGTTCACGGGCACGGGCGCAGAATTCCTTTATGGGATTGATGGTTCCCATCGAGTTCGAGATGTGGCCGAAGGCGAAAATCTTCACTTCCTTCGTGAGGAGTTGGTCTAGCTGGCTCAGGTCCAGCAACCCTTCATCGCCGGTGACCGGTATATAGACGAGCTGTGCCCCGGTGCGCGCGGCGAGCAACTGCCAGGGCACGATGTTGCTGTGGTGCTCCAGCTCGGTGAGCAGGATTTTGTCGCCGGCCTTCAGGTGTTTCGTCCCCCACGCCTGCGCGACAAGGTTGATCCCCTCCGTGGTTCCCCGCGTGAAAATGATCTCCTTGCTGCTGCGTGCGTTGATGTATTTCACCGTCCGCTCGCGCGCCCCTTCGTAGGCGGCAGTCGCGCGGTTGCTCAGTTCATGGATGCCGCGATGCACGTTGCTGTTGTCGTATTCGTAGTAATGCTTCAGGGCTTCGATCACGCTCCGCGGCTTCTGGCTGGTGGCCGCGTTGTCGAGGTAAACAAGCGGGTGGCCGTGGACCTCCTGGTTGAGGATCGGGAAGTCGGCCCGGATTTTTGCCCAGTCGGTCTGTGGTTGAGGTTCTTTAATCACGTCGTGCATTACAATTTCGAAGATACGCCAAAATTCGAGAAGAAAAAGTTATTCAGGAGGCAGTCCGGTTTTGCCGCCTCCTGTAATCTCTGCTCGTATCAGGCAAGTCGATGGATTATTAGAGAAAGGGCTGTTCAGTCGAACCAAATCATGGAAATCGCAAACGTAGAATCATTTTCAAAGCTCCTGCAACTTTCGGTGTCCCCCGTGGTGTTGATCTCGGGGGTGGGGTTATTGCTGCTCTCGGTGACGAACCGGCTGGGGCGATCCATAGACCGCTCACGGGCACTGGCCGCGGAACTGGACCAGAAGGATCACGACATTGCCCGGGCCGGGGCAAGGCAACTAGGGATCCTCTTCCAAAGGGCCGAATACCTGAGACTTTCAGTAAGTCTTATCGTTGCCAGCGTCTTCTTCTCCTGCCTGATGATCATGTTCCTTTTCATGCTGATCTTCTTCCAGATGCACCTGGAATATGCGGTGCTGGGGGTGTTTTGCCTCAGTCTTGTATCGCTGCTGGGGGCCATGGCTTACCTGCTGGCGGACATTTACCTTTCGCTGAAAGCTCTGAAAATCGAGGTGGCACGTCATCTGCCCGGGTAAGTCGTCACCCCGAAAAATGACGAGTTTATGTCTTTTTTCCCCGTTGTACTGTCAAAAATGATAAAAAATAGTTGACGGAATGGATTAAAAGGCTAATCTCCGCGAAGTTTTCCGCAAGACCCGATGAAGAAAAGTTTCACCCCTATTCTATTTTTGCTGATAGGCACAGGTCTGGCGGTGTCGACTGTTTCGGCGAAGGCTTCGGGATCTCTCTTTAATCCAAAAGACGCCGAGTACGTGGAAGGGGGCAAGTCGCTTTTTGACTTCGGTCCCAAGTCCAAGAACATCAAATACGACAAGCGCATGATCCAGGCGGCCCAGATTGCCGCGGAACGCGCCCGCGCGCATTCGACCAGCCGCTGCTGGCATGCCGTGAAAAACGCCCTTCTTGCCGCCAAGCTGGTCCCCACCCGCCCTACTACCGGATATGCAAAGCAAGCCGGAGATGAGTTGCAGAGTAAATATGGCTTCAAGAAGCTCTCCATAAAAGACCCGTTTGCCGCCCCCATCGGCTCGGTCATCGTTTATGGCGGACGTGGCGCCGGTCATGTGGAATTCCGCACGCCGGCCGGTTTCGTGAGTGATTTTAAGAACGTCAACCCTTCCAAGCGCCCACTTCTGGGCGTTTACATCAAGCCCTCGTAGGCAGCTTCGATGATTTCCGCCCGGCAGCTTTGGCTTCCAGGCTTTTTTTTCGTACTGAACGTGGAAACAAGTGGCTCGCTGCGCTCGCGATTGCTTTCCCATCGTGCTCGGAGACAATAGTGTTCGGCAGGGAAGATGCTTTGAGAGGCAAAGAGTGGAAGGAGATGGGTATTGGCGATGAAGGCAGGAAGTATGGAGAGAGATGAAGGGGCGAGTGAAAGCGTTCAGGGGATGATTACAAAGCGATGCCTTTGGATATCCCGGAAATGGAATATCCTGTCTGTGGATCAGGCTTGATTTTTTTCGATGCCGAGGCGGCAGCAGAGTTCGTCCACACCGGCGTAACCCAGGAGGTAAAAGCGGATCATTTCCATGGCCCGCTTTCCGGGGCGGCGGCGGGTGTAACGCTGCAAGAGGAGCGCGGCGATCAAAGCGCAGTAGACCTGCAGGGCCACGCCCCGCGGGGATTGAGCCAGCCAGTGACGGCAACCCAGGATGCATTTGATCCACTTGAAAAAGAGTTCGACCTGCCAGCGGTAGCGATAAATCAGGGCGATGAGTCCGGCGCTGAGTTCTTCGCGATCCTTGTCGGTGACCAGCAGCAGCTGTTCCTCCTCGCCCAGGATGCGCACCAGCCGCAGGGGCACGCTTCTGTCCCGGTTGCGCGTGCCCAGTTCCACCCTGGCGTCTGAGATTACGCCGGCCTGCCGGTCTTCGGGGCTTAAGGGGAATTCCTCAAGCACCCTCACGGCGGCATCCCCGCGCAGCCGCATTACGAAGGAGCAGCCCTGTTGCTTCATTTCGGCAAAGAGACCGTAATCCTCCCCGTAGTTGCGGTCACCGACGTAAAACTCCCCCTTTTCAAGATGTTCGCGCAGCACGGAGCGCTCACACCTTCTGGCCGGGGTAACGTGGACCTGGACGGGCTTCTGCTCCAGGATGTTGAACTTGATGTGCATGCGCAGCGCAGATTCACGCCCATGCTGGTAGCGCCAGATCGCCCATGCCATTCGCGGCAGGGCCCGCCATAGGGTGCTGTCAACGGCCATCAACACTTTCCTGTATGGCTCCAACCGGCGTTCCCCCCACGGCTCGCAGGCATCCCCGGCGCCAAGTTGCTCGAAGACTTTGCGCAGCAATTCGGGATCCACCACCGCCTGGGCCTCGGAAAAACTCCCCAAGCTCACCGGATGCGAACAGACATCCTCCTGAACCCGCCTCAGGTGGCTCGCCGCGCACAATCCCCGCATCGATTCCACCACCGGGTTGAATAATCCAAAGAGCAGCAGACAAAGATAATCCTCATGGCTCAGCAACCGGCGGGGATCCTCCCGGCCTGGCGGAGACTGCGTTTCTTTCCCTGCCAGCTCCAGTCTCTCCCGGAAATCAGCAAGCAGCTTCCACCGTGAGAAGTCCTTCTCGCTCAATCCAGCGTTGCTTGTCGGCTTTGCACTCACCGCTCAACATCTCACCATCACTTCCAAAAAAGTACAAGTTACAATCAGGTGACATTTGTGTAACACCTCTGTGTCTGCCTTTCTCTTCCTTCCCAGCATCTTCCCTGCCGAACACTATTGTCTCCGAGCACGATGCCAAAGCAAACGCGCGATAGCGCCACTCTTTGTTCGCTCATTCAAAGGCTTGCGGACAATTGCTGAGTTTCGTTGACGTTTTGTCTCCGAGAATCCAGCATTTCGGGCGGTAAATATGGAAGACGAGGAATACACCGAGCCAGCTCCACCAACTGCGGAAAAAGTCGCGCGGCGTGCCGTGGTGCTTTCAGTGATTTCCTGCCGTGGTGTTGTTGAGGGAGACAAGGCAAACTCGCAGGGCCGTGAGGATTTGGTAAAGCGTTCCCGGGATTGGCTGTTTGGTCTGGGCGTTGAAAATGAACTCAGCGCCTGGGAGCGCGGCATATTGGAAACGCCGTTCGGCGATCTCACGAGCCGGGATCGGATCAATGCAAGCTGGCTCAGTGAGGCGATGACGGTGCTTGCCTGGGCGTTGGGGAAGATCGAAATGCCCGCCTATGACGAACAATGTGACCCGGCTGATGTTGCGAACAGCCTGGGTTTTATCGAGGATGCCAGTGAGACCGTGCTGAAATTTCCCGTGCTGCGCGCCACGGCTGCCCTCAATGAATACAACGAGTTTATCTATAACATCCACTGGCGGGTCAGGGATTTTTCAATAAACCAAAATGCGTATGATTTCGAGTCCCTCGCACGGAAAGCCTGGGGCGAGCCGGTTTTGAGACATGGGTTGAAAATTGCAGAAAAAGATTTGTGCGTGGGTGGCGTTCCTATTTCGCAAGCCGACGAACGCGATTGGCGCACACTCTCCAGCATCACCCGCGAGCGGCACCGCGCATCAAACTGGCTGATCGGATACGCCTCGGAAGATTTTTACGAAGTTACGACCGATACCTGAAGTCTAGGGCAAGGCAAACGCGCGACAGCGCACTCTGGGATTGAAATGCTGCAACCCCGGTTTAATTATTTAAAACCGGCATGATAACGACCTCTCAAATCAAACGCCTGCGCCGCATCTTCTCCAACGCCGATCTGGTCGATGTGGATTTTTCCAGATGGGATGAACTGGTGCGCCTGTAATTCATCCCCGACCAATCATTCGCTTTTGTGAGGGCACAGGGCTGCAATGCCGGGGGAGGTGGGCGGCTCAATTAGCCGTTAAGCACTGTAGTATTTTCGTGGGAAATACGGTGAATAATTATGAATTTTCATTTAATATGTTTAAACATTTCCCCATGAAACCGGCATTTGCTTTCCTCTCCTTTTTTATTTCAATAGGCTGTATGCAGATTGCAACTGCACAGGAGTCCAAACCCATGACGCATCCTCCCTATAAGGTTACATTGCTCAAGATACCCGTTTCCGACATTACTGTGTCTGCTAAATTCTATGCAGAGGGGCTTGGGTTTGAGCAGCAATTCATTGCCGAGAAGTACGGCTGGGCTCAGTTTAAAGCAGGCGATCTTTCGATTGCCCTTTACAAGCCCGGCATGGGTGGCGGCAATCGCAAACCCGGTGGCAGCGTTGACTTTCATCTTTCCGTTGAGAATCTGGAACAACTGCAAGACCGCTTAAAACATTTCGATCCAAAACTCAAAGTCGGTATTTTCAAAAACGATGATGGTAGCGAGACGCTGGAGTTTACCGATCCGGATGGCAATGAGTTCAAGATAAGCAAAGCGTCGAAATAAACGGTCATTCCTGAAGAATTACCGGATTATAAATCGGCCTCGCGCGATACAAGTCCGCGCAATAGAATAATCCCATGCCGATCAAACTCCTCCTCGCCGACGTCGACGGAACGCTCGTCACCCACGACAAAATCCTCACCGACCGCGCCAAGGCCGCCGTGGCAAAACTGCGCGACGCCGGAATCGCCTTCGCAATCACCAGCGGCCGCCCTCCGCGCGGTATGCAGATGCTCATCGGCCCGCTCGGCATCACCACGCCCGTCGCCGCGTTCAATGGCGGCATGTTCCTGAACCCCGACCTCAGCCTCATCGAGCAACGTGTATTGCAGCATGACGTCGTCGCGCCCGTCATCGAAATCATCAAGGCACACAACCTCGCTGTCTGGATCTATCGCGGCACCGACTGGTTCGTGCCGGAGCGCCACGGCCCGCACGTCGACCGCGAGGAATGGACCGTAAAATTCCCGCCCACAGTCGTCCCCGATTTCACCGGCAAAATGGACGACGTCGCAAAAATCGTCGGCGTCAGCGACGACCAGGAAGCCGTGAAAAAGTGCGAGGAAGCCATACGCGCGCAATTTTCAAACACCGTTTGTTGCAAACAATCCTGCCCTGCCCGCCCGACACCGGATCAAGTCTCCGCCGCCCGCTCCCAGCCCTACTACGTCGACGTCACCCACCCCGACGCAAACAAAGGCGCGGTCGTCCTCGCCCTCTCCAAAATGCTCTCAATCCCCACGGCCCAGATCGCCACAATCGGCGACATGCCAAACGACATCAGCATGTTTGAGAAGAGCGGCATGAGCATCGCCATGGGCCAGTCCGCCGACGAAGTAAAAAAAGCCGCCACCCACACCACCACCTCCTCCGAGGAAGAAGGCTTCGCAAACGCGATAGAGCGATTTGTTTTTGGAAACGGGTGAGTTGATTTCACGCGTGACTTTGTTTGTGCCGATGCTGGAATGAAAACCCCAGCCAGCATCAAAACAATGCCAAGAATTACGGCGGCAAATTTCAGGAAAAGTTTCATGCTATGAGTGGCGATTTCATTGCATCGGCTAGTGACGTCCGGCTATACAGAACAAATTGAACTCCCTTCCCACCCCATGAGCGAGCAATATCGCGGCACGCGGCCGACGCGCGACATTTCCTGGTTCGCAATCGTGCTGCTCCTCGCGCTCCTCATCTTCCCTGCACTGGCCATCCTGCGTATCGGCCGGATTGTCGACCTGCGCTACATCGCCGCCTACGCATTCCTCCTCTCGATCGTGACAGGATTCCTCTACAGGCACGACAAGCGCCAGGCGCAATCCGGCGGATGGAGAACCCCGGAATCCACATTGCACCTCCTGGAGCTGCTCGGCGGCTGGCCGGGCGCATATCTCGCCCAGCGCATCCTCCGCCACAAAATATCCAAGACAAGTTACCAGGTCATATTCTGGATGATCATCACGCTGCACGAATTCATAGCACTCGATTTCATTCAACACTGGCGCTATTCACGCGATTTCCTGCAGTTGTTCCAAAGCTAGGAGAAACCGGCAGAAAGAATCAGACAGGATGACGAGGGTGAACAGGATGTCCCAGAAATCGAGGCTTTGCGAGATACTCGACTCAAGGAGAGGCCGAGGGGCGAGGGCGGCAACGCCGTGGGCGGAGGTGGGCGGCTTAATCCTCCCCATCCTCTTCATCCTGTCTTAGCCGCCTTTTCCTTCGCGTCCTTGGCGTGCTTTGCGGTTAAAAAATGCTCCAGTGCAGCCAGACGACGATTGCAGAACTCAAGGCCAGCAGTGTCCACCCGAGAAATGCGAAGATTTCTTCTCCTGTCAATTGGGGAAATTTGTAATCCGTGACCTGCTTTGGCCCGTATAGCCGCCGAGAACATCGCAGCACAGGACATTCACGACCCCGAACGCCGCAAGAAAACCCGCTCCCTACGCAGCCGCCGGGATCGAGTCCGGCCCATCCTGCCGTAGCGCAGCCCCAACGATGCAGATCATCCCTGCGACAATACTGAGAATCTTCGAGAGCATATTTTTTTAAGGGCTGATCAACAGATAGCCTCGCATTTTATTGGCCAATCCGCAAAAGATGCAAAAAACAGCGACTGGCGAAAAGCGCGCGTTATAGTTCCACGTGCTGGTTATGAGATGCCTTGTAGTAATAACCGGAAAAAATTTATAAGTAAAAAATGATCACAAAAATCCCAGCCCTTGCCTGCATATCCCTTTTACTAGCCATCGCGCTTCAAGCCGAGGACACCACAAACCCCGCTCTCATCCCCGTCCAGAACACCGCGAAGGATAACTACAACTTCGACCAGCGCCACGCCGCCATCCTCGCGCAGAAGGACGCCCTCAAGCCCCAGATCGTCCTCATCGGCGACTCAATCACCATGCGCTGGGGCGGCCCGCCGGACAAAGGCAAGCTGCGCCCCTCCTGGCAGGCGGCCTTCGGCGGCATCCCCACGCTCAACCTCGGCTTCGGCTTCGACCTCACGCAAAACGTCCTCTGGCGCCTCGACCACGGCGAGTTCGACAACCTCTCGCCAAAAACCGTCGTCATCCTCATCGGCACGAACAACATGACAGGCGCCCCCGGCTCAAAAGCCACCACTCCCGCGCAAACCGTCGAGGGCATCATGGCAATCATCACCCGCGTCCAGGCAAAATCACCGCGCAGCAAAATCATCGTCACCGCAGTCCTCCCCCGCGGCGAACTCCCCGCAAACCCCTTCCGCCCGAAAATCGCCGAGATCAACGCCACCCTCGCCAAAGCCCTCGCCGCCAAACCCGAGATCAAGTTGATCGACATCGGCGCCAGCTTCCTCCAACCCGACGGCACCCTCCCAAAAACCCTAATGCCCGACGGCACCCACCCCAGCGAAGAAGGCTACGCCATCTGGGCCAAAGCTCTCATCACCGCCGGCGTGAGGAATATGAATATGCAGGTAGGCGACGTTTTTTGAAAAACGGGAGATCATTCCCGCCGCGCCATACTCTAAAACACCCCTCCATGAACCCACCCCCCATCACCGCAATCCCCGCGCCCGGCCTCCGCCAGCCCGTGCGCATCGCCCACATCACCGACTCCCACATCGGGCAATTCTCGCAGGATGATCCCCGCGCCCTGGGGATGCGCGAGCGCATGGAAGACCTGTATGGAAAATTCGGGCGCGATTATGAAAACCGCCTGGCGGAGTTATTCCAGCACGCCGCCGATGCCCGCGCCGACGCCGTCTTCATCACCGGCGATTTGCTCGATTTCCCCGCGCCACCCTCCCTCGATCTCGCGCGCCTCCTTTTCAAAAACTCCCCGTGCCCCGTCTTCTTCATCCCCGGCAACCACGACTGGAATTTCCCACGCCAGCACCCCTGCGACAACGCCCTCCGCGCCGCCCAGCGCCCCCTCATCGCATCGCTCTACCACGACGCCGTCGCAGTCGGCCACGGCGCCAGCGACATCCACGGTCTCCAGGTCCTCTACATCGACAACTCCACCTACCAGATCGACCCGGAGCAGCTCGCCTTCACGCGCCAGCGCCTGCAGCGCGGCATCCCCACCGCCCTCCTCATCCACATCCCCATCACCCAGCCCGGGCTGCACGCGCGCACCACCGCATTCTGGGGCCAGCCCATCCTCATGGGCGCCCACATGGACGCGGAAGCCCGCCGCGGCTGGAACGTCGAGATCCCGGCTTCGGAGACGGGCGAATTCATCGACCTCCTCCGCGCCACGCCCCACCTGCGCGGCATCTTCAGCGGCCACGTCCACTTCGGGCACGAGGAACCCTTCAGCCCCACCGCCGCCCAATACGTCGGCACCCCCGCCTTCGAAGGCGGCATCCGCCTCTTCGAATTCCAACCCGCATAAAAAAGGAGACGCATCTTTTATACGTCCCATCTCTTCTCCCCTTCGCGCTCTTGTAGGTCAAACATGCATGACGAAGACGTTGCATGATAATGATGCGTTGGCTGGCAGGATGGACTTCCTTTTGGCAGAATATGGGAGCCGGA
>Ga0268264_10003644_pt1 | contig 13249 bp, 7 predicted proteins | sample KBSSwiS32_FD_190357 | JGI IMG/M metagenome (GOLD analysis project Ga0268264, IMG submission 190357) | Switchgrass rhizosphere microbial communities from Kellogg Biological Station, Michigan, USA - KBS Switchgrass S3-2 (SPAdes) (version 2) | ecosystem: Host-associated > Plants > Roots >...
AAGCCAATTATTTCAGGACTCATTCGCCTTGACCGTTGGAGACAATTGTCAAAAGGAATTTACCAGGCTGGCTGTGCACAATGCACAACTATTAATGAAAATATGCTTGTGATCAACGGGAAACAATACGCGATGGGACGATATCCGGATACGGGGTATCTGACTTATATGTCGCACATCGACAAGGAAAGTATCACGGACGAAAATTTTGGGAACACGCCAAATTGGGTCGGATCAGAACTAGTCATACGTAAGAATCATTGGATCATAGACAGAACCAGGTTGGAAAAACAATCTGATGGCACGCTTTCTTACAGTGAAGGATCGTCAAGCCAGCCAACCGATGGGTTTGGTTATTTTATTCAGAATAGTAAGCAAACATTGCATCATTTTGGCGACTGGTTCTTCGACAGACCCAATGGAATTTTCTTGATTCACTTCGGTTATTCGACACCCGGTCTATTCGAAGTTTTCACTTCAATCGAAAATTATTTGGTCAGGATTGAAGGCGGCAATTCAATTCAATTTGAAAATCTTTGCTTTCAAGGGGCATCGTCCCATACAATCGAAATTAAGAATTCAAAAAAAATTTATATTAAAAACTGCATGATCGATTATTCTGCTGCAGACGGAATCAACGCCTCCGGATCTCCCGAATTAAATATCGAGTATACGATGATCAATCATTCACTCAATGATGCGATCGTTTTAGATAGCAGTTGTCACGCCGCCTCGATACGGTATAACGTGATCAAGAATACCGGTATGATTCCAGGGATGGGGAAAAGTGGGTCGGGCACTTACCAGGCTATATCATCTTTTGGTGCTTCGAGTGTCATTGAATTTAATGAAATTGATAGTACAGGATATAATGGAATTTATTTTGGCGGAAACGGATCGGTCGTGAAAAATAATTTCATCCATAATTTTTGTATGGTAAAAGATGATGGGGCGGGAATATATATTGGCGACTGGTTCCCATCGTCCGACAAAAAAATAATTGGGAACATTGTGATCGATGGTATCGGGGCAGGACCGGGCGCGAAAGTACAGGATCTCGTACCTGTGGAAGGAATTTATATTGATGATAACAGTTCGGGAATAAGTATTCAATCAAACTCCGTCGCCAACTGCCCGGACGCTGGAATAAAAATTCACAATGCAAACAACATTCAAATTACCGGCAATGCAGTTTTTAATAATGGTGTCCAATTGATGATTGCACACGATAATCTTCATCCAAAAAGCCCGAACAGAAATTTGACATTGACGGGAAATTTATTTTTTGCATTAAGACCAGAACAGTTGTGCGTGAATTTGTATTCAGTAAAAAATGATTTGGATTCAGTGGGTACTATTGATAACAATTACTATTATAGCCCGACTAACGATCAATCCATCGTCAAAGCAGTGTCAAATATCTGGACGCCTCAATCTGTTACCAACAACTTTTCACTATCAAAATGGAAGAATGTTCATCGACAGGATGCGCATTCGATTATGGTTTCAAAAAAAATGCTTACACAAAAAAATGTTCGATTTGAGTATAACGCGTCGGGAAAAAATAAGCAAATATCGACAAACGCTTATTACGCTACGCCGATTGGTATAAAGCTGACTAATAAGTTTCTTATTGCTCCATACCAATCAGTCATCGTCATTGATCGCGGAGCAATCGGCCCAAATTAGATAAAAGACAGTTATTGCAATTGTCTCTCATCAACACTTGCTATGCCTACTTTTGAAGTCTTTCCTTTTAATTGCACCATACCGAGTTGCTTAGTTTCAAAATTCTGATTTAGCTGGATTTTTTCAAGAAGATATTCAGATACGAGAAATTTTCTCTTGTGCTCGTTGCATACGCTTTGAATACGTGAAGCAGTATTGAGCGTGTCGCCATGGTATGCAATATCTCTTTTAATTTCCCCGATTTCTACTACCGTAACTTTTCCCATATGAAGGCCTGCTTTGAAATTGGGAAGAAATCCATATTGCTGAAGATAGTATTGTGCTCGTTCCTCAAATCGTTTTTCGCAGGCAAAGAAAAATCTTACGCAGGCAAAATTTTTTAGTCCGTCGTTAATTCTCCAAGTCAACACAATTTCATCACCGACATATTGATAAATTTCGGCATTGAATTTAAAGAGCAGCTGATTTATATCCATGAAACTGTCACGGATAAATGCACTGTACTTTAAATGTCCCAGGCTTTCTGCGGTTGCAGTGGATGATTGAAGATCCATAAACATAAAAATTCTTTCTTCCTCGCGTGGATTCTTGTATTTTCCCAATAAAAGTGGAACTAAAATTCCCGGTCCATATTTTTTATTTACCTGGTTTATAAAGTTGATGACAAGTGTCATAAACAAGTAATATATCAGCAGCGTATTGAAAAAATATTCCCATGATCTCGGATCTAAAATAAAATTCGTGGCGTAAGTTTTGCGCATTTGAGGGTAAATGAAATAATCAAAGAGTACATACCGGAGAAAGCTGCACACAAGTGTAAGTACGAGGAACGAGATGAGGGTTTTCACGAAAATAATTTTTCCCAGCGGTTTTTGCCGGAAAACTCTCTTGTCGAGGAAATGATCTGACAATCCAAGAGCAAGACCGTAGATAGTTCCCAATATGATTGCAATAAGGATAACCGGCCAAAGTTTGCTATCATAGTTAAAACCCAATGAATAACTAATTGACTTTTCATGCAAATGAAAAATGATAGCGAGCAGGATATTTGCAGCGATCCAAAAATTTATCTGGATGCTGAGGTGTGTAAGCATAGGATACTTCGCTGCGAAATGTTGTGCGCGAGCAGTATAATCAAGTTTCTCTTTCATCTGTTTTGATTTTGTCTGCGCAAATGATTTCCGTTAATTCACTTTATGGAAGATACAATAAAAAATATTTCTGACACGGCATTCTGGATCGCGGGATTTAGGGCGATGGAAAGTGCACGTCCGGATGCAGTATTTAAGGATTCGTTTGCTGCGAAGCTGGCAGGCGATCGCGGTTTGCATATGGCCGAAATAACTCCTCATTCCAAAGCAATGGCGTTCGCGATGACAGTGCGCACAAGTGCGATCGACCGATTGATAAGCGAAGCGATCGATTTGGGTTGTGACACTGTGGTCAATATGGCGGCGGGCCTGGATACGCGACCGTATCGCATGGATATCCCATCAACTCTTAAATGGATTGAAATTGACCTTCCCGCACTCGTCGCTTATAAAAATGAAGAACTCAAAAATGAAATTCCCAAATGCCGCATAACCAGAATTGCTGCTGATTTATCGGAAAGCACGACACGAAATGAAATATTTCAACGAATAGGATCTGAAACTTATAAAGCCGTCGTGGTCACGGAGGGTTTGATTGCATATCTGAAATCAGAACAGGCGGCTGAACTTTCGACTTCAATTTTTAATGTTCCATCATTCCGATATTGGATCCAGGATTACAGCAGGGGAGCGATGCAACGAAACCGGCATGCGAAAGATCTTTCAAAAATGGTCAGACAAACCCCATTTCAATTTGATGTGAAAGAGCCACTTTTATTTTTTGAAAGACAAGGTTGGAAGGTGAAAAAAGATATTTTAATTCTTGATGAGGCAGACAGGATTGGGCGAAGCCTTCCTTTTATGTTTCCGTGGACCATTATCGCAAAATTAATACCTCGTACGATCAGGAGAATTGGTAACCGAACGTACGGTTACGTAATGTTTGAGAAATAAACGAAAATAAAAATCTTCAATCTTCAATTATCAATCAATTTTTAATTTGTAACGCTGAACTTTAATAGAATGTATGTTACCTTATTATTTGCGCTGGCACCATTTGACCCGGTTGCCTTTCGGAGTTCCACTTCATCAGTGCCCGTAAAATTTAGGGCAGGTTTATAGATATAACTGGCATTGGAAGACCGTTGAATTTCATTTTGCAGGTAATGCGACGGCTGTCGCGAAATTGAAAGTTCTTCTTCATCTCCGAGAGGACCAATCTCATAACTATAATCCGTATTTGCCTTCACAGTTACGTTCACCACCAGGTGATCAGGTGAATTAGAATCTTTCTTACAGGAAAATATCGTGGCCGACAGAAATATCCAGAATGTCAAACGATGCAAAAGATTTCTCATGAAAACATGCTTTGTTCTGTGACACAAAAGTTCAAAAAAACGTTGCCATGAGATTAAAAACTCTTTCAAATTGCGCATAATAATTTTTGTAGATTCGTTGGCTTCAGATTATTTGATTATTTAATTTTTGATACATGATATTGACTAAAAAATTTTTTGCAAAGGGATTATTCTTCTTAACTAGCTTGATTTTCGCATATACGGGCGGTTTTGGCCAGCCGGCTCCGAAAGCGAGACAAGTTCATTTCAAAAAACACATAATCACGAATGATTTCATTTCGGAGGGCGTTGTGGTGGTGGATGTCAACAAGGATGGTAAATTGGATATTATTGCAGGCGCGTTTTGGTTTGAAGGACCGAATTGGACAAGACACGAAATCACAACAGGAAAAACGTATTCTCCCTCGACCGAATTCAGCAATTCGTTCTTAAATTTTAGCATGGATGTTGACCAGGACGGCTGGCCCGACTTTATTAGAATCAGTCTTCCAGGTGAAGAAGCAGTTTGGTATCAGAATCCGGGAAACAGCAAGGATCATTGGAAGATGCATTCGATACTTGCGACTGCCGGGAATGAGTCACCTACGCTCGCTGATATTGATGGAGACGGAAGACCGGACTTGTTGTGTAATGACTGGGTTGCAAAAGAGATGATCTGGATGAAATCTCCGACCGCGAAGGGTGACACGAATTGGACGAAATTCATAATTGATAAAGGAAATATTCCGGGCGTAGATCGATACTCGCATGGTTTGGGTTGGATCGATATGAATCATGACGGACGAAAAGATGTGGTGATCACAAAAGGATGGTGGGAGTGTCCCGCCAATCCGCAACATGACAAGTGGAGATTCCATCCGGCGGACCTTGGAGAAGATTGCGCGCAAATATATCCGATGTATCTAAAGGGAAGTGGCCAGCTAGAACTCGTAAGTTCTTCTGCGCACGACTACGGAATCTGGTGGCACGAAAAGATCAGTGATGATAAAGGAAAAGAGTTGTGGTCTCATCATTTGATATCGAAAGCATTCTCTGAATCGCACGCCTTGGGATTTGCCGATATTAACGGCGATGGATATGCGGACATGGTGACTGGGAAACGATATTTTGCACATAACGGAAAGGATCCTGGTGCGTTAGAGGCATCTGTTTTATATTGGTTTGAATACAAACCGGGAAGGGAACCCCTATGGATACCACATCAGATCGATGATAATTCGGGCGTCGGCCTGCAGGTTGCAATCTCAGATATTAATGGCGACGGTTTAAATGATATTATTATTTGTAATAAAAAGGGTCTCTTCATTTTTGAACAAGTGAAATAAAAATTAATTGAATTAATAAATGAAAAAGGGCCGAGTCAGATCGGCCCTTTTTTACTTATTAGTTTTAGAGTGTTATATACTAGTAAGATTCTACTTCTTTTTCTTTCAATCCGTCCGGACCGGCAACAAGCAATGTACCTTGTACATATTTTTCTGCGTGCTGACTTGCATCCAGACCTTCTTCTTCTTCCTGGGAAGAAACGCGCAAAGGAAGAATAGCATTGATCAATTTGAATATTGCATAAGATACTACGAAGCTGTAAGTAACTGCAATAACCAGCGCTTTTACTTGTGTGAAGAAGAATACAGGATTGCCGTATAGCAGTCCATCATTACCTGCACCATTGACTGCTTTAGTTGCGAACAAACCAGTCATCAGCATTCCGACCATACCACCAATACCATGGCAAGGGAATACATCGAGCGTGTCATCCAATTTAGATTTAGACCTGTAGTATACTGCAACGTTAGAAACGATTGCAGCGAATACTCCGATGAAAATACTTTGAGGGATCGCAACGAAACCCGCGGCAGGAGTGATGGCAACAAGGCCTACAACAGCACCAATACAGAAGCCAAGTACTGAAGGTTTTTTTCCTTTTAAAACATCAAAGAACATCCAGGATAATCCTGCAGCAGCAGCTGCTGTATTTGTTGTCGCGAACGCCGAAACAGACAAACTATTTGCTGCACCTGCAGAACCGGCGTTGAATCCAAACCATCCGAACCAAAGCAAACCGGTTCCGATCAACACATACGGTACGTTGGCCGGTGGAACTTCTTTTTGTTCGATGTGAACTTTTCTGCGTTTGAGTACCATGGCACCGGCAAGTGCGGCACAACCGGCAGAAATATGCACAACTGTACCACCCGCAAAGTCGAGAGCTCCCATCTTAGCCAGGAAGCCATCGGGATGCCAGCTCCAGTGTGCAAGCGGCGCATATACGAATACACTAAACATTACTATAAATAAAAGGAACGAAGTAAACCGGACTCTTTCTGCTAAAGCACCAACGACAAGGCCCGGGGTAATTATGGCAAACATTAATTGGAAAAGTGAGAACAGGGTTAGCGGAATTGTTGGAGCGGCAACCCACGCTTTGCCTGAATTTACGTTTTTGAAAAAGAAATGTGTTGTGGGATCGCCAATCACACCATTAACGTCGGTGCCGAAGGCGAGACTATATCCTACAACAACCCACAAAACGCTTACTACACCTGCTGCTATCAGGCTTTTAATCATCGTTGAAATGACGTTTTTACGGGTAACCATTCCACCGTAGAAAAAAGCGAGGCCCGGAGTCATTAGAAAGACCAAGGCGGTTGCCACAATAATCCAGGCAACGTCTGCTCCGTTGTATTTGCCGTCATCGAAATTCGGAAGTGTTGGAATGAAAATCGAAGCGATTGCTACAGCTAAAAGAACCAGAAAAGGAGCCGCGGTCTTTAATGTGATTTTGCTCATAATTGGGGAAATTTAAATTAAAATGTAAATAATCTTTAATATGTGCTTCTGTCAGGCAAGGTAGAAAAAAATCACAATTAAAATTAAAAAATAAATATATAATTAATTTTAATGTGACGTACAATTGTGCCTTGCGATGGGTTTATACATTATTAATCAATGATATATCTGAATTCAAGTTTTTATACTTTTTAATCCACATTTGTGAATTATTAGACAAAAACTGCCAAAATCTGTTAAAGAAGAGGAATATTTGAAAGAAGACAAGTCTTTTTTAAAAAGTCTTCTGATTAGAATTTTACAAGAAGTGTTTTTTTGAAATGGATACTTACAGTTTCGTATATACGATGTGAATATTTTGAAGATCTATTAAACAACGTAAATACTTTCTTGCTGAAATCTGATTCTATTTCGAAACATGAATTTGTTTCATAGAGTAATGTTCTTCACATTAACCAAAAATCTTAATCGCTCAAAAATACAATTTATAGTTAGGACGATTCACACGACAAAAAATATTACGGTTGATATTATTCCATCCTGGTGATGGATGAAGTCACTTTTAAACGAGCATTACATGCCTGTTCAACAACATTGAGATTTGTCGCATTATTACTTCACGCAATGAAATATTCCTTACTAATTTGTACATTACCCAAATAAAAAACTTCAGTCGTGGCAAAACTTTTTTCAAAGATTTCTGCATGGCTTGTAATACTTGCTGGCCTTGTATTTCAGACAATGGCACAAAATCACGTACAGTTAACTGTAGATGGCAGTCAACATGAAATTGTAATCAGTAAAAATATTTATGGACATTTTTCCGAGCACCTTGGCCGGTGTATCTATGATGGCTTTTGGGTTGATTCTTCACTCAAGATTCCCAAAAATGAAAGAATACGATTGGATATAGTTGATGCGTTGAAAAAAATTCACGTTCCGCTTCTCCGCTGGCCGGGAGGTTGTTTTGCCGATGAATATCATTGGAGCGATGGTGTTGGTCCCTCAAAGAAAAGACCAAAGCGTGTGAACACGACATGGGGAATGGTAACGGATGATAACAGTTTTGGCACAGAAGAATTTCTTAAATTAACTAATCTCATCGGTTGCGATCCATATATTGCCGGTAACGTCGGAACAGGATCGCCGCTAGAGATGGCTAATTGGATCGAGTATCTGAACTTTGACGGAACGAGCTCGCTCACGACGCAACGCAAGCAAAACGGTCATGCACAACCGTACAAGGTTTCTTTTTGGGGAGTCGGCAACGAAAGTTGGGGATGTGGCGGCAATATGACTCCGGATTTTTATTCCGACCAATATAAACGTTACGCTTCCTTCTGCAAGAATTATCCAGGAACAACATTGAAGAAAATTGCCAGCGGTGCTAATGCAGATGATTATAACTGGACGGAAGTCTGTATGAAAAAAATTCCGACTGATCAGTTTTGGGGATTGTCACTACATTACTATACGTTGGTTGACGGATGGTCGCACAAAGGCCCGGCGACAAATTTTGGTGAAGATGCGTACTTCAAAGCAATTAAGAATTGTTTGTTCATGAATGAGCTAATTGAAAAGCATGAAGCAATCATGGACAAATATGATCCAACAAAAAAAGTTGCACTATGTGTTGACGAGTGGGGGATATGGACCGATGTTGAACCGGGTACTAATCCGGCATTCTTATATCAGCAGAATAGTATGCGTGATGCCATTCTTGCTGCCACAACGCTGAATATCTTCAATAATCACAGTGGTCGCGTGCGTATTGCGTGCCTTGCACAAACGGTGAATGTTTTACAGGCACTGGTTCTTACAAATAAAGAAAAGATGTTACTCACGCCGACTTACCATGTATTCGATCTCTACCAAGTGCACCAGGACGCATATTGGTTACCGTTATCATTTAGTAGCCCGGACTATCAATTTAATGGAGATAAAATCCCTGCAGTGAACGGATCCGCATCAAAAGATAAGAATGGTGCTGTTCATATCAGTCTCGTAAATACTGATCCGAGCCGTCCAATCGAAGTTTCCGTTTCGATCAAAGACTTTCAATTAAATAATATTAGCGGACAAATATTGCACTCGGCAAAGTATTCAGACGTTAATACGTTCGAAAAGCCTGATCTGATAAAACCAGTTTCATTCAACGGGTTTAAAAAAACGAATGATCAAATCACTATAAGCCTTCCCGCGTTGTCTGTTTTGGTAATAACTCTTAAATAAAACCTTCACCCTGGCGCCAACCCGAAAGAAATATTTCGCATTGAGGCGCCAAGGTGCTAGGAAGAATACAAGGAGTTATTTAAAATCCCGGGTTTTGTTCAAGATTCGTATTGTTATTAATTTCTCTTTGCGGAATGGGGAAGAATAATTGTTTTTCAGTAAAAGTTTTTCCCCACGTTGTAGTGTGTCCGATAAAATCATCAAAGTTTTTCGTGATATCATTTCTCACCTTTCTGGTCCGCAACATGTCAAACCACATTTTATTTTCATAAGCCAGTTCTAGATCTCGTTGCGTCCAAACTTCTTTTTCAAAATCATCCTGGCTCAAAGTCCCAATAGGCCCCTGGTTCGCACGGGCGCGTATCTGATTCACATAACCGATCGCATCGCTATTGGGTCCGCCTTCTGCACGATTGGATGCTTCAGCATACATCAACATTACATCTGCCAGGCGATAAATCGTATAATTGAGATCCGACTTCGCCGTGCTTGTAACTGCTTCCACATCGAACCATTTGTATAAATAATATCCGCCAAGATTTACACTGTCGCGCCTCGGATCACCGGGCGGATATGCATCCGGGTTACCCGGATACCAAGTATAATAAAATTGCTTTTCAGCCGCACGTTTGTCACCGGGGGGATAACTTTCTACAAATTGTTTTGTTGGCACCAATCCACCAAATTCATCCGAATAAACAGAAATTCTCTTGTACAACGCAAGTGTTTTTGCAGTTAAATCATTCGCCTGAATATTAGCGGCAAATTGCACTTGCCAGATAAACTCACCTTTATTTTTATTTGCAGGATTGATCATGTCGGTATATTCAGGAAATAATGAATAGCCTCCGTTGTCGATCACTTCTTTCGAACGCTTTGCTGATTCACCATAAAACTCATTGCCGCCTTGCACAGGATATCCCGCATAGGTGAGGTATACGTCGGCGAGCAAAGATTTAACAGCACCCATAGACACACGTCCTCCCTGATCTTGCCATGGAAGCGAAGATTTTTCCGCTTCAAGGAGATCCGGAATGATGACTTCATCATAGATACTTTTAATTTCCGCACGCGGAATTTTTACATTCTGTAAGTCCGACATTACATCGACGGTTTTAGGAACTGCGCCATACATTCTTACTAAATAAAAATAATACAGCGCTCTTAACGTATGTACTTCAGCAAGCATGTTTTGCTTTTCAACTGTATCGAGTGGAATCTCCACGATTTTTGTCAAGGCCAGGTTACAATTAGCAATTCCATAGTACATTCCCTGCCACCACGTGTCGATATAAAATGATTGCGCATCATACGTGAGATTATAAAAACGGAAAGCATCGGTTTGCGCATTTCCATCCGCTTTGCCCGTCATGAATTCCATGAGTTCCGCGGTATTTCCACCATATCCTCCACTTGATTCGTCCAAGGTTGTCAGATAACTATATGCCGAATTTGCAAATGCCCTTGCAATTTCGGGACTGGTCACTCTTGAATCGGGTGTTAAAGATCCTGTTGGATTTTCATCAAGAAATTTTGTACAGGACCAGGTACCCAATATCAACAGCGCAACAAATATTTTTTTCATATTCTTCATATCATTTCATTTAATTGTGTTAGAAACTAAGGTTCACACCGAAATTGAGCACAAGCGGATGTGGATACGGAAAGAAATCCTGGTTCTGTGTTAGTTGTCCACCGAACGTCAGCACTTCCGGATCATACCCGGTGTAGTGTGTGATGAGAAAGAAATTTTGTGCGCTTAGGTATAACCGTAATTTTTCAATTTTCCATCTTTCCGTAAGTGAATTCGGGAAAGTATAACCGAGAATTATATTTTGCCCGCGTATAAAGGACCCGTCTTCAACCCACCAGCTGTCTATATGAGTTTGATAGAATGCACCGTAATAACGTACTTCAGCGATCTTACTATTTTGATTTTGCGGCGTCCATGCGTTCAAAACAGTTGCAAGACTGTTTGCAATACCTTGCCTGTCTTCCGTTGAGTGATGGAAATTAGCAGCGGTGTTTACGCCTTCGACAAAGCGAATCTCGAAACTGAAATCAAAATTTTTAAATGTAAAAGTGTTGGTGATATTGGCGGTCCATTTGGGATATGCCTGGCCCAGGCGCGTATTGTCATCATCGTTGATCTGACCATCATTGTTTAAATCTTTCCATTTTAGATCGCCTGGTTTGAGATTGTATGTTGCAGCTTGTGCGGCATCTTTCTCACCCCAAACTCCATCGCGGACATAACCCCAAAATGTTCCAACGGGCCAGCCTACACGAAGAATATTTGTTTCTCCCAAAAACCAGGGACCCGGGTAGATATCATCATTTTCCGCTCCAAGGTGCAGGATTTTATTCTTGTTTGTTGCGAAATTTAAATCAGTCGTCCAAGTGAAATTTCTTGTCCTGATATTCGTTGATCCAATTGCCAATTCAAATCCCACATTTTGCAATGAACCGATATTTTGCGTGACCGTTTCAAGTCCCGACGTCCAGGGAATCGGTGCATCGAGCAGCAAATCCTTTGTTGTGCGATGATAATAATCTGCAACGATGTTCACGCGGTTTTTGAAAAGACCTAATTCGAGGCCAATATCCCACTGATTCACTTTTTCCCATTTCAAATTCGGGTTTCCGAAACTTTGCCTGAATATTGTTGGCTGGCGGTCCCCATCAAGAATTGTTGTTCCCGATCCCAGCAACTGAATCGAGCGATATGTTCCGATTTCCTGGTTACCCGTTGAACCGATGCTCGCGCGTAGCTTCAATTCACTGATTGCATTTACGTCTTTCATGAAATCTTCCTGCGAGATTCTCCATGCTGCACCTGCTGAAGGGAAGAATGCAAATTTGTTGTTCTCACCAAATTTCGAGGAACCGTCATACCTGCCGGTTGCAGTAAAGAGATATTTGTCGTTGATATTATAAGTGAGTCGCGCAAAATAAGAATTCATTGTCCACTGTTCATCTGAAGACGCGGGAGGGTTATGAATCGTTCCAACGCCTAAATTATGCCATCCCCAATAGTCATCAATGAAGTTTTCAGATTCTGCGTAAGAGGTTTCTGTATAACTTTTTTGCCACGACAGTCCAAGCAAAGCTGTGAGCTTTTGATGGTCGCCAATATTTTTATTATACGTGAGATAATTTTCACTTTGCCAATATGTGTTCATCCAATTGTTGATAGTGGCGACGCCTTTTTGGTCAAATGAGAGTGAATGAAGCCCGCGACCGGAATAGAAATTATTTTTTTGCGAATTGACATTGAATCCAAAATCAGATTTAAAATCAAGTCCTTTTGTGATGTGAAAAAGCGCATATATATCACCGACAGAGATAAGCCTGTTAAGCAAAGTATACCGGTTGTTTGCAATATCAACCGGGTTACTTCCGCCCTCCATACCAGGAAAATCACTGTTGCCTCCCCACGTTCCGTCGGGATATTTTACGGGAATGATTGGCAGCTCTTCGATTACCATTCTTGACACATTTAACCCGCCGTTTGCATCCGACACGAGACGCTCAGTGCTTTTGACAAGATTGACACTGCCACCAATTCTCAACCAATCGTTGACATCGTGATCCATCGTAAATCTTGTTGAGAAACGCTTGAACCAGGATTCGATCATTAAGCCGTCCTGGTTGAGATAACCAAATGACAAACTATAAAGCGATTTGTCTGAACCACCTTGCACAACGATATAATGATTCGTGCTGTAAGCAGGTTTGTATACTTCTTTTTCCCAGTTGGTATTGTAGAGTGGTTGTCCATTAGCGTCAAATAATTTTGGAAAATCCAGTGGATTGTTCGGCACATATTTTCCCTGTGAAAATCCAAGTGAGTCGTATTTCTGCGCGTTCTTGAATGCCAGGTTATACACGTCCATGAATTCTTGCGAATTCAATGCTTTCAAATGACGTTGCAGGCTATAACGGGAAACGGATCCGTCGTATGTGATCCGTGATTTGCCGCGTATCCCGCGTTTGGTAGTAATAAGGATAACTCCATTCGCGCCGCGCGCTCCATAGATAGCAGTTGAGGATGCATCCTTCAGCACTTCCACAGAGGCGATATCGCTT
>Ga0268264_10003645_pt1 | contig 13244 bp, 11 predicted proteins | sample KBSSwiS32_FD_190357 | JGI IMG/M metagenome (GOLD analysis project Ga0268264, IMG submission 190357) | Switchgrass rhizosphere microbial communities from Kellogg Biological Station, Michigan, USA - KBS Switchgrass S3-2 (SPAdes) (version 2) | ecosystem: Host-associated > Plants > Roots >...
GTCCTCCTAGCTGACCGGTGAGGTGATCGCCGTGTCCAGTCAGCGGGCTTGAGTCATGGCCACCGTTTTTGAGACCCCGCACCAACTCCTGGGCAAGGCAGGCCAGACGTTGGACACCACCGGCTGGCTCACCATCGATCAGGGCCTGATCGATCGTTTTGCAGAAGTCACCGGCGATCACCAGTGGATTCATGTCGATCCGGTGCGCGCAAAAGCCGGACCCTTCGGCAGCACAATTGCCCACGGCTATCTGATCGTATCCCTCGTGAATCGGTTTCTGCCGGAGATCATCGAAGTGCGAGGCTTTTCGATGGGCGTGAATGTCGGTGTCGACAAACTTCGTTTTCTGGCGCCTGTCCCTGCGGGCGCACGCATCCGCGCCTCCGGCGTCATCGTGCAGGTCGAAGAGGTAAAACAAGGAGCGGTGCAGTCCACCGTCCGTGTCACAGTGGAGATCGAAGGCCAGGAAAAGCCTGCCTGCGTTCTCGACACCATCAGCCGTTACTTTCCCGAGAAGGCAGCTACCCATGCGTGAAGCCGTCATCGTTTCTGTTGCCAGAACACCCATCGGCAAGGCCTACCGAGGCGCCTATAACGACACGGACGCTGCGGTTCTATCAGGACACGTCGCCGCGGAAGTAGTACGTCGCGCCAACATCGATCCCGCGAGCGTGGAAGATGTGATCATGGGATGCGCCTCCCAACAAGGTAATCAGAGCTACAACATCGGCCGCCTCACGGTCGCCGCGGCCGGACTGCCAAAAGAGGTCGCCGGGATGAGCCTCGACCGCCAGTGCTCGTCAGGTCTTGCCGCCATAGCCACCGCCGCCAAGCAGATTGTCATGGACGGCATGGACGTTGTTATTGCCGGCGGCGTGGAAAACATCAGCCTCACGCAGACCAAGCACAAGAGCACGTATCGAGCCCGCTCTGCCGCCGTTGAAAAGGCTATGCCGCACATGTGGATGGCCATGATCGAGACCGCGGAGATCGTCGCCGAACGCTATGGCATCTCCCGCGAGGCGCAGGACGAGTTCAGCCTGCAAAGCCAACAGCGGACGGCAGCCGCGCAACGCGAGGGGCGCTTCGCAATGGAGCTGGCCCCTTTGAGTACTCGCAAGGCGATCACAAACAAGGACACCAACGGGGTCACCTACGAAGACGTGTTTCTCGCTGCAGATGAAGGTCCGCGATCGGACACAACACTTGCGGGGCTCGCGAAGCTGCAGCCAGTGTTCAAGGACGGGACCCTGGTAAAACAGGGCAAACACGTCACCGCCGGCAACGCCTCCCAACTTTCCGATGGGGCGGCTGCCGTACTGTTGATGGAGGCCAGGACCGCGGGCCGTCTCGGACTCGAGCCTCTCGGAGCCTACAGGGGTTTTGCAGTGGCGGGCTGCGCGCCGGAGGAAATGGGTATCGGACCGGTGTTTGCGGTGCCCAAGCTGCTCGAGCGCACCGGCCGCAAAATGAATGACATCGGTCTGTGGGAGCTCAATGAAGCGTTCGCGAATCAGGTGTTGTATTGCCGGGACCGGCTCGGAATCGACAATGCGCGGTTGAATGTCGACGGCGGCGCCATTGCCCTGGGTCATCCCTTTGGGATGACGGGGGCGCGCACCGTCGGCCACCTGCTGGTGGAGGGCCGGCGGCGGCGCGAGAAATTCGGTGTCGTGACCATGTGTGTTGGCGGTGGCATGGGCGCAGCCGGGCTGTTTGAGATTTTCTGAGTGGATCTGGAATTCGCACCTGAGTTGGCCGCCTTCCGGGCCGAGGCCGCTGAATGGCTCGAGACGCAGCTGAGCGGGCCGTTCAAAGTGCTGCGCGGACTCAACAACCATGTGGATCTGATCGAGGAGCGGCGCAGTTGGGAGGCGGCATTGGGTGAGGCTCGCTGGAGTTGCATCGGCTATCCCGAGGAGTACGGGGGTCGTGCGGCGAGTGTCGGCGAGCAGGTGATCTTTGCCGAAGAATATGCCCGGGCGCGGGCGCCGGCGCGCATTGGTCACATCGGTGTGGAGTTGGCAGGGCCCACCTTGCTCGCCTTCGGCACGCCCGAGCAGCAGAGCCGATTTTTGCCTGACATCGCCGCCGGACGCGCGATCTGGTGCCAGGGTTATTCCGAACCCAACGCTGGATCGGACCTGGCGAACGTCCGCACGCGAGCACGGCTGGAGGGCGATACGTACTGGCTCGAGGGACACAAGATCTGGACCTCCATGGGAGCAATCGCCGACTGGTGCTTCGTCCTGTGCCGCACTCAGCCCGAGTCAGTCGGCTCCAGAGGCCTGTCGTTTCTGCTGGTGCCGATGCGGCAGCCAGGCATCACCGTGCGCCCGATCCGGCAGATGACCGGCGAATCGGAGTTCTGCGAAGTATTCTTCGATGGCGCACGGGCCGCGCTCGCCGATCGGATCGGTGCCGACGGTGAGGGTTGGAAGGTGGCGATGGGCCTGCTCGGATTCGAGCGGGGCATTTCCACGCTCGCTCAACAGATGCAGTTTCGCAATGAGCTCACTGAAGTAATCCGGATTGCGAAGGAGAAGGGGCGGGCGTCCGATCCCCTCATCCGGCAGAGACTGGCTGATGCGCATGTGGGTTTGAAGATCATGCGCTACAACGCGCTGCGCATGCTTTCCGGCAGCGACCAGGGACAACTCAGTCCCGCTGCCTATACGTACAAGTTGTACTGGTCGATGTGGCACCGGGGCCTGGGCGAGCTGGCGATGGATGTGTTGGGGGCGAGAGCCGAAATTGGAGTTGATGCGGAGCGCTACCCGGCGCTCACGCATCTGTTTCTCATGTCGCGCGCGGACACCATTTACGCAGGTACCAATCAGATTCAGCGCAACCTGATTGCCGAGCGGGCGCTCGGGCTTCCGCGCGAACCCCGCGGAAAGTGACGGGTGGCGCCTACATGACTTTGGCGGGATGAGGTATCCGCGGGCTGCCCAACATCTCGCGATAAGACGGAGGGTTACGGCCGCCCGACTCCGCGATGCCGTAGGTTGGGGCGAGCTCGGCGGTGATGAGAGTTTGACCGGTGAGGCTCATCAGTTTCGGGTCGTTCGCCAGCGCGTAGATGACCCGACCGTTGAATTCGGGTGTTTCACCCTGCTCCATGAATTGCTCATACTGATCGGGACGCAGACGCAAGGCCACTCGCGAGCGCTCGGTGATCTGCGGCCCGAGCCACAGCGAGACCGCCGCAACGCCGTAGGGAGCGAGATCGACGGCCATGTCCGCGGCGAACTTGTCGACACCCACTTTCTGCGCCCCATACGCGGGACCGTGCATATAACAGCTCGAGCCAAAGGACGAGGTGAAGGCAATGAGTCCCCTCCCCGCTTTGACCATCAGGGGCGCTGCGTAGTAGCTCGCGACATACGCTGAACGCAGGCCAACATCGAGGATGTTGACCAGCTCGAGCGGCTTCTCCCAGAAGCCGCCTGGATCGATGAGAGCATCGTGGATGGCCGCGGCGTTGTTGACGAGAATGTCCAGGGCACCGCATTGCGTCTTCACCTGCTCAAATAGCTCCCGGACTGCCACATCGTTGCGATGGTCGCAAGGCACAGCAATGCCTCTTCCGCCCAGCGCGTCGATCTGTTTGGCTGTTTCGTAGACAGTACCAGGCAACACTTCACCTTTCAGGCGCCCCTGGCTCTCGGTGGTCGAGCGACCGGTCACGTAGACCGTCATTCCGGCAGCGCCGAGGGCCAGCGCAATGCCCTTGCCTGCGCCGCGACTGGCCCCCGTCACGACGGCCACCCGAGGCGGGCTGGAGCGGCTATTGCTTTCGGCGGATCGAGTCGGTTCCATGAGTCACACGCTCCCGTTTCGGTGCGCGAGGCCGTTTGATATTTGTCAATTGCGTATTAGATGCTACGATTTACTACGCATTTTGGCAATGAGCACGCCGCTTCGAGGGGATCTGCCAGTGAATTCGGATACCTACGACTTTGTCATCGTCGGCGCCGGGTCCGCCGGCTGCGTGCTGGCGCATCGCCTCTCTGAGCACGGCACGTACCGCGTGCTGTTGCTCGAGGCCGGAGGATGGGATCGCAGTGTCTTCATCCGCGCCCCGGGCGGCCTGCTACCCATCATGCACCAGGGTTGGTTCAGTTGGATGTACCAGACGGTTCCGCAGACGCACGCGGATAACCGTGTGATGTTTTCTCCTCGCGGCAAGGTCATCGGGGGATCCAGCTCCATCAACGGCATGGCCTACGACCGAGGTCATCCCCAGGACTACGATCTCTGGGAAGAGCTCGGCAACGAAGGGTGGTCATATCAAAGTCTATTGCCGTATTTCCGCCGCCTGGAACGTTGGGAGGTCGGCTCGAGCCCGCATCACGGCACCTACGGGCCCATTCGGATTACCCGCCCGGGGGTGCGCCACCCACTGTCCATTGCGTTTGTAAACGCCGCCCAACAGGCCGGCTACGCCTACAACGAAGACACGCAAGGCGAACATCGCGAGGGTGTGGGGCCGATCGATGTTACCGCGGCCGACGGTCGCCGCTACAGCGCTTCCTACAGTTATCTCAGGCCCGTGCTCGACCGACGCAACCTCGAGGTGATAACGGGCGCGCAGGTCACTCGCCTTCTGTTTCGAGATCGACGCGCCATTGGAGTGGAGTTCCTGCAGGGCGGCCAACGCAAGCAGGTACAGGCTCAACGTGAGATCCTGGTATCGGCAGGCGCGATTGCTTCTCCCCATCTGCTGTTGTTGTCGGGCATCGGTGATCCCGATCACCTGCGCGAGCACGGGATCCCGGTAATCAATGCGTTGCCGGGCGTCGGACAGAACTACCGCGATCATGTCGCCGTGAGCGTCAAGCAGACCTGCAAGGTGCCCGTGTCGCTTTATAATTTCTTCAACCCGCTCGCCGCGGGGAACGCGGCCCTGCAGTATCTCCTGTTCAAGCGCGGACCGCTCGCGGCGCCTTCCATGGAGGCCATTGCCTACCTGCGAGCCCTGCCTGAATCCAGGGTACCGGATATGAAAGTGCACTTCGTGATGGCGTTATATGAGGCCATGGGCCGGAAAATCATCCGGCAGCATGGCTTCTTTGCGCATATTGATCTGCTGCAACCAGAGTGTTCCGGCGAGTTGAAACTGAGCTCGGCCGATCCACTGGCTCCGCCACTCATCGACCCAAAGATCCTGGGGAGCGAGCACGACATGCGACTGGCGCGCGCCGCCATTCGCGCGGTCCGGGGGATTTTTGCTCAATCCGCGCTGGAGCCCTATGCGGGAGCCGAGATTGCGCCAGGAGCCGCAGTGCAAAGCGACGACGAGTTGGATCGCTACATCCGCGCCTCGGCGACACCTGACATCCATACCGTCGGCACGTGTCGGATGGGGTCGGATGGAATGGCCGTGGTCGATTCGCAACTTCGGGTACGGGGGCTCGAAGGTTTGCGCGTCGTAGATGCGTCCGTGATGCCACGGGTCCCGAGCGGGAATACCAACATTCCCGTGATGATGGTGGCGGAGAAGGCGGCGGATCTGATTCTGGGCAAGACTCCGCCGCTGAAATGAGGGAGAAGTATAGATGCTGACATTGCAACAGATCTCAGATCGGCTGGAGATTCTGGAACTGATGAGCCTCTACAGCAATGCAATCGACCAGCGCGAGTATGATCGGCTCGATGAGGTGTTCACTGCCGATGCGTTCATTGACTATCGGGCCATGGGCGGCATTGCCGGTCGTTACCCTGAGGTGAAGGCGTGGCTGGAACCGGCCTTGCGCGGCTTTCCCCATTATTACCACCTGGTTGCCAACACGCAGATCACTCTGGCAGGCGACGAAGCCAGCGCACGCACGGCCTGCTTTAATCCCATGGAGGTACCGCTGCCGGATGGTGGATCCCGGGTGATGTTTCTCGGGCTGTGGTATCGCGACAAACTGATCCGAACGGCAGCGGGATGGCGGATCAGTGAACGCGTCGAGGAAAGCTGTTTCAGCCACAACGTTCCGGAACACCTGCCCGTCCAGCCGCGGATGGCGGAGTGAGGATTGCCTGATGTCCATCGAGAAGCGCCTGGAGCAGTTGGAAGCACGGCTGCAAATCGCCGACCGGAGCTCGAACGGGAATCAGGCAACTGGACTGTGCTCCGGCGCACCAATCGCCTGCTCGATGGCGGGCAGGCAGCCCGGGATCTCCTTCAAACCGTGTGATCGAGCACGGCGCGTGTGACCTCTCCGGCTCGCAGCGCCGTAATCGCCTTTTCGAATTCGGTCACGGGCCAGACATGGGTGACCTGCGCCGCCAGATCAATCTGGCCGGAGCGCGCCAGCGCGATCAACTTCGGGTAGTCGCGCTCCGGTTTGGCGCCGCCGTTCAGTTGCCCAATGATCTCACGACCCATCGTGACATCATCCAGGCTCACGCTGATGCGGCAGCCCGGCTTGCCCTGTCCGATCAGCACTACTCGACCACCACGCTTGACCGCGGCGATAGCCGCATCCGCAGCGGCCGATACACCACTGCATTCGATCGCGACATCAATTGGGGCGAAGGCCTCGCGCATCGCCTCGGACGTCGTCGCTCCATCGGTATCGCGCTGACACAAGAGAAACTGACGTGCGCCGGCGAGCCGGGCGGCCTCCTCCTTACGCGGATTGATGTCGACGGCGAGCACTTCTGCACCGGCCAATCGAGCACCTGTGATGGCATTGACGCCGATGCCTCCGACGCCAATCACCGCTACCCGATCCCCAATACCAACCTGGCCCAAGACCTGCGCGGCGGCGTAGCCGGTGGAAACTGCACAACCTATCAACGCCGCCTGCTCCGGCGGCAGATCCTCGATACGGAAAAGCTGGCTCGCTCTGACGACAATCTCGGCTGCAAATGACGACACGTTCGCGAACGAATACGCCGGTTGACCTTGCCACAGGAAAGGCTGTTGAGCCGGCATGCCCCATGTCGTATCGCAGTTCGCCGGCGTCCCTCGACGGCATTCTCGGCAGGTCCCGCAAGGCGCCTGGGTACCAGCGATCACTCGTTCCCCAAGTGCGAAGTCACCAACACCGGGTCCAAGCGCCACAACTTCGCCCGCCGCCTCGTGCCCCAACACGACAGGCGTTTGAATAAAGGCACTGTTGACCATGTTGAGATCGCTGTGGCACAGGCCTGAGCGTAGCACCCGCACTTTGACTTCCCCGGCGCGCGGTTCGCGCACGCTCAGTGCGTCGGTCAGTTGCAGATGATGGCCATCGAACACGATTCCGCGCATTTCACGCTTCTCTACGCATATTGAATAATAGAGTGCAAATACTATCCATGATTCGCATATAATTCGACGTGCGCCTACGAATAGGGCTCATCTATGGAAAAAGTGATTTACGCCCTCTGGAGGGCGCCAGACACGCCTCCCGAGCGCCTGACCCGCCATCTGCTGGAGAAGACCGGCCCTGCGGTGGCCCGAATCGGTGGAGTGCACAGCGTGCGCCTGAACCTGACCGACAGCGATGTCGATTCCGCAGCGGGCCTGAAACGCTGCACCACCCAACCTCCGATCGATGCGGTCGTCCAGATCTGGTTGGATGTGAGCCACGGAGAATTCCGGGCACCGGTCGATGCTCTCATACAGGGCGCCGCGGGACGCGCGGCAGCCTGGCTGGTAACCGAATCGGAAGTCATTCCCAACCGCTTGCACCCGCCCAGGCGCGGAGCACGCACCCCGGGCTGGTCGCAGGTTTGCTTCCTGCAAAAGCCGGAACGCCTAAGCTATGAAGAGTGGCTCGCGGCGTGGCAAGGATTGCACACGCGCGTCGCGATGGATACTCAGGCTAACTTCGAATATGTCCAGAATGTGGTCGTGCGACAACTCCTCGGCGCGCCTCTGCCCTTCTGCGCCATGGTGGAAGAGTGCTTTCCGCAAGCGGCCATGACAGACCCACAGGTCTTCTTCGATGCCAGCGGCGATCCGGAGAAATTTCGGCGCAATACCGAAGCGATGATGGCGAGTTGCGCCCGCTTCATTGATTTCGAGCGGATCGACGTGCTGCCCACCAGCCAGTACGTGCTCGACGCCTCAACGTGAAGCTCGGCTAGCCCGGCTCCGTGAAGGTGAGGAAGCGCGAATTGTCCGTGCAATCCGCCAGCTTGCGGCCATGACGGCTCAGATAGTGGGATAGGATCTTGATGTCCTCGCGCAAGGGCTCCCACACCTCGATCACACGATCGTACTCGGTTTTCGCAATCTTCCAGACCTCTCCCATGCGCACGTAGCGATCACGATACAGCGCGGTGCCCCAGGTACAGTCGCGGCGCGCGAGCGAGATGAACAGATCTTCCAGATACCAGGTCCCTTCTGCACTATCATCCCCAGTGAACCGGATCTCGGGCATGTGTCCATGATGGCGGGCCAGGGAGTCGGCATTGAAACTGTTGGCGAGAAACTCGAGCATCTGCTCCCGCCCCCGCAGTTGCACCCGGTAGCCGCCACCCCGGTAGTCAACCTGCACGTCGTCCGTGAATAACTCGCTCAGCTCATTGAGGCTCGCCGTGTCGATGCAGCGAAAATACCGGTGTTTGAGAGTGCGGATGTCTTCCAGGTCACTAAGCTGCTGCAGCGTATGAGTCATATCACCTCCGCGGGCGCATCTAGCCAACCATCCTGACTCCCTGCCTGCGCCCGTGATTTACGCAAATTGACTGTCTGTAGTATATTGTGTTCCACAATCGCGGTATATATTGCGACTTTCCTACGCTTTTCACTGCTGTGTGTTGCCCTCGATGGCGCATCACCGGATCGAAGGGGGATGAATGTTGATGCGCATATGGATGGCAGCGACGTTGGCAGCCGCCATCGGAATAATGGACGCCTCCGCATCTGAGACACAGACCGCCACCCCGGCGGACGAAATCGCCGAGGTCACTGTTACCGCCCAGAAGCGCGAAGAACGGCTACAGGATGTGCCCATCGCCATCAGCGCGTTCAATGCAGATCAGCTGCAGTCGCGCGGCATCGAAAACATACGCGATCTCGGCTCGCTGGCTCCCAATCTGCAGATCAGCAACTCCCCGGGCACCAACACCGGCAGTCAGATTTCGATTCGCGGTGGCGTGCAGATCAATCCAGCGCTCTTCTGGGATCCCACTGTCGGAGTGTACATCGACGGCGTGTACATCTCGAAGTCCCTGGGCTCCGTTTTCGACATTGTCGATCTGGCTCGGGTTGAAGTGTTGCGGGGGCCTCAGGGTACACTCTATGGACGCAATACACTGGCCGGTGCCATCAACCTCGTTACCCGCCAGCCATCCGGCGAATGGCGCGGCGAAGCGACCATTGACTACGGACGCTTCGATGATCGCATCGTCAAATTCTCACTGGACTTGCCGAAAGTCGGGATTGCCAGCCTGTCGGTCGGCGGGCGCATCCAGAAGCGCGACGGCTTTCCACAGACCACCGCGGGAAGCTCGGCACCCGATCTCGACAACCGCGATCAGAAGGCCGCGCGGATCGCAGTCAACCTGGACTTTACCCCGACATTCACGGCTGCCTATCGGTACGACTACAGCGACATCAATCAGAATCCGCAAATGTCCTACCTGCTGCGCGCCGATCCCACCGTCTTGCCGTTTTTGCAGCCTTACGTCACCTCGCAGCGGCTCTCCACGGTCAGCATCGACGGACCGGTGTTCGAGCGCAGCAAGGTTCAGGGCCATGCGATCGCTCTCACCTGGGATGTCAATGAGCGCAATGTACTCAAGTCCATCACGGCTTATCGCAAACTGACGTGGGATGATTCCCTGGACCTCGATGGCTCGCCCGTGCTGGTGGCGCATACCTCCCGCCTGTCGGACTTCAGTAACCGCTCGCAGGAATTTCAACTCGTGGGCTCGGCCGACCGCCTGAGTTACGTAGGCGGTCTGTACTATTACCGTGACGACGGCTACACCCGCAACCCGCAGCATTTCTTTTTCGACACCCTCAACTTTGATTCTGAGTTCGGGTTCCTCACACGCGCCTATTCAGCCTATACACAGCTCGATTACAAGATCACGGACGCATTCACACTGACCGCCGGTGGGCGCTACACGCACGAGAAAAAGGGAATCAATCGCTTCCTGGGTGTCAATTTCGCGCCAGGGGACCCGTTCCTGCCGCTGGTCCCGGCCGGTACGAGCGCCGAGCAGTCCTTCAGCGCAACCACACCGCTCCTCACGCTGGCCTACAAATTCAACGAGCGGTTGAACACGTACATCAAGTACTCGGAAGGATTCAAGAGCGGCGGCTTCAACGGCGAATACGGCGATGTCGGCTTCACGCCGCAGGTCATTCAGACCAACATCCAGGAAACGCAGACCCCCTTCAAGCCCGAAAAGCAGAAAGCCCTGGAGCTCGGCCTGAAAAGCAATCTCGCAGACGGACGCCTGCAATTGGAGGCCGCCGTGTTCCAGAACAAGACTTCCGACCTGCAGCTATCGATCTTTCGCGCCACCGGCGCCGCATCGTCGATTATCCGCAACGCCGGCAAGGCCACAGTCCGGGGTGCCGAGCTGGAAGTACAGTGGCGCCCGCTCGACCGGCTGCGGCTGCAGGGCAGCTATGGGTACCTGCATGCTCGATACGACGAGTTCATTGATAAGGGTGTGAACGTCGCCGACGACCGCGCCTTTGTCCACGCGCCGAAAAATACATTCAACATCGTCGCCGACGCCTTGCTCGCACACACGGATTGGGGCGGACTCGATCTGATCGCCGATTACAACTGGACCGACAGTTTCTATACCTATCCCTACCAGCTCAAATCCAGCGGCCCGCAATACGACCCCACGGCGGCTGTGGCTGGCGACTCGCAGGTCAGGTCATATGGCATTCTCAACATGCGGCTGGCCCTCGTGGACATTCCTGCAGGACCTGCGCGGGCCGAGGCAGCACTGTGGGCACGCAATCTCACGGACTATCGGCATTTCACCAACGTGATCGACTTCGGGCCGGGATTCGGCAGCCTGACCTCAGGCTATTATCCACAGCCGCGCACCTTTGGAGTCGAGCTGACCGTCCGCTGGTAAGAACAGCTCAGTGAGCGCCAGTCACCACCAGGAGACCGGCCGCCCAACAAGTTGACCCCTTGCCGTCGCAGCTTTCCGGCACGCGAATTCCATCACCACTCCACAAAATGGCAGTTATTCCGCCATTCTGGGGCGCAGAATGGCGAGCGGGCCAGGTCACCTGGAGGGGGTGGGTGAGGTCGTGGCGTGCGTCAATCGGTGCACTTCGCCGCAGCGCCGCGAGTGATTCCGTTCTCATTCACGGCGTCGAGAGCAACGCAGTACTTCACACCGACGTTGAGACTGGCGACCGTCAGGGATGTCTGGCCGTCATAGACCTGATAGTTTTGGTTCAGCAGGTCCGGACGTATACCCAGCCGCACAATATAGAATTCCGCGTTCTTCGCTGGCGCCCAGGTGATCGTGGCCTTGCGGCCATCCTGTGCATCGCGCTCGATATCGGCGGCCGTCACATCGCTCGGTTTTGCGCCTGTGCCACGGCCGAAGACCCGTAGATCATAGAGTGAGAACTTTCCACCATCGGGTGAATGCACGTTTCGGAGCCGCACGAAGCGAGCGTGCTCTGTTTTTGGCAGTACCTCGTAATCGTGCGGCGAATCGCGGCCCTGCTTCGAGTGGTTGACAACTGTGTGCCAGAGACGGCGGTTGGCGGAGACCTCCAGGACATAGTTGTAGACATCCTGGCTGACACCGCGGCCCTGGCTGTCCTGATCGGCGAAGTTGATCTGCATCGCCTCGATGCTCTTCAGCCCACCCAAGTCGATCTCGAGCCATTCGTGCGCGCTTCCCGTTGTGGCTGACCACCAGGTGCGTACCTCCTCATCGACGGCATTTTCCGCAGGAAAGCCGGCGAGAGTCGAGGAGACGGTCACGGGCTTATGGCGCGACAGCAGCATCCATCCGGTCAATTCACGATCGCCATCGATGTAGTGTGGATAGTCGCCGAGGTAGGTGTCGGCAATGATCTCACCGGAGCGGGTGAAGCCGGTGGGAAACAGGCCGAGTCGGCGTTCGAAGAGATGACGCTTAGAGAGGGTCATGGTGCCGAAGTGCCACCAGTTCCCATCCTCTGCCTGGAATGTGCTGCCGTGACCTGCACCGGCAATGAATCCGGTCGGCTTGGCCGCGAAGGGGCTGTAGTCCTGATAGGTGAACGGGCCCATCGGGTTGTCTGCAGTGAGCATCCCGTTGGCATAGGTTTTGAACTCGGTGCCGGGAGCCGAGTACTCGAGATAGTAGCGGTGCTGGTACTTCGTCAGCCACGAGCCTTCGACGAAAGACGGATTCGCGGTCTTCTCGTTGGTGTCGCCCGGAACCTCCCAACCGCGGGTGTCTTTACTGCGGGACTGTGGGATGTCGGCCGCGGCGATCGGCTGGAGTGTTTGGGGATCGAGCTCGTGAACATGCAGCGACCCGGTTGGCGCCAGCCCGTCATACATGTAGAGGCGCCCGTCATCATCGAGGAATAAATCGGGGTCCTGATAGCCGCGGTTCATGGTGGCGGCCTCGGTCCACTGACCCTTCTGCGGAGCATCCGTTGTCCAGATCCGCCTGACCCCTTCGCTGACTGCGAGGTACATCCTGTCGCCACTTACCACGACTGTGGGCGCAAACTTGCCAACCTCGTAGCCGCTCGCTTCTACGAAGCTCCAGTGTTGCAGGTCGACCGAGTTCCAGTAGCCGCTCGAGTGTGAGGCAAACAGCCAGTATCGTCCCTTGAAGCGCACGGCGGTTGGATCAGCTGCTTCACGATAAGGCGCTTTTGCAGCCCGCAAGGCGTTGTGATCCACGATCTGATAGCGGTAAGGCAGATCCACCGGATTGGCGTACGTGGCAAGCCGTCGGTCCGCGGCAGCCAATGACGATCCGCAGGTCGCCATGAGCAGCGCCGCGCAGGAGGAGGAGATCAACATCCGGGGGATGGCGGAGCAACGGGTCATCTGAGTGGTTCCATGTTGTTTGGCTCGGAAAATCTATTGTCAGACAATAGACAGCGATGGGGAAGTCGTGTCCTTAACCCGGCGTTCTCACCACCAGCCGAGAGGCGCATCTAGCCAACCATCTTGACCCCATCCAAAAAAACGTCGGCCGCGAAGCGGGCATGGCGGTCGATTTCAGAGTCCGTCAAGGCAGGTCGCCGGTAGATGACCCTGCGCTGCCATTCCGACAACGCCATGATGATAAACAACCGCGCGGACTGCTCCGCC
>Ga0268264_10003647_pt1 | contig 13240 bp, 17 predicted proteins | sample KBSSwiS32_FD_190357 | JGI IMG/M metagenome (GOLD analysis project Ga0268264, IMG submission 190357) | Switchgrass rhizosphere microbial communities from Kellogg Biological Station, Michigan, USA - KBS Switchgrass S3-2 (SPAdes) (version 2) | ecosystem: Host-associated > Plants > Roots >...
CGAGTCCGCCCGCACGGCCTGCCGGGTGAAGAACCAGTTGTCACCCGCGTGGTAGGCCGCCTCCACGATCCAGCCGCCCAGCTCGGCCAGGAACCCCGAGATCCGCGCGACGATCCCCGTGCGGTCGGGGCAGCTGAAGGTGATGACGTAGCGGCGGTCGGTTCCGGGTTCCACGGTCGCGATCGTGCCAGGTCAGCGAGTCAGACCCGGCTCAGGGTGTACTCGGTCTCCATCTCGAGCAGCCGGACGATCTCCTTGCCCACGGTCTCCTCGATCTTGCCGCCGATGATCGGCACGTTGACCGCGACGTCCACCCGCACGACCAGCTCGCTGCCCGCGCCGACCGGCGAGAGGCTCATGACGCCGGACGCGCGCGCGGGCAGCCCGGGCAGGGCGACGGCGACCGTGCCGTCGTAGCCGTTGCTCCCGCGGGTCCAGGTCTCGTCCCGCTCGATCTGGATGCCGTCGTTCCCGACGACCGTCTTGACCACGCCCGGGAGGTGCCGCGCGTCGATGCCGTGCTTGACGCGGTACTTCGCCCCGTTGCCGTCGGAGGAGTACTCGAGGATCCCGGCCCCGGGCCCGCCCATCACGGCGAGCCGGTCGGCGAGGATCTGCCGGTCGATCATCGCCGCGAACACGGCGTCGACGGGATGGGTGCTGGTGGCGCGGAACTCGGTCGACCGGGACACCGGGGGACAGTACCCCGACAGATAGCCTCACGCCCCGTGCAGACCCTCGCCGACCTGACCACCCTCCGACTGGGTGGCCCCGCCGGGCGCCTGGTCGACGCGCCGGACGCCGAGACCGTGGTCGAGGAGGTCCGCAAGGCCGACGGGGCGGGCGAGCCGGTCCTGCTGCTCGGCGGCGGCTCCAACCTCGTCGTGGCGGACGCCGGGTTCGCGGGCACCGTCGTGCGCGTGACGTCCGCGGGGATGGTGACCGAGCGCCGTCCGGACGGGTCCGTGCTGCTCACCGTGGAGGCAGGCGAGAACTGGGACGACGTCGTCGCGGCCACCGTCGCGGACGGGCTCGGTGGGCTGGAGTGCCTGTCCGGGATCCCCGGGCGCACCGGCGCGACCCCGGTCCAGAACGTCGGCGCGTACGGCGTGGAGGTCGCCGCGCTGCTCGTGTCCGTGGACCTCTACGACCGCGGCACCGGGCAGATCCGCACGGTGCAGGCCGCCGAGCTGGGGCTCGGGTACCGCACCAGCGTGCTCAAGGGGACGGAGGCCGCCGTCGTGCTGCGGGTGCGGTTCGCGCTGCCCGGTGGTCCGGCGAGCATGCCGATCGCCTACGCCGAGCTCGCGCGGACGTTGGGCGTCGACCCGGGGACGACGGTCCCGGCGGAGGTCGCGCGGGAGGCCGTCCTGGAGCTGCGGCGCGGCAAGGGCATGGTGCTCGCCGCCGAGGACCACGACACCTGGAGCGCGGGCTCCTTCTTCACCAACCCGGTCGTCGACGCCGCCCCGGAGCCGGACATGCCGCGATGGCCCGCGGGCGACCGGGTGAAGCTGCCCGCCGCGTGGCTGATCCAGCACTCCGGGTTCGCGCCCGGGCACCCCGGCCCCGGCGGCCGGGTCGCGCTGTCGACGCGCCACGTCCTGGCGCTGACCAACCGGGGCGACGGGCGGACCGAGGACCTGCTGGCGCTGGCCCGCGAGGTGCGGTCCGGGGTGCTCGACCGGTTCGGGATCGCGCTGCATGCCGAGCCGGTGCTGGTGGGCTGTTCGCTCTAGTGCGGGACACCAGCCACTCGATCGTGGTGGCCGGCCGTCGCTGTCGGTGGTGGCGCGTAGCCTCGTCCGCGGAGGCAACCCGGGAGGCTGAACAGACGTCTGTCTACCCGGGGAGTTCCACGCACCGGGGGAGACGATGAGGCGGTTGTTGCTGGTCCTGGCCGTGATCGCGGTCGGGACGGTCGGGGTGGTCACCGCGGCCACGGCGGCCGGGCGCGGCGGGGTGAGCCTGCCCGCGCTCGTCGCGAAGGCGGCAGAGGTGAGTTACACACCCGGTGTGGAGGCCGTCTCGGTCAGCCCGGTGGCACCGGTGTCGGTCACGGTGAGCGACGGAACGCTCACTCAGGTCGCGCTGACCAACGCCGCGGGCAAGGCGGTCGCCGGCGAGCTGAATGCGGACCGCACCACGTGGACCAGCACGGAGCCGTTGGGCTACGCCGCGCGGTACACCTGGAGCGGCACGGCCACCGGGGCGGACGGCGTGCCCGTGCCCCTGCAAGGCGGGTTCGCCACCGTGGCGCCGTCGACGGTGGTTCGCGGCGTGCTCAACATCGGCGACGGGCGCACCGTCGGGATCGCGGCCCCGGTCGAGATCCAGTTCAACGGCCACGTGGAGGACCGGGCGGCCGTCGAGCGGGCGTTGTCCGTGCAGACGTCGGTGCCGGTCGAGGGCGCGTGGGGCTGGCTACCGGACGAGAACGGCGGCTCGCGGGTGCACTGGCGACCCGCGGAGTACTGGCCCGCGTACACCAAGGTCTCCGTCGCGGCGAAGCTCTACGGCGTGGACTACGGCGGCGGGAGGTACGGCGCCGCCGACGTGACCAGCGACTTCGAGATCGGTCGGGCGCAGGTCGTGAAGGCGGACGCGCAGTCCTTCCGCATGGTCGTGGAGCGGGACGGCAAGCAGGTCGCGGACTACCCCGCGAGCTACGGGCTGGCGTCGGACCCGGAGCGCAACACCCGCTCGGGCGTCCACGTGGTCACCGAGAAGTTCACGGACAAGCGGATGACGAGCGAGCGGTACGGCTACGACGTCATGGAGAAGTGGGCCGTGCGGATGAGCAACAACGGCGAGTTCATCCACGCCAACCCGGCGTCGGCGGGGGCGCAGGGCTCGTCGAACGTCACCCACGGCTGCGTGAACCTGTCGCTGGAGAACGCCAAGGCCTACTACGACACCGCCCTCTTCGGCGATCCCGTCGAGGTCACGGGCACCCCGGTCGCCCTCTCTTCGCGAGACGGGGACGTCTGGGACTGGACCCTGTCGTGGTCTCAGTGGCAGGAGCTCTCCGCGCTTTAGCGGTGCTCGGTTCGGGTAGCCGCAGGTATGACCGATCCGTCTGTGAACAGTAGAGCCGAACCTCTCCCCGAGGAACGCGCGGTGGAGGGCGACGTCGACCGTCGCGCCGAGGCCGCCCAGATCCTGGAGGAGTCCGAGGAACGGGTCGCCGAGGCGGTCGAGGGCAACGCCCCTGGCGACGCCGCCGACGAGCACCGCCACTCCGACGAGGGCGTCTGACCGTTCACGATCGCACAGGATTCCGCGGGGGACCTCGCCTGGCCGGGGAGGTCTTGCGATCATCGAGGGGTGACCGCGCCACGTTGGGACGAGGAAGGCCCCACCCCCGTCCGCCTCCCGGACCCGGTGCTGAGCGTGGACCCGGAGCGGGTGGACGGGATGCTCAGAGAGCTCCGCGCCCTGACCGAGGAGGTCTGGAGTCTGGAGCGGGCGATCACCGTCACCCGCATTCTGAGCCCGGCGGACGATCCGGTGAGCGTCAATGCCGCGGAGCAGTCGACTCTGATGATGGAGCGGGCGCGGCATTTTCTCGCCACATGGCGGGATAACCTGATTCAGGCTCAGCGGGCGATCGAGGAACAGCGAGCCGCCTATCAGGCCGCCGACTCGGCGATGCGCGCGTGATCACCGCCCGGCGCCGCGCGTGGCTGCTGTGTCTGGTGGCGATCGGTGCCGCGGCGTGCTCCGCTGGGCCACCGGCGCCGGCTGGTGCGCCGTCGACCGGTGTGATGACGACCCCAGAACGCTCGGCGATCGCGGAGCCACTCGACCTGCGCGGGCGTGAGGCCTGCGCGCTCCTCGGACCGGCTGGCGTCGCAGCGCTTCACCTTCGGCCGGAGCCGCTGGCTCGCGACACCGGGCCCAGCGCCACCACCTGTGTCTGGATGAGTGTCGATGGGACCGTCGGAGTCAACCTCGTGGCGAACTTCGGCGCGGGGCTCGACAGGCTCGATCGCGTCGCCAGCGCCCTGGAGGAGCGAACGCCGCTCACAGTCGGCGGTTACCCAGCCATCCGCTTGGACCATGTGGGCAGCCCTACCTGTCGAATCGCCGTAGGGGTTGCGGACTCACAGCTGATCAGCGCTGAGGCGAGCGAACTGTCGGCGGATGCACCCCCACTCTGCCCCCTGGCCGAAGCACTGGCCGAGGAGGTCGTCTCCGCCCTCCGCGGCTGATCGTCGACGTTCTGAAGGGCGTCTCGGGTGGAGTGCCGGACGCAGAGCTTCAGCTCTCGCGGTAGGCGCGCATCGCGTCCGCCTGGGCCCTCGGCTTCAGCACGATCTGGTCGAGGTTGACGTGGCTCGGGCGGGTCGTGGCGAACGCGATGACGTCCGCGACGTCCTCGGCGGTGAGCGGCGTCAGGCCCTTGTAGACGTTGTCCGCCTTCTCCTGGTCACCCAGGCGGACCAGGGAGAACTCGGTCTCGACCATGCCCGGCAGGATCTCGGTGAGCCGGATGGGCTCGCCCAGCAGCTCCGTGCGCAGGGTCCGGTGCAGCATCGCCTGCGCGTGCTTGGCGCCCGTGTAACCCGCGCCCTTGTCGTAGGGCGCGAGCGCGGCGATCGAGGTGACCGTGACGATGTGCCCGTCCCCGGATGCGCGCAGCTTCGGCAGCAGACCCTGCACCACGCGCAGCGTGCCCAGCACGTTGACCTCGAACATCCAGGTCCAGTCGGCCTCGTCCGCCTCCTCGACGGGCTCGAGACCCTTCGCCCCGCCTGCGTTGTTCACCAGCACACGGACGGACTCGGGCACCGCGGCGACGAACTCCGTGACCGACGCGCGGTCGGTCACGTCGAGCGGGAGGGCGGTCCCGTCGATCTCCTTGGCGATCGCCTCGCAACGGTCCACCCGTCGGGCACCGAGGACAACGTGGAACCCCGCGGCGGCCAGGGCCCGGGCGGTGGCGGCGCCGATCCCGGAGCTGGCCCCGGTGACGACGGCGATGGGACGGTCACTCATACCCCAACCCTATGCGCGAACGGCACTCTCGCTCAGACCTATGGAGCGAACGGCACTCTCGCTCAGACCTATGGAGCGAACGGCACTCTCGCTCAGACCTATGGAGCGGAAGTGCCGTTCGCTCAGTCGAGGCCGTCTTGGGCCAGGCGGGAGCCGCGGCGTGCGGCGGCGCGCTGCCAGGTGAAGATGCCGAAGCCGAGGGCGCCGAGCCCCGCGCCGACCAGGCAGGTGGCGAACCAGACGTCCAGCGGGCGGCCGCCGACCACGTGCGCCAGGAACAGCACCGCCGCCCCGGTCAGCCACGCGAGCGTGCCGATCGCCACGACCAGCGTGATGTCGCTGGTGCTGCGCGGCAGCGCGGGCGGCTCGACCATGCCCGAACCGTACCGGTGACGAGCTGAGCGTGCGCTGGGAACGACCCCTACGGTGTTGCCGTGTTCGAGCGTCTGTTCACGGTGTCGCAGCGCGGTTCCACGGTCCCCGCGAGCTGCGCGGAGGCCTCGTCACGTTCGTGACGATGTCGTACATCATCGTCCTCAACCCCCTGATCCTCGGCAGCGATCGCCACCGGCCTGGGCATCAACACCCTGCTCGCCGTGACGATCGCGCCCATGATGACCTGGCCCGAGGCCATGGGCCTGGTCGTGATCGACGGCCTCGTCATCGTGGTGCTCGCCGTCACCGGCTTCCGGACGGCGGTGTTCACCGCCGTGCCGCCCGCCCTCAAGTCCGCGATCGCCGTCGGGATCGGGGCGTTCATCGCACTGATCGGGCTGGTCGACGCCGGCTTCGTCCGCCGCCTGCCCGACGCCGCGAACACCACCGTCCCCGTCGGTCTCGGCATCGGCGGCTCCATCGCCTCGTGGCCGACGGCGGTGTTCGTCCTGGGTCTGTTGATCACCAGTGTGCTGGTGGTCCGGGGGTGCGGGCGGGGCTGCTGCTCGGCGTCGCGATCACGACGGTCATCGCGATCGTCGTCGAGGCGATCGCGCAGGTGGGGTCGTCGGCGACGAATCCCGAGGGTTGGGCGTTGTCGGTGCCGCGGCTGCCGGACAGCATCGTCGGGCTGCCGGATCTCTCGCTGGTCGGGGACGTCTCCTTCGGCGCCTTCGCCCGGCTGGACGTGCTCACCGTCGTCCTGCTGATCTTCACCCTGGTCCTGGCGAACTTCTTCGACGCCATGGGGACCTTGACCGGGCTCGGCAGGCAGGCCGGACTCACCGACGGCGACGGTCAGCTGCCGAACGTGGGCAAGGCACTCGTCGTCGAGGGCGCGGGTGCGGTGGCGGGCGGGCTGGGGTCGGCGTCGTCGAACACGGTGTTCGTGGAGTCGGCCTCGGGCATCGCGGAGGCGATGATGTTCCGGCAGGTCGACGGCATCGATCTCAGCGACCTGCGGACCGCGCTGCCTGCGTTCCTCACCGTCGTCGTCATGCCGTTCACCTACTCCATCGCCAACGGCATCGGGGCCGGGTTCATCACCTACGTCGTGCTCGCGGCGACGACGGGCCGGGCACGGAGCGTGCACCCGCTGATGTGGGTCGTGGCGGTGGCGTTCGTGGGCTATTTCGCGATCGGCCACTCAGGTCGTTGTTGTAAGCTAAGGAGTTGTGAGTGCCGTCGCCGAACCCCCCGTGCGTTCCGGTGGCATGTTCGTCTCGCTGCGCGTCCCGAACTACCGCCTGTTCGCCTCCGGTCAGATCGTCTCCAACGTCGGCACCTGGATGCAGCGCATCGCCCAGGACTGGCTGGTGCTGGACCTCACCGGAGGCAGCGCGACGGCCCTCGGGATCGCCGCCGCCCTGCAGTTCGCCCCGACGCTGGTGCTCTCGCTGTGGGGCGGGGTGCTGGCCGACCGGGTGGACAAGCGGCTCGTGCTCATCGGGATCCAGGCGGCGATGGGGCTGTGCGCGCTCGCCCTCGGCACGATCGTGCTCACCGGGGTGGTCGAGCTCTGGCACGTCTACCTGCTGTGCCTGCTGCTCGGCTGCTTCTCCGCGCTGGACGTCCCGATGCGGCAGTCCTTCGTGTCCGAGATGGTCGGGCCCGGGCAGGTCGTCAACGCGGTGGCGCTGAACTCGCTGGTGTTCAACCTGGCGCGGATCGTGGGGCCCGCGGTGGCCGGGGTGCTGATCGTGGCGGTGGGCACCGGCTGGGTGTTCCTGATCAACGCGGTCAGCTTCGTCGCGGTGATCGCCGGGCTGCTGCTGATGCGGCCGGAGCGGCTCTACCGCAGCGAGCGCGTGCAGCGGGCGCCCCACCAGCTGCGGGACGGGTTGGCCTACGTCCGCGCCCGCCCCGACCTCGTCGCGATCATGGTGCTCGTCTTCCTGGTCTCCACCTTCGGGATCAACTTCTTCATGACGCTCGCGCTGCTGGCCCGCAACGTCTTCGGGCGCGACGCGCAGGGCTACGGTCTGCTCACCACGCTGCTGGCCGTGGGGTCGGTGCTGGGGGCGACGCTGGCCGCCCGCCGTCGGGAGAAGCCCCGGCTGCGGGTCGTCGCGGGCGCCGGGCTGGCCTTCGGGGTCCTGCTCGTGGTGGCCGGGTCGATGCCCACGTACCTCGCGGCCGGTATCGCGCTGGTGCCGGTCGGGTTCGCGACGCTGATCTTCACGACGGCCGCCAACACCTCCGTCCAGCTGTCGGTCGATCCGACGATGCGCGGCCGCGTGATGGGCCTCTACATGCTGCTGTTGCTCGGCGGGACCCCGGTCGGCGGGCCGGTGCTCGGAGTGGTGGCCGAGCACTTCGGCGGGCGCTCCCCGCTGATCGTCGGCGGCGTCGTGACGGTGCTGTCCGTGCTCGCCGTCTCGGTCGTGCTCAGGCGGAGAGTTGACAGAGCGATGAGGTAAGGCTAACTTAAATCCCGTCGCTTCGTGGTGGGAGCGGCGCGTCAGTTCGGGAAAGGATCAGGCCCCGCGGCTCCGGTCGCGGGGCCTGATCCGTGTCAGGGCGACCCCGGCCAGGCACAACGCCCCGCCGACGAGTGCGAGCACCGGTGGTGCCTCGGCGAGCAGCAGAGCGGCCATCGCCACGGTGATCGGCGGGACGAGGTAGGTCGTGACGCCGAGCTTCCCCGCATCCATCCGGGACAGGGCGAAGGCCCAGGTGCTGAACGCCAACGCCGTCGGGACGAGCCCGAGGTAGACCAGGGCGAGGGTGGCGGCTGCGGGGGCGCGGGCGACGTCGTGCACCAGTCCGCCTGCGAACGGCAGGCAGCCGACGGTGCCGATCGCGCAGGCCAGGAACGTCACCTGCAGGGCGGGCAGCCTGCGGAGGGTGGGCTTCTGGGCGAGTACGCCGATCGCGTACGTGACGGCCGCGACGACGCAGAGCGCCGCGCCGAGCAGGTCGGTGGTGTCGCCGGTGGCCGTCGAGAGGCCGATGACGATCACGCCTGCGAACGCGATCGCGGCGCCGAGCAGCAGTCGGCGGGGGAAGCCCTCGCCGAGCAGCAGGCCCGCGAACAGTGCGATGAGGATCGGCCCGAGGTTGACGAGCATCGACGTGGTGCCGGCGTCGACGCGCTGCTCGGCGGCGTTCAGCGCGACGTTGTAGACCGTGAACCACGCGACGCCGCAGAGCAGCAGCAGGCCCCACTCCCGCCGGTTCGGCGCGACCCAGCGGCCGCGGACGAGCTGCAGGGCGGCGAGTGCGACGGTGCCGACCGCGAGCCTGCCCAGGGCGAGCGAACCGGGCTCGTAGGCACGGCCGACGTATCGGATCCCGACGAACGCACTCGCCCAGGCGAGCACGGTCACCGTGACGGCCGCGAGCGCGGCACGGTCCAGCGCGGGGGCGTCACGGATGTCGGTCACGAGGGGACCGTAAGCCCTCCCCCCGACGATCTCGCGCGGATTTCGGTCGGAGGGGTTGTGCGAGGAGTGAGGGTAGGCTAACTTCATACACGTCGCTTCGTGGTGGGAGCGGCGCGTCAGTTCGGGAACGAAGGGCCCCGGCCGATCCGGCCGGGGCCCTTCACACGTCGTACTCCCGGACCCAGTCCACGTGCATCTGCGTCTCCTGGCCCGGGCCGCCGAAGTTGTCCAGCTGGATGGTCAGGTGCATCGGGCCGGGGGGCAGGATCCCGGTGTCGTCGGTGCGCCACCACTCCTCGCCGTCGAGGAACGCCGCGATGTGGTCCGGCGTCCACTCGACCGCCCAGTTGTGCCACTCGGTGGCGTCGACGTCCACGTCGCCCTGGACCTGCGAGTTGTCGGCGCCGTAGTGCAGGAACATCTCGACGTTCTGGCGGGAGGCGTCGGAGATCTCCATGAAGTCGACCTCCCCGCCGACCGGCCAGTTCTCCGCGTCCGGCCACAGCAGCAGGACGGAGTGGTAGTCCGGGTCGCCTGCGGGGGAGCGGACTCGGGCCTCCCAACGGCCGTACATGCGGCCGGGGTTCCACGCCATGCCGCCGGTGGTGCCGTCGGGGGTGCCGGTGATCGTGAGCACGCCGTCCTGCGCCGAGATCGCGTCGGGGGAGCGGCGGCCGTTGCCGTCGTGCCCCGACCCGTCATAGATCCCCCAGTCCCCGACGCCGCCGGTGAAGTCGTCCTCGCGGCTGGGAGTGCCCCAGCCGTGGGTGGTGGCGGCGGTGACGCCGTCGGCGGTGCCTGCCGCGCCGGTGCGGGGGCTGTTCCTCCCGCTGGACCCGCTGGACCCGCTGCGGCCGCCGGATTCGCCGGAGCTGCGGGATCCGCGATCGTCCCCGGAGCTGCCGGAGCTGGGGGAGCTGGGGGAGCGGACGTTCGGGGGCACGGTCGCGTTCCTACCCGACGACGCATCGGCGGTGCGGCGGGGAGGGGCGGCGATCCGCCGCACCCGCTCACCTCCGCTGGCCGGGCGCTCGGCGGCCGTGCGCACCACCGGGACGGTCGACTCGACCGGCACCGGCGCGGGCCCCACGAAGCCGACCAGGGCCGCGACCCCCGCCGCGACCAGCCGGGCGAGGTGGTCGGAGAGCGCACTCATCGGGTCCTCATTCGGCGAAGCTGACGTGGACGTGGTCGTAGTGGCCGCCGGTCACGTCGGCGGTGTCGTAGACGCTGCTGCGGTAGGGCCTGCCCCAGCCGCCCTCGTCGGCGACCGAGGGGTCCCAGTAGCGGCCCTGCCAGATCAGGTAACCGACGTCGAGCGCATCGGCGTGGTGGCGGAGGAACTGCGCGACCCGCCACCCCGCCTCCTCCTCCGGTGTGTTCGGGAGGGCGCCCGCGGTGCCGGGGAACAGGTCGCAGGCGCGGCCGCGCGGGTGGTCGCTCCGGGGGTTCCAGGCGTGCTCGTCCCAGCAGCTCGCCGAGCGGATGGTGGGGCCTGCGCCGAGCGGGCCGAACGCCGCGGCCAGGACACCCATCCCGTGCCGGGTGGCGCCCGTGACGCAACCCCGGCCGCCGGTGGGGTCCGGTGGCCTGCATTCGGAGGGGCCGCCCGTCCACGGAGCCGGGGCGGCCGGGATCGTCGCGGCCCGGTCCAGCGCCCCGGAGACGCTGCGGCGCAGCGCCTCGGCGCCCGGTGCGGCCGGTCGTGGGGCGCGGAGCAGTGCCGCGATCCCGCTCCGGACCAGCGAGCAGCCGCGCCGGAGCTGGGTGATCGGCGCGGGCTCGTCGTCCGACCGCGCCGCGACCCGGCGGACCAGACCGCCCGGTGCCGCGGGCACGAGCTCGGGGCAGGCCTGGGCGGCGAGCCGCTCGGGGAGTCGGGCACGGGTCGGTGCGGGCACGACGACGACCGGCTCCTCGGCATCGGCCGCGGACGAGGGCGACACCGGAGCGATGACCGCGGAGGAGCGGGGTGCCGCGTGTGCGGAGCCGGGCACACCGAGGCCCAGCCCCGCCACCACCAGCGCGGCGAGGAGCGAGGGACGCACGGCCTACCTCCGCCCGCTCATCCGGACACCGTGCCGATGGCGAGCACCCGGATCCCCCGCACCGGTCGCAGCTCGGGCAGCTCGAGGGTCGGCGCTCCTCCACATCCTGTGGAGTCCACTGTGGATAATTCTGCGGAGGGCTCTGCGACCGTCTCCGGAACCCCCACCCGGCTCCCCGCCGCGGCAGCAGGCCAGACGTCCTCGCGGACCGGGATCCGAGCGTCGGACCACCCCGGTGGGTCCGCCCGGACAGCGGCCGCGGCTCGGTCGTCGGCCCCGGGGTGCGGCGGGGCCGGTCGGTCGTCAGGTCCCTCGGCAGGCCGCCGATGTTCGGGAGCCGGTCCAGCACAGGCCTCGTGGTCTCCGGTGGTCGAGGAGACCGATGGACGCCAATCGCCGGACGTCGTCCGGCCAGGCCGAGCGCTTGCGGAGGCCGATGGATGTGCGGGTAAGGGCGAAGCGAACGGTCCGAGATCCGCCGAGGTCGGCGGATACCGGTGCTCGGGAGCCGGGTGGGTGAGTGGGCCGAGGACGTCGCTGGTCGCCGGGGTCTGCGGATGGTGCTGAAGCGTCCGGTCGACCGTCGCGGTGCGGTGCGGAGGGAGGGGTATCGGCTGGTGGAGGTCCGTTCGGCCGAACCACCCGCTCGGGGCGGGCAGGTCCAGGGGAACGACCGGGGGCAGGACCGGGTTCGCCCGCGGCACCTCGGTCCGTGGGGCGGGGCCGTTCAGCCTGCCCGACTCGGCGACGACCCGGGCGGCGCGGGCGACCGCGTCGAGGTACCGGCGCACCGGGCGCGGAAGCTGCTCCCGGGGGTTCCCGAGCAGGCCCGCGGCCTCCCGGTACGGATCGACGATCCCGCTCCAGCGACCCACGTGCGGGGCCGGGACCACGGCGGCCCAGACCGCCTCGAGCTCGGCGACCCGCGGTGGTGGACGCCGTTCGGCACCGGCGAGCGTGACGACGAGGACCGGGTATCGGCCCGGTTCGGCGAGGTCGGCGATGCGGGTGGCACGGTCGATCGACTCGGCCGTGCTGCGACAGACGAGGATGTCGGCGTCGGCGGTGGTGGTGCCCGCGTCCGTGCCGTGGAGGGCGAGGGCGAGGGTGGTGGTGCCGACGCCGCCGGACACGCCGGCGACGATCGGGGGACGGAAGCCGGTCACGGGGACTCCTCGGGGAGATCGTCGGCGAGGTCGGGATCGGGGGTGGCCCAGGGCTCGTCCGCCTCCTCCTCGGCGTCGACGACGAGCCGCTCGCCCGCCACGACCACGGCCACGCTGATGCGGACCCAGTGGCCGGGCAGACCGCGCCAGCCGCGCGCGGCGGGTGCGGGGGCGGAGGAGGGCGCCGCGGGGCCGTCGAACGGGTCGTCGGGTGGGCCGTGGCGTCCTCCCGGGACGCGGACGTACGGCGTGACGCGAACCCGGACGTCCACGAGGACGCGCCCGTCGCCGTCGGGCCGGACGACGCCGGGCAGGGCGAAGTCCGCCCGCTGCCTGCCCTGTCCGGACCACCCGAGCTGCACCGGCCTGCGGACGGCGAGGTACTCCCCGAGCACGCGGGCGCGGCGGTCCGGATCGTCCTCGTCCCAGGAGAGGTAGTCGGCCGCGAACGCCGCCCCGAGCGCGGCTGCCTCGGCGGGGTGCGGGACGTCCGGGATCGTGCGGGCCGGGGCGTGGTCGTGCGGGAGGCCGGCACCGTTGGTCGAGTAGTCCGCGGCGGAGCCGGAATGCTGCTGCTCCCAGTCGGCAGGCGCTCCCGCGGCCCCGCCTCCGATCGGGCTCGCCCCGACCCACTGCGACGATCCGGCCCACTGCGACGATCCGGCCCACGGCGACGATCCGGCCCACGGCGACGATCCGACCCGTGCCGACGATCCGACGACGCCCTCCCCGCCGGGCACCCACCCAGCCGAGCCGGCGGGCGCAGCCGCCCCGGCGGCGGTACCCGGCATCGCCGCACCTCCGTCGGCGTCCCAGGTCTGAGGCCATCCCGGGGCGTCGGCGGCCTCCCAGCCCGCTTCGGGCGGCGGTGTCGCCGAGCCGGTGACACCGGGGGAACCTCCCGCCCCTGCCCAGCTCCCCGCCGCCGATTCGGACCGAGTCCCGGGAGCCGCAGCCCCTGTCCAGCTCACCGGCGCCGCCGATTCGGACCGAGTCCCGGGAGCCGCAGCCCCTGTCCAGCTCACCGGCGCCGCCGAGTCGGGCCGAGGCCCGGGGGCCGCAGCCCCTGTCCAGCTCCCCGGCGCCGCCGATTCGGACCAAGGCCCGGGGACCGCCGCCTCCGCCCAACTCGCCGGCGCTGCCGATGGGGGCCGAGGTCCGGGGGCCGTCGGCTCCGCCCAGCTCCCCGGAGCTGCCGAGTCCG
>Ga0268264_10003648_pt1 | contig 13238 bp, 8 predicted proteins | sample KBSSwiS32_FD_190357 | JGI IMG/M metagenome (GOLD analysis project Ga0268264, IMG submission 190357) | Switchgrass rhizosphere microbial communities from Kellogg Biological Station, Michigan, USA - KBS Switchgrass S3-2 (SPAdes) (version 2) | ecosystem: Host-associated > Plants > Roots >...
AACATGGCCTGGAAGCTGGCCGCCGAGGAGCTTGGCTTGGAGAGCACGCCTCCCCAGTGGATGCAGAGGCGCAGCTTGCGCGGGCGGATGGACGGCCTCTCCGTCGAGGTCACCGAGAAGGCGGCCAACAAAGCCACGCACACCGTGTACACGGTCCGCCTGCCCGCCCCGGTTCCGGAGGACCTGAGGCTCTCGGCCGAGAACTTCCTCACCCAGGTCTCGGCCCGGCTGGGGAACGAGGACCTCCAGACCGGCGACGAGCTCTTCGACGCCGCGGTCCTCGTCCGCGGGGAGGAGTCCGAGCTGTTGGCACGGCTCACCCAGCCCGCGCGGCGCGCCCTGCAGGCGCTGATCGAGAAGGGCGCGAAGCTGGAGTCCGGCAAGCTGGAGCTGGTGCTCAAGACCCAGGTCTCCGCCGAGTACGAGCTCATCGACACGCTGCGGGAGCTCGTCGCCGCGGCCCGGCTCTTCCACCTCGAGGGGCGGAGCGTGCCGGAGTCCCTGGCCCGCAACGCGGCCGGGGACCCGGAGGCGCTGGTCCGCCTGCGCAACCTGTCCGCGCTCTTCCGCGACCACCCGCGCACCGAGGCGGCGCGCCAGGCAGCGGCGAAGGCCCTGGAGGATTCGGACCCGGCCGTCCGCCTGCGCGCGGCGGAGTTCCTCCCCGGCGCCGGCGCCTCACCGGTGCTGACGGCGCTGGTCCGCTCCGACGAGGTGACCTGGGTGCGGGCCGAGGCCCTGCGCGTGCTGTCCCGCCAGTGCGCCTACGCGGAGATCTCGGACACGGTGGCGCTGGCCCTGCGCGCGGACGAGGAGGAGCTGCGGCAGGAAGCGGTGAGGGCGGTCGCCCGGGGCGGCGACCACGCGAAGGCCGACGCCCTGGTGGAGATGGCGAACGCCCCATCGCCACCGCTGGCCGAGGCCCTGGCCGAGGCGTTCGGGCAGCTGGGAGGCCCCCGCGCGGAGGAGGCGCTCTTGCGCCTGCTGGCGCACGAGTCGGATCGGGTGCGCGTCCTGGCGGCCGAGGCGCTGGGGAAGATCGGGACGGTGCGCGCCGTGGAGCCCCTGCTCCCGCTCACGCGCGGGCTGCTGGGAGGTGAGCTGCAGCAGGCGGCGCGGGAAGCCGTCCGCCACATCCAGGGCCGGCTGGGAGACGTGGCGGCCGGAGGCCTGGCGGTGGTCGATGACCAGGGCGGCGCGCTCAGCCTGCCGACCGAGGAGGGTGCGGTGGCGGTGGTGGAGAACGCCGCCCCCACGCGCGTGCGTTCCGGCGAATGAACGGCCGGGCTTGTATCTGACGTGACGTCAGGTTGTACCTTCCGCCACCGATCCAGGAGGAGGAACCATGCGCGCCTTGCTGTCGGCGGTCGGGACTCGTGGAGATGTGCAGCCCATCGTGGCGCTGGGCTCGAGGGTACGTGAGCTTGGCCACGAGGTCCGGCTGTGCGTCCCGCCCAACTTCGTGGAGTGGGCCCGCGGTCTGGGGTTCGAGGCGGTGCCGGTGGGCGTGGAGATGCGGGCTCCACCATCGCGCGCCCCGCTCACGGAGGAGCAGCTCCGCAAGCTGCGCGAGTCGATGCCGGACCTGATCACCGACCAGTTCGAGTCGGTAGGAGCCGCCGCGGCCGGGTGCGACGTCATCCTCGGGGGGAACGCGCACCAGTACGCGGCGCGCTCCATCGCGGAGGTGCGCGGCGTCCCCTACTTCACCGCCCTGTACGCGCCGGTGGCCGTCCCGTCGCCCGACCACGCGCCGCCGCCCGGCCCCGGCCAGGCGTGGGAGCTGGGAGGAGACGCCGCGACCAACCTGCAGCGGTGGGAGGACAACGCCCGCGCCTGGAACGGCCGCGCGCTCGAGCGCGTCAACCACAACCGCTCGCGGCTCGGCCTGGCGCCCATCGACGACGTGCTCCGCTTCAACGTCACGAACCGCCCGTGGCTCGCCACCGACGCCACCCTCGCCCCGGTCCCGGCCACGCCGGGCCTGGAGGTCTTCGAGACGGGCGCGTGGATCCTCGAGGATTCGACGCCGCTGGCGCCGGAGCTCCAGGCGTTCCTGGACGCGGGAGCGCCACCGCTGTACCTCGGCTTCGGCAGCATGCCGGCCCCGGAGGGCGTGAGCCGGGTCCTGGTGGATGCGGCCCGGGCCGTGGGCCGCCGGGCGATCATCTCCCAGGGCTGGGCGGGCCTGGGCCTGGTCGACCGCGAGGCGGACTGCATCGCCATCGGGGACGTCAACCAGCAGGCGCTCTTCCCGCGCGTGGCGGCGGTGGTCCACCACGGCGGCGCCGGCACCACCGCCACCGCGGCGCGCGCCGGAGTGCCTCAGGTGGTCGCCCCGATGTTCGGCGACCAGTTCTACTGGGCGAGCCGGGTCCGAGCGCTGGAGATCGGCGCCTCCGTCGCCAATCCCCTCACCGCTGAATCCCTGGCCTCCGCCCTCCGCACGGCGCTCGAGCCCGCGGCCGCGTCGCGCGCTCGGAGCGTCGCGCAGCAGCTTCGCCCGGACGGCGCGGCGGTGGCAGCGCGACGCGTCATTCATCCCATGTGAATGCACGTTTTTTCGGCCCGCTCCTCCTCCAGATCAGGTGGTGCCGCACGAACCTGAACCGGAATGGAGCACACGTCATGGGAATCGCCGTCGAGAGCGGGTCGAGGAGCAGGGGGCTGTCCAGCAGGCGCACCGACGATTCGAAGAAGGACAAGGACTCCGGCGGTAAGGTCCGGGCGGCCGTTCATTTCGCGATCGCCAGGGACCGCTCGGAATTCTCCAGCGACGCGCCGAAGCTCCGCGCGCACGCCCTGCGCCCGAGTGCCGCTCCCGTGGCGCCCTTCGGCCGCAAGGGCGACCTGGTGGAGAACCCGACCCAGGCCGCCGCCCGCGCCCGGCAGGACTTCCACGCCGCCCGGGGCGATCCCGACCAGATGGAGGAGGACCTCCGCCGCGCCGCGATGGCCAAGGACGTCAACGAGGCCTACCTCTCCGCGTACGTGTACGAGGCCGAGCGCACGCCGTACGGACAGCGGGTGGTCGGCGTCAAGGACCAGCCCAACTGCCTCGACTTCCTCGTCTCCCGCTCGACCGGCGACAGCCCGCTGTCGAGGCAGCGAATGGAGGGCCTGTCGGTCGCCATCAACAGCGCGAACCGGGTCCCGCCGGGCCCAGGCCTCCCGCTGAGCCCTCCGAAGCGCCCCACCGCAGAGCCGTTCGCGTCCGCCTGGGCGGAGGTCGAGCAGTACGCGTCCAGGCCCCGGGTCGACCGGGTGCTGGACCTCCCGCCCACCGCCTTCGACGGCTACCTGATGGGCAGCGACGGCGACTTCTACGACCCCACCGTCACGCCGCTCGCCGACATCCCCGCGTTCCTCCCCAAGGACGGCCTCATTCGCGAGAACCGGCCCATCCTCCACGTCAACGGCATCGACACCCGGCCCGGGGACTTCGAGGCGGAGATGGAGGAGCTGGCCGACGGGACCGGCGCGCCCACCATCGGCATCTACAACGCCCGCGAGGACTTCCTCACCGACGTCGGGCAGGCCTGGAACGACCGGCACAACGACGCCTACAACCCCGCCTCCGCGCAGCTGACGAAGATCTTGAGCGCCAAGCTCGCCGCGGGCGAGCACGTGAACGTCTCCGGCTACAGCCAGGGCGCGGCGATCGTCCAGCACGCGCTGGCGGACCTCCAGCGCGGGCTCGTCGCCGCGGGTAACACCCAGGACGCGGCCGAGCGGCTGATGTCCAACCTGGACGTGGAGACCTTCGCGGGGGCGGGGATCAACTACCCGCCCGGCCCGCGCTACGTCCACAACGTCAACGCGGCCGACCTCGTGGGCAGCACCCTCAGCCTCCCGCCCGACGACTTCGAGGCGTACGCGGGGCGGGGCGCCACCGTCCGCTACTTCTACGACCGGGGCCGCCTGGACGCCGGCACCATGGCGTCCGTCCCGGTCGGCCCGCACCTGCTCAATGCGCTCCTTCCCCACCGCCTCCCGTGGGCCGTGGAGAGCGCCCGGCCCGCCGGCGCCGACTTCGAGTACAGCCCGCAGGCCCTGGACTTCGCGACCCGCACGGACGCGGCGAGCCTCGGGCTCGGCGGCGCCTACGACGGCGAGCGGTACGCCCGCGCGCTCATCGCCGAGGCCGCGCGCCGCACCGCGACCGGCGACGAACGCCTGGCACTGTCCATCGGCTACAGTAAGGTGCAGGGTGGTCCGGTGGACCGGGCCATCAGCCGGTACTTCGCCACCGATGCCGGCGGCCGGTACGCGGTCCAGGGGGCGAACGCCGACGACGCGCGCAGCGCCCTCACCCGCGCGCTCCGGCTCGCGTACGTCCAGTCGCCGCCCTCCCTCGACCGCGACGACGTGCGGGTGAAGACGACCCGGGGGCTGATGTCCGACGCGGAGGTCCAGGCCTGGAAGCTCGCGCTGAGGCGCGCCGGGCTTCCCGTTCCCTAGCGCTGGAGCAACGAGAGGACGGACTGGTCGAGTTGCCGCCGGGCGGAGCGGATGAAGGTGGAGACGTCCGCATCCGGGAGGTGATGGGCCTGGACCAGCAGGCGCCGCACCTCCTCGCGCAGCTTGCCGCGAGCGCGCGCCACGCGCCGGGAGATGGTGCTCCGGTGCGTGGCGTGCAGCTTCGCCAGCGCCTCGAAGCTGAGCCCCTCGCCGAAGTGGTAGCGCAGCAGCCGCCGCTCCTCCGCGTCCAGCACCGACGACGCCTGGGCCAGCACGCTCCCCAGGAGCGCGCCGTCCAACCTCGGGAGCGAGGCCGTCGCGCTCGCGGCCAGCGCCGACAGCCCCGAGTCCCCGGACGGCAGGCGCTCCGACTCCCGGCGCCAGCGGACCGCCTCGCGGACGGCGATCACCCGCACCCAGGCCTTCAAATTCCCCTGCCCTCGATAGGAGGCGAGGCCCGCGGCGCCGCCCCGCGCGGCGACCAGCAGCTGTTCGGACAACGCCTGCGCCAGGTCCTCCGCGCGCGCCGGGATGCGGCACGCGCGCGCGGCGACCAGCGCGGCCGGGCCGACCACGTCCCGCGCCAGCACCGCGACCGCGCCCGGGTCTCCCTCCAGACACGCGCAGGCCAGGTAGAGGTCCGGGAGGCACGCGCCCTCGCCGGCGCCCTCCAGGTGACTCGCCAGCCGAGACCGCAGCGACGGCCGCTCGCGGTCCACCTCCGGGTACGCCGCGGCCCCTTCTTCCAGGGCGCGCGCCAAAAGGGGCGACTCGCTCACGGGGCCTTCTCCAGCCGCGCGGCCAGCGCGTCCAGGGCGTTCCGGTCGAACGCCAGCTTCACCTTGGCCCGCCGCGCCGCCGCCTCTTCGCGGAGCCGCTTCGCCTCGGCCGGGTCGGTGGCCAGGCGCGCGAGCACCAGCAGCGCCCGCGCGTGGACGTCGGGGGGCAACGGCGACGGGGCGGTGTCGAGCGCCGTGCGCACCCGCGGATACGTCTTCCGCGCCAGATCGGCATCGCCCACCTCGAACGCGGCCTGCATCAACAGCGCGCCCAGGTAGGCCGAGTGGTACGCCGATGGAGGCTTCACGCCGTCGACGACCTCCAGGGCGCGCTGGAGGACCGGGATCGCCTCGCGGTACGCGCCCATCTGCACCAGCGCGGTGGCGCGGTACCCGAGCACTGACGCCACCTGCGGATGGTTCGGCCCCAGCGTGTGCTCCAGCATCGCCGCGCCTTGCTGGGCCAGCTCGGCGCCGCGGGCGGGGTGGCCGGCCCGCGCCGTGCTCGAGCCGAGGACGCCCAGCGCCAGCCCCAGGCTGGGGTGTTCGTCCCCGTACGCGCGCCGGTAGATGGCCACCACCTCGGTGGCGTTCTCCACCGCCTCGGCGTCGTGCCCGGCCACGGTCAGCGCGTGGGTGAGGTTGTTCGCCAGGCCCGCGGTGCTGGGGTGGTCCCGGCCGAAGCTGACGCGGGCGATCTCCACGGCGCGCCGCGCCCGCTGCAGCGCCTCCTCCTCGCGCCCCTCCTGCCCTCCGAGGATGACCCCCAGCGCCGACTGGACGCGCGCGGTGGAGGGGTGTTCGGGGCCCATCGCCGTCGTGAAGAGCTGGAGCGCCTGCTCCAGCATCGCCACCGCCTCCTGCTCCTTGCCCTGTCGATAGGCCTCGATGCCCATGGCGTTGAGCAGCGTGGCCTTCAGGTACGGCGGGTCGCCGGCGCGCTCCATGGCCGCCTCGGCGTGCGCCGCCCAGCGCCGGGCCTCCTCGTGCTTGAAGAGGTCCGTGCCCTCCAACTCCACCAGCCGGGTGAAGACCGTCGCCAGGAGCCAGTCGTCGCGGAGCCGCGCCGCTAGCTCGCCCGCGCGGTGCAAGGACGCCTCGGCGTCCGCGTGGGCGCCGAGCTTGGCGTCGGCCCTCGCCAGCTCGATCAGCGCCTCCGCCTCGAGCGCGGAGTCGCCGGCGCGGGAGGCATCCTGGACCAGCGGCGCGGCATCCTTGGCGGCGCCCTGGTAGCGGCCCAGGTCGGAGGCGACCGTGACCGCGGCGAGCCGCCGCCGGAGGTCCGCCAACTGCTTCGGATCCACCGCGGGGCGAGCGGCCCTCCCGGGCGAGAGCGCACCGGCGCACTCACCCGGGCGAGGGAGATCCAGCGCGGCGCGGGGCGCGCTCTCCACCAGCGATGGATCCGCGTGGAGCAGGAGGTCCACCAGCGCGCCGGCGTGCTCGGCGGCCTGGTCCAGGCAGCGCACCGCGGGCTCCAGCGGGCGGTCCCCCGGCTGGACCAGCCGGCGCGCCCCGCACACCCGGCGGAACGCCGTCTGCCAGCGCGCCGAGAACGCGTCCAGCGCGGCCGAGGTCCGGTCCTCGGAGATGACGGCCAGCCGGCTCCCGGTGCCCTCGAAGGCCTGGCGGACCGCCGCGCGCCGGGAGAGGTTCCAGAGTGACGCCATGCGGTCGCGGGCGTCCACGCAGCGCGGATCGGGAGTGGCCTGCCAGAGGGCGAGCCCGGAGACGACCGCCGCCGCCCCCAGCACCACCCACGGCACCTTCCCGCGGCGCGCGCCCTCCGCTCGCCGCAGCGCGCCCAGGAGGTCCTGCATGTCCGGGAAGCGCGCCTCGGGCTTGAAGGAGAGCGCGCGGGCGAGGATGGGCGTGAACGCGCGGGGGAATGGATGGCCGGGCGAGGGCGGCGCCAGCCGGCCGGTCTCGATCTCCGCCACCCGCGCGTCCAGCGGCTTGGCGGTGAACGGGCGCGCCCCCGCGAGCGCCTCGTACATCGCGCAGGCGAAGCTGAACTGGTCGCCGCGCGCGCCGACCGGCGCTCCGGTGGACTGCTCCGGAGACATGTACGCCGGCGTCCCCATCACCGTCCCGGGGAGCGTGACCTGGTCCTCCGAGGCGGGGAGCTCCGCGTCGGCGACGGGAGGCCCCAGCCAGCCCGGGCCGGCCTCCAGCCCTTCGGGCCTCGCCAGCCCGAAGTCCGCCACGCGCACGCGCCCGTCCTCGCCGATGAGGACGTTGTCAGGCTTGAAGTCGCGGTGGATCAGGCCGGCGGCGTGCGCCGCGGCGAGCCCCTCTCCCGCCTGGCGGAAGACGTCGTAGATCTCCCGCCACGGGCGCGGGCCTTCCTGCAGCCAGGTGCGCAGCGTCCGGCCCAGGACCATCTCCATGGCGACGAACAGCGCGCCGCCGTGCGTGCCGACGTCGTGGACGGCGACCACGTTGGGGTGGGAGAGCCGCGCCAGCGCCTGCGCCTCGCGGTGCAGCCGGGGGTCGCTGCCCCGGCGCATCACCTTGATGGCGACGGCGCGGTCCAGCTGCGGATCGTACGCGGCGTAGACCGTGGACATCCCGCCCACGCCCAGCTGGCCGAGGATGAGGTAGCGGCCCAGCTCCTGTCCGCGGGCCAGCGCCTGCGTCTCGCCGTCGACGGCGGTGGGCGCGGAGGGGGATGGCGGCGCGTCCTGGGTGGTCTGGGTCAGCCCCTGCGCGCGCGCGGCGGCGGCGAGGAGCTCCCGGCACTCGTCGCAGCCGTCCGCGTGGGCCAGCGCCTCCCGGCGCTCCGCCTCGGGGAGGTGGCCCTCGAGCAACCCGACCACGGTCTCCGTCGAGAGGCACATGGAGCCGGGGATCAGCGCACCGCTTTCTTCACCAGCGCGGCGATCCTCGCCTCGTCGGCGGCGGTGAGCTTCATCAGCGCGAAGGCGACCGGCCACATGGTGCCTTCGTCGAGGCTCGCCTTGTTGTTGAACCCCAGCGTCGAGTACCTCGTCTTGAACTTCCGCGAGCCCTGGAAGAAGCAGATGACGTCGCCGTCTTTCGAGTACGCGGGCATCCCGTACCAGAGCCTCGGCGAGAGGGCGGGCGCGTTGGCTTTGATGATCGCGTGGACCCGCTTGGCCATGGCGCGGTCCGGCTCCGGCATCTCGGCGATCTTCGCCATCACGGCGCTTTCACCGTCCGCCTTCTCCGCTTTCAGCTCCTCGGCGCGCTCCCTCAGCGCGGCGAGCTCCTCGTCGGTGAACTTCTTCTTGGGCTTCTTCGGTTGGCTCAAGCACCCGCGATGCTACCGCCGCCGGGGCGCCTTGACAGCCGCCAGCCAAGCAGGACCACCCAGGGAACGAGCAGCCGTGACGGCGCGAAGGCGACGGACCGATGCCGGGCGCGGCGCGTCAACGCCGGCCCCTCCTCCACAAGTACTTCGCCAGGTCGAACAGGCTGATCGTCCCCACCTGGAGCATCTCGTCCCCATCCTCGAAGCGAAGCCGCTGCCGGTAGAAGCGGTTCAGCTCCGGGTCTCGATGGTGCAACCGGGTGTCGTCGGCGTCCTTCTGAAAAGCGGTTCCGCGGCCGCTGCCCCGGAACACGAACGCGGCCTCGTCCCAGTGGGCCTCCGGTTGGACGTGCGCCTTCGCGCGGTATCGGCGGTCGAAGGCCCGGGCGATCTCGAGGTACGCGCCGGGCACCGGGCCCTTGAAGGAAGGAGCGGGGTACGCGCCGGCGAGGTTGAGCGCGAAGCTGCCCAGGCTGCTCATCACGGCGGCGACGTTGGTCACGTACACCCGCCGCCACGGCGGCCGCTGGAGCAGGTACCGGAGCACCAGGCGCGAGCTCAGCGAATGGGTCAGCGCCGTGCCGCGCGCCCGCGGGTGGACGCAGGTCAGGCCAAGGTGGAAGACCTCTCCGACGCCTGGGACGTCCAGCAGCACCGCCGAGCAGAACCCCGCCAGCGAGAGATCCGGGCCCCGCGCCTCGATGAGCAGCTTGTCCGAAAGCTCCTCCTGGGTGCCCAGGAAGAGCTGGTACTCCGGAAACGGCTCCAGGCAGAGCGCGCCCAACTCGCGCAGCTGAGCGACCCGAGAGCGCCGCTCGGTCTCGCTCCACCGCAGCCAGGGGCGGGAGGTGATCTCGTACCGGAAGCCCGGCTTCACGCGGCCCCCGGGCGGCGCAGGTGGGCTTCGATCCACTGCTGCACCTGCAGGCGGTCCGGCTCGAGCGGCGCGCCGAAGACCACCCTCAGCCTGACCTTCCGGTGCGACAGGCACTGGAGGAAGTGGCCGACGAAGGTCCCGTCGTCCGGATCGGTCCAGGCGTCCTCCGCCCTTCCGTACTCCAGCGCGACCGGCACGACCGGCATCCCCATGGAGGAGGCCAGCCGGAAGCAGCCGGGCTCAAAGGGCAACACCCCGGGCCCTCCGAACGTCGTCCCCTCCGGGAAGATCGTCACCGTCTGCCGGCGGTGAAGCGCCCGCTGGACGGCGCGCAGCGCGCGGGCCCTGCTCCCGGGATCGTCCCGGCGCACGAAGATGGTCTCCGCCAGGCTCGCCGCCCGGCCGAGCAGCGGCCACCCGCCGACCTCCTGCTTGGCCACGAAGAGGCTGGTGACCAGCGACGCCAGCGCCGGGATGTCGAGGTACGAGCGGTGGTTGGCGACGATGATCGAACCCTGCGGCGGGAGCGGCCCCTCCAGCTCCAGCTCCACTCCCAGCAGGGAGATCATCGAGCGCCCCCAGAGCCGTACCACCCGGACGGTGAGCGGACGCCACCGGAGCGCCAGGACCCCGAGGGCGGCGCAGGTGGCCCCCGCGAACGCGCCGAGCCGCGCCAGCGCGCGCATCCTGGACGGCGTCCCGTCGACCCCGACCGCGGCCACCTCGCGGTCCCGCGGGCGCAGGTACGTCCCGAAGAGGCGGTCGTAGAGCATCGTCACGTTGCCGAAGTTGGTGTTCCCCTCGCGCGGGTCCTGCGAGTGGTGCCAGCGGTGCAGGGCCGGCGTGCTCAACCATCCATCCAGCCAGCGGGTGTCGAGCGCGATGTTGGCGTGGTTCAAGGACCCGGCGGAGACGCCGCTGACGACCGACCAGATGGCGATCACCTCCGGCCCCGCGCCCAGGAGCACCAGGGGCGCCAGGTTGCAGGACGTCTTCAAGACGATGTCCACCGGGTGCATGCGGAAGAAGTTCAGCGTGTAGAGGTGGTCGGGGCCGTGGTGGACCTGGTGGAAGCTCCACAGCCACGGGACGCCATGCAGCGCCCGGTGCGCCCAGTAGTGACCCAGGTCCGCCAGCAGGATGGCGAGGAGCGCCTGGAGCACGAGCGGCCAGCTCGAGGGCCAGAGCCCCCAGCCCGACCGCGCCGGCAGCGCGGCGTCCAGCAGCCGCGAGGTGATCAGCGCCAGGCCGAGCCAGAGCAGGTCGCTCTGGAGCAGCAGGCGCGAATTCCACTCACGCCGATAGGGCAGGGCGCGCTCGAGGAGGAGCTGGAGCGCGACGGCCAGGGCAACGGTCCCTCCCAGCACGGCGGGCATGGGAAGCCCCTGGCGAAGCCCGTACAGCGCGAGCGCCGCCGGCCCTACGGTCAGCGCGGGGAAGAGGAGCCATCTCATGGCGCGGGGGCATTCTCACCCGCCCTGCATCAGCCCGCGAGCTGGGCGGAGATCAGCCGCGCGTAGAGCCCCTGCCGGTCGAGCAGCTCCTGGTGGGTCCCCCGCTCCACCAGCGCGCCCTGGTCCATCACCAGGATGAGGTCGGAGCTGACGATGGTGCTCAGGCGGTGCGCGATCACGACGCGCGTGCAGCGCAGCGAGGAGAGCGCGCGGTGCACGTGCGCCTCGGTGACCGAGTCGAGCGCGCTGGTCGCCTCGTCGAGGAGCATGATGCTCGGCTTGCGCACCAGCGCCCGCGCGAGCGCGATGCGCTGCCGCTGCCCACCCGAGAGGGAGAGCCCGCGGTCGACCAGCACGGTCTCGTAGCCCATGGGCATCGCGGCGATCTCGTCGTGCAGCCCGGCGAGCTTCGCCGCCTCGACGACGGCGGAGAGGTCGACCTCCGGATCCCCGAGCGCGATGTTGTGCCGCACCGTGTTGCCGAAGAGGGCCGGGCTCTGCGGGACGACGCCGATCTGGCGCCGCACGCCGCCCAGGTCGAGCTGCGCGAGGTCCTCGCCGTCGAACAGGATCCGCCCCGAGTCCGGGCGGTAGAGCGCCAGCAGGAGGCGGGCGAGCGTCGACTTGCCGGCCCCGGAGCGCCCGACGATGGCGACGCGCTGGCCGGGCTCGATCGACACCGAGGCGTCGGTGACGGCGAGGGGCGCGAGCGCGCCGTAGCGGAAGCTCACGCGCTCCAGCTCGATTCGCCCGGACAGGCGGCGGGCCGGGCGCGCCGCGCCGCCGTCCTGCTCCCGGGGCGCGCGCACGATGTCGTCGAGCCGATCGATGTAGCTGGTCACGCGGAGCAGCTGCGTGGCCGTGCCCATCAGGCTCCCCAGCGGGAGGAGGAAGCCCGCCGCGAGCGCGTTCAGCCCGAGCATCCCGCCGAGGCTGAGCTCCCCGCTCATCACCAGGGCCGCCCCCGCGCCGAGCAGCAGGAGCGGGGACCCCAGCCGCAGCGCGCCCATCGACGCCTCGACCAGCGCGTCCAGTTGCCCGCGGCGCAGCGAGCTGTTGAGGACGTCGACGAAGAGGTCGGACCAGCGGCTCACCGCGTGCTGCTCCGCGCCCATCGACTTGAGGGTCTCCAGCCCGGTGAAGAGCTCGACCTGGTACGCCTGGGTCTTGGACTCGTACCCCAGGCTCTCCGCCATGAGCTGCCGCTGCTTCCGCTGGGTCGCGGCGAAGAGGAGGACCTGCAGGCCGGCGAGGACCACCACCAGCAGCGCCATCTTCCAGCTCGCGACGCTGAGGATGCCCAGGTAGAGCACGACCAGCAGTCCGTCCAGCGCGCCCGAGAGCGCCGCCGAGCTGAGCGTCTCGCGCACCACCGCGTTGCTGTTCAGGCGCATCATGAGATCGCCGGCGCTCCGCTGGCTGAGGAACGCGTACGGGAGCGACACCAGGTGCTCCAGGTAGCCCAGGGACATCCGCGCATCGAGCAGCGTGCGCAGGCGCAGCAGCAGGTGGCTCCTGACCAGGCTGGCGAGGAACTGGAACGCGATGAGCCCCACGGTCCCGGCGCCCAGCACCAGCAGGAGCTGCCCGTCGCCCCGAGGGACGACGCGGTCGACCACCGCCCCGGTCAGCGCCGGGACCGCCAGCGAGAACACCTGCAGCAGGGCCGAGGCCACGATCATCCGCGACAGCAGCGGCGTTCCGGCGACGAGCGCGCGCAGGTGGTGCCACACCGTGGCGCGGCCGGAGGTCCGGGGGACGAAGCCCTCGGACGGCTCGAGCAGGACGGCCACCCCGGTGAAGGCCCGGCTGAATTCCTCCCGGCTCACCTCCCGCCGCCCGTACGCGGGGTCGACGATCCGGACGGAGCCGCGCCGCGCGGATTCGAAGACGACGTAGTGACTGAGCTCCCAGTGGAGGATCGAGCCTGGGTCCACGTACTCGAGGTCGTCGGGCTCGATCCGGACGCCGCGGGCGCGCAATCCGAAGTGCTTCGCCGCCTCGAGGAGGACCAGCGCGCTGGTGCCGTCGCGCCCGCTGGGGAGCACGCCGCGGACCTCCTCCAGGCCCACCTCCTTGCCGTGGTAGCCCAGCGTCATCGCCAGGCAGGCGGCCGCGCACTCGGAGGCGGTGAGCTGCTGGACGAACGGGATCCGCCCCCGGCTCCCGGAGGCGCCCAGGCGGTTCAACGCGGGGAAGCGGTCGATCAGGCCTCCGATGCTAGCGGCGGTGGTCAAAGAGCTCTCCCAGTGCCGGCACGACGGCGAACAGGATCCGCTCGTCGCGAACCCTGGCCTCCGCCGAGCCCTGCATCCCATCGAAGTAGTCGAGCGGCACGCCGCCGGCGACGAAGCCGGGACCGGGCAGCGTCGCCCGGACCAGGACCACGGCGC
>Ga0268264_10003650_pt1 | contig 13234 bp, 7 predicted proteins | sample KBSSwiS32_FD_190357 | JGI IMG/M metagenome (GOLD analysis project Ga0268264, IMG submission 190357) | Switchgrass rhizosphere microbial communities from Kellogg Biological Station, Michigan, USA - KBS Switchgrass S3-2 (SPAdes) (version 2) | ecosystem: Host-associated > Plants > Roots >...
GTGGCGGGATTGTGTACGTTGAGGGTGAGGGAGAGTTGAGATGAGAATTGAACAAGACGGTAGCCGGGAGCCGATAACCGGTAGCCGGAAAAGCGGCGCCGGCCCGCGGCGCATTCCGGCCTTCGCGCTCCGGCTATCGGCTACCGGCTACCGGCTACCGAAAGCGTTTGCGATCGCACTCGGTGTTGCGGCGACGCTCAACGCCTGCGCCCCAGCAACCAAGCCCGACACCACCGGCCCGTTCTACGGCACAACCGAGCCGCTGGCGAGCGACGCCATCTACTTCGTCGTGACCGATCGCTTCGTCAACGGCGATCCCGGCAACGACCAGCGCGAGCAGGGCGGCGCCTATCGCACGTTCGACGTTCCGCTGGCCGGGCCGGACGGGAAGACCGACAACATCGGCTATCTCGGCGGCGATTTCCAGGGCGTGCTGAACAACGCCGAGTACATCCGCGATCTCGGCTTCGGCGCGGTCTGGGTCACGCCGATCACCGACAACCCGGACGAGGCGTTCAGCGGCGGCGATCCGATCCACTGGAAGAGCGGCCTCGCCGACCGCGGCAAGACCGGCTACCACGGCTACTGGTCCGACAATTTCTTCGTGCTCGATGAACATCTGCCGAGCCCGGGCCTGGATTTCGCCGCGTTCACGCGACGGATGGGCGAGAAGAACCTGAAGATCGTGCTCGACATCGTCGCCAATCACGGCTCGCCGGCCTGGACGATGCCGGTCGCCCAGCCGAAGTTCGGCCAGATCTTCGATGCGAACGGCAAGCTCGTCGCCGACCAGCAGAATCTGCCGCCGGACCGGCTCGATCCGAAACACAATCCATTGCACGCGTTCTACAAGAACAAGCCGATCCTCGCCCAGCTGTCGAACATCGACGAGAACAGCACGGCCGCGCTCGATTACTTCGCCGCCGCCTACGATCACTGGATCGGCGAGGGGGCGGCGGCGTTCCGCATCGACGCGGTCGGCCTGACGCCGGCCCCTTTCTGGAAGAAATTCGGCGATCGGATCCGCGCGAAGCATCCGGGGTTCTTCATGTTCGGCGAATATTTCGAATACGACGCGAACAAGATCGCGCCGTACACGCGCGCCGACGGCGGCAACATCTCATTGCTCGATTTTCCGCTGCGCGGCAAGCTGCAGCAGGTGTTCGAGCATGCCGGCAGCGACTACGCGCTGGTCGCACCGCAACTGCACCTCGACGACCGCCTCTATCGCAACCCGTACGAACTGGTCACGTTCTACGACAACCACGACATGGCCCGGCTCGACGCGACCGACGCAGGCTTCATCGACGCGAACAACTGGCTGTTCACGGCGCGCGGCATCCCGGCCTTGTACTACGGCTCGGAGACCGGTTTCATGCGCGGCACGCCCGAGCACGCCGGCAACCGCAATTACTTCGGCCAGCAGCGCATCGATGCGGCGCATGACAGTCCGATTTACCAGAACCTGCGGCGCATCGCGACGCTGCGCCGCACGTCCGTCGCGCTGCAGCGCGGCCTGCAGCTCAATGTGCAGCTGAAGGGTGACCTGGCGATCTTCTACCGCGTCTACGAGAACGCCGGCACGGCGCAGACCGCACTCGTCGTCCTGAACAAGGGCGATGCCGAGCAGACGATCGACGTGCACGAATTCCTCGAGCCGGGCACCTGGCGCGATCCGTTCGCGCATGTCGGGCTCGCGATTACCGATCACCTCACGGTCAAGGTCGCCGCGCACGGCGTGCGCGTCTATTTCTTCGACCGCCCACTGACGCGCGCCGATACGCGAAAGCGTCTCGCCGAGCTGATGCAGCGTAAGGGCGGGTGAGTCGGCTAACGATCGGGCGCTGAGAGCGGGCCGAGCAGGAACTCGAGCGGGATAGCCACGCGCCGGCCCCAGTCGTCCTCGCTGTGGCCTGCGCCGTCGAACACGCGCGACGCAAAATTCTGCGGCATGTAGCCGCGCGCCAGGACGATCTGATCGATGAACAGCTGATACGGCGCATACCAGGCGTCGAGTCCGGTCGTGCCGTGATCGAGGTACAGACGGTGCCCGCCCGGCTCGGCCAGGTGGCCCAGCAGGTAGGTGAACGTCGCCAGAGGTATCTCGACGTTCGCTTCGAGCTTGCCGGCCCAGTGCACCGACAGGCCGGCCGCGCCGCCGAACACGTCCGGGAATTCGTTCAGTGCATAGACCGAGATCACCGCGCCCATGCTCGAGCCGGCGACGAACGTATGCGCGCGGTCGGCGAGGGTCGGATAACGCTCATCGATGTGCGGCTTCAGCTCGCCGACCAGGAACTGCAGGTAGGCGTCCGACAGCTGCCGTCCCTGCAGCAGACCGGCGGTGAATTCGCTGCGGGCCGGCTCGGCCATGGCCTCGAGAATCTTCTGCGGGAAATATTCGCTCCAGCGGTATTTGCCGTCGTTCCAGATCGCGACGACGATCGTCGGCGGAATGCGTCGCGCAGCGATCAGCGCGGACATGGCTCGGTCGAGATGCCAGGACTGACGGTTCCAGGTCAGCGCATCGTCGAACAACATTTGTCCGTCCTGCATGTAGATCACCGGGCAGCGTTGGTCCGTATCGCAGCCGCCCGGAATCCACACGTCGACGGGCCGCGCATCGACGTGGCGCGAGGCCAAGCCATCGATGCGCTCGATTCGGCCGCTGGCGACCTTCGGGATCGGTGCGGCATCCGCTGCACCGCACGCGGGCAAGGCCCAAAGCAGCGCTGCGCTTGCGGCGAAGAGGCGGCCGAGCACGACAAGAAGGCATGCCCGCCGCCACGCCCCCCACGTCATGTGCCAGTGGCCTTGAGCCGGCTTCAGGGCATTGATGCCGCATCCGGCCTGACCCCGGGCCTTGGGCCAGCGTCCAATCATGACGTTTGTGAAGGCCATGCTCCTATGAGCGTCCACCGCGGGTCCGGTCGATGGCGCCTGGCGTTGCCCGCCCGCGTATTGCGTCAGCGCCGTTCCGGGTCCGGCCAAAGCGCAAGTGAACCTCTGCATTTTGAATGCCTTGTCCCGCTCGCGGACGCGGTCCGTCGCCGCCTTCCATGCGCCTCAGCCTAGCCGCCGCGCCGGCGCATGGCACGAATTTACCGATGAATACGTATGCAACAAATTGTTTACAAATGGCGCAGCGTCTACGCTAGCTCCCGGATCATGACGCAATACTTTTTGCGCTTGACGAGAAGGATAGAGCGGGGTGCTCCGTTGCGGCGCAACCACGCATTTGCAGCTACGACCCGGGGAGACATCCAATGCTGAAGCCCAACATGCTGGCGTTTGCCGTTGCATCGGTACTTGCCGGCAGCGCGTATGCCGCCACGGCACGCGCCGCCGAAACCGAAGGCGCCGGTTACGTCCAGAAAGCCGCTCCCGCCACGCCGGACGCCGCCGAAGGCGCCGCGGCCGACCAGTCGCCTGCCGGCGACGAGGCGGCCCGCAAGAAGAAGGCCCAGGATGAAGCAACCGTCATGGGCGAGATCACGGTAACCGGCGTGCGCGCGGCCATCGAGCAGGGCATTTCGGTCAAACAGAATTCGAACGAAATCGTCGAAGCGATCTCGGCCGAAGACATCGGCAAGCTGCCGGACAACTCGATCGCCGAGTCGCTTGCGCGGCTGCCTGGCATCACCGCGCAGCGCGTCAGCGGCCGCGCCCAGACGTTGAGCATCCGCGGCTTCTCGGGCGACTTCAACGGCACGTTGCTGAACGGTCGCGAGCAGGTCTCGACCGGCGACAACCGGGCCATCGAATTCGACCAGTACCCGTCGGAGCTGCTGAGCGGCGTCGTCGTCTACAAGACACCGGAAGCTTCACTGGTGGGGCAGGGCATTTCGGGCACGGTCGACATGCAGACGGTCCGGCCGCTGAATTACAGCAAGCGCGTATTCCAGGTCGGCATTCGCGGCGAGACCAACACGAACGGCAGCATCAATTCCGACGTCGATTCCAAGGGCTACCGTTTCAACGCGTCGTACATCGACCAGTACTTCGACCATACGCTCGGCCTGGCGATCGGCTACGCGCGCCTCAAGTCGCCGGTGCAGGACACGCGCTGGGAATCCTGGGGCTATCCGACGATCACCGGGCCGGACGGAACGCAGGCGCTGGCAATGGGCGGCACCAAGGTCTATCCCGATTCGGTCGAGGGCACGCGCGACGCGGTGATGGCCACGGTCGAATGGCGGCCGAATGAGCAGTACACGAGCACGGTCGACCTGTACTGGTCGAAGTTCGATCAGACGTCGATCTTCCGCGGTTTCGAAGCCGGGTTCGTCTGGGGTAACAATGTGCATCTGTCGAACCCGATCGTCGAAAACGGGTTCCTGACCAGCGGCACGTGGAGCAACGTCAAGCCGGTGCTGCGCGACGAACTCGACGAGCACAACGACGACATCAAGTCGATCGGCTGGAACAACAAGTTCAAGTTCGGCGATTACTGGACCGCCGTCGCCGACCTCAGCTACGGCAAGGCCAAGGCCGACCAGACCTTCCTCGAAGAGTACGCCGGCACGGTACCGGGAACGCCCGGCGCCAGCGATACGTGGTTCGTCACCCAGGATCCGAAGACCGGCCTGCCGCACTTCAGCACCGGCCTCAACTACGCCGACACCTCGATCATCAAGCTGACCGATTCCGGCGGCTGGGGCCAGGACGGCTACATCAAGTTTCCGAAGACGACCGACGAGCTGAAGGCCGCGCGCTTCGACCTTTCGCGCGACATCAACAGCCCGATCAGCAAGGTCGCCGTCGGTGCCAACTTCAACGAGCGCACCAAGACGCGCAACTCGGCCGAATACTTCCTGAACCTGCCGGACAGCGCGAACGGCGTCATGGATTTCCCGTCCAATTGCCTGGTTCCGTCGGTCAACCTCGGCTTCGTCGGTTTCGGCGACTCGGTCAGCTGGGACCTAAATTGCGTGCTGCCGCTGTACGAGCGCAAGATCAACTACAACCAGGACATCACCAACAAGGACTGGCTGGTCAAGGAAAAGGTGCATACCGGCTACGTCAAGTTCGATCTCGACACCGAGGTCGCCGGCCTGCCCCTGCGCGGCAATTTCGGCGCCCAGTACGTCAAGGTCGATCAGAACTCGGATGCCTATGCCGTCGCCAACGCCGACGCGCAGAACGGCGTGACCGGCGTGCACGGCGGCACCAGCTACAGCAACTTCCTGCCGGACATGAACCTGGTGCTGAGCCTGCCCTACGAGCAGGTCGTGCGGTTCGGCGCCGGCAAGCAGATCGCCCGACCGCGCCTCGACCAGATGCGGGCCAGCACCGAGTACTCGATCGAATTGAATCCAAGCGGTTCGCAGGACATCACGACCTGCACGAACACCGAAACCGGCGCCACGCTCACCTGCCGCTGGAAAGGCAACGGTGGCAACCCCGATCTCAAGCCGTTCCTCGCCAACGCGTACGACCTGTCGTGGGAAAAATATTGGGAGACGCGCGCCTACGTCGCCGCCACGCTGTTCTACAAGAAGCTCAAGACCTACGTCTACTCGCAGGACGTCGAGTACGACTTCACCGGGCTCGACAATCCAACCGACGGCGTAATCGTTCCCGCCTCGAACATTGGTATCTTCAACCAGCCGGTCAACGGTCAGGGCGGCTACATGCGCGGCTATGAGCTGACCGCATCGGTGCCGATGGACATCTTCACGCCGGCGCTCGACGGCTTCGGCGTGGTTGCCAGCTATTCCAACACCAACAGCTCGATCGAGCCGAACGGACCCGGCAGCGGATCGCAGCCGTTCCCCGGTTTGTCCAAGCGCGTGCTGAACGTCACGGCGTATTTCGAGAAGGCCGGATTCTCGGCCCGTATCGCTTCGCGCAAGCGCTCGGACTTCCTCGGCGAGGTCACCGGCTTCGGCGCCGACCGCTCGTTTGTCTACGTGAGGGCGGAGACCGTCACCGACCTGCAGATCGGCTATCAGTTCCAGAGCGGGTCGTTCGAAGGTGTGAACCTGCTGCTGCAGGTCAACAACCTGACCGACGCGCCGTATCGGACCTTCAACGTCACGCACCAACAGCCGATGCAGTACACGAAATACGGTGAGCAGATCCTGCTCGGCATCAACTACAAGTTCTGAGGGCGTTCCGACCGCGCACCACGGCGGCAATATTGCGCTCCAACCGGACCCTGCCGGACTCGCGACGGCAGGGTTTTTTTTGCTCTTTGCACCGGGCCGGGAACAGCGAAAGAACACCACGAGGGCACGAAGAACACGAAGGGACACGAAGAAGAGCAGACGACGATGAACTACAATTTGAGCGGCCGCCGCGTTACATTCGCGCCCGATGTTCCGGAATCAACAGCACAGCAAGCGCCGCATTTTTTTGAAATTTGAATTGCTCTCTTCGTGTTCTTCGTGCCTTCGTGGCGATCTTTTGATCCGGCTTCTCCTCGTGATATGAACGACAAGCGGGTAACCAACATCGTGATCGTCGGCGGCGGCACCGCCGGCTGGATGAGTGCGTCGGCGCTGGCCAAGGCGCTGAGCCGCGACTTTTCGATCCGGCTGATCGAATCCGACGAGATCGGCATCGTCGGCGTCGGCGAAGCGACGATCCCGCAGATCAAGCTGTTCAACAACGCCCTCGATCTCGACGAGCGCGATTTCGTGCGCAAGACCCAGGGCACGTTCAAGCTCGGCATCCAGTTCGTCGACTGGGGTCGTCTCGGCGATCGCTACATCCACGGTTTCGGCACGATCGGCCAGGACCTCGGTCTGATCCAGTTCCACCACTACTGGCTGAAGTTGTTCAAGCAGGGCCGGGCGGAGGACGTCGCCGCCTATTCGCTGAACACGGCGGCGGCGCCGGTGAACAAGTTCGTCAACACGATGAACGTGGAAAACTCGCCGCTGTCGAATATCGCCTACGCCTATCACTTCGACGCGAGCCTCTACGCGCGCTATCTGCGCGGCTACGCCGAGGCGCGCGGCGTGCGCCGCACCGAAGGCAAGATCGTCGGCGTCGAGCAGCGGGGCGCCGACGGGTTCATCGAATCCGTCGTGCTCGAAAGCGGCGAGAAGGTCGGCGGCGACCTGTTCATCGACTGCTCGGGATTCCGCGGCTTGCTGATCGAGCAGACCCTGAAGACCGGCTACGACGACTGGACCCACTGGCTGCCGTGCGATCGCGCGATGGCGGTGCCGAGCGAAAACGTCGGTCCGCCGACGCCGTACACGCGCTCGAGCGCGCGCACCGCCGGCTGGCAATGGCGCATACCGCTGCAGCACCGCACCGGCAACGGCTATGTCTATTCGAGCAAGTACATCAGCGACGACGAAGCCGCGGCGACGCTGCTGAAGCATCTCGACGGCCGGGCCCTGGCCGACCCGCGGCCGCTGCGCTTCGTCACCGGCAAGCGCAAGAAATTCTGGAACAAGAATGTCGTCGCGATCGGCCTCGCCAGCGGCTTCATGGAGCCGCTCGAATCGACCAGCATCCACCTGATCCAGTCGGGCATCGGCCGTCTGATCAGTTGCTTTCCGGAACAGGATTTCAGCCAGACCCTGATCGACCGCTACAACGCACAGGCAGCGTTCGAATTCGAGCGCATCCGCGATTTCCTGATCCTGCACTACCACGCCACCGAGCGCGACGACACGCCGTTCTGGAACTATTGCCGGACGATGAGCGTGCCGCAGCAGCTCAAGGACAACATGGAGCTGTTCCGCGAGAGCGGCCGCTTCTACCGTGAAGGCGAGGAATTGTTCGCGGTGACGAGCTGGGTGCAGGTCATGCTCGGCCAGCGCATCATGCCGAAGACCTATCACCCGCTGGTCGACAACTTGTCCGATGCCGAGTTGACCGAATTCGTCGGCGGCGTCGGCACGCTGATGCGGCGCTGCGTCGCGGCGATGCCGACGCATGCCGAGTTCATCGCACGCACTTGCGCTGCCGAGAAAGTGCCGGGCTGAGCAGAGCTTTCTGCTCCTCGCTCGTTGCGAGTCGACGCCCGTGATGCGGCGCGCGGCCGCGCGGAAAACGGTCAGCCTCACCCCTCACCCCTCACCCCTCACCCCTCACCCCTCAGACACCAGCCCTCGCGTTCCGGCGGCACGTAAAGAAGCCATTCAACGTCAGTCGCCCGAGCTGCGGATCGGCGCTGAGCCGGTCGGGCGCCGCGATGTCGCCGGAGTGCAGCAGGCTGCCGTCGTAGAAGATCAGCCGGTTCCAGCGCGCCGGTACGCTCGCGACCCGATCGAAGTAGCGATTCGAGCCGAGCATGTAGCCGGGATCGATCGTATACTTTTGCGCAAATTCCGCCGGCGCCAGCGTGTCGGCTTCGTGGAACAGCAAAGCGACCTCAGGTTCCGGGACGACGGGTGCATAGAAGCTCGTGCCGCCGAAGCTTTCGTCGCCGAACAGGTACAGCACCGACGCCTGGATCGAATGGCCCGGTTCGATGCCGACGCTGTCACGGTGGCACAGCTGCTGGCGCGGCCGCAGCTGTGCCGGCGGCACGGTGACCAGGGCGAGGCGCGTGTGCAGGTGAACGATGCGGCGCGCGTCGAAATGCCGGCGCATGTGCTGCACGAAGAAGTCGCCGACCGCCTGCGTGATCGGCCCTGGCGTCGGCAGCAGGGTGCCGGGATAGGCATTGAAATCGACCGGCTGGAATTCCGCGCGGCGTGCCTGCGCATATTCGACCAGCGCCTCGGGTTCGAGCAACGCATCGTCGATCACCCAGCAGGCGGCGCCGCCGCGCAGCGCGACGCGCTCGATGCGCGGACGCGGATTGAATTCGACGATATGCCGCATCACGTGCGTCGCGTGGCCTACCTGCCGCTGCCGAACAGCCATTCGACGGCGGCCGGGAACTCGCTGCGCCAGGCAGCCTCGTTGTGCCTGGCGGCGGCGACCACGCGGATTTTCATGCTGGCGCGCGGCAGCCCCGCGTCCTGCAGCACCGATGCCATCTTCAGCATGTTCGCGACCATGTCCGGATCCTCGTCGCTGCCGGCGTACAGATACAACCGCGTGCCGCTGGCGAGCGGCCGGGCGGCATCGGTGAAGCTCGGCGGTGCGTACCAGTACGACGGCGAGAACAGCCCGGCCGAGCCAAATACCTCGGGCCGGCGCATCAGCGCGTAGTGCGAGATCAGTGCGCCGAGCGAACTGCCCATGATCGCCGTGTGGGTGCGGTCGGCCAGGGTCCGGTAGTGCCGGTCGACGTACGGCTTGACCACGTCGACGATGAAGTCGACGTACGCCGCACCTTCGGCCTTGCCGTATTTCTCGTTGTCCCAGCCGGTCAGTTCCTGCAGGCGATGCTCACCGCCGTTGTCGATGCCGACTGCAATGACTTCCAGATGCTTTTCGCGCGCCAGGCGGTCGAGGCTTTCGTCGACCTCCCATTCGCCGGCGAATCCAGTGGCCGCGTCGAACAGGTTCTGGCCGTCGTGCAGGTAGATGACCGGATAGCGCGCGCCGGATTTCGCGTAGCCCGGCGGCAGATAGAGCCGTATGGCCCGCTGCCGATCGAGTCCGGGAATCGTCAGAGCCGGCAGCACGTGGACGTTCGGCAATGCGGTGCTGGTGCGCGCCTCGCGCGCCGGTGACGCGGGCGTACCGGTACGGGCGTAGCCGATCAAGCCCAGCGCGGTAATCAGCAAGACGGCAAGCCGCTGCAGCGTATTCATCAATGCGTCTCCAGAACGCTGCCGAACAAGGCCGGCACGGTCATTGACAACGAGGTGCCGGCAACCCTCGTGGGTATACCGGTCAATGCATCGACCAGCGACGCATCGCGCAGTTCGGGCGGTACGTCGAAACGCACGCGGCGCTCGGCAGCATCGTTGTTCATCGCCGTCACCGCCCAGCGCGGTCCGTCCCGGCGCAGCAGCACGATGACGTGTTCGTCGATGTACGCAGGTGCATCGATCGTGCCGTGGCGCAGCAGGCCGTGTTCGTGACGCAGTCTGATCAGGCGCCGGTAGTCGGCCAGCAGCGCCTCATCGGGTTTTCCGCCGAGATCCTTCCACGGATAAGTGACGCGGTTGTACGGATCGCCGGCGCCGGTTGCGCCGACTTCGTCGCCGTAGAACACGGCCGGTGCACCGGGAAACACCATCTGGAAGAACAGGGCCAGGCGCAGGCGCTGCTTGGCCAGGGCAATGGTCGCGGCATCGTCCTTTGCGCTGCGGTAGCCGAAGTCGAACAGTGCGCGTGCCGTGTCGTGCGTCGACAGCAGGTTCATCAGCGCGAAGAACGCCTGCGGCGGATACTCCTCGCGGATCAGCTCGATGGCGCGATAGATCGCGCGCGCGTCCTTGCCGTTCGCATAGTCCTCGACGGCATCGCGGAAGATGTAGTTCATCGTCGAATCGAACTCGTCGCCGAGCAGGAACTTCGCCGAATCGAACTGCGTCTCGCAGACGGTCAGCGCATCGGGCCGGTGTGCTTTCACGGCGCTGCGCCACTCGCGCCAGAAGTCGTCGGGCACCCACGGTGCGACGTCCATGCGCCAGCCGGCGGCGCCGCGGTCGAGCCAGTGGTTCATGACCGAATCCGCGGCGCCATAGGCGAATGCGCGAAACGACGGCGCGGCCTTGTTGAGTTCCGGCAAGTCCTGCGCACCGGCCCAGCCGCGATATTGTTTGTCCGGATCGGACTGCGCCGGGTCGAACAGGTACCAATCGGCATAGGGCGAACCACTCTGGATGTGGCCGCCGTCGAACGCGCCGAGTTCCGGGTATTTCGCGTAGCGGTCGAAATAGAGCGAGTCGCTGCCGCTGTGGTTCAGCGACGTGTCGAGCAGCACACGGATGCCGCGCTTGCCCGCTTCGCGCGTCAGTTTCGTGAACTCGGCGTCGCTGCCGAAGTGCGGATCGATGTGACGGTAGTCGGCGGTGTCGTACTTGTGATTGCTGACCGCGCGGAAGATCGGCGTCAAGTACAGGGTATTCGCGCCGAGCTTCGCGATGTAGTCGAGCTTCGCCGTGATGCCGGCCAGGTCGCCGCCGAAGAAGTCGTTGCCGTAGACGTCGTCCGAACCATCGCCGGAACGCGGCAACCACGGCGCATCGAGCCAGTTCGCGTGCACCTCGACGGACTTGTCGTGGAACGTGTTCGGCCCGGGCCGTGGATCGTTGCGGCGATCGCCGTTGCGGAAACGCTCCGGGAAGATGTAATAGAACACCGCGTCGCGCGCCCAGTCCGGGACGTGGTAGTCGGGCCGGTAGACGCTCTGGCGGAAGCGGCGCACGCGTTGCGGATCGCCGACAGCGGTCGCGACACCGGTTCCGTTGGATCCGAGCTCGCGCGTCCAGTAGATCGGATCGGCGTTGTTCTGGTAGAGAAACCGGCGTGTGCCGGCCTCGACCACGAAGTAGTAGCCGTAGACGCCGATATCGTCGAAGCGGTAGCGGCCGCGCCAGCGCTCGTGTCCGTCGCCGCTCGCGACGCGCTCCAGTGCGACGTGCGCGACGTCGGCGTACTCGACAAGCTCCTGCGGACCTTCGAGCCGGCGCTTCTCGACGACCAGCGTCGCCGACGAAACGCCGGACAGCGATTCGAGGCTGAATGCAATTTCGCTCCCGGCCGCGACCGCGCCGAACGGCGACTTGTCGGCGGACGACCGCGAATCGAACCGCAGGCCACGTGCGACCGGATCGTCGACCGGCGCCGTGGCCGGATCGATGAAGTCCTTCGCACCGATCGTGATCATCGGCGTCGTGATGCCGCCGGCCGCCGAGCCGAACCGCAGGCGGATCGTGTGCACGCCGGAAAACGTGAAACGCAGGTTCTCCAGGCGCGCCACATCGCTGCCGCGCACGACGGCGGTGGCTTCGTTCGCGGCGATCGGATCGCCGCGCGCGGCCGCACCGAACGAGGTCGCCGGCTGCGACCTTGCGTCGGTGATCTTGAACTCGTGCGGCCCGCTTGCAGCGACGTTGAGCACGTAGGCGTCGCAGTCGTACTGAAACGCCATGTCGTCGCGCAGTGCCCAGGATGTGACCGAGCCGCGCAGGAACAACGTCGTTGCCAGCGGCGCAGGCCGGCAATCTGCGCTCGGCGCAGCGGCCTCGGGCCTGGGCGTCTGCGGCGTGCAGCCGATGCCCAGGCCGGCGACCAGCAGGCCGGCCAGGGTGCGGGTTGCATTGCGGATGAGCGAGCCTGCCGAAGCGTGCACTTGGGGCCTCCTTTTCCGGGGGCGAACGCGTCGGTGCGCCGAATCGCAAGCCTAGTGTGCCGGGCGAAGACAAACAATTTCCTGCATACGAATTCAGCGCCGATCTGCGAACGGCGCGCGGCAGGCAGGTCAGGACGCGCGTCGCACCTTCGGTGCGAGCGAGCCGACGCGGCTGCGCCGGGTCGAATCGCGGACCATCAGCGATACCGGGATGATCCGGTTCTCGACCGGTTCGTTGCGGATCATCCGGAGCAGCGTTTCGACCAGGATCGTCCCGGCGACTTTCGTGTCCTGCTGCACCGAGGTCAGACTCGGGTTGACGAACGCCGCGAGTGGAATGTCGTCGAACCCGGCGACGAGGATGTCGTCGGGCACGCCGATGCCGCGCTCGTGCAGCGCCTTCATCGCGCCGATCGCGATGAGGTCGCTCGCGGCACAGATCGCGTCGAAGCGCACGTTGCGCCGGAGCAGCTCGTTGGCGGCATCGTAGCCGGATTGCTCCGACGAAATCGCGTCGAACTGCAGCTGCGCATCGACGGCGAGGCCGCGCGCTTTGAGCGCATCGCAATGGCCGAAGTAGCGCTCGAGGAATTCCGGATAGTGGTTCGACGCATCGCCGAGAAACGCGATGTGGCGCGCGCCCTGGTCGAGCAGGTGACGGGTCACGTCGTTGCCGCCGCGGCGATTGTCGCAGCCGACCGAAACTTCGGGCTGGTCCGGCAGCACCGCGCCCCAGCGCACGAAGTGCGTGCCGCGCGCGTTGAGAAATTCGAGCCGGCGGCGGTAGTCGAGGTAATCGCCATAGCCGAGCAGGATGACGCCGTCGGCCTTGTTGCTCTCCTCGAAGCTGGCCTGCCAATCGTTGTTGGCCGGCTGCTGGAACGAGATCAGCAGGTCGTAGCCGCGCTGGCCGCAGGCGCGCGTGATCGCGGCGAGCATCGAGACGAAGAACGGGTTGATCAGCGAATCGTCCGGCGCCGGATCCTCGAACAACAGCAGCGCCAGCGTGCCGGTGTGCTGGCAGCGCAGGTTCGAGGCGTTCTTGTCGACCTTGTAATTGAGCTCGCGGGC
>Ga0268264_10003652_pt1 | contig 13230 bp, 14 predicted proteins | sample KBSSwiS32_FD_190357 | JGI IMG/M metagenome (GOLD analysis project Ga0268264, IMG submission 190357) | Switchgrass rhizosphere microbial communities from Kellogg Biological Station, Michigan, USA - KBS Switchgrass S3-2 (SPAdes) (version 2) | ecosystem: Host-associated > Plants > Roots >...
GTCATGATCCTCGTCGTTCAGCAAGTCCGCATCTCCGCTCCGCTCCGGCTGTGAATGATCATGCGCGCGATGGTGCTCGCCTCATTAACTATATCTTCGCCTGTTGCCGCCAAGGTCGCCGCATCAGCCAATGATTGTGGGGGGCATATGCATCATTTTTCGAAGCCGCGGCAAATGCCGGGCCTGATCCCGGTCACTTTGCTGACGGCGCTGCTGGCCGGCGCCGTGCTGAGACCGTCCGGGACTGCGCGTGCGGACTATGGCCGTCCCGACGACGGGGGCGTGGGCTTGGGCGTGAAGGTTCAACGGGGGGTGGAGACGATGTCGTGATCAAATATGTCATCGCCGTCGCGGCGATGGGCGTGACGGGCGCTGCGCTGGCGGCGAACGATGTCGCGCTGAAGAGCAGCGTGTTCGTCGAGCGCAGCGTTCCCGACGCGAACGGCCGGCAGACGATCGTGCTCGAGGAACCCGGCGCCGTCGCGCGCGGCGACCGGCTGGTGTTCGTGCTCAATTATCGCAACGTCGGCGCACAGACGCGGACTGCCTTCACCATCACCAATCCGCTGCCGCGACCGGTCGCCTTCCAGGGCACGAGCGACAGCGGCGCGATCGTCTCGGTCGATGGCGGCCGGACCTGGGGCCTGCTCGCGAGCCTGCGCGTGCGCGACACCGACGGCAGCCTGCGCGGCGCGCGGCCCGAGGACGTCACCCATGTGCGCTGGACGCTCAGGCGCACGATCCCGGTGGGACAAGGCGGCCGCGTAAGCTTCAGGGGGATCGTGCGATAGGCCGGGGGATCGCGCGGCAGCGATGAATCGCGCCTTATCCTGTCGTTCACGCCTCTGCGCTATCGCGGCGTGAACGACACGGGAACGACGCATGATCCGGCTGATCGCCGCCGCCCTGATGCTGCTGACGACGGCCTTTCCCGCGCACGCACAGGAGGGGGCGTCGCCCGCGCTGCAAGGCCGCGCCGCCGAACTGGTCCGGCTGCTCGACAGCGAAACCGGCGAGCAGGCGCTGTTTGCGCCATCGTTCCTCGCACAGATTCCGCCGGCGCAGATCAAGGCGATCGCCGCGCGCCTCAAGGCGCAGCATGGCGCGGTAAAGGGGGTCGCACGGATCGTGCCCGAAAATGCGACGGCCGGGCGGATCGAGATCGATTATGCGCGATCGGTGGTGTCGATCACGATCGCGCTCGCGTCGGAGGAACCGCACCGCCTGATCGGCCTGCTCGTCACCGGCGCGGTCGCGCGTGACGACAGTTTCGGGAAATTGCTCGGCGACGTCCGCGCGTTGCACGGCACCGCCGCGCTGTCGGTCCGCGCGCTCGGCGAGCGGCCCGCGACCATCGCCGCGTGGCGCGCCGGCGAACCGATGGCGACCGGATCGAGCTTCAAGCTCTATCTGCTCGCCGAACTGGCGCGCGCGGCGAAGGCCGGCGAGCGGCGCTGGAGCGACGTCGTGCCGCTGGGGCCGCCATCCCTGCCGTCGGGCATCAGCCAGGCCTGGCCGGCGAGGGCGCCGGCGACGCTCGACACGCTGGCGACGCTCGCCATCTCGATCAGCGACAACACGGCCGCCGACACGCTGCTACACGCACTGGGCCGCGACAAGGTCGACGCGATCGTCGCCGTGAGCGGTCATGCCGCGCCCGAGCGCGCGATCCCTCTGCTCTCGACGGTCGAGGCGTTCGCGCTGAAGATGCCGGCGAACGCGGCATTGCGCGCGAACTGGATGGCCGGCAGCCCGGCCCAGCGCCGCCTGCTGCTGCTCGGCAGCGCCAGCCGCCTGAATCGCGCCGCGATCGACCCGACCCAGCTCGCCGGGCCGCCGCTCCACATCGATGAGGTCGAATGGTTCGCTTCAGCCGACGACATGGCGTCGCTGCTGGACTGGCTGCGGCGCGAAGGTGGCGCGCAGGCACTGGCGATCCTGGGCATCAATCCCGGCATCGCCCCGGGCGACGCGGCGCGCTGGCGCTATGTCGGCTACAAGGGCGGTTCGGAGACCGGCGTGATGGCGATGAACTATCTCGTCGAGGCGCGCGACGGCCGCACCTGGTATGCCGTGACCGGGAGCTGGAACGATCCGGCCGCGCCGGTCGACGAGGCGCGGTTCGCGGCGCTGATGAGCCGGGCGCTCAACCTGCTGGCGAAGTGAGCCGCCCTACCCATTCCTCGCGCAGCAGCCCGAAGATCAGCGAATCACGCACGCCGATATGCGTCTCCCATTCGGCGCGCAGATGGCCTTCGCGGACGAAGCCCAGCCTTTCGAGCAGGCCGATCGACGCGTCATTGTCCGGATCGGTATCGGCATAGACCCGGCGCAGCGCCGGATCGGCGAAGGCCGCGTCGAGCACCGCGGTCACCGCCTCCAGCGCCACGCCGCGGCCGCGCGCCTGCGGCACGAGGATATAGCCGATCTCCTTCACGCCCGGCCGCCGGTCCATCAGATTGACCCAGCCGAGCGCAGGCCCATCGCCTTCGACGATCGCGCGGCACAGGCAGTCCGGAGCATCGGCGTTGTGCGCGACATAGGCTTCGGTCTCGGCGAGCCGCAGATGCGGGCCGCTCGACCACCAGCGCATTGTGCCGGGATCGGCGAAGGCGGCGTGGAGCGCGGGCGCATCGGCCAGGACGACCGGCCGCAACCGCAGCCGCGCCGTCGCCAGCACCGTCACGCGGTCAGCGCGGTGACCAGCGCCTTGACCTTTTTCTGGCGCCATTGCGGCAGCGGGGCGATCAGCCAATAGGCCTTGGCCGACGGCCTGGTATCACCGACCACGGCAACCCGGCCGGCGGCGATGTCCGCCTCCGCCAGCAGCGCGGGCACCGATGCGCGGCCGAAGCCGTTGGCGGCGGCGTCGATCGCGAGGCCGGCATCGGCGACGCTGAGCTTGGCGACGCCGTCCTCGCCCGGGCACCCCGGCCAGGCGATCGGACTCTCGCCGCCGGCGCTCGATGCGACCGTGACGAACGCGCCTTCGGCCAGCTTGACGCCCTCATTCTCCGCGGGGCCGTCGGCCAGCCGGATCGCAAGATCGAGATTGGCCTCGGTGAAATCGAGATCGCTGTCGGCCGAGATCAGCACGAAGCGGATCTCGGGGTCGGTGCGGCCATAAGCGGCGAGCCGCGGCGCGAGCCATTTGGCGGTGAAGTCGCGCGGCGCGGCGATCGTCAGCGACTTGGACGATTGCCCGGCCTGCATCGCGCGCACCGATTCCTCGAACTGGAGGAAGCCGGCGCGCAGATTGTCGAGCCCGGCCTCGCCTTCGGGCGTCAGCTCCAGCCCCTTGGGCGTGCGCCGGAACAGCACGACGCCCAGCGTATCCTCGAGCGCGCGGATCTGCTGGCCGACCGCGGCCGGCGTCACCGCCAGTTCGTCGGCGGCGCGGGTGAAACTCAGATGGCGGGCCGCGGCGTCGAGGACGCGCAGGCCGTTGAGCGGCAGATGCGTACGCTTCATGGGTCTGACCGCCTAGTTCGCCACGGCCGGCGCGTTGAGCGCGAAGCGCGGGATCGCGACGTCGAACGTCGATCCGTCCTCGCCGATCATGTGATAGCTGCCCTTCATCCACCCGGTCGGCGTGGTCAGCGGGCAACCCGAGACATAGTCATAAGCGCCGCCGGGCACGATCAACGGCTGTTCGCCGACCACGCCCTCGCCCTGCACCTCATGGCGCGCGCCGCGGCCGTCGGTGATCGTCCAGTGCCGCGTCATCAGCTGCACCGCCATGTCGCCTTCATTCTCGACGCGGATATGATAGGCCCAGAACCAGCGCCCGCGACCCGGCTCCGACTGTTCGGGCAGGAAGCTGACCGCGACCCGCACGGTGATATCCCGCGTGGTTTCCGCATGGGGGAAGAAGGCTTTCACAGCCCCACCGCCGTCAGCGCGGACTCGAGATCGGCGATCAGGTCCTGCGGATCCTCGAGTCCGACGTTGAGCCGCAGCATCCCTTCGCTCACGCCCATCTCGGCGCGGGTCTCGGCGGCGACGCCGCTGTGGGTGGTGGACGCGGGGTGAGTCATCAGCGACCGTGAATCGCCGATATTGTTGGAAATGTCGATCAGTTCCAGCGCATCGAGCAGCCCGTGCGCCTGGCCACGCCCGCCATTGAGGATGATCGAGAAGATCGGCCCGCACGCATCCATCTGGCGCATCGCGAGATTATGCTGCGGATGGCTGGGCAGGCCGGGATGCAGGATCGTCGGCACGCGGCCTTCGAGGAAGCGGCCGACGACAAGCGCATTCTCGCTCTGGCGGCGGATGCGCAGGTCGAGCGTCTCAAGGCCCTTGAGCACCACCCAGGCGTTGAACGCACTGAGCGTGGGCCCGGTGTTGCGCGTGAACGGCAGCAGGGTGTTGAGGATGAAATCCTCGCTGCCGCAGACCGCGCCGGCCAGCACCCGCCCCTGCCCGTCCATCATCTTGGTGGCCGAGTAGGCGACGACGTCGGCGCCGAAGTCCATCGGCCGCTGCAGCGCCGGCGTGGCGAAGGCGTTGTCGACGACCGAGACGATGCCGGCCCGCTTCGCGATGCCGCACACCGCCTCGAGATCGACGATGTCCATCGTCGGGTTGGCCGGCGTCTCGAAGAAGAAGACCCTGGTGTTGGGGCGGATCGCCGATTCCCACCGGTCGGTATCGCGCGCGTCGATCGTCGTCGTCTCGATGCCGAATTTGGGCAGCAGCGTATCGGTCAGCCAGCGACACGAGCCGAACGCGGCGCGGCCGGCGACGACATGGTCGCCCATCTTCAACTGGCACAGCAGGGCCGCGGTCATCGCCGCCATGCCGGTGGCAGTGCAGCGCGCGGCCTCGGCGCCTTCGAGCAAGGCGATGCGCTGTTCGAGCATCTCGACCGTGGGATTCTGCAGCCGGCTGTAGGTCATGCCGATCTGGTCGCCGGCGAAGCGCGCGGCGGCATCGGCGGCGCAGTCATAGGCGTAGCCCGAGGTCATGAAGATCGCCTCGGACGTCTCGCCCCATTCGGAGCGTGCGGTTCCGCCGCGCACCGCCTGCGTCGCGGGGCGCCATTTCGAGGTGATGCTGCGGTCCTGCCCAGTATGCCTTTTCATGCGCGCCGCTTTGCGCCGGGGACGCGGGCGGCGTCAATCGGTGATCGGTGCGGGAGGAGGTGTTGGTGCGCCTGAAGACCGTCGGCGATCGACATGGCGATGCTCGGCGCAGGCTGCGGTTGCGGGCGGCGCGATGTCGGAGCCGACTTCGGCGGGTCGAACGCGCACCATCCTGCCTGCGAAAACGCCATAACAGGGCGATTTTCGCGATTCCAGCCAACTATCAGGGGAAAATGCGGGGGCCCGATGGCGATTGCGTGACACAATACTATTTTATTTCAATGATTTGATCCACCAAAGGGGAGGCCACCTGTTATCGTGCATATCAGGGGAGGAGAATTTGCGTAACAGGTCGGTTTCGATGTCATAACAGGTCGAATTCCTTGCATAACAGGTGATCGCGATATGTGACCGACGAGGCACGCTTCGCTACGCGGTGGAGCCGTTGTCGACGAGGAATTCGGTGCGGTTGACGAACAGCGATCGGTCCGAGAGCAGGAACAGGATCGCGTTGCCCGTCACGAAGCGGCGCGAGGCCTGCAGCGCGCATCTGGTCCACGATCGGGGTTTGACCAAGTGCGGCTCGTCCGTTGCGACCACGCCGAAACGGCTCCGCCATACATGGCCGGTTCGTTGCGCGCGGGCGTTGACATAGCCGGTATAGCGCTGGACCAGTTCGCCGACGATGTCGCGCTGCGTCACATGATGCGGCAGCCCCGGATGATGACGAGGCTGGCCATGGTGGAATCATCATTCAAATTGAGGGAGTCAGCAAGGCGTCCACACAATCTACAGATATGGGCTATCGATATATACGTTAACCAAATTTCCTTGATTATCTACCAAGTAAACCAACCATCTGTCAGAGAGTCCGCTGACGTCGAACTTCAAATAGAAATGGCCACCATCCAATTTGTAGGCCTCTGCAAATTGCATAATCGACGGCCCTCCCAAAATTGGGTGAGGGGGGGCTTGCAGTGATAGATTCTATCTACTGCGGTTTGGAGTGCCTTGTTTAACGGAATTTTTGGCAAATCGTTCAAGTATATGTGCAGCCTATCGCTCTCGCCTGCCAAAATCGGGCAATGGCGAGCATTATCTGAGCAGGCAGAACAGAGCCCCATGAGAACAAACATTCCAAACCGATTATTTATGATACTCATATCGCGAGAACCCATTTTATGTCGTGAGACACCCAGCAACCTTGATTCGGCAGTTTGGCTTGCCGTGTGACTCTCGCCAATTTGCGGGATATCCGTTCGCGCCGATCACCGCCATGAGTGGGAATCGTGTCTTGGGAAAAGCAGGTCGGATCCCCGAATAATAGCAAGTGCTCCAGACCCCGTCGGCGGCGTACTCGGAATCCCAAGGCTGGCTGAGAATCACCCCGAATTTAATCCTGTCGCCCCTGACACTCATGTCTCCGCAACTCGCCCAAACTCGCTAAGGATACCCAACCCGGTTAGAGCCGCTATATAACGCTCCCGTGACCGGGGGCGCGCACGACATCGACTGGCTGAAGGGCCTCAGCGCCAATCGCGCAATGCTGTTCCTGTTCGTGGCGGCGCTGGTGCTGTTCGGCTTCCGGATCGGCCAGCCGACCATATTGCTGTTCGACGAGAGCCATTACGTCCCGGCCGCGCGCAAGCTGCTGGCGCTGGCGGGGCCGACCAATATCGAGCATCCCCTGTTCGCCAAGTCGCTGATCGCGCTCAGCATCGGCCTGTTCGGCGACGGGCCGGTCGCCTGGCGACTGCCAAGCCTGATCGCCGGCGCGGCGACGGTGGTCGCCTTGTTCCGGATCACCTTGCTGCTGTTCGGCAGCGTCCGCGCCGGCCTGCTCGCCGGGGTGCTGGCGATGCTCAACCAGCTGCTGTTCATCCAGGCGCGGGTCGGGATGCTCGATGCGGTTATGGGCGCCCTCCTGTTGTGGGGCATGGCGCTGGCATTCGAATCGGCGCGGGGCGAGCGGCGGTGGCGGATGCTGATCGTCGCCGGACTGTGCTTCGGCCTCGCGATCGGCGCGAAGTGGACGGCTTTGCCCTATGCGGCGGCGACCGGGCTGATCTTCGTCGGTGCGCGGCTGTGGCCGGCGGGCCCGCTGTGGCGCGGGATCGGGCTCGTGCCGGGCTCAGCGCTGCTTGCCGGGGCGATGGCGCTGGCCTATCTCGCGACCTTCATCCCGGCCTTCTTCTATGCCAGCCAGCCGCTCACCCTGGCGACGTTGCTGCCGTTCCAGCTGGAGATGTATGCGCAGCAGACGATGCCGCTCGCGCATCATCCCTATCAGAGCGACTGGTGGGACTGGCCGCTGATGTCGCGGCCGATCTGGTATCTGTACGAGCCGGTCGACGGCGTTCAGCGCGGCATCTTCCTGGTCGGCAATCCGGCGATCATGTGGGGCGGGCTGCTCGCGGTGTTCTTCGCCTTGTGGGCGGGGCTGCAGGGCAATCGCCAGCAGCTCTGTGCGGGGCTGCTGTGGGTGTTTTCGATGGCGCTGTGGATCGTCATCCCCAAGAAGATCGGCTTCTATTATTATTATTATCTGCCGGGGCTGTTCCTGTGCATCATCCTCGCGGGCGCGTTCCGACAGGAGATCAGGGACGGCGGCAATCGCTGGACGCCGTTCGTCTTCACCGGCTTGGCAGCAGTGCTGTTCGGTTATTTCTATCCGATCATCGCCGCAGTGCCGCTGGAGAACGACCAGGCCTTCCGCCACTGGATGTGGTTTCCGAGCTGGCCGTGAGGGGGTGGGATGCATAGCCCCAGGGAGAAACTGGACGCGCGACATCGTGCTTCCTTCCCCCTTGATGGGGGAAGGTTGCGCAGACTTGGGTCCGCGCCTTCGCGGGCCCTAGTCGGAGCTGGATGGGGGTGACGTTCGGCATAGAGCCATTCGCCAAACATCACCCCCATCCAACTCCGACTAATTCACTACGCTCATAAGTCTCCGTATCCTTCCCCCATCAAGGGGGAAGGGAAAAAAGGAGGAGCTACATCAGGCCATCACCCCAGCGCGCGGGACAGCACCCGGCCCAGCCGCGCCGCGAAGCCGCGCGGGTCTGCCGGCTGCTCGCCGTCGGCGATCCGCGCATCGTCGAACAGGAGATGCGCGGCGTCGGCGCGCATGTCGGCTTCGTCGTCGCCCAGCGCGGCGAGGCGGACGATCAGGGCGTGGCGCGGGTTGATCTCCATCACCGGCTTCGCCGCCTCGGGCAGGCGGCCGGCGCTGGCGAGCAGGCGTTCGAGCTGGCGGTCCATGCCCGATTCGGACGCGACGAGGCAGGCCGCGCTCTCGGTCAGCCGTTCGGACAGGCGCACGTCCGCCACCGCGTCGCCGAGCACCGATTTCAGCACGTCGACGAAGCCGGTCACCGCCGCGCTGGCTTCGGCGGGCGTGTCGTCGCTACCCTCGACCAGCGGCACGAGGCCGAGATCGGCGGCGCCCTGCGTCACCGACTTGAACGGCTTGCCTTCATAATCGACGCCGGCGGTGACCCAGAAATTGTCGACCTGGTCGGCGAGCAGCAGCACCTCGATGCCGCGGGCGCGGAAGCCCTCGAGCTGCGGCGAGCTCGCCAGCCGTTCGAGATCATTGCCGGTGACGTAATAGATCGCGGTCTGGTTTTCGCGCAGGTCGGCGACATAGTCCTTGAGCGATCGCCAGGCGCCGCCGGAGCTGGTCGACTTGAAGCGCGCCAGCCCGAGCAGGGTCTCGCGGCGCTCGTAATCCTCGTACAGCCCCTCCTTGAGCACCGGGCCGAAATTCTCCCAGATCGCGGCATAGGACTCCGCATCGCTGCCCGACAATTTGTCGAGTTCGGACAGGATCCGGTTGGTGACGCCCTTCTGGATCGCGGCGAGCACCGGGCTTTCCTGGATCATCTCGCGCGACATGTTGAGCGGCAGATCGGCCGAATCGACGAGGCCGCGCACGAAGCGCAGATAGCGCGGCAGCACCTCCGCCTCGTCGGTGATGAACACGCGCTTCACATAGAGTTTGAGCCGGCTCTGGCGCTCGGGATCGAACAGGTCGAACGGCTTGGAGCCGGGCACGAACGTCAGGACATTATATTCGTGACGGCCCTCGGCGCGATAATGCAGCGTCAGCGCGGGCTTGTCGTACTGGCTGGCGACGCTGCGATAGAAATCGGTATAGTCTTCTTCGCTGATCCCCGATTTGGGCCGGGTCCACAGAGCGGCGCCGTCGGCGATCTCGCGCGGCTCGGCGTCGGGCGTGTCGCGGATCTGGATCGGCACCGGCACATGGCCCGACTGCGCCTTGACGAGGCGCTCGATCGTGTGCGGCTCGACATAGCTGGTGGCGTCTTCCTTCAGGTGAAGGATCACGCGGGTGCCGCGCGCTGGTGCCTCGGCGACGTCGACGGGCGCGACGACATAGGTGCCGAGGCCATCCGACGACCAGGTCGCGGCGGCATCCGTGCCCGCGCGGCGCGAGAACACGTCGACACGGTCGGCGACCATGAACGCCGAATAGAAGCCGACGCCGAACTGGCCGATCAGCTGGCTGCCTTCGGCGTCCTTCGCACCCGCGATGCGATCGATGAATTCGCGCGTGCCCGACCGCGCGATCGTGCCCAGCGCCTCGGCGAGATCGCTCTCGCTCATGCCGATGCCATTATCCTCGAGCGTCAGCCGGCGGCCATCGGGATCGAGCGTGATCGTGATCCGCGGCTGCGGATCGTCGCCGAGCAAAGCGGGACTGGCGATGCCCTCGTAGCGCAATTTCTCGCAGGCATCGGCGGCGTTGGAGATCAGTTCGCGGAGGAAGACGTCCTTGTCCGAATAGACCGAGTGCACCATCAGGTGCAGCAAGCGCGAGACATCGGCCTCGAACGCACGGGCTTCGGGCGCGCGGGATTCGGATACGGTATCGGCTGTGGTCGTCATGGCGGCGGTCTGTTCCCTGTTCATCGTGCGGCGCGGAGATGGTGAGCGCAATCCGCGTTTCAAGAGTTGGCGGTCGGGCGGCTCAGTAGCGCCCCCAGGTGAAGCGCGACGACAGCGCGAAGTTCCAGACTGCGCCCACCGCAATGCCGGCGAGCGCCGACAGGCTCCACGTCACATGGCTATATTCGAACAGGAACGCCGCAACCGCGACATTGGCGATCGCGCCCACGCCGCAGATCAGGGCGAACGACAGCCAGCCTCCGGTCAGCGCCTTCCAGCCCTTCAGGCGCCGGTCGCGATAGGTGAGCATATTGTTCAGCCAGAAGTTGAAGGTCAGCGCGACCATCGTCGCTGCCGCCTGCGACAGCGTGAAGCTCAAGGTCAGCGCTTCGAACAGGAGGGTCAGCACCGAGAAATGGATCAGCACGCCGAGCGCCCCGACCGCGCCGAACATCGCGAAGCGCGCCGGCACGATCCGGCCGAGCAGTTTCTCGTAGAGCGCGATCAGATATTCGAGCGCGACGACATGATCGAGCTTGCTCTCGCCCTCCAGCCGCGGGCTGAACACATAGCCGAGTTCGGCGACGCGCAAGGGACGGGGCGCGGCGGTGAGGATATCGAGCAGGATCTTGAAGCCGATCCCCGACAGATGCGGCGCGATCCCCCGAAATGCTTCACGCGTGATCGCAAAGTAGCCGCTCATCGGATCGGTCAGCTCGGTCTTGAGCACCATCCGGCTGAGTCCGGCGGCGAATCTCGACCTGGCGAGCCGGTCGCGATCCCAGTCGCCGGTGCCGCCGCCCTCGGTGAAGCGCGATCCGATGACGATGTCGGTCTGGCCACCCTGCAGCAGCGCGAGCATGCGCGGCAGCAGCGTTTCGTCATGCTGGAGATCGCCGTCGATCACCGCGACGAACGGCGCCGGCGTCGCCAGCATGCCCTCGATGCAGGCCGAGGACAGCCCGCGCCGCCCGATCCGTTCGAGCACGCGCACGCGGCGGTCGGTCAATGCGAGCGTGCGCGCGGCGTCGGCGGTGCCATCGGGACTGGCGTCGTCGACGAAGATCGCCTCCCAGACGATGCCCTTCAGCGCGGCATCGAGCCGGGCGATCAGGGCCGATACGTTCCCGACCTCGTTGAAGGTCGGAATGACGACGGCGAGCGCGATCGCCGGGTCGTTCACCCCAGCGCGCGGATGACCGCGTCGCCCATCTCGGTGGTGCTGTGGCTGCCGCCGAGATCGGGGCTGCGCGCGCCGGCCGCGAGCGCCGCGCCGACCGCCGCCTCGATCCGGTCGGCATCGTCGGGCTTGCCGAGCGAGTAGCGCAGCATCATCGCCGCCGACAGGATCGCCGCCAGCGGGTTCGCCTTGCCCTGCCCGGCAATGTCGGGCGCCGAGCCGTGGATCGGCTCGTACAGCCCCTTGCCCGCCGAATCGAGCGAGGCGGAGGGCAGCATGCCGATCGATCCCGCGCACATGCTGGCCTGATCGGAGAGGATGTCGCCGAACAGATTGCCGGTGACGATCACGTCGAACTGGCCGGGGTTGCGCACGAGCTGCATCGCCGCATTGTCGACATAGAGATGGCTGAGCGCGACGTCGGGATAGTCGGCATGAGTCTCGATCACGACGTCGCGCCACAGCTGCGAGGTCTCGAGCACATTGGCCTTGTCGACCGACACCAGCCGGCCCTTGCGGGCACGCGCGGTCTCGAAACCGACGCGGGCAATGCGCGCCACTTCGGATTCGTCGTACGACATCACGTCATAGCCTTCGCGCAGGCCGGCGGCGGTGGTCCGGTGGCCCTTCTCGCCGAAATAGACGTCGCCATTGAGTTCGCGGACGATGACCATGTCGATCTCGCGCGCGATCTCGGGCCGCAAAGCGGATGCGTCGGCGAGTTCGGGATAGAGTTTGGCCGGGCGGAGATTGGCGAACAGGGCGAGTTCGGCGCGCAGGCCGAGGATCGCCTGTTCGGGCCGCAGCCGGCGTTCGAGCGCGTCGCAATCGGGATCGCCGACCGCGCCGAACAGGATCGCGTCGGCGCGCCTGGCGAGCTCGAGCGTGGCGGGCGGCAGCGGGTGGCCACTGGCCTTCCAGGCAGCGCCGCCGACGACCGCGCTTTCGTAGGTCAGGCCGGTCACGCCGGCGGCATCGAGTACGCGCACCGCCTCGGCGACCACCTCCGGCCCGATTCCGTCTCCCGGCAACAGCGCGACGAGCATGGTCTTCCCCTCTACGAATGGCGCTGCCGCCCATGCCCCGCCGCGATGGGGGAGACAAGGGGCTGATGGCGATGGCGGCGCCTCAGCCGGCCGCGCGCTTCAGCCGGTCGATCAGCCGCTCGCGGGCCGCCAGCACCTCGGCACGACGGCCGCTCAAGATATCGTCCGACAGCCGGTCGCCGGTCCGGGCGAGTGCTGCCAGGATCGCCGTCCAGTCGGCCTGCGCGAGCGTTTCGGCGCCCGCTTCGGCGCCATAGCCGAGTTCGCGCAGCACCAATTGCTCGTAGCGCGCCAGCGACGCCGCCCAGCCGCGCGCCGCCGGCGCCGCCTCGATCGCGCCGAGCACGCCGTCGAGCGCGGCATGGAGCACGGGATAGGGCTGGCCTTCGGGCAGCGCGGTCGCGGTCAGCACGGTGACCCACTCGATCGCGCCGGCCGCGAGCGGCTCGGACAGCAAGGGCGCGCGGCTGTGGACGAGTTCGACCGTCAGCCCGGCGAGCTGCTCCTCGGAACGCGCGCGAAACTCGGCCGCGACGACATTGCCGGGGATCAGCACCGGTCGCAGGCGGCGCGACCGGCCGCCGCGGACATAACCGGCGACGAGGCCGTCGTCGGGCGTCAGCGCGCGCGCGATCACGCCATGTTCGCCATGGGCGCGGATCGAACAGAGGATGGCCGTCGCGCGGATGTGCATGGGGCGACTGTTCCGGCTCCGCAGCCGCAAGCGGCGGGCATATCGTGAAACGGCGCATCTGCCCTCTACCGCTTGCGGGAGAGGGAAAGACGCCGAAGGCGGCGAGGGTGAGGGTCTGTAGCTCGGACACGCTCAGGCCCTCACCCTGGCTCGCTACGCGAGCCTGTCCCTCTCCCGCAAGCGGTCTAAGCGATTCACACATCTCTGAGCGTCCAGCCCTGAGCGATTGATTTGAAGTGCTCGAGGCCGTTTCGGAACGTGATTGGCCCGGGTGGCTTTGACCTGGGATAGCCATCCCATCCGCCGAGCTTG